>Ga0209709_10000702_pt1 | contig 31603 bp, 36 predicted proteins | sample ArcticOcean_MG_C_2_FD_187435 | JGI IMG/M metagenome (GOLD analysis project Ga0209709, IMG submission 187435) | Marine microbial communities from western Arctic Ocean - ArcticOcean_MG_CB4_136 (SPAdes) (version 2) | ecosystem: Environmental > Aquatic > Marine > Oceanic | place: Arctic Ocean... | reverse complement strand
TTTTCACCGCGGGGGTAGTTCTGTACCAATTCTGAAGGAATGAACTCGGCATGTGTGACATTACATCGACCTCCTCCAGACACCTTAACTTTAGCTAATCCTTTTTGTCCCCGTTCTAAAATGGCTATTTTTAAGTATGGCGCTTGTTTAGCTATATTGATTGCAGCAAAAAAACCTGAGGCTCCTCCACCAACAACAATAATATCTTTTTCAATCATATTTAAAATTACACTGCTTCTAATGTCTCAAGAAATCATCGGTGGGATTATAGTCTCCTGTATCAGCCTCATCAAGAGGTGGGGGCTTCGCAGTGATGGGGTTTGAGCCAGACCGTTAATCTGGCTCAAACACCACATTCACTTGTCCTGTGCCGGAACTAGGGAAGTATTCACCAATGATTTCTCCCTTGCCTTGGTATTGGTCCCAGCCTAAAGCGCCATAAAGCATGGCGGTGTCATGCATGCCACCTTCGCCGTTACACTTTTGGGCGTATTCGGGCAGCATTTTTAGAAAAGTGGCATGGTCGCCTCGAGTCCATAAATCCAGTACATGCAGGTCCATTTGGCGATTGAATTCACTGGATATAGTAAAGGTGCCATTATTGGCAGCGTAGTCTTCGTTAGCCCATATTTTGTGGGACAAAGAGCCAGAGGCTAATAACAACACCTTGCTATCACTTTCTTCTACGGCTTCTTTAATGGCTTCGCCCATCAAGCGTGAAGATTTAATGCTGTGTACGCTGCACCAAGCAGCAATAGATACTACTTTTAGTTCAGAGTCTTGATTCATATAACGCATGGGTACTAAGGTGCCGTATTCTAAAGTTAATGATTCAAGTTGATGGGAGAGGGCGTGCACGTCTTTGGCTTGGGCTTTTTGGGCAATAAGATCGCCTAATTCTGGGTTGCCTTCATACTCATAGGCTAGGTTTTGAATGAAATGAGGAAACTCATGACTAGTGTAGTTACCTTTAAAGTGTGGTGCAGCATTAACGTGATAGCCTGCGTTCACCAACCAATGGGTGTCCAGCACGATAATGGTATCGGCTCCCAGCGCTTTAGCTCGGGCTACAATTTCTTTATGGCCGTCAATGGCTTGAGTACGTTTACCAAAGATAGGCCCTGGTTGCTCCGACATGAGCATGGTAGGCACGTGAGTAATTTTGGCGGCTAAGACGATATTTCCCATGGGAGTCTCCTATGTTAAGTGTGATGTTAAAGCAAACGAGGGTCTGGTTCTAGACCGACTAAGTGGCGGCCATAGATCTGTTTGCATACATCATAATCCGTATAGGCATGGGCGGCGGTCATGTGGGAATCCCTAAACAAACGTTGAGCTTCATTGGTTAAGAACCATGCATTTGCGCCGCTAGATTCAAATAAACGATCTACCGCTGCCACGCACATTTTAACGGCATAGGCTTGGTTAGTCCGCCATTGAGCCAGCTGGTCGGCATTGGGCAGTGCATGTTTAACGCCCATTTGTGCTAGGTCATTCCAGTCTTTTTCTAACAGGGCGCGGGCGGCATTAATTTGGTGTTTTGATTCTGCTAAGCGCATGTAGGCGGGTACGTCTTTACCTACTTCTGCGCCGGTATAAGCCCGCACGCGGGTTTTAGAACGCTCGGTAAACCAGCGAATCATTTGTTCGGCAATACCTAAGCTGACGGCAGAAAAACCACTGGCAAAATAAGGCCGATAGGCGGCAAAAAATATATTGCTGTCTGGGTACATGCCATATCCCCTGGATTTTCCAGTCATTAATGCTTTGGCAGATTCAATGCGATGTTCTGGCACAAATACGTTACGCACTTTAAGGGTTTTGGTGCCAGAACCTTTCATAGCCATGGCATGCCAGTCATCGATGATTTCGTAGTCGCCCCGTGGTATTAAAGCAAAGTGCTGGTGGGGTGCAGGGTCAACAGCAGCGCCGGCACGAATGAAGCCCATAATAGCCCACTGAGCATGGTCACACCCACTGCTCCAACTCATGTCGCCACTAAACATCACACCACCGTCTACTTCTGTAGTTTTACCAAAAGGGGCAATGCTAGAGCTAATGGTGGCTTCAGGGTCCTGGCCCCAGACATCTTCTTGGGCTTGTTTTGAGAACAAAGCCAGCTGATGGCTGTGAGTGCTAAGTAAGCTAGTAGACCATGCCGTGCTAGCGCATGCACCGGCCAGAGTGGCCACCGCTTCAGCAAACTCTGGTAAAGACAGTTCCAACCCTCCCCATGCTTTTGGCTGAAGGGCGCGCATGAACTTAATGTCTTTTAATAGAGCAATGTTCTCTGGTGGCGTCATACGCAGTGCTTCGGCATTGGCAGCATTGGCGGCAATGGCAGGTAGGATACCTTGTAAGGCGCCGAGAAGATGGCTGGAGGATGTCATGATGGTGGCCTAAGTAATATTTTTATAAATATAGTTAACACATTAACTATTAATGAGCATATAGTAGCAACTGTTGTATTGCTCCGCAACAGATAGAAATGATTCACAAAAATATAATTTATGTGGAAAAAGTATCGTATTAGCGCTTTGTATAGTTTACTTGTGAAGTTAATCGCGTGTATGCTGAAACCAAATCGGTGATTTAAATCACTGTTTTATTGTTTTACTGATAAATCTAAAAACCGGAGTAACACATGAAAAAGTTAATCGTCGCCACTATGGCCACGGGCCTTATGCTTGGAGCATCCACCATGGCCAGTGCTGCCGAAACCCTATTATTATCATCTTGGTTACCACCCAAACATCCCGTGGTTGCCTCTATTATTAAGCCTTGGATTAAGGCTGTAGAAGCTGAAAGTGGTGGTGAACTTAAAATCCGTATTTTACCTAAGGCTTTAGGCGCGCCACCAGCTCATTACGACCTTGCTAAAGATGGCGTTGCCGACATCACTTACGGCGTTCATGGCTATCAGCCAGGTCGGTTTAAACTCACAGCAGCTACTGAGTTGCCTTTCTTAGGTGACAGTGCAGAAGATGTGTCTGTCGCTTATTGGCGCATCTATAAGAAGCACCTTGAGTCGGTTAACGAACATGAAGGCACCGTAGTTTTGGGCTTAATGTCCCATGGGCCAGGTGTAATTCATAACAACGTACGCGCCATTAATAGTGTTGCCGATATGGCAGGCTTAAAGTTCCGCGTTGGTGGAGGTGTTGCAGGTAATGCAGCCAAGGCCTTGGGTGTGACTGCAATGTTAGCCTCTGCAACTAAGAACTACGAAATGTTGTCTAGTGGTGTTGCTGATGGTACCTTCCTGCCCACTGAATCCATTAAGTCGTTCAAACTGACCAAGTTGTTGTCCTTTGCAACAACAGTGCCAGGTGGTTTGTACAACACCAGTTTTTTCTTGACCATGAACCCTGCTAAATTTGACAGCTTAAGTGCCAACAGCCAAGCTGTTCTAATGCGCACTTCGGGTGAAAACTTTGCGCGTATTGCGGGTCAAGGTTGGGATAAGCACGATGCCATAGGTCAAGCTGCTATGGATGCTGCAGGCATTGCCACTATAAATGCAAGTGATGCGTTTGTAGCCGAAATTAAAGCCGCAACAAGCCACTTGGAAGCTGACTGGATTGCCACGGCTAATGGTTTAGGTGTTGATGGTGCTGCTGTAATGGCTGATTTACGTGCAGAAATTGCTAAGGTAGCAGCTGAGTAATGTCGCTTAGTCAATCAAGGAGTCGGACTTTACAGTCTGGCCCCTTAATGCAGTTTGTGCTGCAGCGTATATTGGGTGGCCTAGCGGCCACCTTTTTGTTGGTTTTAATGCTGTTAACATTAGTTGACGTGGTGGGCCGCTACGGCTTTAATGCGCCGGTCAATGGCAGCTTTGAAATTACCGAACTGCTGTTAGCTGCCATCATATTTTCTGCCTTGCCTTTGGTATCTGCCAAAGATCAACATATTACTGTGGATCTCATTGATGCTTTTGTGCCTAGCTTTTTTGCGTGGGTAAGGGATGTCGCTATTGCCTTAGTAACGGCTATAGTCCTAGCGGGAATTAGCTATAAGGTTTGGAACAAAGCCCTTGAATCGGTGCATTATGGCGACCAAACAGCCATGCTGTATCTACCCACAGCACCAGTATACTTTTATATTAGCATTGCCTTAGGCTTGAGCAGTGTGATTGCTTTATTACTCACTTGGCAGTATGCCCGCGCAGGCGCGTTACCTTCCTCTAGAAAAGCATAATTAACATGTATGAATCTTTAATTGCCTTTGCTGCCATGCTCACCTTGGTGATTTTGGTGCGTATGCCCATTGCCTTTGCTATGGGGCTGGTGGGTTTTGTTGGCTTTGGTTTAATGACCAGCTTTTCTGGTTCTTTGGCTATGGCCAGTATCATCACCTATGACACGGGCCTTAACTATGGCCTTTCGGTGGTGCCTTTATTTATTTTAATGGGTAATTTTGTAAGTCGAGCAGGCTTATCTGACGAGTTATATAATGCCGCTAATGCCTTTTTGGGCCATCGGCGCGGTGGCCTGGCCATGGCGACAGTGGTTGCTTGTGGCGGTTTTAGTGCGGTTTGCGGTTCTAGTTTAGCCACCGCTGCCACCATGTCTAAGGTGGCTATGCCACCCATGAAAAAATACGGTTATGACGAAGGCTTAGCCGCGGGATGTATTGCTGCAGGAGGCACTCTCGGTATCTTAATACCTCCCAGTGTAATCCTTATTATTTTTGGCATTATGACTGAAACTGATATTGGTTTGCTGTTTATTGCTGGTATTTTGCCAGGCCTGTTAGGTGTACTTTTTTACTTGGTCGCAGTATTGGTGACGGTCACCTTAAAGCCAGAAAAAGGCCCCAGAGGTGAACGCTTTTCATGGCCTCAACGCTTACATGCGCTTTGGGGTGTGTCTGGTGTATTAAGCTTATTTACATTGGTGATTGGCGGCATTTATGGTGGTATCTTTACGCCTACTGAAGCGGCGGGCATTGGTGCTTCTGGGGCCTTCTTAATTGCCCTAATCCGTCGTCGTTTAAGCCTGCAATCTTTACTTGAAACTTTGGTTGAAAGTGCCCGTACTACGGCGATGATTTTTGTCATCCTTATTGGTGCAGAAATCTTCTCAAACTACGTCAATATCGCAGGCCTTCCCGAGCTGTTATCAGACTGGGTGGTGTCTTTCGACTTGTCAGCCATTGCAGTAATTATGCTCATTATGTTGGTGTATGTGGTGTTGGGCACCGTATTAGAAAGCCTGTCCATGATCATGCTTACTGTGCCAGTATTTTATCCTTTAGTATTGGGGCTTGATTTAGGCGATTATTCAGACGCTTTAATGGATCCAGAAATGGCACTCATCTGGTTTGGTATTATTGTGGTGGTGATTACTGAAATTAGCCTCATTACACCACCTGTTGGCCTTAATGTATTCGTGCTCAAAAGTATGCTTGAGGATGTGAAGCTCAGCACCATATTTCGTGGTGTGACACCGTTTTGGATGGTTGATATTGTGCGTTTAATGACGCTGATATTACTCCCTGGATTGGTGCTATGGCTGCCCAATTTAATGGCGAGCTAGGTCAATGGGTGCATCTAATGTGTCCATGAGCCAACGCGAATTCATTTTCATTATTGCCTCTCTCATGTCTCTGGTGGCTCTTGCTACGGATGCCATGCTGCCGGCTTTAGGCTATATGGCTCAGGACTTTGGTGTTGATGGCAATGCCATCCAATTGGTTGTGACCAGTGTGTTTGTAGGCCATGCCTTAGGCCAGTTGGTCTATGGTCCCGTGTCAGATACCTATGGCCGTAAGCGCAGTATATTTGTGGGCTTGGGTATTTTTTGCGTGGGTAGCTTGATCAGTGTTTGGGCCAACTCCCTAGAGATGATGCTAGTCGGGCGTTTTTTACAAGGTTTTGGTGCTTCAGGGCCACGAGTGATGGTGGTGGCTCTTGTGAGAGACAGTTTTAGTGGGGCGGCCATGGCGCGTATCATGTCCTTTGCCATGACCTTGTTCATGGCCGTGCCTATTATGGCGCCTTTACTGGGGCAGGGCATTTTACTGGTAGGGCCTTGGTCGTGGATTTTTGGTTTTTATGTGATGTTTGCGGTGATTATGTTTACCTGGGTATACCTGCGCTTGGATGAAACCCTCAAGCCTGAAAATCGATTATCTCTGCATCCTAAAAAGCTTTGGCATACCATGCTAAGAGTGCTGCTGAACCCCATAGCTGCAGGTTACTCCATAGTTGCTGGTTTGGGCTTTGGTGCATTTTTGGGTTACCTAAGTTCAAGCCAGCAGATATTTCAACAGCTTTATGGCGTGGGAGACGCCTTCCCTATTTATTTTTCAGTGCTGGTTACACCGACGATTGTGGCGTCGTTACTCAACGCAAAGTTAGTTCTTCGATTTGGTATGTACCCTCTGGTACAAATGAGTAATGTCATCACTGGTACAGCGTGTTTGGCCTTCTATATCTATGCCCAAAGCCTAGCTGCAGGGCCAAGTTTGGGTCAATTTATGGCCTTATGTAGCATTATTTTCTTTGGTGTTGGGTTTCAGTTTGGCAATGTTAATGCACTAGCCATGGAACCCTTGGGTAAGCTTGCAGGGATGGGGGCTTCCGTTGTTGGTTCTAGTTCTACCTTGGTGGCAGTGCCTATTGGTATGTGGGTGGGTATGTCTTACGATGGCTCCGTGTTGCCTTTGGCGTTTGGTTTTGCTGTTGCCTCTTGGACAGCTTTTATGGTCATGCTCTACCTCAATAGCTTGCATCGGTCACCAGCCTAAGGTCGATTTTCCAGTAGTTGAAACTGGATTTTTTGCCACGGCAGAGTATGCTAGAAGAACAATAATAAATAGGAGTTCGAAGATGGTTATTTATCCAGACATAGAAATCCAAAACGGTCGCTGCGTCAATTTACGTCGTGGCCACATGCAAGATCCCATCGTTTATGACATAACCCCCCTAGAGGCTGCGCAGCAGCACGTTGCAAATGGCGCCCAAGTGCTGCATGTAGTGGATTTAGACAACGTTATGCGTGGTGGGCACGACAATCACAAGACGGTATTGGAAATTATTCAATCGGTAGATGTGCCAGTGCAAGTGGGTGGTGGCATCCGCACCATAGAAGGGGCGCGTTGGTGGTTCGAGCATGGTGCCTCGCGGGTGGTAATTGGTACGGCTGCCATAGAAGACCGTCATTTTTTACACGAACTGTGTAATCATTATCCAGGCCAAGTAGTGGTGTCCATTGATGCGCGTCAAAATAAAGTAATGTGCCATGGTTGGACTGAAGAAACCATTTTCACACCACTAGAGGTGGCTAGGGACCTACAAGAACGAGGCGCAGCAGCTATTATCTATACCGATATTGACCTTGATGATGATCATCCAGAAGCCACGTTCGCCATAACGACTAAAATGGTAGATGAACTGCATATTCCAGTAATCTCAAGTGGCGCGGTGAAGACCTTAGATGACATTTCTACCTTACGCATGCTGCCTAATATTGCTGGGGTCGTGGTAGGTAGGGCTCTGATGAGTGGGGCAGTTTCCTTAGCTGATGCTTTGGCCGTGTGCCAACAGCCAGATACCTACGCGGAGTTTTTATAAAACCCTACTGTGTCGTCGTTGGTGGCGCAAATATGGATCTCTTGGGCACACCCCAAGATGCACTAAAACAGCACACATCTAATCCTGGTAAGGTTTCATCTAGTCCTGGAGGAGTAGGCCGAAATATAGCTGAAAACCTACGTCACCTTGGCCAGCCTTGCTGGTTGATGGCCCCCGTAGGTGATGATGCCAATGGCATGTTACTTAAACGTCATTGCCAACAACTCGGCATTCAAACTGATTGTATGGTTGCCCTACCAGGAAAATCCACCTCAACCTATCTATCAATCGTCGATGCAGCGGGTGAAATGCAGATCGCCATTGCTGATATGGCGTTGATCGATGAGTTTGGTGCAGCCCAGTTACAAGAGTTTTTGCCCCAACTACAAAATGCGTCAATGGTGGTCTTAGATGCTAATTTGGCGCCACACTGTTTGGCTTTTCTTGTTCAAGAGCTGCCGCTGCAACATTTTTTTGTGGATACGGTCTCCGTTGCTAAAGCTATTCGAATAGCACCATTTTTGTCACACATACATAGTCTTAAACCTAATTTGATGGAAGCTCAAGCCATCGCTGGCACAGATTTTGGTAGTCACCCTTCCAACTCTCAGCTATTGCAGTTATCTAAGTGGTTTATGGCCCAAGGCGTAAAGCACTTATATTTAAGCCTAGGCCCTATGGGCTTACTTTATAGTGATGCTAACCAATGCTTTATCATCGCGCCTAGTGCGCCTATAAAGTCTATTGATATAGTCAATAGTAATGGCGCTGGAGATGCTATGATGGCCGCCATAGTTGATGCGTGGTTACAAGGTTGTGATGCATTACAAAGCGCCGCCAGTGCCTTGGCCTGCGCTCAAGTTGCTATGGCCAGTGAAACCACCATTAGTCCACACTTAACGCCTGATTTACTACTTCGCATGTTAAAGGAACACCCGTGCAGCATAACCCCACTAACTTAAACGCTTATCTTGATATTCACCCCCGCATTCAACAAGCATTGGCGAACAATAAGCCTGTTGTGGCCTTAGAATCCACCATTATTTCTCATGGTATGCCCTATCCACAAAATGTAGAAACGGCTATGTTGGTTGAGCAAGCCGTGCGAGATAATGGAGCAGAGCCAGCCACCATTGCCATTATCAATGGACGCTTAACAGTAGGGTTAGATGAAGGGCAAATTAACCACATTGGCAAGCATGGCTTTGAGGTTATTAAAACCAGCCGCCGTGATATCCCATTTATTGTAGCAAAAAAGCAAGATGGTGCTACAACGGTAGCCTCCACCATGATTATTGCAGCTATGGCAGGTATCAAAGTGTTTGCCACCGGAGGCATAGGCGGTGTTCATCGCCATGCCGAAACAACGATGGACATTTCTGCAGATTTGCAGGAATTGGCACATACCTCGGTTGCTGTAGTGTGTGCAGGAGTGAAGTCTATTTTAGACATTGGGCTTACACTGGAATATTTGGAAACCCAAGGCGTTCCTGTAGTGGGCTATAAAACTAAGGTTATGCCTGCATTTTATACCCAAACCAGTGCCTATGAAGTGGATTATTCGTTAGACTCTGCGGCGAGCATAGCCCAAGTGTTGTCCGCAAAATGGCGCATGGGATTAGTAGGTGGCGTGGTGGTAGCCAACCCCATACCAGATGCCTATGCTATGGATCCTGTTGCAATAGAGCAGGTTATCGCTGAAGCCATTGTAGAAATGCAAGAGCAGGGCATTTATGGCAAACAAAGTACGCCGTTTTTGTTGTCTAAAATTGCGAAAGTTACCCAAGGCGAGAGTTTAGCGGCTAATATTCAGTTGGTATTAAATAATGCCCGTCTTGGGGCTAATATTGCCAAAGAGCTAGCTAAGCTTTAGCCACTCTCAATACCTTAACCTTAAATTTATATGACAGTTAGTATTTCATCCAATGGCTTTTTGATCCTAGCTACACCAGGCACGGTGGCGTCTTTAGAAGCATGGCCCACGGCTAAGATCATTACGGCTTTTTCGTGGCTTGGCCGGTTAAGGAGTTTGTTTAGAAAGCGCATGGGATTTGGCGTGTGTGTGAGACTGTATAAACCCGCATGGTGCAATGCCGAAATCAGAAATCCCGTGGCGATACCCACACTATCGGGCACATAATAGTTTTTAAACCGAGTGCCATCGTCAAATACCCCGTAACGCTGGGCAAAGATAACAATAAGCCATGGGGCAATATCTAAATGGGGTTTATCTGCATTAGTGCCGATAGGTTCTAAGGCTTTAATCCATTCATCGCCACCACCTCCGGCGTAAAATTTTTCTTCTTCGGCTTCTGCGGCTAAACGCATTTCATGCTTTACCTCAGGATTACGGATAGCCACGAAATGCCATGGTTGGTGGTTGGCTCCGCTGGGGGCCGAGCCTGCCGTGCGAATACAGTTCTGAATCACCTCCTCTGGCACTTTTCGGTCAATAAAATCACGAACTGTATGCCGTTGTTTCATGGTTTGGTAATAAGCCAAAGCAGCTTGCTGCATGTCTTTGTCAGTCATTTCTGGCCGAGGAGTTAGCTGTACCGCTTCATAGGAAAGTTGTTCTCGTGCAAACATGGTGGGTTCCTAGTTAATACTGTGAGGTGATACCAACGGAGATGCTGCTAGAACCCCAGTTAACGCCATTAAGGCGTTGGCTAGCAACGGTTCCCGCGGCACGATAGAAATTGTGCACGCCGGCACCAGTGGAGTATTGGCTTTGTTTAAAGTCTACATTAAAAAAGCTGTTAGGTGTGGGTAGCGCATACGTCATCCCTAAACCCATTTGAGTGCCCTGGCCGCGGGCAGTTTGTCCGAAGCTTTTAGGGTGTTTTAGATCGCTGCGTAAATTCCAATTAGCTTCAGCGTCATAATAGCTGTAGTGGTATTCTAACTCGGCGTAGGTGGTCCAACGTTTGGCAGTAACGAAACGCAAATCTAGGCCTACCCAAGGGCCGCGCCAATGTGTGGTAAATGTAGAATTTAAGCCCGCAATTGGTCCAAGGCCGCTACTACAGCTTAATGGTGAGCCGCTGGCGTTACACACCGTTTGATTGCCATTGGTCATAGTGAATGTTTGTCTGTGGCTAGAGAAGCCTACCAGTGGCGTGATATCAATGCGGTTATTAATACGAATTTGCTGGCCAATGGCAATACTAAAATCTTCTGCCGAACTGCGGTCTGAGTCGGATAAAGATCGAGAAAATTCTAAGCTACGGTTATCGCCATTATAGTCTGAGTCTTGGTTAGTGCCCGTGAAGCCCCAACCTTTTGAGGTGTAGCCTTTAACGTGCAAGCTATCGTCGCCAATAACACGAAAGCCAAGCCGTGCTTGGTGAAAACCTACATTGCTCCATGTGAGCTCAGAAATTATATTGGGGCCTGTACCAGCTAAGTTACCGGCGATGTCCCAACTAAACTGGTCGTAACGGATACCATAGTCTAAATCTTGTTTATATTCCCACTTGTTGATCGCCTGAACTTGGGTAGAAATTAACACACTAGCTAAAGCCGCAAGGCCTATAATGCGTTTCAAAAAAACGCTAACAATGTGGGTTATTAAATGTGTATTCATACACGAGTGGCTCAAAACCCATAGGCTATATTAAAACTGTAATCACCATTCTGGATTTTTTGAGTCATTATGTCTAACAGTTTTGTTAGTTGCGGGCCTGTTTTAGGGCCAAGTTGAACAAAATGCTGTGACTTAATTTCATGGCTAAATAACATGGAGTACCCTCAGAACATCTAACTCACTAGCTAAGGATAACTAATGACAATTAATAAAATTAACTATAGCCATGATCGTATAGATGTCTTTGGTTTGAAAAAAGTCATGGGGCTTGTCGAACTTGCCAAATATCCGTTTAGGGTAAATAACCCTTCGTAATATGACCCTGGTCAAGTTTAGATACACAAGGTCACCACTTGCCGAAGCATTATGGTCTGCTATAGTTAATGGTAAATGCCTAAGTCTTTTTCCAAACGATGATTTTTGGTTAAGTAAACAGGGAGCAGTTTGTGGAATTACCCCAAGTACCAATTGCAACACGCAAACACCTGCTGAATATTGGCCTGTTTCTGGCTTTGATGTGGGGTGTTTATGAGGCCATAATGGGGCCAGATTTAGTGTCTGATCTCCGTGACTTTACGGGCCGGTATGGGGCTTATTTATTGCTCATTAGTTTACTATTTACCCCACTGAGCCAGCGCTGGAAATGGGTTAAGCGTCATGTGTCCATGCGTCGTAATATTGGCGTATGGGGCTTTATCTATGCCACCCTGCATTTGCTCATTTGGATTACCCTTGAGTTTTATTATGATTGGCAACTAATGCTGGATGAGATTGCAGGTAACCTATTTATCTTACTGGGCATTTTAGCCTTTGTTTTGCTGTTGCCCTTGGCATTGACATCTAACCACCGCGCTGTTAAATACCTTGGCTACCGTAAGTGGCAGATGCTGCACGTGCTCACTTATGTAGCTGTTCCTGCTGTCATGGCCCATCACTTTATGGCGCAAAAAACTGCCATGTTAGAACCCATACTTATGGGCTTAGTATTAATGTTAGTGCTTATTTGGAGGTACCGTCATGCCCGTTAACTCGTCCGAAATAACACCAGAAAAAGTATATAAAAAACGACGTTCTCTAATCGCTGCTGGGCTAGGGGTATTAGCATTGCCATTACTAGACAGGGGTTATGGGTTACTTCAGCAAAAGCAGGAAGAGAAAAACCTGCCGTTTGCGCGTGTGGCATTAGAACCAAGTAGGCAGAACCAACCTCTAGAACCTACGCCATATGAGACAGTAACGGGCTATAACAACTATTACGAATTTGGTTATAACAAAGATGATCCTGCTAAAGCAGATAAAAGCTTGATCACTTCGCCCTGGAGTGTGGAGATTGGTGGTGAGGGTGCAGACAAGCCAGGCATTTACGACATTGAAGAGATCAAAGGTGAGCACGCTATAGAGAATCATCTTTACCGATTCCGCTGCGTAGAAGCTTGGTCTATGGTGATTCCGTGGAACGGCATTAAGCTGGCAGAGGTTATTAAAGCAGCCGCTCCAAACAGCAAGGCTAAGTTTGTGCGTTTTACAACCCTAAATGATCCCCAACAAATGCCCAATGCAGACTGGGCAGGTGGGCCCTATGTAGAAGGCTTAACCATTGATGAGGCCATGAATCCGCTAACCTTATTGGCTACGGGCATTTATGATAAGCCGTTAGAACAGCAAAACGGCGCACCTATTCGTTTGGTAGTGCCATGGAAATATGGTTTTAAGTATGCAAAATCTATCGTTAAAATCGAATTAGTGGAGCAAATGCCACAGAACACTTGGTGGTTACAAAATAAGCGTGAATATGGCTTTTATGCCAACGTTAATCCACGGTTTGACCATCCCCGCTGGACCCAAGCTACAGAACGAATTATTGGTAAATTAGGCCGCAAACCTACGCTCTTATATAACGGCTACGCAGAAGAAGTGGCCCATATGTATCCAGATTTAGACAATCGTTTGTATTTTTACTAAGGCAGCTGTTAAGGCTGAAAAATGTGCCATAGTTGCGCGCCCCACAACAAGTAGACCAAACCACCCACGGATAAAAAAGGGCCGAAGGGCATCTGAGGATCGGTTTGAGCCGTCCTAATGCGCAGCACTAAGCCAACCACTATTCCCGCTACTGCGGACACCAGCACGATAATTGGCAAGGCCTGCCAGCCTAGCCATGCACCTAATGCTGCGAGTAACTTAAAATCCCCATAGCCCATACCTTGCTTGCCTGTAGCTAGGCGAAAACACCAGTAAACCAACCACAACGACACATAGCCCGCTACAGCACCCCAGAATGCATCTGCTAGTGTGGTGAGACAACCAAAGGCGTTAATGACCAAACCCAGCCACATTAACGGTAGGGTGATCTGGTCAGGCAATAGCTTATGATCTAGGTCGATAAAGGTTAAGGCCACCAACATGTACACCAATATTAACGTCATCGCAGTGGCTAAACTTGGCCCCAGTACCCACGCAACCAGTACGCCTAGAGCAGAAGTTAGTAGTTCAACTAAGGGGTATCGAGGGCTAATCTTGTTATTGCAAAAAGCACATTTTCCACCCAGCAACAGGTATGAGATAACAGGAATATTGTGCCAGGCTTTTAATGGCACATCACAGCTTGGGCAATGGGAAGCTGGCCACACAATTGAGGCCAACGCTGGGCTTGAGGACTGCTGATCATTTTCTGTTAGCTTGAGGAGAACGCGACATTCTTGCTGCCATTCTTGGTGCATTGCATTAGGCATCCGGCCTATCACCACGTTTAAAAAGCTGCCTACTAATAGGCTAAACAAAGCAACGCTTACTAACCAGAATTGAGAATGTTGCTGTAGTAAATCAAAAAATGGGTAAGAAGTCATGGGCTATGTAAGTTGTATAGAGAACGTGGGTCTATTACAAGGATGTTATACCGGTACACTTTAGTATAGACGCTAATAATTAAAACGGTATTGTGGGTTCAATTTGATCCATCATTAACGCCTCGTTAATCTCTAAGAGCATGGGAGTTTGGTTATCAGCGGCCTGTTGCAGCAAGTCAGCCAACGCTGTGAAGGATGTTAGACGGGCATGGTTTATGCCATAAGCTTGCGCGAGAGCATCTATACTGGGTGGTTTAGGGCTCACACCAATAGGGGTGATACCCACAGCCAACATGGAAGACTCAATTTCACCATACCCTTGATTGTTCCACACCATAAATATAATGGGCAATTCCCAATCTTTGGCAGTGGCTAGTTCAGCTAAGCAAAACTGCAAGCCACCATCACCGGTTAAGGCAATGATAGGCTGATTATTATGTTGTAGCCGTCGTCCTAAAGCGGCCCCTATGGCCGCAGGCACAGCATAACCTAAGGTGCCAAATCCTGTAGCAGAGTTGAACCACGTTTTGGCCGCAGGTGCGTCAAAATAACAATTACCACCATAAGCTGGTTGGGTGGAATCACCCACGATTATTACTTCGGGAAGCGCCTTGGTTATGGCTGTTAGAAAACTATGGTGTTGTTGATACGGCTTAGGAAGCTCGGTAAACGCTTCCTGTCTAGTGGTGCGTGCGCGGGCTTCACCTAAGCTGCTAGAGGGCTGCTTATGTGCTAACAGTGGCAGTAAGCGGGTTAACCCTTGTGATACGTCACAATGAATCCCAAGCTGCTCTGTTGCTTGTATTACGCTAGGATTAATGTCGATACGAATGAGGTTTTTTAATAGTGGGAAGCCGCCGTTCACGTACATATCGTAATCGGTTTGTCCCATTTCTGTGCCTAGGGCGATCACGCAATCAGCTTGCGCTAGTAAGCTACGAGTTGCTTCTAAGCTAGGACTGGCTGGCACCGACAGGGGGTGGTTAGCTAGCAGGCCACGGCCATTGATGGTGGTTACTACTGGCGCATCAAGTGTCTTAGCAAGCTGCTTTACTTGATGTTGTGCGTTAACTGCGCCACCACCTGCAAGGATAACGATTTGGCTATGCTGATTAATAACATTGGCTGCATTTTGTATCTGGTTTAGTGCTTTGGTGCATTCCTCTGTCAGTTGGTCATGACGCTTGACGGGTTGTTTAAACCCGTTGGCCGTTTCATCACCGGCTAATTGTCCAATAACGTCTAGGGGAATCTGCAGGTGTACAGGACCAAGTTGGGTGCCATTACGGGCCTCTAGTGCGGCAAACACTTGGGCAAGGGTTTCTGTGACGCTGTCGTTAGCATTGAGCTGAAAACTAGCAACGGTCAGTGGTCTAATTACGTCTGCCTGCTGTGGCATGGCGTGTAAACAGCCTTGTGCTTCTGTACCAGCAGCATTGACTGTAGAGATGACGAGCATGGGGATACTATCCCCAAGGGCTTGGCCCATGGCCGTAGCAATGTTGGTGAGGCCGGGCCCAGTGATGACAAAACAGACGCCCGGTTTTGCTGTGATTCGAGCGTAGCCATCGGCCATAAATCCTGCACCTTGCTCATGGCGGGGCGTAATGTGTTGAATGTTGGAGGCGGCTAAACCTCGGTAAAGCTCCAAGGTGTGCACACCAGGGATACCAAATACAGTATCGACACCATAAGCTTCCAGCAACTCAATGAGCTGTTGGCCCTTGGTTATGGCTGGTATGTTGCTCATGAGTTGGCCTGCTGACATTGATCAATAAAACCACGAATGCGCTTACAGGCTTGCAACAATAAGGCCTCATCAACGGTAAATGAAATGCGCACCCAACCGAATGAGGTTTTACCAAAAGCGCCGGCATCGAGAACAGCAACGCCGGTGGCATTATAAAGTGCGTTGGCAAATTCAAGGCCGTTCATGCCTAAGGCACGCACATCCATCATGATAAACATGCCTGCGCTCGGTTTAAGAATTGGAGTGGCTTTAATATTCTTAAGTTCAGCAAAGACCAAATCTCGACGTTGTTTAAAGGTCACCCTAATGTGCTCACTTTCAGCTTGTGATTGTGTTAACGCAGTGTAGGCAGCGGCTTGGGAAAATCCGGCTAAACCATACAACATACACAGGCCCAAGTTGGAAAAATGTTCAACAAGTGCCGTTGGCCCAATAGCCCAACCTACACGCCAGCCTGTCATAGCATAGGTTTTTGATAGGCTGTTTAGAGTAACAGTACGCTCAAACATACCAGGATGGTGGGCGATACTGATATGTTCACCTTCAAATATCAATTGATCGTATACCTCATCGGCAATGACCCAGAGATCATGTTCTATGGCAAGATCGCAAATTAACTCAACCTCATCGTTAGACATCATCACCCCTGTAGGGTTGTTAGGATTAGTAATAAGTATGGCTCTGGTTTTAGGTGTGATGGCTTCACGAGTAGCTTGGGCATTAAACCGAAAGCCACCATCGGCATGCATAGGTACCGGTATTAAGTTAGCACCGGATGCGCCTAAGGTGGCTTCGTAGGTGACATACATTGGGTCTAAGGCCAGTATTTCGTCACCGGGATCTAATAAGCATAAGCTGGCAGCAAATAACGCATTTTGAGCACCAGCAAAAAGGATGACGTTGTCTGCGCTTATGTCTGGGGTGTGGGTTGATCGGAACTGCTCGGCGATAACTTGCCTAACCTCAGGACGTCCCGCTACCAGTTGATAGTGAGTGTCTCCTGACTCCAGGGCTTCAATCGCAGCTTGGGTGATGGCTGTAGGTGTGGCAAAATCTGGATCGCCTACACTTAGTACAATCACATCTTTACCTGCCGCGGCAGCTTTTATAGCAACTTCATGAAGGTCCCATGCAGCTGCGCCTTCGCCGTTGATACGATTAGTTAATTGGGAAAATTGCATAGTCACCTTGGCAGCGTAAACTTCGCTATTGAACGATCGTCCAATAATATTGAGCACTTGCTCAATAGTCAAATAAAGCCGACAATTAAGATTAACTATTTTGCCTGTTTTGGAACTGCTTTGAAGAAAAAATCAGATCGTTTATCCCCCCCTGAAAGGCGAATTCAGCTCATTGAAGCGACACTGATATGCTTAATGAGTGAGGGTGCGAGTGGTTTATCATCACGCAAAATTTGTGCCCAAGCTCAGGTTTCAGTGGGGTTACTCAATCATCACTTTTCCAGCCAAGAGGAGCTGGTGGCTGCAGCCTATGAAGAAAGTTCTCGGCGTTACCATCAAACCTTAAGGACACGTATAGAGGCCGATACGCAGAACCAAGATTCACCCATCAAAACCCTTGTATCTTGTGCCTTTGAGGAAGATATTATGTGCCCAGATCAGTTGCGAGCTTGGGTAGTGTTTTGGTCTAAAACCATTGATTCTAAAGTGATGAGGGCCACTCATGACCGCATTAATGAAAGGCTGCAATCTTATCTTATAGAAGTGCTCGCTAAATCCTTACCTAACAGTAAGGTTGATCTTCGCGTGTTAGCGATTGAATACAGTGCATTAGCAGACGGCCTTTGGTTGGATTGGAGCCTTAACGGCAAGCACCAAAGTTCTGAACTGTGGCAAACCATTTTGAATCAGTGGTTAGATCGTACCTTAGCCTTGGCTTAGGTGGTTAGGGCACGTTCAACTACACTGGGGGCCTGCTCAATTACACGCAATAATATTCTAGCAGATCGTTCAGGTGTGCGACGCCCCTGTTCCCAATCACGCACCGCTCCTAAAGTGAAGCCATAGCGCTGTGCGAATGCTTTTTGTGTTAGGCCTGACACGGCTCTTAATTGCTGGACATCAATTGATTCTGGCACTTTTATTTTAGTTTCTCGTACCGGAACTGGCTTGCCCTCTATGTAGGCTAGGGCTTCTTCTAAGCCTTTGTGAATACTGGAGAAGGTATCTTTTGTCATGATGGTGACCTTATCGATCTGATCTTTTGTGTGATTTTTTTGAGGCTATTTAATTGCTTTTTCGACAAGTTATCTTTGGTGCTCTTGCTATAGACCGAAAGCAATAAAAGAGGTGAATTTTGATGGTAGAAAAATAGATTACTCGGACACCACCACTTTTTCCTTTGTCGGCACTTGCCCGCCAACGAAGTTTTCGAACACCACCAGTGCCTGTAAGCAAATCCCCAGCATAAGGGTGTGATGACAAAAATATCTTTAGGTCATCAATTGCAGAGTCGTCCATTAATCTGCGAGCTTCACGAAGAAATTCAGGAAGCTCAATTATTGTTTGCATAGTCCATTGCATAAATCCAAGGGTACGGCAATGCCTTACTCAATGCAAGTGTAGAGACCGACAAAACATCTACCTGATGGAACGGTTTTACCCTGAAATCTATTACCCAGAAGCCTTAGGCACTCGGCCTTCTAACCAATGGAATAGCAGAACAATAACGCCGGTGAGGCAAATATAAACACCAGCAATAAGCAGTAGTGGCTCATAGATACGGTAGGTTTCTTGACGGATGATGGTGCCAACACCAAAAATTTCATACACGGTAATAGTAGCCGCCAAGGGTGTGGCTTTAAGGGTGAGCACCATTTCCCCTGCAAGGGTGGGAAATACATTCTGTAGCGCTCGTGGTAGCCATATTCGGCGTAGTAATTGAAAACGGCTCATGCCACTAGCAATGCCTGCTTCTAGTTCGCCCTTGGGTACGTTTTTAAATGCCCCGCGCATAATTTCACCTTCGTAGGCTGCCACACTTAGTGTAAAAGCAACCACGGCATAGGGGAACGCATCGCGCAAATAAGGCCAAAAAAAGCTCGTGCGTATGCCATCTATATAAGGGAAGATGGAGCCAAGGCCATAGTAAAGCAACCACAGTTGAATGAGTAGGGGAGTGCCACGAAAGGCGGTGCAAAAGGCTTTCGCTGGCAGAGATAAAATCCGTGGCCCAGTTACCTGCACCAAACCAAGGGGGATAGCAAGCAGCATGCCAAAAAATATGGCCATCACTAGTAACTGTATAGTGAGCCATGTGCCGGCAAGTAATTTAGGAGCGTATTCGCCTACCCAGTACCATTCCATGTTAATGCCCTAAGCTAGTCATGCCACGAGTTGAACGGCGTTCTAACCACTGAAATCCAAGGTTGGAAATAAGTGTGACGGTTAAATAAATGGCCGCAGCTATTAAAAAGAACTCCAAATAATAACGAGTAGTACCTGCAGCTACACGGGTAGTTAGGGTGAGTTCTTGGAATCCAACAACGGCTAATAATGCTGTGTCTTTGGTGACGATTAACCACAGGTTAGACATGCCTGGCAACGCCAGGGGGATCATGGCTGGGATGGTAATCCGTCTAAACAAGGTGAACCTAGACATGCCAAAAGCTCGCCCAGCTTCTAATTGGCCCCTAGGTATGGCTTGTAATGCACCACGGATCACTTCTGTGGAATAAGCACCTTGAACCACACCCAAAACAACAATACCTGCAACTAAACCACTGATGTCAATGGGCTTGTATCCCAAACTCATGAGTAGCTGGTTTAGTAGGGCACTGCCTGCGTAATAAAGTAATAAAATAAGTACCAGCTCTGGCACTGCACGTACCAAGGTGGTGTAAGTACCGAGTAAAAAACGGGCAACTGGACCGCCGTTTATTTTGCCTAATGCGCCAGAAAAGCCTATGGCGGTGCCTAAGAAGTAAGCCCCAAAGGCGATTTGTAGAGTAGCTAACAAACCATAAAACAGGTTGTCACCCCAGCCCATATCTGAAAACTTGAGTATGTTGAGGAATGCTAGAAATGCGTCCAAGAGCGTCCTTTAGGTTAAAAATAATGGCCAAAGATAAGTGGATGCCATCTAGAACGTAGCCGAGAGATCTAAGATCCTTCGACTACACTCAGGATGACAAGGAACGCTAAACGTTAGCCGCCATAGATGTCGAAGCTAAAGTAAGGTGCCGAGATCTTATCAAAGGTGCCGTCGGACCGAATTTGAGTAATAGCTGCGTTAATTTTGGCTTTAAGATCGGAACCCTTACGTAAGCCAACACCCACACCAGGTCCAAAGATGGCTATATCATGTAAGTCACCTTTAATTTCGCAACATTGGCCTTCGGTAGATTCTAAGAATGGTTGCATAGCCATGCTGTCGCCGATTACTGCATCTAGGCGGCCAGAGAACAAGTCTTGGTTGTGCTCATCAAAGTTCTGGTAAGACTTAATGGTAGCACCAGTCATGTGAGCCTCAACGTAGTTTGCATGTGTAGTAGCTACCTGAACACCAACAAACATACCCTCAACGCTGGCAGCATCTGCGCTAATATTTGAGTCTTTAGGTGCAACAATAACCGCTGGCGTATTGTAGTACTTGTCTGAGAAATCAATGGTCTTCATGCGTTCTTCGGTAATCGACATGGAATTGATAATAGCATCGATTTTGTTGGAGGTTAGTGCAGGAATAAGGCCATCCCACGCCGTCTTCACCCATACGCAGTCTTCATTCATGGCCGCACAAATAGCGTCGGCAATCTGAATTTCCCAGCCTTCGAGTTGTCCAGAGGCGCTTTCTGCTGAAAAGGGAAGGTAAGGTGCGGGGTCGATACCAATACGCACTTCCGCTTGGCTAACGCCGGCCACTAATATTAACGAGGCTGCAGAGCCTAATAGGAGGTTTTTAATTTTCTTCATAGTCAGTTTTCCTTATTTTTATTAAATTGCTTGAACCTTTTAGTTCACACTGCTTAGAAAGGCTCGGCAACGAGCACTTTCAGATTCATAAAATACTTTTTGTGGGCTACCTTGTTCTTCTATACAGCCCTCATGCAAAAACATGATTTGATTCGATACATCTCGTGCAAAGCGCATTTCGTGGGTCACCATAATCATGGTTCTACCCTCTTCGGCAATGCCGCGTATCACTTTTAACACTTCACCTACCAATTCTGGATCTAGAGCAGAGGTGGGTTCATCAAACAGCATCATCTTCGGTTGCATAGCTAAAGCGCGAGCAATAGCCGCACGCTGTTGTTGGCCGCCGGACAAGTGCATTGGATATGCATCTCGTTTATCCCACAAACCCACACGATTTAGCAAGCGCTCAGCTTCATCTATAGCTTGGGCCTTGTCTATTCCTAAAACGTGAATAGGTGCTTCAATGATATTTTTAAGTACAGTTTGGTGTTGCCACAAATTAAAGCTTTGAAACACCATGCCCATATTAGTTCTTAGACGTTGGATTTGTTTTTGACGGGTAGGGCGTAATATATGTCCTTGTAAATTTCTTTTAAATTCAATGGCTTCACCAGCCAGTGAGATATGGCCTTGGCTTGGCAGTTCTAACAAATTTAAACAACGTAAGAAGGTAGATTTACCGGAACCGCTGGAGCCAATAATGGACCACACTTCGCCATCTTTGGCACACATCGAAATGCCTTTGAGCACGTCATTAGCACCAAAAGATTTATGTAAGTTTTCAACCTCTAGGGCATTATGGGCTTGGGGTTCCGTGGGCATTAACATGACCTTCGCGTTTTTCTTATTATTGTACGACTGTTCAATAGTATGTAAGCCATAGTGGTTAGTCAACCTTAGTATAACGATGGGTAGTTGTGGATCAAGTTGAGTAGAACAGGGCGATTTAATCGTGACGGGCTTTACTTCATCACAGCATGTTTGTAGCATCGCATTAACTGAACGATCGTTTAATACCATGTTAATTATGTCAGTGCAGTTGTTACACAATTACTAAACAGTCACCACAAGGAAATCTCCCATGTCCAGCTTTGGTTGCCAGTCCATGTCTCTGCCTCTTCAACGTGTGTTGATGCGGGCACCGCGCGAGAGTTTGTTACACGCCGACCCTCAGCAATGGCACTACGGCCCAACTTTTAATGGCGCTAAAGCGCAGGAACAATATCACCTTTTTCGTAAATTAGTGGAGGCCTGTGGAACAGAAATTATAAATATTGAAGACCATAACGATGGTTTATCAGATGCTATGTTTACCTATGACCCTTCACTCATGAGTGATCATGGCGCTATTATCCTTAATATGGGTAAACCGTTGCGTAAGGCAGAGCCTGCGCTGCATGAGCAGGCTTATATAAATGCTGGCATACCTATTTTAGGGCGTGTGAAAGGCGAGGGCCAGATCGAAGGAGGTGATTGTATTTGGTTAGACCACAACACCCTGGTGGTGGGGCGAGGATTTCGTTCTAACCAAGCTGGTATAGATCAACTTAATGCCATGTTGAACTCTCATGGGGTTAGCGTGCTAGGGTTTGATTTGCCGGTTTGGCAAGGTGCAGAAGCCTGTTTGCACTTGATGTCGGTGATCTCACCTTTAGCTCCAAAGTTAGCTTTAATTCACACCCCTTTGGTACCTACAGCCCTCTATCAGTTGATGCAGGCCATGGGAATCGAGTTGATAGAAGCACCCAATGATGAATTTATAGCGAGTAGTGGTCTTAACCTTAACGTGCTTCCTACGGCACCCTTAAAGTGTATTATGATTGAAGGTTTTCCAGGCACGAAGGCGGTTATGGAGGCATCTGGTTGCGAGGTAAAAACCTTTACCGGTGATGCCTTGTGTATTGCTTGCGAGGGCGGCCCTACGTGTTTAACGCGGCCAATTCTGAGGGCCTAAATATAACCTTACTAACTGACGCTACTAACGGCCTATAAAAAACTGATGCAGTGGCGGCATAACTTGAGGCATTTCAACACCTAGTTCCTTTGCTGCGTGGGTAGGCCAATATGGATCATGGAGCATTGCTCTGGCCAACAGAACAATGTCGGCTTGGCCGCTAGCAATAATGCCTTCAGCTTGCTGTGCTTGGGTGATTTCCCCAACTGCCATGCTCATTAAACCAGAACCTTGGCGTAGGTCTGCGGCCATGCCCACTTGTTGAGCGATACCACCATTAATGGAACCTCGGGCTGCGGGCGTGGCTCCACCAGAGCTACAGTCAACCAGGTCTACGCCTAATGCTTTGAGCCATGTAGCCACCTGGATGTTGTCTTCAACAGTTAGCCCACCTTCTACCCAGTCGGTTATGGATAGCCGCACCGCTAAAGGCAACCCTTGGGGCCAAGCAGCACGAACTTTTTCCGTAGTTTCAAGCAGCATACGGGCACGGCATTTGAGGTCGCCACCATAAGCATCAGTGCGCGTATTTACCAGTGGCGACAAAAAACTATGCAATAAATAACCGTGTGCACAGTGGATTTCGAGAAATTCATAACCCGCCTTTAGTGCCCGTTTAGCAGCAGCCACAAAGGCGTCTTGTATCTGCCCTATGTCGTCTTGCTGCATTTTTTTTGGCGCTTTCCATAAGCGAGTGCCATCATCATCAAACGGCTGATCTGTTGGCCCTATGGTACCCCAACCGCCTTCAGCATCCGTAAGTTGTTGCCCGCCTAACCAAGGCTGTGCACTGCTACCTTTGCGGCCAGCATGGGCAAGTTGAACGCCAGGCACGGCACCTTGACTTTTAATGAAGGCGGTAATGGGTTTTATAGCTTCAACTTGAATATCGTTCCACAGGCCCATACACGAAGGAGTAATGCGGCCTTCTGGTAACACGGCAGTGGCTTCGGTAATCACAAGTCCTGCGCCACCTACAGCTTTAGAGCCGAGTTGTGACATGTGCCAAGCTTGGGCAGCACCATCAACGGATTGATATTGGCACATAGGCGCCACTCCAATACGATTACGTAAGGTGATGTCTTTGATCGTTAGAGGGCTAAATAAATGTGACATTGTGACGTTTCCAGTGCAGTGGCAATAACAATGGGCCAGACCATGACATGGTCTATGGATAGGGTCAATAAACTTCTTCAGTATTGCAAAAAGTTTGATTTACATTTGCTTAAAGATAGATTTTGGTTTTATTATTAAGCTTTTGAGAACATGATTATGAACATAGGTCGTCACCAAACCAATGAACGTACCAGTAAAGTGGTGGTACACAATAATGTAGCTTATCTGTGTGGTCAGGTTGCTGCTGATGCCGAAACAGATATTACCCAACAGACTCAGACCATGCTAGCCAAAGTAGATGAGTTGTTAGTCAGCGTAGGGTCGGACTCTACGCGTATGTTGACGGCCACTATCTATTTAAAATCTATGGACGATTTTGCTGCCATGAACCTGGTATGGAATGCGTGGGTGCCATCAGGCCATGCGCCTGCAAGAGCCTGCGTTCAAGCCGCTATGGCTCGGCCTGCTTTGTTGGTTGAAATTTCTGTCACCGCAGCTTGTTAACGCTTAAGTCAAAATATATAACCTATCGCTTGGCCATAATGGTGGTGGTGTTAGCTGTGAGTGGTATCTCTACTGCATCGGATTACCAGCAAGGTGAGTTGGTCATTGGTCAAGTTGAGTCTGGCACAGATGTATGGCTTGATGGTGTGCAAGTACAGGTGTCAGATACTGGCTTGTATGTATTTGGTTTAGGCCGCAATGCTGCTCCGGGGGTCACCTTGGCGACTAGGCTGAATAACATTCGCACCGAAACCCCTCTGTTTGTTAAACAACGCAGTTATTTAGAACAAAAAATTGATGGATTGCCCAGCAAAAAAGTCACACCTAATGCTGAATCTACTCAACGTATCCGCTCAGACAACCAACAGATTGGCGAGGTTAGGCAAAGCCACAGCCAAGCACATTGGTTAGGCCAACAATGGATACAACCCGTTGAAGGCAGGATAAGTGGGGTTTTTGGTTCACGACGTATTCTTAATGGTGTTCCAAAGAACCCGCATAATGGTGTGGATATTGCTGCGGCTGAAGGCACTAATATCATTGCGCCTTTGGCTGGCCAGGTGGCCCTAGTGCATGAGCAAATGTTTTATACGGGTAAAACCATTATGTTGGATCATGGGTTAGGTGTAACAAGCGTATACGCGCACATGCAACACATAGAAGTAAGTTTAGGGCAAGTTGTTAAGCAAGGACAAGTGCTGGGTCAAGTAGGCCAAACTGGCCGCGCTACGGGGCCACATTTACACTGGGGCGTCACTTGGCAAAAAACCCATTTAGACCCACTGCTGTTAGTGGACTAGACGGCATGTTTAGTCAAATCGTTAGTGAGTTTGTGGGCCCATTTGGCCATGCCATTTATCTTCGAGCCATTCACCCAGTGCAGCACTGCTGCAAAGCGATGGTACTAGGTGTTTGACTGTATGGTTATTGCGCTGGATTTTTTAATAGGGTTTGGATTTGACTAATCAAGAGCTCAATTTTTACTGGCTGGTCTGTTTTAACGATAATAAGTTGGCCTAAATTTAGTGGCCCAAGGCTGGCTTCGGCTTTGTATTCAGACAGCAGGTCATAACCTAAATTTGTGCGGTTCGATTCAGATGTCCCTTGTTTTTGTTGGCGAATTTGAATGCGTTCGTATGACGTTTCTGCTGGGCAGTGGCAATAGATTTCAATCACACGGCTGGAGTGAGTGCGCAACCAAAGGGCATCAGTGCCTGGGGTGGTAGTGGATGCTGGGTGGTTCCAAAAAGTGCATAAAATACCGCAGCCTAATTGCTTGGCTAAGGCCACAAAAACTTGGTCAGCAGTGCTACTAATCTGACGACGCTGCTCTGCACTAGTGGCGCGAGACGCAACATTCATTGCTTCTAAGATGGTGTCTTTATCCATCATTGGCCAATCGAGCTTATCTTGTAGCTGCTTCGCTAAAGTAGATTTACCGCTGGCAGGTAAACCAGTTACTAAAATGTAGTAGGGTGGTTGTGATTTCATGAACGTACACTACTGAATAGGATTTGCTGACTATTCTCTTCCTTTTAGCATCAAATGCCAATAGGTAGAAGGCATAGCTTTGGCGCTAGGCGTTTTAGTGCCGTCCCCTAGACCCAATGTATTGGCGGCACCTGCATCCACAATACAGACATCATAGTTGATTTTTGGCATAGTGGTGCCTTGTCTATTCGTGGCTACTCATTTTATTATTTTCAATTCAATAATAATCTTATAAATTAATCACATATCATTATGGTAAAAAGGTGAATATAGATGCAAGACGTGTGCGTTTTTTGTGGTTCTAGCCCGGGTGAAAATCCTTTGTTTATGCAATCTGCAAAGGCATTAGGGGAAGCAATCAGTAGCAAGTCTATGGGATTGATTTATGGTGGTGCTCAGGTGGGCCTCATGGGCCAGGTAGCTGACGCAGTATTGGCTGGTGGGCAAAAGGTGATTGGCGTAATCCCTCAGTCGTTTGCCCATAAGGTTTCACACGAGGGTTTGACAGAATTACATGTGGTGGATTCAATGCATACCAGAAAAGCCATGATGTTTGAATTGGCGGGTGCTTGTATTGCCTTGCCTGGAGGTTTTGGTACCCTAGAAGAACTAACAGAAGTACTAACTTGGGCACAATTGGGATTCCACCAAAAACCTATTGGTTTACTCAATATTAATGGCTATTATGATGCATTGTTGGTTTTTTTTGACCAAGCAGTTTTAGCTGGTTTTATTAAGCCCCAGCACTTAGAGTTGTTAATTGTGCATCACGACCCTTCAGAATTACTGAAACTACTCGAAGACTACAGGCCGCAAAACGTCGCTAAATGGTCCCGTTAATTAGATTTATAGAGACATAGCTTTATGATTGATACTAAAAAGTTTTACATCAATGGTGCTTGGGTTGCGCCATTGTCCGGTAGTGAAATGGACGTGATAGATCCGTCCACAGAGCAGGTGTGTGCTGTCATTTCAATTGGAGACCAAGCCGATACAGATGCTGCTGTAGCTGCAGCCAAAGCCGCTTTTGATAGCTGGAGCCAAACCCCAAAGGCACAACGGCTAGCGCTACTAAAGAAGTTTTTGGAAATATATCAAACCCGCAATGAAGAAATGGGCCATGCCATCAGTCAGGAGATGGGAGCGCCCATTGACATGGCCCTAACCTCTCAAGCGGGATCAGGGTCAGGCCACACCAAAGGCTTAATTAGAGAGCTAGAAAAATTTGAGTTTGAACGTACGTTAAACGAGCATGCACCTAATGATAGAATCATTTATGAAGCCATTGGTGTGTGTGCATTAATCACACCCTGGAACTGGCCCATGAACCAAGTAAGCCTAAAAGCCATTGCGGCTATGGCTGCTGGTTGTACCATGGTGCTTAAACCCTCTGAGATTGCGCCATTATCGAGTTTAATATTTGCCGATATGATCCACCAAGCGGGAATACCTGCAGGCGTATTCAATATGGTAAATGGCGATGGTGTAGGTGTTGGCTCGCAACTAACTAGTCACCCTGATGTTGATATGGTTTCTTTTACTGGCTCCACTAGAGCGGGAGCCCTTATTTCTAAAAATGCGGCAGATACGGTTAAACGGGTGTCTCTGGAGTTGGGAGGCAAAGGCGCTAACATTGTGTTTGCCGATGCTGACGAAAAAGCCATTTCACGTGGCATTTATCATTGCTTTAACAACACGGGGCAATCCTGCAATGCGCCAACACGAATGCTGGTGGAGCGCAGCGTTTATCAACAAGCCGTGGCCACAGCCATAGCTGCAGCTGCAAAGGTGCAAGTGGGCAGGGCCGCCGATCATGGCCGTCACATTGGGCCTGTTGTATCTGAGTTGCAGTACAACAAAATACAAGCGCTTATTAAAGTAGGTATTGACGAAGGTGCTCGCGTGATCATAGGTGGCCTTGGCAAGCCGGAAGGTTTAGAGACGGGCTATTTTGTTAAACCAACCATTTTTGCTGACGTAAATAACGACATGCAAATTGCCCGGGAAGAAGTGTTTGGTCCAGTTTTATGTATGATCCCCTTTGACACAGAAGAACAAGCCATTGCCATGGCCAATGACACACTTTACGGGTTAACCAATTATATCCAAACTCAAGACAGCGCCAAGGCAAATCGCATTGCTCGCCGTTTACGCTCTGGCATGGTGGAAATGAACGGTACTTTTAGGGCTTCTGGTTCTCCATTTGGTGGTTATAAACAATCAGGCAATGGCCGCGAAGGTGGTGTTTGGGGTTTAGAAGATTTCTTAGAAGTGAAGTCTATAAGTGGGTGGAGCAACGATTAAGGTTACTTGTATTTAGCCTAATAATGGTCGAAAAGGTTAGCCTTGTTGATTCATATTGCTATTATGAACTTTACTTTCTATGGTTTAATTAACCATCTAACAACTCACCATAAAAGTAAGATAAATCGACTACATGGTTTGATATACTGATAGATAGATTTAAAGAAAAGGTTCCCTAGTATGTTTACTAAAGTGACTCCAGTTAGGCCTTATTGGTCTGAGATCCGTGACAAAATGTTTACTCAGATTACGGTTGCTGGTTTTACCATTGATGAGGCAGACGTTATTGGTATAAATCAGACTGATGACACAATCATGTCACACTTAATGACTAGAGAAGGGCATATATTGCTGGTGCCTTATAACGCCTCTTCAAGTAACGACACTGCCATGAAAACGGGCCTGGATGTTGTGTTTGCGATTCATGATAATATTCCTAAACTTTTCCCATCACCTATTATTATGCCGGTGGCAAACGCCTTAGCTAGTTCTCTTAGATCAAGACTTGCTGAAGAACGAGGGAGTGGCCGTTTAACACCACAGATAGATCGGCAAATTTTGTTTATTGCAGAAAATGATTTAGATCGCCCAGAGTTGGCACTACGCATCCGCAGTCATGTGGAAAAACTCTATCAAGCACATGCTTCAATAGGCACCTAGTTTAGCCTAATAGGCTTTAGGCCCATGCTTGTTAACGAAAGCTACAATGCTAGCAGATAGGCTTTTATTTTACTTTTTTAGATCTCATATATGCTTATTTCTCTTGCCGATTATCGCCGTATCTATTCAACAATTCACTCTCTATTAATTGCCGATTCGGTCAATAGTCATGAAGCTAGTATGCTGTTTAGTGTGTATGGTGCACAAATTCTAAAACGTCACTTCGGCATGGCAGCCCAGCCTATTGTTGGTGCTTCAGTCTATCACCTTGGTTTGCAGGCTAAGATTCTGGCCTTTGGAGAATATCAAGGTGGGCACTTACAAAGTAGTGATAGCCAACACCACTGGTGGATTGAAGTCGATGGATGGATGATCGATTTTATGGCACCCCTGTTCCCTGTATTGGTTAAGCGGACTGGGAAAAATGCTCAAATTGAACCGTGGATGATGCAAAAGCCTTTAGCGAAAGCCAAAAAAACCTTAGCAGCTGTGCAATATCAAGGTGATTTCTTACTCTTAGAAAACGATAGTTTGGCGAGCCAAAAAATGTCTCAGATGGTCACAGAAAAAGCGCACATACAACGAGGAAAACTAGCCGTAGATTGGTTTGTTAAGGCACCTAAAAAGATGCCATCACCACTGAATGTGAAACTTCCAGGTGCCCAAGATGCTGGTAAAAAGAAACTCATAGCTTATAAAAGCTTCCTAGTGAGTGGCTCTTGGTAGCTGGGTAGGATTAAATCTATGGTTTCCTACGCAGCCCGTCTAGATAAGTTTATTAGCCAACAACTGGGCTATAAAAAACGCCAAGTTCAGCTGTTGCTGGCCCGTGGTTTAGTCAGCCTAGATGACGTTATTTGCTACCAAGGTGAACAGATCATTGGGCAGTTTTCGAAACTAGAGGTTGAGGGCAAGGTCCTAAGGCATCAAATGCCCATCTACCTAATGCTATATAAACCTGTGGGTGTTGTCAGTGCCACCCAAGATGATAAACACACTACGGCGTTGGATATTCTGCCATCAAAGTACAGTGGCTTGCACATTGCAGGGCGCTTAGATCTGCAAAGTACTGGCTTGTTACTGTTAACCAACGATGGGCAATGGTCTCGTCAAATTACTCAACCAGACACAAAACTCCCTAAGCATTATTCGGTTACAGTAGCTAACCCAATTACCCAAGAGCAAGTGGATGGCTTTACTAGGGGTATTTATTTTGCCTTTGAGGATTTGACTACAGCACCAGCACAACTAAACATTACCACTGATACAACAGCCCAAGTGATATTAAAGCAAGGGCGCTACCACCAAATTAAGCGTATGTTTGGCCACTTTCGTAACCCAGTGCTGAGCATCCACCGTACTCAAATAGGTCATATTAAACTCCCCGCCGATTTGGCGCCTGGGGATTACCGTGTGGTCTCAGACCCCATCGACTTTTGAGCGTAATTTTTTAGTGTGGCCCTTTTGGGTTTTAGTATCTAAGCGCCTGGTTTTAGAACCTTTGGTGGGTTTGGTGGCTATGCGGCGTTTTTCTTGCACCATGGCTGCTTGGATCACCTCGACTAACTGCGCTAGCGCTGTCTGACGATTAGCGTCCTGGCTGCGACTGGCTTGGGATTTAATAATGATCTTGCCTGAGGCGCTGATACGATGGTCTGAGGTATTAAGTAGTTTCTGTTTTACGTAGGCTGGTAAAGATGCTGAGGCACGGATGTCAAAAAACAAATGTACTGCAGTAGAGGTTTTGTTGACATGTTGACCACCTGCACCCTGCGAGCGAATAAACTGCTGCTCAATTTCGTGGTCTGGAATGATGATGCGGTTGGATATTTTTAACATGTGCTTTACTGTCTATGGTCTCATTAAATGTTTGTGTTGGAACTCAGGGCTTACCTTAGTGAGCCAGTAACTCATGGCGCTGGTGAAGATAAATGCGAACACTAAACGGAACCAGAGTACACCAGAAAGATGAGCACCTAATAAAACCACTAATAACGTGTCTTCAATAAGGCTGTGACAGAAGCCAAGTAGCACTAGAGAAGAAAAAACGTCCTTTTTAGATACATGCCCTGCATGGGCCTCCTTAATCAATAATCCGCCACCAAAAGATAGCCCTAGGGTAATACCCACTAAGGTAATCGTGGTGGCTTCTTTGCCAATGCCCATTAATTTAAGTATTGGGTGCAGTAGCCATTGGATAATTTTTTCTACACCAATAACACGCAGGATTTTTAAAAAGGTGAGCAACACAATAATGATGATTTGAATCATGGCTAAGGCTTTTAATTGGCTCAATAACCAATAATTTAATCCATCGGCAATAGGTTCTGGTTGCCACACCATTTGCGCAGGTTCCTGCAACCATTGAGTTTGATCGTAGAACACATGTAATAACCAGGCAAAAGCAAAGGCGCCAAACATACGTGTAATAATAGCTGCTCGCATTCTCATACCAGCTAGTTGAGCAATACGAACCTCAATGGGCAGTCCATGAGCCATTAACAAGAGGCCGCTCAAAACGGTCATTTGTGCCACGGTTAAATTGCTTTCACCAGCAAACGAGTAAAGTACTATCATGCCGCCATAAATATTTGTAGCAATGGTGGCTGCCCACACTAAACCCATTTCTTGGGGTAGTCCTACAAGGGCCATAAGTGGGCCTAACCACTGACCTAAAAGTGCTATACCACCAACTTCTTCTAGTACTTTAACAATTAAAATTATTGGCACCATAAGCTTAAAAAGAGGCCACGAAACCGCAATAACTTCGTCAAACAATTGCTTAAAAAATTGGTGCACTTGAAGCATTAAATAAACCTTAATTTGGGCTGGCGCTCTATATAGAGTCATGCAGTAACGTGAGGGCTGATGGTAACTGA
>Ga0209709_10000701_pt1 | contig 31732 bp, 30 predicted proteins | sample ArcticOcean_MG_C_2_FD_187435 | JGI IMG/M metagenome (GOLD analysis project Ga0209709, IMG submission 187435) | Marine microbial communities from western Arctic Ocean - ArcticOcean_MG_CB4_136 (SPAdes) (version 2) | ecosystem: Environmental > Aquatic > Marine > Oceanic | place: Arctic Ocean... | reverse complement strand
GTTGCCACAATATCTAGTGTGGCATTTGTGAGTGCGCTTAAAGGGTTAAAGCATAAGTTGCCCCATAGCTTCACCCATATCTCGTCCCGAATATTTCTTACTGGGGCTTTAAGACCTGCATTAATCATTGCCTGCGACAATGCACGGACACGCTCCGTTTTTTCACCAGACGATTCACCTAGGGTGAACCGGTTGCCATCAATGTGCCGAACTACACCTGGTTCCAATATTTCACAGGCAGGATAAACGACGCAACCAATGGCTCGTTCTGGACCAATGCCATCCCATTGCTTACCGCCCGGGTCTACACTTTCAATTTTTCGGTTTTCCCATTCGCCAGGAAGCTTATAAAAATACCACCAGGGGACTCCATTTACTGCAGTTACGACCGCCGTCTTCTCTCCCAATAATGGTTGCATGGCATCGACTACATTAGGAACTGAATGTGCCTTAAGCGAGACAATAACAAAATCTTGTTCGCCTAGATCAGCTGGATTATCAGTAGCAACAGGATGAGTGATAATGCGCTCACCGTTCATATCGAGTGCAAGTCCATTGGCTTTTATTGCAGCGAGATGTGGGCCGCGAGCAATAACAGAGACCTCCTCACCTGACTGAGTCAATAATGCTGCGATATACCCGCCAATAGCACCTGCACCATAAATTGCAATTTTCATATGATTATTTTGGTTCCGCTAATCCTAATTTTTCGGCAAGCCCAATACGTTGCAGTTTCCCTGTCGCACCCTTTGGGATTTCATCAAGAATAAGAATTTTGCGAGGAACCTTAAAATCAGCCAGATGTTGGGCGGTAAACGTTCGAATATCCTTTTCATCTGCGGTCATGCCTTCCTTCAAAACCACAGCAGCAGCAACCTCTTCTCCTAGCTTTGGGTGTGGCATCGCAAATGTGACACATTGCTGGACAGCTGGATGATCCATTAAAATTTCATCTACCTCACGGGGTGAAATCTTCTCACCACCACGATTAATGATCTCCTTCAATCGGCCTGTTATAGAGACATAACCTTCTGGATCAAGCACACCTTGGTCACCTGTGCGAAACCAACCATTAGTAAAGTTTTCTTTATTAGCTTTAGGGTTATTTTCATAACCTTTAGTTATATTGCTGCCACGAATAACGATTTCGCCAATTTCTCCATTGGGGAGTATTTCACCTTCCAAATTCATAATGCCAACTTCTGGGCCGGCCGCAATACCAACTGTTCCTGCTTTTCTAACTGCAGGAGGCAGCGGGTTGCTGGCCATTTGATGAGCAGCTTCTGTCATACCGTAGGCTTCGATAACTGGTGCGTTGAATGTTTTTTCCAATTCAGTCATTACTTGGGGTGGCAATGATGATGATGATGAACGAATAAAACGTAACGGCACGGCATTGATAATATCTGTATTTCGAGATGCGCGAGTTAATATCGCCTGATGCATTGTTGGAACCGCTGAATACCAGGTTGGTTTTGCGTCATCCATCCAACCAAAGTATTTCAACGCGTTAAATCCAGGCGTGCAGTAAATGCTGGCGCCCGCTCTTAAAGACGATAAAACAGTCGCTATTAGTCCATGGATATGAAAAAGCGGCATGATATTCAGGCAACGATCTTCAGGGACTAGTAACAGGGTATTCATGATATTTTCCGCAGAATTGGTCACATTTCTATGACTTAGTGGCACTATCTTTGGTCGCGAGGTCGTCCCAGAAGTATGCAATATGAGCGCAACATCGTCTTCGTTGACTTCATCATTTGCTGTTGGCGCTCTGGGTGTTGCAGAATCAAATATTAGGTCAAAGTCACCAGCAGCCCGACTACTATCTGTGACTAAAGTGATTAACGGAATGCCTAGCTTTTGGGCAGCAGCGACTGCAGGTGAAGCGCTGTCAGCCTCAACAACGAGTGCTTTGGCTTTTAAGTCGACCAAATAAAACTCAAACTCCTCCTGGCGATAAGCAGGATTTAGGGGAGCTGTGGTCGATGCACCCGAGATGGTGACAAATGCTGTTGCCATTTCAGGTCCATTTGGCAATACGATGGCAACTCGATCACTTTTTGCAATCCCTGCTTGGGTAAGTGCTTGTCGGGTACGTTTTGACAGCGCCCGTATTGAGGAATAGTTTAAAGGAGGTCGACCTGGGGCCTGAATGGCGATGGCGTCATCATGACCGACATTTAGTAACTGGCAAGTAGTATTAACAGACACAATAATTATTTCCAGAGGGAGTTAGAGTCAATCCGATCACGTTGGCAATGCTTTTTAATAAGCAGTTACCATGCATTCGGCCAAATTATAAGCGGTAAAGTTTACCTTATAAGATTCTTTGTTAACAAGTGTGTCACAGCACACACTATATTCTGCTCTAGCATGCCCTACAGATCTTAATTGTCCGCTAAATAATAAACATTGCCACTAGAATTCTGGCGAACTGCAGCTTTTTAGGATATACCACTGTTTGGCCTACTAAGATGAAATCTTAATTTAAGTCGATGGGGTAGCATTTTTGGTACACAGCTCGGTGCACGCAGCGCAATATAACTAATACTCAAAGGCTTGCAAAGCAGACGCCAAAAGCCCCTATAATTAACACCACATTAGCGCAGCCGCAAAGTGCTATCATACGAAAACCAGAGCGCCAAAGCCCAGGCACACCTATAAGAATAGCAGGCACGATGGCAAAGATTGCCAAGCCTAAACCCAGCTGGATGAGCATGTCCCCTGAGTTGATGCGGCTATCAAGTGACAATGAGTTGCCTTGCAACAACACGTTCAACTGCTCATTGACCGGCATCACAGTCCAGCCCAAGCCTAAGGCCAAAAAACTACCCAGCAGCACTATCACAGCACCAGCAATGGTGAGCCAATAAATAGTCACCCCATAGATAATGCCACTTTTCCGAAGTGAGTCTTGACTCATGATATCACCCTGCCTATGTAGTCCAAGTCCTGGAGACCTCGATAAATCAATTTAAGAGAAGTTAGGCATAGTAAAAAAATCATCAGACGCCTGACCACCACCACTTTAACTTGGGCCAGTATGTGGGCACCAATAATACCCCCGATAACTTGCCCTAGCATCCAAGGTGCCACCAGAATCGGCACCATAGCACCATACAGCATATACGGCCATATGGCCGCTGCATTGCCTAAAGCGAGTAACACACCACTGGATGCAACAGCGGCTTTGAGTGGTACCGCCATCACCAAGTTTAGCACTGGCACCATGGCCCAGCCGCCACCTAAACCAAAAAAGCCACCAATGAAACCAACCCCAACAAACAAAATAATGGCCAGACCCAAACGCTTGACACTGTACTTGACCTGAGTCTGTACAGACTCTTCATAATAACTCATATCAAGTGACAACAAGCGCGCTAGACCACTTAACCGTGACGCCTTCGGGTAATCATTTTGGCCTCCCCCAGTGATGAATAATACCGCCACACCGAGCAATAATATCCCTAACAACATACGCACAAAAGCATCACTGCTAGGCCCCATGGTTGAGGCAAATTGGAACGCCATGAGCGCACCCAACAAACCACCAATGACCGTAGGAAGGGCGCAAATATAAACTAGACGTATATCAACGAGGCCTTTTTTAAGCAGTGGCGCTCCAGAGATCAACCCACTGAACATAGCCACAACGAGGCCCGTAGCTCTAACCACCAACGAGTCAAAAGAAGTAAATCCTAAAACAATGGGGGTAAATATGACGCCACCACCAATGCCGGCTATGACTGCGATGATGGCGATTGCCACCGATAAAATGAAAGAAGCTATTGTTACACTTAGAATGGAACCGAGGGAGAAAAATTCACTGGCCTCTATTGGCTCTACGAGAGCAATAGCAAAGTAGCAAGCTATTGAAAGTACTATTAATAGTGTGAGTTCAGGTACTTTAAGAAACAAACTCATTTGGTCTCATCCATAAGAATTTTTATTACAAAAAAATTATAACTTAACCAAATTTATACATCCAATAGAAGTCTCCTAAGGGTGCATGTGAGACTACTATGAATCACCCCCCTTTGTAGTGCACTTAAAACAAAGCAACCACTTGCAAGTTAACTACGCACTTCTTCAGTTGCTTAGCGAGTTTTGATCTGGTTAAAAGCCTTAGGATCAGCTTTATAAGCAGAATGTGGGGCAGACTTTAGATTTAGTAGCCTTGTGGTAAATTATAGCAGATTGCTTGGTTAGGGTATTCAAATAGATATGCTTCATATGATAGTCTCACATCAACGAATACATCACGGACTGATTTGTGGAACTGACATTAAACGAAGCCTTAAAAAAGGGTATTGAAGCGCATAAAGCTGGCCAGGTTCAAGAAGCAGATAGGCTCTATACTTCTATCCTAAAGGCACAGCCCAAACATCCAGATGCTAATCATAATATGGGTGTGTTGGCTGTCGGTATTGGCAAGGCCCAAGAAGCACTGCCGTTCTTTAAAACAGCTTTAGAAACCAAGCCGGGTGTTGCCCAGTTCTGGTTGAGTTATATTGATGCTTTAATTAAGTTAGGCCAACTAGCTGATGCAAAATCTGCATTTCATCAAGCAAAGAATAAGGGCGCTAAAAGCGAGGCTTTTGATCAATTAAAGAAACGGCTTTCTGAAACAAGTGGAAATCCACAGCACCCTCCCGCAGATCAGCTGCAGCCTATAATCAACCTCTACGCTCAAGGACAATTGCAGCAGGCTTTATCTGATGCCAATCGGATGCTGGAGAGATTCCCAAATTCATTCGTCCTCTACAATATTGCCGGGGCTTCTAATGCAGAATTAATGCAATTCGATGCAGCGATAGACTGTTTTAAACAGTCTCTAAAGGTTAATCCTGACAATGCCGAGGCCTATAATAATATTGGTAATGTTTTAAACACTAAGGGTGATCCTGATGCAGCTATAGGCTATTACAAACAGGCTCTAAAGATTAAGCCTAACTTTGCTGAGGCCTATAATAATATAGGTAACGCTATGAATGCTAAGGGTGATCCTGATGCATCTATAAGCAGCTACAAACAGGCTTTAAAAATTAAGCCTGATTACGCTGAGGCCTATTACAACATGGGCATTGCCCTAAAGGATAAAGGCGATCCAGAAGCTGCTATAGACAGCTATAGACGAGCTATAAAGATTAAGCCAGATTACGCTGATGCCTATAGTAATACATGCGAAGTGTATGAAAAATCCAACAAGTTAGCTGAACTAAGTGAAGTAATTTCTATAGCTAAAACTGCACTAAAAGAACTACCTAGTGATCTGTTATTTTATGAGGCCCTTTATAATTACAGGTCACACAATTACGATCATTGTGAAAAGTTAATTAGCTTAATCAATATTGACCAACTTGCCTTAACAAGAAAATCCTTATTTTGGCAATTAAAGGCCAAATTACAACAGCATCAAAAAGACTACAAAGCAGCATTTAATTCTTTTGCTAAGATGAATGACGCCGCTATCAATTCTTCAGATTATAACGCCAAAAAGGCTCAAACTTATTTTGATGAGCTTCTAAATCGAGTTAAACAGTTAAGTAGTGCTTTAGAAACTCCTTATTACCACAGTTTGCCAGAGTCCTCTGCAGATACGCCAATATTTTTAATTGGCTTTCCAAGGTCAGGAACAACACTTCTAGATACCATCTTAAGAACCCATTCTAAAATTGGCGTCGTCGAAGAAAAGGGTATGCTGTCAAAGGCAAATTATCACTTAGGCAACAAGCTAAGTATCGTTGATATTGAGAATTTAACCAGTCAAGAACTCTCAAACGCTAAAGAGGTCTACTTTGAGGAGTTAGCAAAGCATGTTTCAACCAATAATAGCGGCTGTGTAATTGACAAGCTTCCCCTCAACATCATTGATGTGCCAATAATTCATAAGCTGTTTCCTACTGCAAGGTTTATTTTGGCGCTTAGGCATCCCTTAGACAGTATTTTGAGCTGCTGGATGCAACCCTTTAAAGCGAATGACGCTATGGCAAATATGGTCGAACTAGACAGAATAGTGGACTTTTATACTGCCGCGATGACTGTTTTAGAGCTTAGTGAGAAACGGTATCAACTGACTATTCATAGGATTAGATATGAAGACTTAGTCTTAGATATGAAAAAAGAAGTTTCTAATCTTCTCAAATTTCTAGAATTAGAATGGGAAAATGAATTAGAAGACTACCAACAGACAGCATTGAAGCGGGGGATCATAAATACCCCTAGCTATTCCCAAGTGATTGAGCCCATATATAAAACTGCAAGTTACCGCTGGGAAAAGTACCACGAATCTCTAGAAAAATACTTTATTAAGATCGAAAAATGGACAACAAGGTTTGGCTATGAGCTTTAATTTTTCGGCAGCCCCCTATTCTGTACCATAAAACTTTAACATCAATATTTTAGGTAAGAACTGGGCTAGGCTTCACTAGGCACAAATATTTTGTAATGTGGTGGAATTCCCTCTCCCTGCTTTCGCGTCAGATTTTGCACCGACGGATTCTGAGAACCTAGCGGGTGTTTTTGCCTGCGTCTGCAGACCCTTGGTTCCTTTCTGCACGCTCCTGCTGTCGCTTCGGTTCACCGTAGCGAAACTCTAAGATCGTTAACACCAGACCTATTAACATCATGAACATTACAAACATGGCGATATTGAGCAAGTTATCAGAAATCATGACTTCTCCCCCCGGGCCAAGAGGCTCGACAACTTGAAGTAAATACCAAAAGCAAGAATGGAAGGCACCCATATGGCAGTGAACAGTCCTTCCATCTGTTTACCCTCAAACCAGAGCAACCCAGAAACTGCAAAGGACACCGCAACAGCCAGCAAGATGAATAAATCTGATAGTTTGAACATACTAATTTCCTTACCTAATAGTTAACGTTTGTCCGGATAAGGGCCCGGATTCTTCCCTTTAAACTCGATGGAATCCAACAGCAGCTAGCAACAACCCAGCAATCGTGACCGCGGCAGGAATGCGAACCCCAACGAGACCAAATACATCGATCATGGATGGTACTAGTCCGGTTAGCCCGATCGGCACCCACAGAAAAAATGGAGCGGCAATGACTACTCCTGCCCAGCCAACCACACGCAGTGCGCTCCAAGTATTTCCTTCGTCGCTAGCTAATGATGTTTTTTTGTCGTCGTTCACGGTCACTGTTGTAATTTTCATTTTGCTCTAAAAAAATATTCTGGATAACTTTTGAATCCAAAGATTACCTCTTAGGCTTATAGATAGCCAAGCAAATAATCAAAAGGATCATTTAAATTCCATTAAATCAAAGGGCACTGGTTCAGGGTAGGTGACAATGAGTAAAGTCTTGTAAAGTATTGCGTTGCAGATGCAATACCTGCCGTATACCGTCAAAACTATGCATTCAAAAAAACGGAATATTAGACCTGTTTTAGACAGTGGCCGTTATGGGCGATCTTGGCCTCAGGTTACGCTAACGTTACCCTCAATATAACTAACCAATAGAAACACAGGTTCATCTGACTCGCAATAACAATAGATCTTAACAAAAGTGGCTGCTATTGTTGTTTGCTGTTACTAACATAACCCAGATTCTACAAAGGCAAACCCACCATGAAACTTATTCATGTTACTGACACCCACCTTGTCGCTGCTGGTGAAAAGCTGCACGGTCTTGATCCGTTTGAGCGGCTAAGGCTATGCTTTGAAGATATTGCCACTCACCACGGCGATGCTGATCTATGTGTGTTGACAGGGGACTTAAGCGATGCGGGACAAACTGATGTCTATGTATTATTGAAAGAGCTGTTGGCCGGCCTACCCATGCGCACCTCCCTACTGCTGGGCAATCACGACCATAGGCAACACTTCTGTGACGTTTTTAGCAACAGACCACGGGACCCTAATGGATTTGTTCAGTGGTCTGAACCAACCTCTGAAGGAGTGCTGCTGTTCCTCGACACCAATGCCCCAAACACAGACGAGGGGGTCTATTGCCAACAGCGGCATCAATGGCTTCGCGAGCAGTTGGCACAGCACCATGACTGCCCTGTATATTTATTTATGCACCATCCACCATTCGATATTGGTATCCCTGACATGGATGCACTACGCCTGCGCAATTGTGATGCATTCGCGCAGACACTGGCTGGCCATAATGATATCCGCCACCTATTCTTTGGTCATGTGCACCGCCCCATAAGTGGACAGTGGCGCGGCATTAGTTTTTCTGCCCTACACGGCACCAACCATCAGGTTCCACTTCTGCTGAATAAGGATCCAGACAATGGTGTATTCGCCCTGTGCCAAGAGGAACCCTCATATGGTGTAGTGCTTATCACTAACGACATGACCACTGTGCATCTGCAGCCTTTCCTAAGTCGCCCACCCATATACTACGAACACTGCGAGTGACCTTATGGAATTGATGGTTATAGCCTTAGTGCTTGGTTCTGCGGCGTTACACCCATTTCGCGATTTACTAATCAAAGGTCAAAGTTTTCCAGAATCTGCTTATCTGGGGGTAACGGGTTCGTGGGTGATATTTGCTGCGGTCCAAGCAGTTCTATTTGACCAGACTCTTGCCCTGCCCGCCGAGGTTTGGCCTTTGGTGGCAGGTTCAGCCTTGGGCCTATTTATCTATTATCTTTGTGTCATGCTAACCCTGAAAGCTGGCGACCTGTCAGTCTACTACCCCATTATTCGCTCTTCCCCATTAGCCATTGTGGCCATCGGCTATCTATTCCTGGAACGATACTATTCGCCAGTAACGCTGATGGGTATCAGCCTAACATTAGTGGGCGCAATAATGATCCAGTACAGAAGAGGTGCCGGTTTACTGCAACACCCAAAGTTAATCCTTACGGCCACAGGGGCCATGATCGGTTCTGCCATTTATGGTCTAGCAGATTCAGCAGCAATGGAATCCATTGCGCCGGCGCCGTTCTTATTTTGGGTTTATACAGCGTTGACACTAGTTTTTACGATATTTTTTACCCTCACCCGCCCCAGCAAACGGTCGCTAAGCCTCCAGTTATTCGGCTGCTGGCGCAGCACGCCACTGCAAGTAATTGCCTCAGGGGCACTCTCCTACGCTTCATATGTGCTCATCTTGTTCGCCTTTCAGGCCGGTGGAGAAGTGGCGGCAGTCAGTGCCACCCGTCAAGCGTCTATCCCCCTCTCAGTTTTGCTCGGTGCATTGGTTCTAAAAGAAGATCGTTTGCTGGCAAGGCTAGCCTGGTCAATCTTGTTGGCTGGTGGTGTGGTGCTGGTTATGGTTGAAGGATAAGTACTTTTTCCAACGGCCATTACACAAAATAATGTGTATATTTCTATCGTGCTTTAGTTAAGCCAGTTTTCAGAAACTTTTGCGATGAGCTATGGGGTTGTTACCGAATTGGCGCCGGAACGCCCTACTCAGAGCTTCGCTCGAACCATAGCCATAGCGGGTAGCAATTGCCTGGATACGGTCACCCCGCTCTATATCCTGACAGGCCAAAAGCATGCGCCAGTAACGAAGGTAAGATTGCGCAGTTTGTCCTACCCGCTGGTTGAATAATTCTGTAAAACGGCTGATTGATAATCCAGCAATTGCCGCAAGGCCTTCATTGTTCCAACGTTTCCCTGGCGCTTCGTGTATGGATACTATCGCTCGGCTTAGTCTGCTATCAGCCAGCCCATTAAGCAGTCCTGGGGCAGTAGCCCCTAGTTCTATCTGCTGTCGGAGGATGCTAATCATTAACACTTCACCCAGGCGATTAAGCACACCACCAACCCCACATCGCTGTGCTTCAGCTTCGGTCTTGAGCAGACGCACCAGCATGGATAAGTCTGGGTTATACAGTATATTGATCTCTATCAAATTTGGCAGAGTGGCAAACAGAGGGTTGTCACGGCCACCCCAGTCTGTGCGAGCGCTAAACATTATGCATTCATCCACTGGGGGCAGTTTAGGTAAGAAACTAAGAGGAGCAAGTAATATTTTAGTAGGCTCCCCAGATATTCTGTGCTGCAGGATGATGAGGTTAACCTGGGCATCTTGCTGAGGGGTTACTTTTAAGGAAAAGCGGTTGATGAGGGAAGAAAGGCGGTCAAATTCGGACATATCGGCGTTTTAATCATTTAAATCGTATTTTATCGATCATAATATCAGTTATAGTAAATGGCAAATATACTTGAGAGAAAAAACAATATGCTATTACCACGTCAGAAAACCCCAAACCTTGAATTAGAAACCCTTGACCACGGTAAATTTAATCTATCCACTGACATTGCTGAACGTGGCGTTGTCATCTGTTTTTACCGAGGTCTACATTGCCCGATTTGTGCAAAGCAGCTAATCGATTTGCAGCGTCATGTAGAGGAATTTGCAAAAAGAGGCGTTAGTTGTATTGCAGTTAGCTCGGATGGAGAAGAGCGCACCCGGCAAATGGCGGATAAAGTTAGTGGGGATAGCCTGCGATTTGGCTACGGCATGAGCCTCGCTAAGGCTAAAGAATGGGGCCTTTATATCTCTACCTCTAGAGGAAAAACCTCTATTGGGATTGAAGAACCAGCGTTATTTGCAGAACCAGGACTATTTCTAGTAAGCCCAGACCAATCACTTTACTATGGATCAGTACAGACGATGCCTTTTGCTCGTCCACATTTTTCTGAATTAGTAGGTGCACTAGATTTTGCCATCGCCAATGATTACCCTGCACGAGGTGAATACTCTGGTAAAGTTTAGAGGCATACAATGCAATGGTAGAGGCGTTTACCTAAGAAGATGGTAGCCTAATCGATGGCCTCGGTTAGGCCTACTAATCCTCCTTTTTGTCATGGGCCAACATCGAATCTTTAAACGCTTGTAAAATACTACGACAGCTAATTTGGCCAACAAACCGGCCATCTTCAACCACGGGCATACGACGACGCTTATGTTTTATTAAAATGCGCGCCGCTTCAAATAATGTTATGTCCGCAGGCAGTACATCTACTTCGCTGCACATTAAATCACCAATGCAGGCGTCACCTTCTTGGTAGTAGGCTATTTGTTCTAGCTTATCCAACAGATCTATTTCTGAAATAATCCCCACAACTCGACCTTGGTCATCCAGCACAGTCCCACCTGTCACTTTGCGAACTAACATTTCATGAATAGCATCCATGATATGCGTGGCAGGAGTTAAGGTAAGTGGATTGACCGACATGAAGTCTTTAATATTGATTGAGTTTAGCATGTAAGAAAACTCCTTTATTGAGTTGCTCCCAAAGGATATATCAATGGCAGTGGATTCAGTATTACGCCACTTCTTAGTGTTAGTCAATTTCATTGATTTAATGTCTTTTTTATAAAATATCGTAAACCTTTGTTTTATATGATTAAATTATAATAATTACAGGAACATAACGAATGAGTTGCAAAATAGTATTTTTCTCTTCTATACTAATTGACATCTTGTGGTGCTAGCGACGGTTGTTATTGAGCTAGTTGAACAGCGATTATTTTGCCCATATATTTTTAGTTTTTTTGTCTCTAGTTTTGGTGAAAGGCAGTAAATATGACCTATGGAGAGGAATTAGTTAGCCACATTTGGCCCTTGGCATTGTTCTTGGTAATGCTGGCCGGCCTGATTGTGTTGATGCTGACGCTGCCAACCTTCCTGGGAGGCAGAAGAGTGTCGCGGGCGGTTAACGAACCCTATGAGTGCGGTATCGTACCTGCTGGTTCTACCCATATTCGTATGCCCATTCCCTTCTACCTGTTTGCTATTTTCTTCGTTATCTTTGACTTAGAGGTGGTGTTTCTTTTTGCTTGGGCCGTGGCCGTTAAGGAAACTGGCTGGTTAGGTTTTAGTGAAGCACTAATCTTTATACTGATTTTGTTTGCAGCCCTCATTTACCTGTGGCGCCTTGGCGCACTGGACTGGCGTACCAGTAGACAAAAACTTGATTTACGCAACTTGGACGCACGCTAATTGCTGGATTTTTAACTTAAACTACCGGCACCCAATGTGTATTAGAAATAATAACCGGCTCTAGATGAGTCACGGGATTGTTATGCCGCAGTTAAAATCTGGCGCCTACGGCGCTAACCTTATTGCATCGCAAGATCAGAGCTTTGCCCAGTCGGTGGAAGACAGCTTAGTATTGGGCAAGGTTAAAGACTTGGTTGCATGGGGCCAGAGCAATTCACTTTGGCCGTTTAATTTTGGTCTTTCATGTTGTTATGTAGAAATGGCCACCGCTTTTACTTCGCGCCATGATATCGGCCGTTTTGGTGCAGAAGTCATCCGTGCCACCCCCCGCCAAGCTGATGTAATGGTAATCTCGGGCACTGTGTTTCGCAAAATGGCACCCGTCATTCAACGACTCTATGAGCAACTTCTAGAACCTAAATGGATTATTTCCATGGGTTCCTGTGCCAACTCAGGGGGTTTATATGATATTTACAGTGTGGTGCAGGGCGTTGATAAGTTCCTCCCAGTAGATGTTTATGTGCCTGGCTGTCCACCTCGGCCAGAAGCTCTGCTGCAAGGCTTAATGTTGTTGCAAGATGCAATTCGACACGAAAATCGACCTTTGAGTTGGGTGTTAGGGCCAGATGGTGTAGAAAAGCCTTCCATGCCCTCACAACGTGACCTGCATACACCAGAGCGTGTCCGCATGACACATTTACCCAATCCAGATCGGGTTTAATTACTATGACTGTGCCTTTGCTTCAGCCCAACACCTGCGCCATGGGTGATCCTGACCTTGTGCTGTTGTTGCAACAACAATTCCCTCATCCTTTAATTGAGCAAAGCACTGCTGATGGTATCCCCAGTATATGGGTGGATGCCGGGCATGTAAGTGCCCTGTTGCATTACTGCAAGCACCAGTTGCAGCCTGGCTACGCCATGTTATATGACCTCACCGCTATTGATGAACGTGTGCGCAGTCACCGAGAAGGCCAGCCCACCAGTGACTTTACTGTGGTATATCAACTGTTAAGCCTAACAGGCAACTTTTTTTTGCGCATTAAGGTGGCGTTAATGGATGCGCAACTGCGTCTCGATAGTCAATGTGATTTGTGGCCTAACGCCAATTGGTATGAGCGAGAGTGCCACGATATGTTTGGCATTGACTTTGTTGGCCACCCTAATTTATACCCACTCATTATTCCACCTACCTGGAAGGGCCATCCGCTGCGTAAGGAACATCCAGCCCGTGCCACAGAAATGGAGCCCTTTAGCATTGACGAGCAAATGCAAGACGAAGAGCAAGAAGCCTTACGTTTTGTGCCGGAACAATGGGGCATGAAGCGCGAAGGTAAAAACACCGATTATATGTTCCTCAACATGGGGCCTAATCACCCCAGTGTGCATGGTGTGTTCCGCATAGCGGTGCAGCTCAATGGTGAAGAGGTGGTCGATGCCGTGGCCGACATAGGTTACCACCATCGTGGTGCAGAAAAGATGGGTGAGCGCCAAGCTTGGCACACTTACATGCCCTACACCGACCGCATTGATTACTTAGGTGGGGTAATGAATAACTTGCCCTATGTTATGGGGGTAGAGAAGCTCGCCGGTATTCAGGTATCACAACGGGTGGAAACTATTCGTGTGATGCTATGTGAATGTTTCCGTATTCAAAGCCACTTCTTGTTTTTTGGTACCTTTGCCCAAGATATTGGTCAAATGTCACCTATTTTTTATATTTTTGCCGACCGAGAAATGCTCTTTGGCATCATCGAAGCCATAACTGGTGGACGCATGCACCCAAGCTGGTTCCGTATTGGTGGCGTTGCACAAGACCTCCCCCAAGGTTGGGATGTGATGATGCGAGAATTTTTAGAGCGCATGCCCAAACGGTTAGATGAATACCAAAAAATGGTACTGGATAATCGCATCATCAAACAACGCACCGTGGGTGTGGGCCGGTATACCAGTGAGGAAGCAATTGATTGGGGCATAACGGGCGGCGGCTTACGGGCCACAGGTTACGATTGGGATATGCGTAAGCGTATGCCCTATAGTGGTTACGAGAATTTTGAGTTCGACATTCCATTGGGTAGCAATGGTGACTGTTATGATCGAGCCATGGTGCGCTTACAGGAAATTCGCCAAAGCCTGCGCATCATCCAACAGTGCGTAGACAATATGCCAGAAGGCCCCTATAAGGCTGATCACCCACTTACTACTCCGCCACCGAAAGAGCGCACTATGCAGGATATTGAGACTTTGATTCATCATTTTGTGCATTCCAGTTGGGGCCCTGCCATACCAGCTGGAGAAGTGTGTTTGCCCATTGAGGCCGCCAAAGGTTTGAATAGTTATTACTTAGTTAGTGACGGCAGTACTACTTCCTACCGCACACGTATTCGTACACCATCCTTTCCCCACCTACAAATGATTCCAACCATGAGCCGCGGCATGATGGTGGCTGACATGATCGCCATCGTTGCCAGCATTGATTTTGTTATGGCCGACGTGGACCGTTAAGGAGCAATTATGACACCTATAATCGTCACCGATGCTGCCACCAATTGTGCCGATTGGCGGCTTCAAATTGAGCCCCTTAACGAGCATGAGGAAGCGGCTATTGCTGCAGAAATACATCATTATCCGCAACCTCAAGCAGCCACTATTGAGGCCTTGAAAATTGTCCAACAACAACAAGGTTGGGTATCTGATGGTAAGTTAAAGGCCATTGCCCAACGTCTGCAAATGAGCCCTGATGAGGTAGATTCGGTGGCGACGTTTTACAATAAAATTTATCGCCAACCTGTAGGCAGAACAGTGATTTCCCTCTGTGATAGCGTCAGTTGCTGGATTATGGGCTATCAAGGTTTGGCCCAAGCACTAACTAAAGAATTCAACACTGCCTTGGGTGAAACTACACCTGATGGTGCTTTAACGCTCCTACCCACGCCATGCCTAGGGGCCTGTGATCAGGCACCTGTGGCAATGGTGGGCGATCAACTGGTACATCAACTTACCCCTGCATCGCTCATTCAACTAGCGCGGGAGCAGTCCTCGTGAGTGATAATCAAACTATGAATCAGCGTATTAACCAACCTTTAAGCCAACATATTAAAGCCGATGGTAGCGTTACCAGCCTCGCCGAATATCAATCGAATTATGGTTATCAAGGGCTGGCCAAAGCCTTATCTATGAGTCCAGGTGAGGTGGTAGATTGGGTTAAAAATGCTAACCTTCGCGGCCGTGGAGGAGCAGGGTTTTCGGCTGGATTAAAATGGAGTTTTGTACCACCATTAGAAAAATTGCCAGGCCAGCGCTATGTCATTTGTAATGCCGATGAAATGGAACCGGGCACCTTTAAAGACCGCTGGTTAATGGAGCATGATCCTCATCAATTGATTGAAGGCTTGGCCATTGCAGCTTATGCGGTGCAGGCAGACACAGCGTTTATTTTTCTGCGTGCCGATTACGACTTATGTGCTGAGCGCCTGCAGCATGCTATTGATGAGGCGCAGGCGGCTGGTTTGCTAGGTGAACAGCTCAATGAGGCAGGTTTTAGTTTAACTATGCTGTTGCATACCAGCGCTGGTCGTTATATTTGTGGTGAAGAAACTGCCCTTATTAACTCCCTTGAAGGCAAGCGTGCCCACCCACGTTTTAAACCCCCTTTCCCCCAAGTTAGTGGCTTATTTGGTCGCCCTACAGTAGTCAATAACACCGAAACCTTATGCAATTTGCCACATATTTTGTATCACGGCATTGATTGGTTTGCCAACTTAGGTCTTGGTGATGACAATGGCACCAAAATTTATGGGGTTAGTGGTCGGGTCAATAACCCAGGCTGTTGGGAATTACCTATTGGCACCAAAGTAGCAGATATCATTGCCCTCGCTGGTGGCATGCAGGACGGCGTTAAATTGCGGGGGTTTTTACCTGGTGGTGGCTCCACAGATTTCCTCACCCACGAACACTTAGACTTGGCCATGGACTATGGCACCATTCAACACGCTGGTAGTCGCATGGGTACCGGCACTATGGTCTTGCTCGATGATCAAACCTGTGTGGTGGGCATGGTGCTTAATTTGATTCAATTCTTTGCTCAAGAATCCTGTGGCTGGTGCACCCCTTGTCGCAATGGCTTGCCTTTTATTAGACAAATTCTGACTGACCTAGAGGCAGGTAGGGGCCAGCATGAAGACCTTGAACATCTATTGCAACTGTGTGGCTACATCGGCATTGGCAACACCTTCTGTGCCTTAGCCCCCGGTGCAGCGGAGCCGTTGCAAAGTGCCCTTAAGTATTTCCGCGAAGATTTCGTGGCCCATATCGAGCAGGGGTGTTGCCCCCATGGTAATTCACCTACGGCTGATACCGGGTTAGATAAAGAGGCTATGCTATGAATGCCACAACCGATCATCTTGTCACCATTTACGTTGACAACTCTGCCTATAAAGTTAAGGCGGGGGTTAACTTACTAGAAGCCTGCCTTGGCTTAGCCAAAGATTTGCCGTATTTTTGTTGGCACCCAGCCTTAGGTTCAGTAGGCTCGTGCCGCCAATGTGCAGTACAGCTGTATCAGGATGATGATGATCAGCGGGGCCGCATGGTTATGGCCTGTATGACGCCGGTTGCCGAAGGCATGCGCGTGAGTCTCTCAGCACCTATGGCCAGCGAATTCCGCCAGCAATGTATTGAAGTGACCATGGCCGACCACCCCCATGACTGCCCGGTATGTGAGGAGGGCGGGGAGTGCCATTTGCAGGACATGACCCTGCAATCAGGACATACCCAAAGGCGCTATAAAGGGACTAAGAAGACCTACCATAACCAAGATTTGGGCCCCTGTATTGGCCATGAGATGAATCGCTGTATTAGCTGCTATCGGTGTGTGAGATTTTACCAAGATTACGCTGGTGGTGACGATTTGGTAGTGCTTGGCAGCAGCGAAAATGTGTATTTTGGGCGCCATGAAGACGGTTGTTTAAGCAGTCACTTTAGTGGCAATTTGGCTGAAGTCTGCCCTACAGGCGTGTTTTATGACAAAGTTCTGAGTGATAGTTACACCCGTAAATGGGATTTACAATCGGCCCCCAGCATTTGTAGCCACTGCAGCTTAGGCTGTAACTTGTCCGTAGGTGCACGCGAAGGGCGGGTGAAGCGGGTAACTAATCGCTACCATAGCCAAGTGAATGGATATTTTATCTGTGATAAAGGCCGCTATGGTTTTGCCCATAGCAATAGCGAGCACGCTTTGCAAAAAGCCCAAGTACAGCCGCTGGGTGAAAGTAAAAAAGTGACTTGTGATAGTGCCGATGGACTAGACTATGTAGCCCAAATCATCAATGAATTGGGTGCCGAAAACGTCTTTGGTTTGGGCTCTCCACGGGCTTCGGTGGAAGAAAACTTTGGCTTGCAAAGTTTGGTCGGCAAGGCTAATTTCTATGCCGGACACAATGCAGTGCAAGATGCTATTCAAAGTCAAGTGCTGCACCAATTAACCCAGCCAGGTATTTATAGTCCAAGCCTAAAACAAATCGAACAAGCTGATGCCATTGTAATTATAGGTGAAGACCTATTACATACGGCACCACGTATGGCCATGAGTGTGCGCCAAGCTAGTCGCAATTTAGGCTTTGCCAAAGCTGCTGCCATTGGGATTCCCAAGTGGCAAGACGAACCAGTACGCATTCATGCGCAAAACCAACTGAGCCCCATTATCAGCGTCACCAGTGCCACCACAGATTTGGATGACATTAGCAGCCTATGTTTGCAGCTGAGCCCAAGTGACATGTGTGACTATGCTTGGGCCTTGACTAGTGGCATTGATGGCCACCTCGACAGTTCTGGATTATCTGCCGAACTGCAGAGTCAAGTGCAACAAAGTCTAGCCTTGCTGGCTGGCGCCAAACGTCCGCTGGTGATCAGTGGCTCCAGCAGCCAGAGTCCTGAATTAATAGATAGTGCAGCTCAATTGGCTTTGGCTTTGGGCCGTCATAGTGGCTCTGAGGCTTGGCTAAGTTATTGCTTAGAGGCCGCCAACAGTATGGGTTTGGGGCTGCTTAATAAAGACCCCAAGCACGTGGGCGACTTAACACTTCGATTGCAGCAACAAACCACAGCTAGTGCCCTTATTGTGTTACAAACTGATCTGTTTGCCCTGTCTACTGAGGCAGAGGCGGTGTGTAAAGATTTGCGGCATTTGATTGTACTGGATCACTTGCCTAGTGCTACCAGTGAAAAAGCTGATGTAGTTATCGCCTGCGCCAGTGCGCTTGAAACTGAAGGCACTTATGTAAATAACGAGGGCCGTGCCCAGCGTTTCTTTGCCGTTCATGACAAACAAGGACGGCCAGATGCATGGCGCAGCTTAGCCAACTTAGCACGTATGGTAAGCCAAACCGGAACCTGCAGTGCGGCCGTCACACAACTGGCCAGTTGTACAAAGTTCGATCACCTATGCGACTTAGTGAGCCAGCAAGGGGGCATGTTTACCAATTGGAGTGAAGTGGCACCAAATGCTGATTTCCGAGTTGCTGGGATGAAGATTCCACGCCAAAGCCATCGACATTCGGGTCGAACTAGCCTGCATGCCCATGAGAGCGTTAGCGAAGCCAAACAACCAGAAGACTTAGATTCCGCTTTAGGCTATACCATGGAAGGCACCCCCATTAATAAACCCAGCGCATTAATGCCACAGGTTTGGAGCCCAGGCTGGAATTCTAACGAAGCTATCAACAAGTTCCAACAAGAGATCAACGGCCCCCTCAAGGGCGGCGAAGCTGGTCTAAGGCTGTTGGATGGTGCCCAGGCTTTGCCTTTAGTATCAGTTGCACTTATTCCTAGTATTACCATTGGTGTAGGGCAGATACTGGCTCACAGCCAAAGCCATCTGTTTGGAAGTGATCAAGCAAGTCATTTAAGCACGGCTCTAAGGCAGCGTAGTGGCGCCCTCAGTGCCCGCATACACCCAGATACCGCTGCACAAATGGGCTTAACAGATGTGATAGAGGTTTGTGTTGAATTGGCGCAAGCACAATGGCACTTGCCTTTAACTTTAGATGCTTCTATGGCTATGGATATACTGCTGCTACCCAGCCACTACCAAGCGCCAATTAACGTAGGTCATTTACCTGCAGCAGTAAACCTTAGCGCCGTGACACAGGAGGCAACCTGATATGAACCCTCTTGTGAATAGCTTACTCAATGTGGTGCTAATCCTTGTGTGTGTGGTGTTTGGAGCGGCCTTGCTCACCTGGCTTGAGCGGCGTTTACTCGGTATTTGGCAAGACCGATATGGCCCCAACCGTGTCGGTCCCTTTGGCACCCTGCAGATTGTTGCTGACATGATCAAGTTGTTGATGAAGCAAGATTGGGTGCCCCCTTTTGCCGATCGACTCATCTTTATTGTCGCTCCAGCCTTTGCGATGTTTGTGGTGGTGGCAGCATTTGCGGTAATTCCCATGGCGCCAGGCGTTGGGGTGGTAGATTTAAACATTGGTTTATTATTTTTCCTTGCCATGACCTCTTTGGGCGTTTATGCGGTAATGTTTGGTGCTTATGCTTCAGATAACAAGTACGCCATGTTGGGTGGCTTGCGGGCTGCAGCGCAGATGGTTAGCTACGAAGTATTTATGGGCCTATCCCTTATGGGTGTGGTGATGCTTGCTGGTACCTTTAACTTACGTGAACTAGTGTTAGCGCAGGCTGACGGCTGGTTTATTGGGCCGCAAATCGTCGGCTTCTTTATCTTTTTTATGGCAGGAATCGCCGAAAGCCATCGCACTCCCTTTGATTTGCCAGAAGCCGAGCACGAACTGACTGCAGGATTTCATACGGAATATTCTGGCATGAAGTTCGCGATGTTTTTTATTGGTGAATACGTCAGTGTACTCATGAGTGCAGCGATGATTACAGTGTTGTTTTTCGGTGGCTGGTTGGGCCCTGCTTGGTTGCCTCCATTAGCGTGGTTCTTGCTTAAAACCATTGCTTTGGTGCTACTGATGATTTTGATTAGAGGCTCGTTACCACGGCCTAGGTATGATCAATTGATGGCCTTTGGCTGGAAATTCATGTTGCCTTTATCACTAGTCAACTTACTTATTACCGGCGCGTTAATACTTATATAGGAGGCAGGATCATATGCAACAGAAGACAGGTCTTGTGCATCTTGGATATATCGTCTGGGATTATTTTTACAGCAATATAATAACCTTAGTGAAGGTGGCTTCCCACACCTTCACCAAAGCCGATACAGTTGAGTATCCAGAGCAAATGCCCTATTTGGCACCGCGTTTTCGCGGCCGTATTGTGCTTACCAGAGACCCCACTGGTGAAGAGCGCTGTGTGGCCTGTAACTTATGTGCAAGTGCTTGTCCTACAGATTGTATTTCGTTACAAAAAACCGAAGATGACACCGGCCGTTGGACAGCTGAATACTTCCGTATTAATTTCTCTCGCTGTGTATTTTGCGGTTTATGTGAAGAAGCTTGTCCAACCTATGCTATTCAGCTTACGCAGGACTTTGAGCTGGCAGAGTATGAACGCCAAAATCTAGTTTACGAAAAAGAACATTTACTTATTGATGGCCCTGGCAAACACCCTGATTATAATTTTTATGAAATGTGTGGCAAGGCCGTATCAGGCCGTGCTAAAGGCGCCGGCAACCAAGAAGCGCAACCGGTAAATTTAAAGAGCTTGTTGCCATAAATCTAACTTAACTTACCAACGAGGAGCAGGGACATGATCTGGGCCTACCTCTACAATATTGTATTTTATGCGAGTTGTGGGGTCACTGTGGTGGCCACCATACTCATGATAAGTCGTCACAATGCCGTGCATGCGTTGCTGTATTTGATTATTTCGTCCTTGTCTTTGGCGATTATTTTTTATCTCTTGGGCGCACCATTTGCTGCTGCTTTAGAAGTCATCGTTTATGCAGGTGCTGTGATGATCCTATTTGTATTCGTTGTAATGATGCTTAACCAAGGACAACGATCGGCAGCCCAAGAAGCTTCTTGGCTGCCAGTTAGTGGCTGGATCATGCCTTCGGTGCTGGCGGCTATATTGCTCACTTTGTTACTGCTTGGCATGTATAGCGAACAACCTTTGCAACCCTATGGAGTCCACGGTGTGACGGTAAAAGAAGTGGGCATTGCCCTATTTGGCCCTTACGTGTTGGTGGTGGAATTGGCTTCATTCTTACTCTTGTCCGGACTTATCGGGGCCTTCCATATTGCCCGTAAAATGCCTTCCCACATGAATCAGAGTACCTTGGAGGAGGCCGAAAATGGATAGTCAATACATAGATCATGCCATAGTGTTAGCTGGTATTTTGTTTTGCATAGGCTTGGTGGGGGTTATGGTGAGGCGTAACCTGTTATTTATGATGATATCTATTGAGGTCATGCTCAATGCCTCTGCGCTGGCCTTTATTGCTGCAGGCTCTGCTTGGGGCCAGGCCGAAGGGCAGATTATGTTTCTCGCAGTAATTACCTTAGGTGCGGCAGAAGTTGCCGTGGGATTGGGCCTTACTTTGCTGCTGTTTCGTCACCATAACAGCGTCAACGTAGATCAATTGAACCAGTTACGAGGCTAGGAGAAGATGATGCAACAACTGTGGCTTATCCCCTGTTTACCATTAGTGGGCTTTTTGCTGTTAGTGTTGGGTCATGGCCGTTGCAGTCGCTCACTAGCACGGTTAGTTGGTGTCGGTTCAGTGGCCATGGCAGCTTTGGTCACGTTGTGGGTGGCGCTGGATTTTTATAGCCCAGGTGCAGCTCAAACTTATCAAGTGCAACTGTGGCCTTGGCTCAGTGCAGGCGGGCTTGAAGTGAGTTTTGGGCTCTACTTAGACGGCTTATCCTTAAGCATGCTGTTCGTTATTACCGGGGTAGGTAGCTTGATTCATTGGTATGCCTCCGGCTACATGTGGCAAGATCCAGATTATCAACGCTTTTTTGCCTATATGAATTTATTTGTGGCAGCCATGATAATGCTGGTACTGGCGGACAACCTAGTACTATTATTTTTGGGTTGGGAAGGGGTAGGCTTGTGTAGTTTCTTGCTAATTGGCTTCTGGTACCAAGATCCAGCTAACGGTTATGCCGCTCGCAAAGCTTTTGTGGTAACCCGCGTCGGTGACACAGCCTTTGCCATCGGATTATTCTTGTTATACCGTGAATTAGGTACTTTGGATCTGCCCTCCATCATGGCGCTGGCGCCTGAGCAATTTGTCATGGGAGCCAATCGACCAACCCTCATTGCCGCCCTTTTATTAGCTGGTGCTTTAGGTAAGTCGGCGCAGTTGCCGCTGCACACCTGGTTGCCAGATGCTATGGCCGGCCCTACGCCAGTGAGCGCCTTGATTCACGCAGCTACTATGGTAACGGCTGGGGTTTATCTTATTGCTCGCACTCATGCTGTATTTTTGCAAGCCCCAGATGTGTTGTTGGCGGTAGCGTTCATAGGCCTTTTTACCTTATTGGTATCTGGCTTCACCGCCCTCAATCAAACGGACATCAAACGTGTACTTGCTTACTCGACGATGAGTCAAATTGGTTACATGTTCTTTGCCTTAGGGGTAGGTGCTTGGAGCGAGAGTATTTTTCACTTGATGACTCATGCTCTCTTTAAAGCCCTGTTATTTATGACTGCAGGTTCAATTATATTAGCCTTGCACCATGAGCAGGATATCCGTTCTATGGGTGGTTTGCGGCGTCAATTGCCGGTACCTTTCTGGTGTTTTGTCATTGGCAGCGCTTGTTTGGTGGCCTTGCCACCGACGTCAGGCTTCTTCAGCAAGGAAGCTATACTCAATGCCAGTTGGCAATTGCCCGTTTACGGCCCTTGGTTCTGGGCAGGTGGCGTTTTAGGCGCATTTATCACCGCCATTTATAGTTTCCGCTTATTATTTCTGGTGTTTTTTGGCCCTCCAAAAGCGCAGCCACACGAGCCAAAAGGTTGGCAGTTCCATCCCCCATTAATAATTTTGGCCGCCTTGTCACTGGTGGCAGGTTGGTTTGTGTTGCCCACAGGTGCAGTACTGCCAGCTTCGCCCACTGGCCATCCACCCATGTGGACCTTGGTGGTAGCTATTGGATTGCCTTTGCTGGGCATTGGTATTGCCTATCAAGTCTATGTGCGCAATAAGTGGCAGGCCTTAAGATTTGCCCAGTGGCAAAGATTGCGGCAATTCCTGTTTCAAGGCTGGGGTTTTGACGGCCTATACAGACGGCTACTTCTTACCCCTTTTACAGCCTTAGCCCAGTTCAACCGTAACGATGTTATTGATGGGCTACCCAAATTATTGATACATCTAAGCGTCTTTTTACACAGGTTGTTTAGCCAATTACAAAATGGTCAATTACGCTTTTATATTGCCACCTTAGCCACTGCCGCCATCATTGTCTTGGCATTGGCATTGGCAATCGAAGTGCTGCAGGTGAATAAGGCTATGGGAGAATAGACACTATGCAACTACTCGGCATTATCATCAGCCTATTAGGCGGTGGCGTATTAGCCTTAATGGTGGGGCGCCAATCGCCAGTCGCCAGTCGTTGGCTTAGTTTGGCGAGCTTGGTAGTGGCTAGCGTTTTCTACACTAGCCTTTGGCTCGATAGTACAAATCCATTATCTACCTCAATCTGGCTGCTACATATGGATTGGCCATGGATTGAGCGCTTTGGTATTCATTTGTTGTTGGCCACTGATGGTTTGAGCTTAGTTCTCATAGGTTTAACATTAGTATTGGGCTACGTGGCATTATTGTCGGCATGGCATGAAATTAACCATCGTTGTGGCCTGTTTTATCTTAACTTTCTGTTCACTTTAGCCGGTGTGGTAGGCGTGTTTAGTGCCTTGGATTTATTCCTTTTCTTTGTGTTTTGGGAAGTCATGCTGGTGCCTATGTTCCTCATCATTGCCATTTGGGGTCACGAAGGCCGACGTTATGCTGCCACCAAGTTCTTCATCTATACGCAGGCCAGCAGTTTACTGATGTTGGCCGCCATGGTGGGCTTGGTATTATTAAACCAGCAGCAAACCGGCGTCTTAAGTTTTTCTTGGTTCACTTTAAACCAAACCGATACCAGTGGCACCATAGGTATGTGGTTGATGCTAGGTTTCTATGTGGCTTTCTTAGTCAAATTGCCAGGTTTGCCAGTGCATAATTGGCTACCCGACGCTCATACCCAAGCACCGACTCCAGGTAGCATATTGTTAGCTGGTATTTTATTAAAAACTGGTGCTTATGGATTGTTACGCTTTGTGTGGCCTTTATTTCCAGATGCCGCCTCCGCTTTTGCACCTATTGCCATGGGTTTAGGGGTGTTGAGTGTGCTCTATGCTGCTAAATTAGCCTTTGCCCAAAATGACCTTAAGCGTCTAATCGCCTACACCTCAATTAGCCACATGGGTTTTGTTAGTTTAGGAATATTTGCTTGGAATCACCTTAGCTTGCAAGGCACTGTGATGCAAATGGTCGGTCATGGTTTAAGCTCTGCCGGATTATTTGCTATTGCTGGTCTGTTGCAGCAGCGCTTACATACTCGTGCCTTGGATGAAATGGGTGGTTTATGGAGCCAAATGCCTAAGTTAGCTGCTTTGAGCATGTTGTTTGCGGTAGCAGCCTTAGGCTTACCAGGTTTAGCAAACTTTGTAGGTGAATTCATGATCTTGTTAGGGGTGTTCCAGGTAGAGCCTTGGGCGGCTTCACTGGCGGCCTTGGGCATGATTTTGGCACCAGTCTATGCCTTAATCATCATGCAAAAAGGTTTTTTTGGTGCCGCAGTGGATGGCAAAACTGGCGCGTTGGATCTTAACGCACGCGAAATGTTGATGTTAGGGTTGTTAGTAGCAGGCCTCGTATTGCTGGGGTTTTGGCCTAATCTTATATTTACCGTAACTGCTGCACCAGTAGATTATCTGATGCAATTAGGCAAAGGAGGTTAGTATATGAACTGGCTCGAATTAACATCACTCATGCCGTTGTTATTAGTGGCTTCAATTAGTGTCATATTATTACTACTCATAGCCTTCATACGTGACCACAAGCTTATCTGTTGGGTTACCTGTATTGGATTTTCTATGGCTGCATATTTGGCCTTTACGGATATGGGCAATACGGCGCAACAAGTGACCCCCTTGTTGATCATAGATGATTTCAGTCGCTTACTGGGAGGAGTTGTGTTGTTGGTAAGCTTAGCCTGTGCTTGGATGTCCTACGCCTATCTAGAAACAGCTGATGAAATCTCTGAAGAGTATTATATATTGCTCTCCCTGGCGGCCTTGGGTGCCTGTGTGCTGGTAGCGAGTAACCATTTTGCCAGTATGTTTATTGGCCTAGAACTCATGAGTGTATCCTTGTTTGCCATGGTGGGTTATATGGCCCATAGTAAACAACAGACCAACACGACCCTTGAGGCTGGGGTCAAGTACATGGTGCTTTCGGGAGTGTCGTCAAGCTTCTTATTGTTTGGGGTGGCTCTGATTTATGCTTATGCAGGCAATCTATCTATAGACCTTCAAGTCGTTGCAGGGGGGCCACAATTACAATCGGGGTACTTCGTTGTTGGCTCGGCCCTGCTGTTAGTGGGAGTTGCCTTTAAGATGTCGTGGATACCGTTCCATATGTGGACGCCAGATGTTTACCAAGGGGCGCCTGCGCCTGTTACCGGCTTCTTGGCGGGAGCGGTTAAAGTGGCCGTGTTTGCCTTTGCTATGCGCTGGTTAATGATGGCGCAAGGTGACTATTTAGATTTACTGCTTTTGGGTTTAACCGTGATGGCGGTATTGTCTATGGTTATGGGCAATTTGTTAGCTTTGCGGCAAAATAATTTAAAACGCCTACTGGGCTACTCAAGTATTGCTCATATGGGATACGTTATTGTGACGCTTGCAGCCAGTGCAACCCATGGGGCCACTACCTTATCAACTGCTCTTGAGGGAGCAGGCATCTACTTGCTCACATACGCCAGCATGACCATGTTAGCGTTTGCGGTTATAAGCCAACTAGCAGCCCAAGACCGACGTTTTGAGAGTGGTACTTTGGTGCATTATGAAGGCCTCCTGTTTCAGCAACCTCTGTTAGCAAGCTGTTTAATCCTGGCCATGTTGGCCCTAGCAGGAATGCCCTTAACAGCAGGCTTTATCGGTAAATATTATTTAGTACTAGTAGCAGTCGACAGTCAACTTTGGCTATTGTTGGGTTTGCTGGTGCTAGGCAGTAGTCTAGGCTTATATTACTATTTGCGGGTGATATTGGTGCTGTGTAAAACTCCTGTTAGCGATCGTCAGCTGGTTCTTGGCACTAGTGAAAAACTGCTATTGTTGCTGTTGGCAGCGACTACCCTTTGGTTGGGCCTATATCCAACACCCGTGATCGAATGGGTTCAACTCGCCATTGCGTAGGGCCTTACCATCCCTACTTAAGGAAGAACCTCTTTCTACAGCTTCGACTACAGTTAATCAAAATCTTACATCTCAGCCCATGTGCTTGTGACATGGGGCTTTTTATTTCTGACATGCAAGAGGTTCACTTACTCATTAAGTCGTAGCCTCTAATAATTTTTATACCAATTTTCTAAAAAAATAACCATTTAATTAATACCCTTCGGTACTTGATGACCTTATAGATGGACTCTATTATGGGCGAAAAAATGTTTATTTAATTAACATAATTTTATCTATTGTTGCATTTTAAAACATATCCTTTTCATTATATTTTATTGTTCATATATTATGTTTACCTGTATACATTATTGTCCAAGAGCGACACTATTAGGGTGAAATTTATTGTAAAAACGACAAATTAGGATTAATATGGTTTAAATGATCTAAAAATATACTTTTATTTAAACCCTAGTTTAATCACCGAATATGTATGTCGCTAAATATAATTTCCAATAAAAATTGGCAGCTAGGGGCCTTATTAATCCCTGGTTATAACTTGGCTGAAATGAGCCATATTGTCGAGCCTTTAAAAGTTGCCAATCACCACCTTGGGCATGAACTTTATCGCTGGAAATTGTTTTCATTAAACGGTGGCCCCGTACTATCTTCATGCGGCATACAGATTGATACGTTACCCTTGACCTCTTACCTAGCTTTAGATCAACTTGACGCAATAGTTATTTGTGCAACCCAAGACATCCATCAGCTCCCTCTTCAAGGCTTTACTGCACCTTTGACGCGCTTAGCCGAAAATGGCACTTTGTTAGGCGGTGTGGGCACTGGGCCATACTACCTCTACCGTGCAGGCTTACTAGACGATTGCCGATGGACCATCGATCACCGTCATTTAGGTGATTTACGCCAACAAGGTGCTACACCAAACCGTGCAATCTTTAATGTGAACAATAACCGCTTCACTTGCCAAGGTGGCAGTACAAGCTTGGATATGATGTTACATATTATCCATCTCCACCATGGTAAATCGTTGGCGATAGCCGTAGCAGAAGAGATGAATTGTGGTATTTTACGGACCCCAAAAGAGCATCGTTTAGATAATAAGATCAGCCCTTACGGTTGGCCTAATTCTTTACAGCAAGTGGCATCATTAATGGAAAATAATATTGATGAACCATTAAGTCTTTCTGAAATAAGTGGATATGCTGGTTTGGGGAAGCGTCAAATTCAACGTTTATTTAAAGTATATATTGGCATTTCTCCAAGTATTTATTATTTAGAAAAACGCCTTAATCATGCCCATAAATTATTATTTGAATCTGAGTTTACAGTTGAAAAGATTGCCATACATAGTGGCTTCTCTTCTTTGCCTAGTTTTTATAAATGTTATAAAAAACGTTTTGGACTGCCACCGTTAAAAGCGCGTCATCAAAAAGCATTAATGTGGTCCGCTTAATTAATTAAATTACCCTTTTCCTTCGCCGTAACATAAAATGAAAACCACAAAAAAGCCCAGCAATTGCTGGGCTTTTTAATGCTGAAGACTTGGGGCGCTAGCCCCAAGATATCGCCATTAGAACTTTGCGTAAGCTTCGCGCAACTGAACCATAGGATGGTTTTCAGACATCTGGAACTTTACCAACAACTCACGCGCAATCATGTCGCGGTCTTGCTGATTGTTTGGAAGATCAATCGAATCAGGGATGGTTACCCAAGCGTTGATATTACGATCGAAAACAGCAGCTTTGTCTTCTTCGTAGCCCATATGAACGTCTTCCAACCAGTTAAGGTCGGACCAGTTCATTTTGGCCATGTATTCCGTAAGGTACGGAGTACAATGATCCATGTCAGGTACCAAGTTAACGTCGTAGCGGTAACCGATGGTCTGACCAATCATCTTCTCACGTTCTGTATCCAGACCGTCTGTAGTTAAATAATGATCTACTTCTTTTGACATTGTAATGTCCTCCTAGAAACGCGTCATGTCTGGACGGCCAACTGTATGCTGGCTACCTGCTAATGGTACTTGAGCCATGGCAGACGCTTCCATGGTTAGGGCCGCAATGTCTTCTGGCTCTAGAGAATGGATGTTTGTCTTACCACAGGCACGTGCCAACAACTGACATTCGATGGTTAAAGTGTGCAAGAAGTTATATACACGCTCAGAAGCTTCGTCTGGATTTAGACGAGCACGAAGCTTAGGATCTTGAGTCGCAACACCTACTGGACAACGGCCAGTGTGACAGTGATAACAAGAACCAGCTTCTACACCCATTTCGTTAGGGAAATCAGCTTCTTCAATGTCACGGTTACAGTTCAATGCCATCAGCGAAGAGTGACCAATCGCAACTGCATCGGCACCAAGTGCCAAAGCTTTAGCCACGTCACCACCGTTACGGATACCACCAGCGTATACAAGGCTGATTTCACCAGTCTTACCTACGTCATCAAGGGCATTACGCGCCTGACGGATAGCAGCAATACCAGGAACACCAGTTTCCTCAGTAGCCACGTGTGGGCCAGCACCAGTGCCGCCTTCCATGCCATCGATGAAGATAGAGTCTGGCTCACACTTAGCCGCCATACGCACATCATCATATACACGAGCCGCACCCAACTTAAGCTGAATAGGGATCTGCCAGTCAGTGGCTTCACGGATTTCTTTGATCTTCAAAGAAAGGTCATCTGGACCCAACCAGTCTGGATGACGAGCAGGTGAACGCTGGTCGATACCAGCTGGTAGTGAACGCATCTCAGCAACCTGATCGGTTACTTTCTGGCCCATCAAGTGACCACCTAATCCAACTTTACAGCCTTGGCCGATAAAGAATTCACAAGCATCAGCTAGACGCAAGTGGTGTGGGTTAAAGCCGTAACGAGATTGAATACACTGATAAAACCACTTTTCAGAGTAGCGACGCTCATCAGGGATCATGCCGCCTTCGCCAGAACAGGTCGCAGTGCCTGCCATGGTTGCGCCACGGGCCAATGCTGTCTTAGCTTCGTAAGACAATGCGCCAAAACTCATACCAGTGATGTACACAGGGATGTCGAGTACCAAAGGACGCTTAGCTCTAGGGCCGATCACGGTTTTGGTTAAGCACTTTTCACGGTAACCTTCAATTACGAAGCGTGTCAAAGTACCAGGCATGAAGGTCAAGTCGTCCCAGCTTGGGATTTTCTTGAACAATGAAAAACCACGCATACGGTAACGACCAAGGTCGGACTTTATGTGGATGTCATTCATGACTTCCGGCGGGAACATGAAGCTCTTCCCGATAATTTCTTTTTGATTAACAACTGCCATAATAAGTATCCTCGCTGCTCTTAAAGAACTAGCTTCTTCTCTGATGGTTCGAGGTTGTCGTAGTTCCACAACTGCTTACCAGCAACGATCTTTTGAATGTTATCGATGCCGTTAGGCGCTTCCATACCATATAGATCTAGCTTAGACTTTAACCACTTACGGTCAAGGTCGTTCAAGTCAGCGGGCACGGCGTCTACACCTAAGCCTTCAATTTTGCCACCTACGTAGATAGTACCGTCGTACATAGAGTCGCCAAGGTTGATGCCAGCGTCGCCAAGAATGATCATCCGACCACGTTGCATCATAAAACCTGTGAATGCGCCAGTCTTACCACCAACGATGATAGTGCCACCTTTTTGGTCAATACCGGTACGCGAACCTACGTCACCTCTACAAACTAAGTCACCACCACGAATGGCTGCGCCGAAGGTAGAACCCGCATTTTTCTGGACCATAATAGTTCCAGCCATCATGTTTTCGCCACATGACCAGCCAACACGACCTGAGATGTTCACGTTAGGTCCGTCGATCAAACCACAACCAAAGTAGCCCAAGCTACCTGTAACATTAAGCTGTAAACGGCTTAGAATACCGACACACAAACCATGCATAGAGCCTGGATTGCTTAGATTAATAGTGCCGCAACCTTCTGCCATTAATTCTCGAATACGAATGTTAATTGCGGTTGCATCCATACCTTCACAATCCAAAGTACCTACTTTGTTTGTGTCGACTACTGGAGCCCATGCATAAGTAAAATTCGCCGATTCGCCAGCATCAAAAAAACGTTGCTGAGTTCGGTTTGTGAGCTTTTCCGTGTGCAAACCCATGTCATGGGATTGACCGGACGTGCTTACAGTTGCCATACGCGCACCTCGCCTTCATAGGGGTCAAATGTATCAATATCGTGGTCGAAGATTTTACGGATTGAAACTTCTTCAGAAGCCAATGCGATAAAGTCATCACTCTCATAGATAACCATAGGCTTAGCAGCCATAACGTCTTTAGCCATACCAAGCGAGTCAGAAGTCGCTACAAGGTAGGTAAATACGCCGTCTAGGTCTTCTACTGAACGACGCATTGCTTTTTCTAAGTCGTCGCCTTCGCTAATACGGTTGGCGATGTAAACAGCAATAAGCTCTGAGTCACAGTTGGAGTTAAAACGATTACCAAGACGCTCTAGGGCACGGCGGTTAGTCCAGTAATTCGTTAACTGGCCGTTGTGTACGACAGATACGTCTGCAAACGGATATGCCCAGTAAGGGTGAGCTGAACGAATATCGACGTCAGACTCAGTCGCCATACGGGTGTGACCGATTGCGTGTGAACCTTGGAAAGAGTTGATGCCATACTGAGCCGAAACAACGGCTGCATCGCCCAAGTCTTTGATCAATTCAAGACCGTTACCACAAGACATTACTTCAACGCCTTCGATGTCTTCAATATAATCGATTAAGTTTTTCAGGTCGCCATCAAAAGACACTTCATAACGCAACGCGTAAGAAGTTGAATTTTCTTTTTTAGCTACGTTAGCACCTAATTCTGCCATACGCGCATCGACTAAGTCGTTGCGTGATTGAAGCTGTGATGTAACGTCAAAACCTTTTTTAGTATCAGCTTGCTCTGCAAGGTTGATACGCATTATGTAGTTACTAATGGGGGAGCCATATAGCGCATAACCGGTAGAATCTGGTCCGCGATGCTTCAGAGCTTGAAGCATATCAGTCATTTCTTGTCCGATGTTTGCACCGCCCGCCTTCTTATGGATAAGGCCTGCAATACCACACATGGTCGCGTCTCCTAATATTTACTTTTAGAGTAGTTATAAAATTGGCTGGCAGGCTATTAACCTTACCAGCCGGGGTTTTCTGAAAGCTTGTCGTTTATGGCAAGCAATCAAGATACGTTTCTGTATCCCAGTTAGTCACAGTTTGATTAAAGCGTTCCCACTCATCATTCTTATGACCACTGTAAACAGTGTACATTTCACCAGGCATAGAGGACTTGATCACTTCATCATTTTCAAGTTCAATCATGGCTTCGCCTAAAGACATTGGTAATTTAGTAACTTGCTTACCAGCCTCCATAGCCGCGTAGAT
>Ga0209709_10000700_pt1 | contig 31812 bp, 21 predicted proteins | sample ArcticOcean_MG_C_2_FD_187435 | JGI IMG/M metagenome (GOLD analysis project Ga0209709, IMG submission 187435) | Marine microbial communities from western Arctic Ocean - ArcticOcean_MG_CB4_136 (SPAdes) (version 2) | ecosystem: Environmental > Aquatic > Marine > Oceanic | place: Arctic Ocean... | reverse complement strand
TGGCGCACGCGGCGACGTCGCCCTGGCCCGAGCCGGCGCGCGCACGCGACCACTTTGCCGTGAGCCCAGCCGGCGTGGCGCACGCGGCCACGTCGCCATGGCCCGAGCCGGCGCCGCCGCGCGCCAGCGTGGCGCACGCGGCCACGTCGCCCTGGCCCGAGCCGACGCCGCCGCGCGCCAGCGTGGCGCACGCGGCCACGTCGCCCTGGCCCGAGCCGACGCCGCCGCGCGCCAGCGTGGCGCACGCGGCCACGTCGCCCTGGCCCGAGCCGGCGCCGCCGCGCGCCAGCGTGGCGCACGCGGCCACGTCGCCCGAGCCAACCCGCCCCCCGGACGGCCGCAGTCCGACCGGCGCGGTGTCGGCGAGCGTCGGGCACCCGCGTGTCGCGGTTTTCAGCCCGGAGCCGCTTAAAAGTGGGATGCCAGCTGCCGCCTCTGTGCGCTCCTCCCGGCAAGCGGCGGTGAGTGCGACCCCTCCGAAGCGGCAGCGGAAGAACGCGGCGTGGCAGGCCACCGACTCGGACTCCGACTCCGACTCCGACGCCAGCTCCGACTGCGCGCCGCGACAGTGGTCCGGTGGTGGCACATCCCAAGGCGCGTCGGTCAGTCCCGCGCGGCGCCGCGCGGCGAGAAGCGGCGCTGGCGTGTTCAAGTCCATCGCAGCAGCGCGGTCAGGCGGAAGCAGCGCCGCTGCCGCCGGGCAGCTTCGAGCGCTGCTGCCGGAACCGGCTCGGGTCGGGCCCGTCCGGCCGATGCAGATTCAGCCCTTGCCGCCGACTCATCTTGCGCGCACGCGGCGAAAGTTCCAGGAAGAGCTGCAGGTATTGAAGGCAGCCAACGACGTTGCCAAGATGAAGGTGGTTGTGTTACTGCGAGGGTTGGAGGAGTACAGAGAAAACGCAGGGGCCGGCTCGAACGGAACCCTGTTCGTGCATACTATCGCGCAAATGAGCAACACCAACGTGAAGATGTGGCTGGTGGAGCGCCCCGTGGATGCGGACGGTGCGCGTCGAATGGCGTCGCAAGAAAGCAAGCTCCAAGAACTGTTTGTTGAGAACAAGAAGGCGGAGGCTGCCATGGTTGATCGTTACGAAAAGGGCATGGCGCTCGTGCAGGAAAGCGCCGCACAACGACTCGGAGAAGCGGTGAGTCAGGGAGATACAGATGCGTTTGGCGACTCGTTTCAAGAAGGCATGTACCGCCGCTACGAAGGTCAACATGCCAACAAGGTTGGCACACTTGAACAAGACGACGATTTTGAACTAGAAGACGATTCTGCTGACACGGAAGCTGAAGCTGCATTGACGACGACACTTGAACAAGTGCTTGAAAAGGTGCTGGGTAAAGCAGGCAAAAGGGAATACCTGCACAAGACGTCAGCACGCAGAAATACACGTGAATACGAAAAAAGGATCGTCGATTGGGACAGAACCGACACGGCAATGCTAGTGCGTGCTTACGGGACAGTTGCGGAAGAAGGGAAAAAATTTATGTTTAACAAACAGTACATCCTGGTGAGCGATTACGTCAGTGAAAAGAAAAAAGTTTTTGTGGACCTCCAAACCGAATCGGAAGCAAAACTGGATCGGTACAAGGAATACGTTTACACCCAAGAGGAAATGGAAGAAGCAGTGACAGAGGACCCGAAACCAAGTTTTGATGGAACAGCAGACGAAAACATAGCTGTGAAATGGAAGGACGAATTGGAAAATTTGAGACTGGATGTATTGGGAGCAGAAATAGTAGTCAAGTTCGCGAGACGACGGGTGCGTTTCTGCAGTGCGGTGGTTGAACTTGTGCAGACATTGAGAGACTCTCAACAGAGACAGGCAGGAAACAATCCACGGCCCCAAGGCACAATTGAGCAGTGGCGAAACTTCCTCCAGTCGCTAATCCTGGACATTGCCGCTTACAAGGAGTACGCCAGCGCAGTGCGGCAGGCGGCCGATTTGGCAGCCGATACGGCCCACCTGTTGGAAGTGAGAAAAAGTCTGAGCGAGCAGGTCATGCTGTGCCACGGCATATTAGAAAGCTCTCTCTTTGCGCGGATCACCCCTCGACTGTACGCTGAGATGGGACGCACGAACGCTTTTCTCTTCGAGACCTTCGGCCCGTACGGCACGTGGCACAAAAACAAGCGAGATGATATGGAAAACGTGGAAATGAGGAGCGACGAATCCAGTGACACGAAGGTGTCCTTTTTGGCGTTTACGGGGCTCACAAATAGCAGTCGTGAGCGAGTCATGCCGGTACCTCATCCTGATTTCTTTTATAATTTGAGCAGTAGGAGTAGTAGTGGTGCGATAGAATACTGGAAGGAAACGGAGGGGAGCGAGGCATGGTACAGAGAATTGTTTGTAGCAGCGGAAGAATTCCTTTCGGTTCGGAAAGACAAGGTCGATTCAGGAGCCGGCTACAAAAGTTTATCGAGCAATGCAACAAACTACGCAATGATCGTCGCGACGTTCGTGAAGGAGACAACGATAACTGCGCCAACCGGTGCCACGACCTGGATCAATCGCGACGCGTACAGAGAGTTGCCACGGATGTTGCAGGAGCGACTGCGTCTCGGTGTAGAGGTGACGGGACTGCAGCCGCTGGCGCTCAAACAAATGCGTCGAAAATACGGCAATTAACGCACTAGGCCGAAAAGAGTGGCGGTTTGCTATAACTTGGGTTGCGTGGTGCTCGTTTGTTTCGCCCTGGTGTCGGCGTAAATGTCGTCAGTACGCGCAGAGCTCGAACAGGGCCGTGGGCCGATTGGCAGCCAGAGTGGCTACGATGTTCGCGGAAAAGATCCACTTAGCAATGAGGAGCGGTTTGGCGACAGCGTTGCAGGCGCCATGCAGAGCGACACTGGCAGCCTTGGGGCGGCCGAGGAAGGGCGCGGGGTCGTGACCCGCTACATCACCGTCGAGGTCGCCGGCTCCCTGACCAGCCTGGCGTCCGGCGGCCAGTCCGCCAAGTGGTCCGTGGCGCAGAACGCCGACGCCATTTTCCAGCCGTCGCAGGCGGACCGCGGGTTCAGCGACGTCGTCGGCAAGTGCGACCTGCAGAGTGCAGTGCTGCACACGATGGAGGTCGAGACGATACAGAGCAACTTCCCGTGCTCGGTGGGCGTCAACATCACTGGCGTCAGCGGCCAGAGCACCTCGCGCGAGGGCCACAAGTACGCCATGATCGTCACCAGCGACACTCGCTGGAGCGGCTCGAAGAAGCTCGTCGAGGTCGACGACATGACGAACAACGAGTACCTGCGCAAGTACCCGGGCATGACCCCGGACAAGATTAGCAGCGCCGGAATTGTCACGGTTCCTGGCGAGGCCTACGTATTCGTAGACGCCAATCACCCTATTATCGAAATGCTTTCCGTGAACGCGCAAGCGCTGCAGGTCAACATCACCGAAGCCGACATGATCGACGGCCGCTGGTACAAGGTCGAGTCGCAAGTGGTCAAGGACTGCGCGGAGCTTCTGGACAAGCAGCTGCTCCAGCACCTGCCCATCGTCAACCTCAAGGACTTCACCGTGACCGCCGAGCGGCTCGGCAAGGTTGCCTGGGACCGCTGCGAGGAGGTCACCGAGGGGCTCGTTGGCGACAAGCGCCTGGACCCGCTCGTGGAGAGGATGATGCAGAAGGTGAACAAGCTGACGGTGCAGCTGAAGGTGCAGTATCGCTTCATGTGATGCAGGCGCGGTGGCCCGCGGGCGTTCAATGGATATTTTGCTGTGTTTTCGACTGCTTGTTGAAACAGGCCTGTGCTCCTCTCCGCACATGCAATCGATTGCGCGTAACAACAGCAGACATACCGCCAGCTTTCCGTCTCTCGCAATGGCCCGCATGAAGCAGACCGCCAAGAAGCTGACGTCGGCCCCCATGGGCGCCGCGAAGTCGATCCGTCGCATCAAGACCAAGGACGCGGCACCGACCGAGCCGCGCAAGAAGCGGCGGCGCCGGCCGGGCAACGCCGCGCTCGCCGAGATCCGGAAGCAGCAGAAGTCTACCGAGTCCCTTCTCCTTGCCGCCCCCTTCAAGCGCGTCGTGGACGACCTGCTCACCGGGCAGGCGTGGGAGCTCTGCGCGCGCGACGTTGAGACCGTCCACAACGAGCTCGGCCACGAGGTGACACAGCCCTGCAGCTTCGCCTACAGTGGCAAGGGCGTGAAGGTGGCCGACCCGGACAGCAAGGGCTCCATGCCCAGCGTCGGCGAGGACGGAGCCCCCGGCGCCCTCAAGGCGTGCCGCTCGCTGGACGGCCACGGCGAACTGGTGCCGGCGTCGCAGATCGGCGTGCGCTGGACTACCGAAGCGCTTGCAGCGCTGCGCCACGGCTGCCAGGAGATGCTGGTGGACACTTTCCGCGACGCCAACGCGCTGAACCTGTCCAAGTGGACGCAGTCCCGCGCTCCGGTGACGCTGCGGCCGGAGGACATGGACGCGGCGTTCACTCTGCGCAGCCCGGAGCGCTACACCAAGATGAACACCGACAAGGGCTACTTCGGCACGGCGCACGTCCGCCAGGGCCGGCACGCTGTGGAGGAGCAGCAGAAGCTGGATCTCAAGCGGGCGAAGCGCAAGGCGCTCAAGGAGGACGTGGGCGAGATCGCGCGCACGCTGAAGCGCAAGGAGGCGCTCGAGCTCAAGAAGAAGGAGCTGGCGGCCGAGAAGAAGAAGAAGAAGAAGAAGAAGGAACGGAAGACCAAGGCGGACGACGTGGCTGCGGCGGCAACGTCTGGCGCGGCGCTCCCGCAGGTTCCCGCGTCTGCGGAGGAATCGGGCGAGGACGAGAAGCCGGTCGGGAGCCTGCCACCAGGGGACGGTGCGATGGAGAGCGAGGACAGTGAGAACAGCGACGATGAATACCAGTGAAGCGGTTGACTTGCGCAAAAATGAAACGTTTTTTTTTCCGTATATACTGCGTTAGACCGCGTGGCGGCGTGTCTGTCTCGCTGCCAGCAATGAATCCGCTCGACACAAACGATCTGGAAAAATGGCCGATAGGCCACGGAAAAAAAATGCAGGATATCAACCGACAGCCAATCTACAGCTCGTGGTCCAGCGCGAACAACAAGTTCAGCGGCCTAGCGTCCAACATCAAGGCTTCTTTCGGAGTTTTCGTCAGCGATGTCGTTCTTTCGCAGGTGGCCCCTACGGGCGACTCGTTCGAAATCGCGCTTGTGTCGCTGTCGGCAATTTCGCTGGTTTGGTGCCTGCTGAAAGTGTCGCGCGACGCGGCCGACGAGGCGTCGGCAAGCAGGAGCGGCGAAATGTCCGAGAGCGCTGCAATCGTCGGCACGCTCGTGGACGTCCTCGAGCTCGCAGAGAGCGTCGGCGTTGTATTTGTAATCCGCATAGCACTGCAGTACGTCCAGACGTCGCTGACAAGCATCCACAGCGAGGCCGTCTACAGCGTCATCAGTCTGGTTCTGTTCTTCTGCTTCGACACGTTCGGCAGAATAGGCAGCTCCGGCCGCAAGCCGTACAGCGACTGGGGTAGTTTTGTGAAGGCCGTGGAAAAGACGGCGGAAAGACCCGACGACGCGCTTCAGGACACGCGCTGGGTGCAGATGGTCCGGCCAATCACGTCGTCGATCTCGCCCGGTTGAGCGATGCCCGAACAGAACGCATTTTCCCTCGACGTCGTGGTTGCTCTGGGTGTGACGCTTTTATTTTTTTGCGCGAGTTGGTTCCAACAGGAGCGCTGGAGGGACCTGGCCTTCGGTGTGCTGTTCGTCATTGCCTATTTCACGTCGTGGTACAGCGTGCTGACGAAGGACTTCGGCCGCTCGCAGTCAGGGGAGAGTAAGCGCTCCGGCTCGGTCGTCACTCTCTTGCAGCCGGACCTATGAGCAGCGCGCAGGCTGCGCGCAGCTTCCTGCGGCCGCTCGGGAACAGCACCGACACACTGGTCGTCGGCGGTCTCGGAAACTTGGCGCTGCGGCACCTCCGCGAGCCCGCGTCGCTCGAGCCGGTCGGCACGTGGTGCGAGCTCTCGGGCCTCATCGGCGTGCCGGTTTGCTGCCTGGATGCGTGCTGCGGCACGCCGGGGAGTGAGGTGGCCAACCGGCAGCTCGACGGCAGCGCCGTGTTTTCGCGCCGCACCGACCCGCTGCTGGCGTGCGACGCACTGACCGCGCGCGGCAGCGGCTTCGGCGGACATCTCTGGGCCGACCGCGGCGCGCGGCTGGCGCAGCCGGTGGTGCTGACCTGGACGGTCGAGCCCAGCGCGAGCGGGCCGAGGACGCTGCAGGGCACGGTCCGGGTCGAGTTTCAGGGCGCCGGCGCCGGCGTCGCGGCGGCTCTGTCGGTCGTGTGGGAGCTGCACTGCGCCGGGTCTGCCTCGGGCGCGTCGACTTCGGTGCACGCCGGCGAGTGGCGGGCGGTCAGCGCGGCGCTGGACGACGGAGCGCTGGTCGACATCGCCGTTGTTGACAGCGTGGCGGGAGCGCGCCTGCTGGTCGGCAGCGAGAGCTGGACGGTGCCCTTGCCCGGCGGCCACGGCGCCGTCTTCGCGGGCAGCCGCCTCGGACTCGCCGAGGCGGGCACGCCGGTGGACGTGGCGTGGAACTGGCCGCCGCCGAGCAGCGACGCCGTGCTCGCTGCGCACCCGGGCAGCGACGGCGTGGCAGCAACGACCCCTGTGTGGACGCAGCGGATCCTCGTGCTCGTGCTGGCGGCGCTGGGCGTTCGCGTACGCGGGCTCGCCACCGTGCTGGACGTGGTCGGAGCGCTGGCGCGGCCCGCGGCGCCAGCTGGCGCTGCCGCGGAGTGCTCTGCCAATGCACCGAAAGTAATTTCTTGATTCGTTCACAACGCATCGAACGCATCGAACGCATCTCCGCCGCTGGGAGGCTCGCCGCCGATCAGCCGCCGAGGCTGGCCTGCCAGCGCCCTGCAGCGCATTCTGATTCTTCCGCTGAGCACGTCGCCGTTGGTGGGCAGGCGACCGTTCCAGGTCTGCTCCGAGGTGACCAGCAGCTCGAACGTCCCGTCCGGGCGGCGACCGCGAACTTCGAACGCCTTCGCCACGGGGCTGTAGCAGATTGTGAACTGGTCGTTGTTCGACAGGAAGATCGGGAAGCCGTGGTTCGAGCGCAGCACGACGCCGCGGCAGTACGTGGGCCGGTAGATGCCGCTGAGCTGACCGCACACGGCGCCGTCCGTGGCGCCGCTGCAGCGAGCGGTCAGCTCCCTGGTGCCGTGCAGCAGCCGGACTGTGCTGTGCTCCAGCAGCTCCGCGACCACCTCGGCCGTTCGCGAGGCTGGCACGACGTGGGCCCTGTGATCCGCGCAGTAAACCCCGCCGACCGCACCAGCCAGCGCCGCCGCCGAGCTCGAGCTGCACTGTATGCACAGCAAGTCCCCCTGCTGCGATAGCCGGATGACGTGTTTCTTGAGCAGGCTGGCGGTGATTTCGTAGGCGTCCTCGAGCGACCACGACGAGATGTGCAGCGCGGTCACGTTCCGGGCCCAGGCCATGCAGGCCTCGGTGCAGCGCTCGACCGGGGTTGCCACGATCGTCACCGCGGTGCTGGTGCAGTCGGATGGCGTGTTCGTGAACGTCGGTGCCATGACGTTCCACACGCACGAGCGCTCCAAGCGGGTGGACGCCGTGGTCAGCGTGCAAACGCCCCAGGCCACGGAGATGGTCTTGAGCAGCAGGGGCTGGTAGCGCAGCACCCAGCAGCCCGCGATGGGGCAGTGGTCCAGCCAGACCGCCCCGTTGCTGAACGTGCTCGCCTGCACGAACGAGGAGAGCGGGCAGCGGACGAACAGCCCAACGAGGCGCGCGTCGTTCCCCGTGCCGTGCGCGGCCGTTGACAGCCGCAGGGCAGCGACGTTGTGGGTGCAGATGTCCATTTTGTTTTTTGCAGCGTGCGCCCTGCCCGCCGGAGCGCCGCCGCCGCGCTGCGGCGCGGGTTTTGTTCGGACCGCATATCGGCGGCGCCCAGACGCGCCGCGGATCTACGTGCCCGCGCGCCGTGTGGGCCCCGGGCGCGGCGATTGATCTAATGCAGATGATGGAACCCGAATTTCGAAAAACCATTTCCGGCAGGGCCGATCTCGGTCTCGCAGTGAATCCAGGTCGAGCTCGAATAGAGCCGCGTGGGTAGGCCCTCGCCCCCCTCGCTTGCGCGGAAGCAGAAGCAGCCCAAGAAGCCATGCCGGGCATGTCGTCCGGGCTCGTGGCGGCTGTCCGCGAGGCCGTCCTCGCCACCTTTCCGGGCGCCTCCTGCGAGGACAGCCCGCTCAACGTCCTTGTGTTCTCGCTGCATGGCCACGCGGGAGCCGCCGGCCTTGCAGCGAGGCTGCTGCGCGACGCGCTGACCCTCTCGCTCAACATGCGGACACCTCTGGTGGTCGCGCTCATGGACGGCGAGCTCAAGAAGGACCGGCTGCCGACCGAGCATTGCGCGCAGTACGTCTACGAGTGCTCTCCCGGCACCGCCGACAACGCGCTCGTCGTCACTCGGCTTGCGGCCCCCCAGCGCAGCGGCGCCGAGATTTTCGCCGTGATGGGCAGGGCAAAGGGCGGCACGGTGGTGATAGACGCGGCGGAGGCGCGGCGCAGCTGCAGGCCCACGCAGATGATGGTGGGAGACATCGAGCACGACGGCCCGCGGGGACGCACAAACGAGCGCTTCTACCAGACAATGGCGCAGCAGCGAGGCATCCGAGACCTCGCGGAGCAGATGATTACCGAGTCTGCGCTGATGGTGCCGCAGTTCCGTGACGTGCCGCAAGTCGACGACCCGAGGCCCGCAAAGGACCACGAGGGCTGGGTCGTCCGCTACGTGTTGATGTGGGACCTTGACCTGCCGCACAGCGTCGTCGCGGACATCCGCGAGGGGCGGCGCCCGCTGACGCAGTCGGCCGCTGCCAAGGTCTACGACTCGGACAAGTGCGTAAAGCTCGCGCTGGAGCAGCACTACGCGGACTCGAAGCAGGCGCACCCGGCCATGACGCAGCGGGAGCTGCTGCAGTCGGTGCCCGCGGTGTGGGAGCTTTGCCAGCTCGGGCTGCAGATGGCGCGGCACATGCCCGGAGCGGTCGTGCACACGAGCGGCAACAAGGGCGTCCATGTCAAGGTCCGCGATGCTGCGGGCTTCCTCAAGGTGCACACAGACGAATACAGGAAGGACTTCGGTAAGAAGCTGACGGACTTCGGCTCGGACTACCTGCTGGCGCGCGCGCCGTGTCTCCGCGCTGCGGTCAGCGCCGTCTGCTACCGGCCGGCCGACCACCCTGACCGCGCCATCCACAGCAGGCACGGCGGCCTCGCGTTTAGGAGCGGCGGCGCGCGGAAGTCGACCGGCGTCCTGCCGGCGCTCCTCGACGACGACGGCCTCGACTCCCGCGCGTTCTCCTGCGGCGACCCCGCGGCCGACGCGGTGAGTCTCGCCAGACTGCGGGCCGCCGACATCGAGTTCTTTGCCTGGATGGTCACCAACGCGCCCTCGCTCGCCGACGCCCCCCACCCGGCCTTTTCCGCCAACGCGGCCCCCCCCGCCGACGCACGCCAGCCGACCTCTGGCGCCAACGCGGCGAGCGGGCAGCGTGTCTACGTGAAGAACTCGCCTCGGCTGAGTAGCCTGATGAGTGAGTGGGAGGACCAGTTCGGGCTGTTTAACCAGTCCGCCGACCGCAAGAAGAAACCCGTCGTGCGGAAGGCGCTGCGGCTGTCCGTGCAGACGCCGCAGTACCGCAACAGCGAGTACGTGGCAGATCCGCACAAAATGGACCGGGTGCTGCGCTTCGCCGCGGCCAACTACCTGCAGGCGCTGCACGCCGCGCGCGACAAGTCCGACAGCCCGCCCGCCGAGCTGTGCAACGTGCCGCTGAACGAGCGGTACCGCAGGCACGACGGCGCGCCGATGCGCTTCGCAATCGACGTGGACGACGTGACCCTCTCGGCCGAGCACCTGCACCGCATCGCAGAGATCGTGGACAAGCTGGTGCTGCGCGTCGAGAGCCTGCGGCCTTGCACCGTGATGATGGTCCTCGAGTCAACCTCCTCTGCCGGGAAGTTTCACCTGGTCTGGCCCGGCCTCGTGCTGCCGCAGGCGCACCTCGCGCTATTTGCGCAGCAGGTGCAGCAGGACTGCAACGCCGACAAGTGCTTCCCGCCTGGCATCAAAGACCTCGTGGACCTCAATATCTACCGCGGTTACCTGCGGGTCTACTGCAGCGCCAAGCCGGACGCGAAAAGCGGCGACCTGCTGCACGGCTGCTACAGGCTGCGCCGCGTCGTCGCGCCGTCAGAGCACGAACCGATCGCAGAGCTGCAGGCGGCGCTCGGGACGCTCGGTCTGCTGAGCAGCAAGCGCAAACGGGGGAAGAAGACCGTCCGAGAGATCTTGCTGGGCGACGAAGTCTTCGTACGCTGCGGCGCGGCGCAGGCCGCTGGGGGCGACACGGCGCTCAGCGATGCGCTGGTCACGCTGCACCGCTACTGTGCGCTCACCCCTTCTGCCTCCGGCCAGAAGCCAACGCTCGTGACCTCGCTGCTGGAGGAGGAGACGCGCCGGATCGAGCGAGAAACCGTGAACATGCAGCGCGTCGTCGCCACTGCGCTGGTGCCGCTCGGGAGCGGCACGGAGCGGATCGCGCTGCCCGCGAAACTCTTCAACGGCCCGACGGAGACGTTCGCCGCCGCGGCGGCTGCCACCATGCTGCGCACGAGCTTGCTTGCGACGCCCGAGCAGAAGGCCCTGCTGGACCAGCCCGGCGCGCTCGTCGCGAAGCGTCCAGAAACGGACGGCGACGGCAACCTCACCTGCATCGTGCAGGTCCCGCTTGAGTGGGTTGCGTGCAACATAAAAGGTGGCGACCACCAGGATGGCAGGACCATTTTTTGCAGGGTGTTCAGCAGGACCGCCGGTCCGTCCGGGAGCGTGCAGTGGTTCGTGCAGCAGTGCTGCCTCAAGGCCAAGTGCAAGCAAAAGGCTTGGGACATCACGCGGATGAGGTCGCCGCGATACCTCTGTGTACCCTGTGGCTGAGGCGACAATGTGGGCACTGCGTTTCGTTTTTTCATTTCTTTGGTTTTTTGCACACGGCGCGTTACGGCGCTTCCTTGCTGTAGTAGCCCGTTCCGTGCACCCCGGTCTTGAACTCGCGGTCCGGCCGCGGCCCGGCGAACTCGTCGCAGCTCTCGAACATGGCCGCGCTCGGCAGCTCGCTGCCGACCGGCGGCGGCTCCGGCTCGGTTCCCGGGCCGGCCGCCGGCGCGGCGGGCGTGTCAGAAGTCCTCGCCGGGCAGGGCGGCGGTGTCCGCAGCTCATGCAGGTAGGCTGCGACACTCTCCTCCGTGCACTCCGCGATCCCCTGCTCCTCCAGGCAAACCTGCCGCAGCAGCGCGTCGTTGATGTGCTTCGTCACGATCCACGCGCGCTGCAGCGGCGTGCAGGACTTGACGGACTCGCGCCACCCGGTCGCGGCGTCCTTGCCCAGCACGAGCATGCACAGGTCTTCCGTGCAGTTTGAGATGTGCTGATGCATCTCCACTCGCTCGCTGGTGATGCAGGGCCGCGTGGAGACGTTGATCACGGACAGGTCCTTGCAGCTGGCCCGAATTTCTTCGCCCAGCTCGGCCTCCGAGATGTGGTCCATCAGTGGCGGCAGCTTAAGCAGCTCCAGGCCGACTTCGCAGCCCTTCTCCTCGAGCGCCGCCTCGGCCTCCTCTTGCTGGGCCTTGCGCGTGGCGCGCAGCGAGACAACGCGCGAGTCCCACGGGAACTCGATGTGTGTGTTCATCGTGACGTTGTACTCGGTGTGCGACAGCTGCACATCTTCCAGCTGCTTGAGCTTTTTGTCCGCTTTGTCGTACTTCGCCATGAACACCGTCTTCAGGCCGCGCTCCGTCACGCAGCGCAGCGCCGGCAGCGCGCTGGTCTTCACGACGTCGATGCTCATAGTCGTGTCCATCGGCCAGTGCGGCGAGCCGAGCGCCCGCGCTCCGACAACGATGGCCGGGTCGACCGTCGTGTTCACCCGCTTCTTGAAATCCTGCACGTCCTTCTCGTACGTGGCAAACTCCGGTGTGTCCGGCCCCGGCCTGTCGTCCGCGTTTCCGCTCAACGATACGATCTCCGAGCCCTCGATCTGCGTCACCTGGTGCCCGCGAAGGGTGTCTTGCACGACGCTCATGAAAGTGGCCGGGTTCATCGGCGACGGCGGCATCATCGACAGCATCAGCGCTCCGCCGGGAACGGGGCAGTGCCACGTCTGGTTGGCCGCCGGGCCGCGCGAGAAGGGCAACAGGTGCACCGCGCGCGCCGAGCCGGCGCGGCCCGGGATTTCCGGGGCGTCAAACACGAACGACACGTTCTCCCCGCACGTCAGCATGGGGAATACCACCAGCTGCATGTCGCAGCCGTCCGACAGCAGCGTGTCACCGCCGAAGACGATCTCGTTTGGCAGCGGCCGCGAGAGCGCCAGCTGCATTTCCAGCGGCTTGTAGATCTTGCCGTTGTAGTCGATTGTCGGGAAGCAGCAAGGCAGGATGTCCGTGCTCGACCGCAAAAACTCCGCGCCCAGAATCTTGCCGTTGCCCACCCAACCCCCTTTCTTTCCCCTCCCCTTCGGGCCGTCCTCGGGGTACATCGCCGTCCCGTCGTAGCGAAGCACGTTCCGCGCCTCTTCAACGTAGTCGGCCTCCTGATTCTCGAAAACCTTGGCGGGGTCCTTCACACGCTCCTCCACCACACTGTTTGGCATCACGAAGATTGACCGCTCGTCCCCGGGCAGGTACACGTACACCAGCCCGGCCACAATGACCGCGCGAATCTTCTGCGAGTCTGCGTCCTCCGGTGCAGCCTGGTTGCCCTCGGCCGCGCTGTCCTTCTCGTCGTCCTTCTTGCTCTTCTTGTTCTTCTTAATTTTCTTCTTGTTTTTCTTTCCATTGGGACTGTCCTTGTCGCCTTCCTTCGTGGTTTTCTCGTTATCCTCGCCTTTCGCGTCCGCGCTAAGGACCTCGCTGACCCACTGCTTCACCAACCCACAGTCGACCACCTTCTGCTCCGTTGTTGGCCCGTCCTTCGACACCGCCTCTCTGCGGCCAACCTGCTGCGCGCCAAAGATTTCCGCGACGACGTCGATGCGCTCCTCGAGCGTCTTCTCCTCGTTCTGCTTCGCGACCGAGCGGAACGACTCCTCGACCTCCGCCTTCGTCGGGAACAATTTCTGCAGCAGCTGATAATTCTGCTCGGCGACCGACTCGGGCAGCACAACCGTCGACGCAGGCTCGCGCTTCTTCAGAGCGGTCACGCGGGAGTACAGCGCAGCCGCAATTTGCGACGACATCGCAAGCAGCCGCGACTTTCCTGCGAAAGCGCCGCTACCCTGCCGCTGCACCCCCCGTCGCCCACTTCCCCCCCTGCCGCTGCACCCCCGTCGCCCACTTGCGAGCCAAATGATTTTCAGGACGGTTTGAACACGCCGGCGCGGCAGGCGTGACGACGCTGGCCGCCCACTAACCCCGAACCCCCAAGTTCCTCCGAGTGCTGTCCAACTCGGTCCGGCACCTTGCCTGCCGTGGTCGGCCTGGTGCGTGCCTGTTCGACACGGAGAAAAAAAAAGCGCTCCAGATGGGTGGATCTGCGGCTCGCGGCTCGGGTGCGAAAGACACAATGTTTGTCGATCCCTCTCGCAGTGCACCCGGGCTAGGGCTGCGAATCGGGCGCGGAACTGTCTGGGGCAATGCGTGATGGCAGCAGAGCAGATCCAGATCCAGATCCAGATCCGCCATCCGGCCTGAACTCGGCCCGTGCACCGCGCGGAGTCCCACTGCAAGCAGCAGCGACCCATGCAGTGCCGAGCTAGCGCTGCTCGCGCGCAGCAGAAGACAAAGGAGCACTTCCGCCGCGCGCACCTCAGTGCGTTTCCTGTGGGCTTGCATCTGACGGCGGCGTTCAAGAGCGCGGCGATCCGCGGCCGCTCCAAGCCGGGGCCTACCGCCGAGTGCTGCGTCGCCGTCGCTGACGGGCTGGGCTACGGCAAGGACGCGTGGTCCACGGTGGTGTGGGTGAAGGCGAACTCGATGGCGATCGACATGGTGGACGTCCACTATCGGGCCGTCGCCAACGAGCAGCGCGAACCGTCGCACAGCAAGCTCCTCGACTTTGTCGCTGAGACCATCGCCGCGCGGATCTACATCTGCAGCGTCGCGCAGAGCGCCGCGGCGCACAGCGTGCGCGCCACGCAAATGAAGGCCTGCGACGAGCTGCTCGCCGCCCCCGCCACGCGACCCTCGTATCGCCGCGGCCGCCGGCCGCGCGTGCCCGGGGTGCGGCGGAAGAAGTTCGTCGACACGCGCGCAGAGATCATCGCGCGCGACTGGTTGCGGAACGGCGTGCCCGACGCCGACGACCGCCGCCAGACGGCCGCGATCGAGCGCCTGCTCGACAGCCCTGACCTCGGCGCGCTGCTCGCGGCGATGGCCAGCCGGGGCGCGCTCGCCAGCATCCACAAAACGATGGCAGAAGAACAAGGCTCTGAGGCGGACGAGTAGTGAGGTGAGCGGGCGAGAGACTGCAGCTGCGTCCGCGGGCTGCGAAACGAAAACGCAAAACAATGAGAGCGTGCCATTCCGCCACCGCACACTGGGTTCGTCGCCTTCGGCAGCCTACGCCGCTTCAGCGCGCGAGAACGGGTCCACCGCCATTGCAGCGCTCACGAGCGCGAGAGACGCGCACACCCCCGCTGCAAACACGCGCTCGTTCAGCTTGTGCTCCAGGCACTGCATGTCATCATGCCACAATTCCGTGCAGTTGTTCGCGGTGCAGTGGCTGCCGTAGTGCTCCACCGTGAACAGCAGCAGCCCGGCGCCCCGGCCGAAGAAGATCACGGCGTAGACGTTGGCCACGACCAGCAGCGGCCCGAGGCTGCGGTGCCCCGAGGACGGCTCCGCGGTTTGCGCCCTGACACAGGCCATCAGGAAGCACGGCAGCAGGAAGATATACGTGGCGCTCTCCAGTGCCTCGCGCGCGTGCAGCAGCACCGCGCGCATCTCCACGCAGCGCCCCACTTCCGTTGCGCCCAGGCAGAGCTTCCGCCAGGCGTTCGCCAGCTCGTCCGTGCTCTGCCGGCAGTCCCAGTTTTCGGTCAGCGTGTAGCAGCTCGGGCTGTCGAACATCGAAACCAGAGCGGCCCCGCTCACCAGCTGCGCCAGCCCCACAGCCACCTGAGCGCAGCGGAACCAGACGAGGTACGCGGGCCGCTCCTCGGCGGTAGACGTCGCCCACATGAACAGCGCGATCGTCAGCACGATCAGCCCAGCGAGCATGCGCGGCGCGGGGCACCAGTTGCAGAAGCTGGCGTGCACGCCGGAGGTGATCGAGATATCGGCGCCGTTCACCGAGACCGGCGGGTGCGCGTTGTGCAGCATCGAGAGCAGCGACGCCGTGGTGGCCGCGGTGAAGACGAACGCGAACTTCCGCCAGGGGTACCACCTCTTCGGGGGCACGTTGAATATCGTGAAGTAGCACACCGTCAGCCCCACGCTGTTTGCGACGGCCAGCCACCGCAGCCAGTCCGTGACCCGCGTGTACTGCAGCGAGTCCGTCGCGAGCACCAGCACCGCCACGATCAGGCTCTGCGCCAGCGCGGCAAAGACCACGCTCGCGAACACGGCGGCGGCGGCGTCCGGCCGCGGCATGCCCTCCTCACCTGAGACCCGGCACCACCAGGAACTGCGACACGGTCAGACCGCTCTCCTTCGCCTGCTGGTCGCTCAGCTGCAGCGCCGCCCGCACGCTGACGCACGACCACCCTTTCGCCCCGCACGTCGTCGCGTCGAGGCCCATCTTTCTGGCCACGGCGTAGGTGAGACCCATATAGGTTACGATGTCTTTCAAGCCGAAGGGCATACACTGCAGCATGCGGATGGTGCAGCCCAGCCCGGCGAGCATCTCCGCCGTGACGCCCGCGGCGTGGTAGCTCTCCGCGCTCTGCGACGAGCAAAGCAGCTGCTCCAGCAGCGCCAGCTGCTCGGGGGGCAGCGCGCTGTCCAGGCGCCACAGCCCCAGCGCGCGCAGCATCTCGTCCGCCGTGAACCCGAAGCACAGCGTTAGCTGCCCGAGCGGCCAGCAGCCGAGCCGCCCTTCGCCCAGCAGCACGCGCTGCGTCAGCGACAGCGACGCCTTCGTGTAGCCCATGTTGTACAGGTCCTCGCACGTGAACCCTGCGAGGAACTTGCCCTCGGTCGTCGTCAGCTCCAGGCCCGCCTTGCCCGAGTCGACGTGCTGGCGCAGGAGCTGCACGCGCTGCACCCCGAAGCGCAGGGCCACGCGCGAGGACATCGGCAGCGACACTGCCGCTGGGTTGGGCAGCGCCAGCGCGTACTCGGCCTGCGCGGGCTTTGCGGCCGCCGCCGCCTTGGCCGTGGCCGTGTCCGTGTCCGTGGCCGCGGCCGCGGCCGCGGCCGCGGACGGCGACAGCGCCGCGCGGATCGCCTCGGCGTGCGCGCGCGAGATGGCGCCGGCCCACTCCGCCTCTTGGACGGCCATCGCGATTTTCGCGATCGTCTCCGCGGAGCCGTCCGGACTGACATTCATTGCGCTCCGGCGACAGGCGCCGGCCCGCTAGCACCGCGTGGCATCGCCGACCCGCGTCGGCAGGCGCGGGCATATAGCCGCCGGTGCTTCTTTCGCGCTCGGCGACATGTCGCCGAGCACCCTGCTGCCGCTGCACCTGTGGTGCGCCGCCTTCCTGTGCGACGGCCCCGTCACGGTCGCGGTGATGCGCGTGTTCGTGCAGTGGGCGCGGCTGCGATGGACGCGCTGCATCTCCCGCGCCGACCTCGTGCGACAGCTCGTGGAGCTCGCCACCTGCGACTGCCCGCTGCTCGTGCTCGACGCCAGCCTCTGCCGCGTCACCGCCTTCGACGCCTCGCTGCAGTTCGACGTGCCCGAGGCCGTCGCCCGCGCGGCCGGCGGGCTGCTGTCGCCTCGCGGCCGCCTGCACCGGCACTGCAGCCGCGAGTTCCACCGCAGCTGCGACATCGGCCGCGTGTGGACCCGCGTCGTGGCCGCCATCGAGCTGTCCTTCGGGAAGGCGCACGAGCGCGACTGCATGCACGGCATGGTAGCGCGGCCGCTGTGCGTCTCTCTCACCGCTGCTCTCGGGGTCTACCCAAACCCGATCGCGCCGACCGCGGTCGGCGAGGCGGAGTGGAACGCGGCGCGGCACCGCGTGTTTAAACTGCGCGAAATCCTGTTCAGGTACGGCAGCGGCCTCGCCGCGGCGGTGAAGCTGCGGCAGGGAAAGCGCAGGCGCTCGCGCGGGGAAGCGGAATGGCCGAGGCCGGGCCCGACAGCGCAGAAGCGCCGGCGGAAGCGCCGAAGCCCGCCGTCCACGGAGAGGTGCTGAGGACCCCGAGCAACCACTGGGGCCACATCGCGCCCGACACGCGGTCGAGGGTCAACAGCTACTGCCAGAAGGTGGCGGCCGGCGTGCCCTCCTTCTCGCGGGCGCTGGCCTGCCCCAACCTCAGCATGACGACGGACTGGCACTGCCCGACCGGGCTCGTGGCCCTCTACAACGCCGAAGGTCCGATGAGCGAGGACTTCTTCGACACCCAGATGTTCGCCGGCAGCAGCGTGTACACCGTCGAGATGGAGACCGACAAGTGGTTCGACGACAACGCCGCGTTCGACTGCGCGGCGGGCGGCCCGGTCGAGCGGCACGTGAGGCACTGCGATCCGAACTACGTCGGCTTCGTGGGCGACCGCGTCGCGTCGCTGAGCACGATGCAGAAGGACGAGAGCGGCGCCCCGCGGCGCGTTCTGACGGACGCCCCCGACAGCGCGTGGCAGTGCCACCTGGACGGGCCCGACTCGTTCGTCGGCGTGTTCACCATGTGCATCCGTCCGCCGCGCCGACCGGTGGAGGAGAAGGTGGTCATCGTGGTAGGCAACGTCGGCCCCGGACAGCGCCTGCAGGAGGAGATGTTCGCGCTTGCTGAAAAAATGACCGAGGAGCGCAAGCAGTTCGCCGAGTTCGTCAGCTCGGCGGAGTACCGGTACACCTGCAAGGTGGCCGAGCGCAACCGCGGCCGCCTCGCGTCCGACTTCGCGCAGCTGCTCGGCGTGCGCGTGCGCTGCAGCCCCGACATCTTCTCCGGGGAGAAGCAGACGCGCGACGCCGACGCCAAGACGGCGGCGCGCAACGAGCGGAGCGCGAAGGCGGAAATCACCGGCTGCCGCCAGTGCGTGTTCGCGCTGGAGGAGTACCAGGACCTGGCGCTCGTGATGCAGGATCGAGCGGGCGCCAACATCGAGGCCATGGTGCCGATGCTCGAGGACGAGCTCATTGAGCGCGGCGTCAGCCTGGACGACGTGGACCTGCTCTCCGTGGCGCAGCACCTCGTCGTGGATCCGCGCGGGGCCGTGCAGGACAACCCGTACCTGCTGAGCACCGGCTCGGCCGACGACGCCGAGACGGAGGCCGACATCCCGTACTGCGCCTTGCCGATCAGCACGACGCAGAACAGCTGCATCGAGATCGCCGGCCGCAGCGCAGTGGTGTACCGCAACGCGGTGCCGCAGCACAAAATCGCCGAGGGCCACGGTGTGGTCATGACGCTCAGCCGCGCGGAGGGCGTGGCGGTCATGCACGGCAACGACTGCGCCGAGAAGAGCCCGTGCCCCTTCGGCAACTCCGACCCCGAGGCCTCGTACGACCACGCCACGCCCACGTGCACCGGCCGCTGCGTCGAGGGCGTCCAGGTCGACTGGGGCGAGTGCGGGCTGGCCGCGGCGGCCGACGCGCCGCCGTTCCTGCGCTGGGTGTCCCTGCGGCAGCCGAATGCGGCGGCGCTGCACCCGGAGGGCAGGCTCGACACGGTGGTGCCGCACCAGGACTGCCTGGTCGCCGAGCGGTGCGTCCGGCGCGAGCGCGACCTGGTCTTTATGCAGGCTGTGAAGGAGCAGAGCACCCCCAAGATAGCCGCGCAGCACCACACCATGCTCGACCCGCTGGTGGTCGTCATGGCGCCGCAGTCAGTGCGCGACTTTCCCGGACGGGTGATTCCGGTCGTCTGAGAGCGCGCCCCAGGGAGCGCAATATAAAAGGCCTGGCGCCTCTATAGCCCCTTTAGGGTTTTGAGTTTTGAGTTTTGACGTTTCGTTCATTGCTTCGCCTTGTCCGCGGCAGACGCCTCGAACCTCTCAGCAGCCCCGATCCCGTGCACGCGCAGCGCGCGGGCCATCGCCGTCTCGCAGACGCCGCGCCGCCACGTCGCGGCGGCGAGCCCGCACTCGGCCGCAAACCGCTGCAACCCCTCCAGCGTGAACGTCGGGTGCTTGCGCCACAGCGCCTCCCAGTCCGCGTCGCAGATCAGCTCGGTGAGCGTCGCCCCGGAGGGCGTGTGGGTCTGGAAGAGAAGCTCGTACAGAGTCATGCTCGCCAGCGGCGGCTCGAGGACCGCGTCCGCGAACGGCGCGACCAGCTCGAGCAGGTCGCACTTGAGCCTGTAGCACAGCAGGCCGTCAGTCTCGCCCTCGTAAGCGGCACCGAAGTGCTCGGTCAGCAGCGCCCCGAGCTCGTCCTGCTGGTATTCCCTTATTTCAGAAAATGTCATGCCCGCGGCCGACTTCCCGCGGCGCCGCTTCAGGGACTGCCGCTCGCGGTCCATCTGACGTTTCTGCGTCGGAAAGCTCATGTAGGCCACCAGCCGGGCGATCTCCATCTGCACCGCGCGCGCGTCCGTGACCGCGGGCTGTCGCCGCAGCTCCGATTGCCGGAGCTGCAGCTTCGCGGCGTCGGCGTTGCCGAGCGCGGACGACAGCTCCCACGCGTGCTCGAAAGTGTCCGCCATGCGCGTGCTCTCGAGCACGCGCGGGGCGCGCCCGTCGCTCGACGGCACCTCGCACCTCGACCAGCCCAGGTCGATCAGCTTGACGTCGAAGCGCAGCTCCTTGCTGCGCCTGCGCATCATGATGTTCCGCGCGTTGAGGTCGCCGTGGAGAAAGCGCGACTCGCGCCACAGCAGCACGGCGACCGCCGCGACCGTGAGCAGCGCGGACGCCACGTCGGCGGGGCGGTTCGCCGCCGCGCGATCGATGATGAACTCGTCCAGCGTGAACCAGCCCTGCGCCCGCCGGAGCTCCGGGTAGATCGCCTCCGCGGTCAGGTGCTGGATCGGCCGGTCCAGCGGCTGCTTCAGCAGCGCGTCGATGCCGGGCCGCAGCAGCTCGTCGAGCAAAGCCTTTCGAGCGGACCCGGACGCGCAGCGCCGCAGCGCCTTCTCGTAGGCCATGATCTTCTTCCGCCGCTCGATCGCCGTCGCCCCGTCCTCGCTGAACCGCTCCGTCACAGCCCCGGGCGCCGAGCGCCCCGCCACGAGCGCCCACGGCTGCAGCACGAACCGCGTCGCCCAGAGGCGGTGTCTCTCCCGGTTGAAGCCGCTGCACCCCGCGCCGACGTCTAGGGCGATCCACACGAACAGGGCCTCCGCCAGCACGAGCGACATGGAATGCGTGGTCCGCGCCTCCGATTCCGCGACGGTCACGCCGGTCTTGAGCACCATTGGCACCTCGCCGAAAGGGGTGGTGTGCCACACCACGCCGTTGCCCCCCGCGGCCAGCTTCGCCAGCTTCGGGAACGGCGGGCTGCTCGTCGACGCCGACAGCTGAGCGAGCATGTCGTCCACGCAGGCGCCGACGAGCAGGTGGGGCGCCGAGTCCTTGGGGAACATGTCCGACGGCTGCTTGTACCACGCGGAGGCCACGCGGCTCATGGCGGCGGCGGCGGCGGCGGCGGCGGCGGCGGCGGCGGCGGCGGCGGCGGCTGCGGCCAGCGGGCTCGCGGAGTCCAGACAAGGCGGGTTCAAGGCTTAGGTTCGCTGGTGGCGCGCGCGGGCCGGATCGAGTTTCGGGTCCGCGCCTCGTGACTCTGAATCTGAATCGAATCTTTTCTCATCTATATAGCGCGCAGGCGCGCTTCGATTTTTATTCCGGGCTACCGCGCGCACAGCGGCCGCAGCAGCTCGTAGTGGTTCCCGCCGGTGAACGCGACGCACAGCCGCTCGTCCGACCCGGCCGGCGCCAGTGCACCGCCCTCTGCGTTGGGCTCGAACCGCGCAATCATTGTGTGCTCCGCTGCGTTGGTGCGCTCGTACACCTCGACCGCCACGCCGGCCGTGGCCGCGAGGCAGGCCATCTCGACACCGCCCCCCCAGGTGGACGGCCGGCGCAGATTGGCCGCGTACTGCTGCGGCGTCATGCCGTGACCGTGCTGCAGCCAATGGCGCAGCGAGTTGGGGCCGACCGCGGCGTCAGCGTTTCGCGCGATCCAGTCGGCCATCTCGCTCCGCAGGCTCAGGCCGGCGCCGGCAGGGCAGCCGAGCCCCGTCGCCAGCGCGTGGAACAGGCAGCTGCCGTCAGCCGGCTGCGGCACCTGCAAGGCGTGCCGCAAAATCTTGGCGCCCGCGCGCTCGGCGCTGAGTGTCCCTCGGAGCCCCAGCTGCGCGTCCGCGTGCCCCTCGCGGCGCCTGCCGCCGAAGAACGGGCAGGCCGCCGTCTCGTGAGCGCCGTCGCAGGCGTCGCACCTGCCGCCGCCGAAGACCGGGCAGGCCGCCGTCTCGTGAGCGCCGTCGCAGGCGTTGCACCTGCCGCCGCCGAAGAACGGGCAGGCCGCCGTCTCGTGAGCGCCGTCGCAGGCGTCGCACCTGCCTCCGGAGGCCGCCGCCCCGCGCGCGCCGTCGCGAACATCGGGGCCCGCCGCGCGGACGCGCGGCGGCACCGCAAAGTCGTAGCGGTCAGCCGCGCGGCGCATCTGCGCGGCGACGCCGGCCGCGCTGCGCGCGGCGGCCTTATAATGGCGGCCAGTCGAATTCACCCTGCGCTGCCCGTCGGGGCGAAGCCGAGGGTCTGCCTCGGCCGCAGCGCGGCGCTCGCCCGTCCGCCGACTCCGCTGCTCTCCGCGCGGGCGGCGCCGCTGTTCTCCGCGCGGGCGTTTGCTACCATGCTGGCGCGGTGCGTGCTGCGGCGCAAGGCCAGGCGCAAGCGCAAGTACGTGTCCTACAACGCGACCTTCGGGAGCGCTCCGGCCGCCGGCGCGGGCGAGACGGATGGAGGGCTGCAATGAACGCGCTTGCTTGCTTGTTTCAACCCGCGTTAAAATGTCCCCTCGTTGGCGAACTGCTGCTCGACCAGCTGCTCAAGGACGGCGGCGTAGTCCGCGACCGTGGTCACGTGACACCACCGGCAGTCGCGCGCCATGGCCCGCGCCGCGGCTTGCGAGACGATAGCCCAGACGCAGCGCGCGACAACCCAGGCCACGGCGCGGTTGCCGCCCTTGGCGACGCAGCGCGCCTTGGGCACCGGCATGCCGCCCGAGCTGCGCTCCGCCGTGACCCCCTCCAGCACCGAGAACACCGCCGTCGTCTGGTACTCGGGGCGCCACGCGACCCTGAACTGCTGATAGTCCTCGATGCGGACGACCGTGGGCAGCGTTCTGCCGCTGTTCTCCGGCAGCCCCAGCTCCGTGTAGGATTCGACCCCCTCCACGCTGGTCTCCGGCAGCCCCACCTCCGTGTAGACCTCGCTCCCCGACACCCGCTTCGCCACGCTCTCGGGGCTCAGGTGCCTCGTGCAGTGCCGCAAGAACCGCGCGTCGTCCGGGGTGCTCTGCGCGGCGCGCTTCCACGCGTCGAAGTCCTGCTGGCGGTAGGCGGCGAACTGCTGCTTGACGCTCTCGGACGTGCTGGTCAGGCGCTTCGCGGCGCGGCAGAACTGCAGCATGCGGACCTCCGCGCTGTCGTGCTCGCAGCCGCCGTGCAGCACGCTCTCGTGCAGCACCACCAGCTGCACGTACCGGTACACCACGGCGAGCACGTGCGGCGACACGCCGATGTGCCCGCGGTCGAACCCGCTGGTGAGAGCGTAGATGTCGAAGAGCAGCGCCGCGCAGCCGCGCTTTGCGCCCTTGTACAGGTTGCCGCCGCTGTCGTGCGCCTCCGGCCGCAGCACGCTGTCGATTACGGCGGCGACCATTTTGCCCAGGCCCATGTCGCGGATGGCCACGTGCAGCTGCAGCGTGTCGGCAACATAGCACCCGCGCGGCCAGAACACGGCGGATAGGGCCGAACATTGTATCCCGCACTCGTATATAGTCGTCGCGACGACGTCGTAGCGCGCGGCAGGCAGCTCGGACTTGCCCAGCCCGATCGTCAGCGCGCGCAAGTCCGGGTCGCCCTTGTTGCGCTGGCGGGCGTTCTCCGCGTGGCGCTCGCGCTCGCGCTTGGCGTGCTCCGCGGCCAGCGCCAGCGCTTGGTCCGCCTGCCGCTTCGTCTCGGCGAACTGCGACTGCCGCTGCTCCTCGGCGAGCTCCGCCTGCGCCGCTGCGAGCGTCCCCGGGGCGCGCGCGCGCTCGGCGCCCCCCGCCGGCGGCGCCGCGTTCCAGTCGTCCGGCGCCAGCGCGGCAAAGTGCCTCACCGGCTCGCCGCCGCGCGCGGCGGCCGCCGCCGCCGCCGGGGGCACCGCTGTCATCGGCGGCCCGTCGCCGCTCGCGGACAGCCCGGCCATCAGGTCCAGCAGCGACGTGGCCTCGTGCGTCCCCATGTTCGACTCCGCCTCCATCGCGTCGCAGAGCTACGACTGCCCGGCGATCGTGTTCTACCGCGTCACGAACAGCGCCGACGAGCCGTGGGTGAACCGGCTGGCAGCGTGGCTCACCGGCTCGAGCGGGATGTCGCACGTCGAGCTGCGGTTCTCGAACGGCGAGAGCCTCTCCGTCTACCAGGACGAGACGGTCTTCCTGCGCCGCCGAGGCTACTCCAACAACCAGTACGTCATCATGCCGCTCTCCGGGGTCTCGCGGCAGGGGGAGGCGAGGATGTACAGCTTCGCGCGCCGCCAGAAGGACAAGGGCTTCAACAGGTGGGGCATGCGCCTCGCACTGTTGCCGTGGTTCTTCCACCGCAGCACCGACGGCCCGCTGGCCAACGGCGTGTGGTTCTGCAGCGAGCTGGTGGCATCGACGCTGCAGCAGTCCGGCTACCTGGGCGGGCTGGCCGCCAACTCGGTCTCGCCGAACGCGCTGTACACGATCGCCTGCAAAGGCCGCCACTACGACGGCGAGTACGGCGACGTGACCAACCCGCTGAACGCCTCGGTAGGGATGAACTCGCTGGCGTTCCAGGCCCGAAAGGGCGGGCTGGACCTGCGCTGCTTCGGCGGCCCCGTCCCGGCCGGCGCGCGCCGAAGTGAGGGGCGCGCGCAGCCAGCCGGCCAGCGGAACGGGCTGACGATCATGGCGCTCCCAGCATGAGGCGCTCCGGTTTGGACGCGCGGATCCGAATCCGGTCCCGGCGAGACGGAAATATAACCCATATATAAAAATGAAGATAATTTAGATCCGGTGCACCAATCAGGATCGGTTCCGCGCGGCGGCGCCTCGACCCGATCAGATCAAGATCCCGATCCCGATCCCGATACGCGCTGCACGGACGACTGCGCCGCAAACACGACCAGGTATGCGTCGTGGCCCTCGAACCACATGCTGTACTTGCGCGCCTGCGCGCACCAGCGCCGCAGCACCGCGTCGCTCGCCTCGCTCGCCGCCTGCTTTAGCTCGACGCACGCCTTCTCGCCTTTGAAGTCAACGACGATGTCAGCGCGGCACTGACCGATGTACTTGTTCTTGTAGTAGCAGGGACGCGACTCTTCCATCGTGGTGTGCGCCCCGTCCAGCTTTAGCTGCCAGGCCAGCGCTTTCTGGTAGTTGTCCTCCGTGTACCCGCCGCCGAGCTCCGACTGCACCTGCGCCGCGGCCGACTCGAGCAGCGACTGCATCGCCGCGCCGTCCGCCGCGGCGGGCGCGGGCCGGGCGCGGGCGCGGGGAGCGCCGGGCAGATGTCCAAACTCGCGCCGCCGTCCGGCGCGATCGGCAAGGCGCGGCGCCCGCCGCCAGAGGTGCCGCCCTGCGAGGCGGCACTCGCGCTGCAGAGAACATGCAGCGCGGTCGCGCTGCAGCGGCTGCTGCGGACGGAAGCGGGCCGCAGGGTCCAGCGGGCGCTGAAGCGACTGGTGGCGACCAGCGCGGCGGAGCAGCTCGCCAGCGCGGCCCGCGCGTGGGTGCGCCGCTCGGGCGCGCCCAAGCCCAAGGGGCAGGCCTGGCGGGTGCAGTGCGCCGTGGGCCAGTTCGTCCGCGACTGTCAGCACGTCCTGCTCGGGAAGGAGACCACGATCAGGGCCGCGCACTACCTGCGGGAGTTCATCCAGGCCACCGAGACCGACGATCTCCGCTTCACGGTCGCCAAGTTCCCGGCAATCGCCAGCGCGTGCCTGTCCGTGGCCATAAAGGTCAAACACGTCGGGCAGGAGCAGGAGCAGCACGCGCGCACGTCGCTCGTGGGCCGCGCGCTGCGGCGCGTCCGGGTGCGAGCAGAGGGCGAGCAGCGGATGTCCGGCGCCAGCAGCCGCGAGCCCCGGCCGCTCCAAACGATGCCCTTCGCGCCCGCGGAGGCCGACCTGTGGAACGCGGAGATGGACCTGCTCAAGGCGATCGACTGGAGGACTGAGCCCGTGCTATCCACGGACTTGCTTGCGCAACTCTGCCAGCTGTTCTGCTACGGCCGGATAGAGGTCGCCACGCGGCTCTACGACGGCGCCCTCCCCGCCTTGGCGGCGACCGTCGGCCGCTTCGAGCGCGAGGAGCAGGTCGCGATGTCGGCCTTGGTCGGGCACTTCACGGAGCTGGGCGCGCGCTTGGACAGGGACGTGCTGCTGCTGCTCATGAAGCTGTGCGGGTACAGCGACGCGCAGCTCGCGACGGTCTGACGGAGCGGCCTCACGCCGCGCTGCGGCAGGCCGCAGCGGGGAAGCGCGAGTGAGCTCAACAAGAAAGAATGTGTTTTTAACCCACTTCGAAAAAGTGATCTACTTCCGCATGCAATCGATTTCGCTGAGGCAATTGAACCGATTCACTCGGAATCGAATAAAATCAGGAGAGCCAGGGCCGGATCCGGATTTGCACCTGTCGAGACCCGGCTGCAGACCGGCCGGCCAAGCGCGAGCCCTGCCGCGAGCCGCGGACACGGCGGCATGACCGTTGCGAGCGCCTACCGCGGCAGCCAGCGCCACGCCTCCGCGACCGAGACCACGGCCCTGCGAGCCCCCACCCCCGGCGAGCTGGCGGAGCTCGCCAGCGGCGACTGCCGCACCCTGGCGAGCTTCGTCGGGGCTCCGTGGGGCGACTGCGGCTCGGCCAAGCTGCGCGCCGTCGACGCCGCGCCGCCGACGCCGTCGGCCGCGGCCCCCAAGGTCACGGCGCAGTTCAGCCGCGAGGCGGAGCAGCGGTGGGTGCTGTTCGGCCCTTTCGACGCCCTGCAGCCTGACGACTTCGGCGGCGCCGTGCTCGGCCACGCGCTGCGCGCGAGCGTGGCGCTCTGGCGCCAGCTGCGGCAGCTGCTGCAGTGGGCCCGCGGCGAGCTGGAGCACCACACGCGCGCGCTCTGGCTGGCCGCCGTCGGCCAGTTCCCGACCTACGACGAGGCCTGCCGGCAGGCGGCCTGCCGCACGGCGCGGGCCAGGCACCGCCGGCTCCTGGCGCGCCCCGCCCGCGACTGCGATGACGCGCTGCACGGCCTGCTGCAGCTGGCGGCCCAGGCCGGCCTGCCGACCTTCCTCCCGGCCGACGCAGCGGCGGAGCTGCTGCGCAAGCACCGCGGACTTCTCGTGTCCCCGGCCGTGGCGCCGCCCGCCCCGGCCCCGGCCCCGGCCCCGGCCGCCCGGCCGCCGAGCGCGCTCGTCGCCGTGCTCGCGCGGGACTACGGCCGGGCCCTGTTCCGCGCGCTGCTTCCGCACGCGCACGTGCTGTATCTCGTCGGCAATCGCGAGCTCTGGCAAGCGATGAAGCAGCACGTCGCCGAGGGCGAGCTGCAGATGGTGGTGCGAGAGCGGCTCGCCTGGATGCCGAGGAGGGTCCTGGCGCACGCCGACGGCCTGCGCCACGGCGGGCTCGCGCAGGGCCTGCCGCTGCACCGCGTCGGGCTGCCCTGCCGCGACGTGACCTTCAAGAACAAAAACAAGCGCAGCGACATCAACGGCGACCGCGGCCAGGGCAGCAACGCCGAGCCCGCCGAGGAGCCCTACCCGCAGCACCTCGGTGCGCGCCGCCAGCACGCCGACCCGAACGAGCAGGAGTACGGCGCGGTCTGGCCCGCTGCGCCCTTCGCCGCCGCCGCGGCCCCCCCGGGGCCGCTGTTCGACACCCTCGACGGCACGTCCTTGTGCACGCGCACGCTGGTCGAGCCCGTGGCCTACGGCGCGCGGCGGCGCCCCACGGCCATGGCCCTGCCCGGGAGCTACCCGCTCGCGCTGGCCGCCGCGCACGCCGACGCCGTGCCCACCGCGCGCGACCACGCGGCGGCGCTGGCCGGCGACGTGACCGACGACGTCCCGACCAGCGACGCCGCCGCGGACGCCTGCCGCGCCCGCGAGGCCGCCGCCGCGGCCGCCGCCAGCTGCGACGCCGCCGAGGCCGCCTACGCGGCCGAGCACCGCAGCCGCAGCGCGCTGTTTGCCGGCTGCGCGCTGCAGCAGAAGCCGCCGCTCTCCCCGGAGGCAGCGGACCCCGAGGAGGCGCCGCGCGCCTGCCGGCCGCTGCCGCGGGGCTACGTGGACGATGCGCACAACACCCTGCTCGACTGGCACACCCCCAACGGCCGGCAGTGTCACAAGGCCTGGGACAGCGTCATGCACACCATGGCCGTCAAGCGCGGGGCCACCACGCCGTCCGCCGGCGAATCGTCACCTGTGCAGGTGTACGCGCTGACCTTCGCCGAGGACGCGCGCCGGTACTGGTCCGCGCTCGGCCCGCTCCGCGAGCTCCACCCGCGCGGCTGCGCGGCCAGCGCGCTGCACGCGGCGCGCATGCGCGCCGACATCGAGTGCTCGCGCGCGGCCGTGCTGCTCGCCGCCCCCGAGGGCGACGAGCGCGCCGCGTTGATGCACGGCGCCGCGGCGCGCCAGGACTTCTACGCAGACGCTCTGTTCGACGTCAAGTCGGGCGCCCCCTGCCCGCCGTTCCACGTGACGGCCACGGCCGACGGCCCGACGACGTACCGGCCGCGCAGCTCGCTGGTGGCCTGCCTGCTGTACCAGCAGTCGCTGTCGGACGCGCCCGTCTTCATGCTGGCGCCCTTCTACGGCGCGGCCTCGCACGGCGGGCCGCACGCCAACGCGTGCGGCGACGTCAGGGGCAACGTGCAGGACACCGGCTGCGGCAGCAGCACGCTGTGCGGCGACCAGCTGCAGGCCGCCGTCCGCGCCGCCGCGCAGCGCGCCAAGGCCGACATCGCCGCCGTGGCGAAGGTCTTCCAGCAGGCCTCGGGCGACACAGAGTGCGAGCTGCTGCGCGCGCACTGGGCCGCCGCGATGGTGCTCTGCATGCAGGCGGCGAGCGGCGCGGCCCACGCGGCCTGGCTGGCGCACGCCAGCGGCGTGGAGATCGCGCTGTTCACGCCCACCGGGGCCCGCCGCGCCACCGCCGAGAGGTTCGAGGACGCCGCCGTCGCCCACGGCGCCGCCGAGGACGAGGCGCGCCGCCAGGCGGTGTCCGAGGTGCGCCGCTGCGCCAAGCAGCCGGGCGCCGAGCCGCAGTGGGACGCGGAGGCGCCGCGGCGCAGCGCGACCGAGGGCGACCGCGGCCGCACCCCCTGCTTCGGCGCGCACAGCGAGGTCCTCAGCGGCGCCGTCTGCGAGCACGAAACCGCGCGCGACGCCGTGGACAGCCGCTGCGACGAGACGCACGCCTGCGCCGCGGCAGCGTCCGCGGCGCTCGAGCGGGCCGAGGCGCGCTGCGCCGCCGCCGACCTGGCCGACGTCTTCGCGCTGGCCCTGCGGGCCACAGAGCACATGGACGCCGCTGTCGCGCAGCTCGCCATGATGACGCGCGCCCTGCGCGGCCAGTCGGCCTTCGCCAGGCACGCCGTCGAGGGCAGGCCGCTCCCCGTGCGATTCTTGGACGACGAAGAGCCCGAGGGGCTCGAGCGGCTGCGCCCTGCCGCGCTGCAGACCTTCTACCTCGGCGAGCCCGACACGCCGCGGCCGCAGCAGGACGACGGGCAGCCGCTCGAGCACGGCGACGGCGACGCCGCCGACCTGCTCTGCGACCTCGCCTCGGCCGCGCGCGCCGAGGGCCGCCGCCACGAGCGCCTCGACCGCACTGAGATCACCGCGCTGCTCGACCGCCACGCGCTGTTCGGCAGCGAGGACGCCCTGGCGCTGGTGCTCGCCGCCAGCCGGCGCGACGCGCGCTCCGTGAACGCCGTGCTGCACGACGCGAGCCGCCCCTTGGCCCAGCGCGCCTACCTGGACGTGCTGCTGCAGGTGCTGTTCGGAGGCGCGCACTTCGCGCTGGACCCGTTCCAGGCCGACAGGAACGCCTGCGACGTGGCCGTGCGGACCGGCCGCGCCTGCGACGCGCCGCCCCTCGCGGCCGAGCGCCACGCCCCGCGGCAGGAGGCGGCGCGCGCCACGCAGCGGCACGCGCAGCGGCAGCTGCGCGCGAGGCTCAGCTTCAGCGCCCCGTGCCCGAGCACCGCCGCCGCCGACGTGGACTTTCGCTGGGAGCGCCACGCGGACGACTCGTGGGCCGGCCGCGCCTCGTGCTTCAACACCGCGACCGTCGCCACGTCCGTGGCCTGCCTCTCGCGCAGCGCGATGCTGTGCGCGCGGGACAAGGTGCACTGCGAGCCGCCGCCGCGCTACAGCAACCGCAGCTACGCGTACAGCGACCGCCCGGCCGAGGCCACGGCGTGCGACACCCGCGCACCGCGCACGATGTCCGACCACCGCGGGCCGGCGCTGGCCGCCGGCAACGGCCCGCCGCCCGCCGAGTGGGTCGGCTGGGGCCGCCGCCTCAAGGAGGCCGGCGCCCGCGACGCCGAAACCGCGGCGCACAACCGCTGCTTCCGGTCGCGGTTCCTCTTGCACGGCTTCGTGGCCAGGGTCGACGACGGCCAGAGCCTGCAGACCACGACCCACCGCGGCGTCGAGGAGCATCCGCACTCGATCAAATCCTGCTTCCAGATGTCGGGCCGCTGGAACCACGACGCCAGCAAGGGCGAAGACTCCAGCAGCAGCCTGGTCAAGCAGGCCTTGCGCGGCTACTGCACCGCGCTGCACCCCGCGACGAGCCCCGACCACCGCGGCGGCCAGAACGCGCGCGCGCGCCCCGGCGGCGCCCACGAGTTCCGCGACCGGGCCGACGCCAAGCTCGCCAGGCTGCAGATCAAGTGGCGGCTGACCGGCGAAGGCGTCAAGACCGTCGTGGTCGCGGAGGCCGGCCCGCTGGGGCTCGCGACCGAGCGCTACGAGGACACGGGCGACATGGTCGTCCGCGCCGTCAAGCCCGGCAGCGCGCTCGAGGGCCAGGGCCTCGAAGGGATGGCCCTGCTGCTGGTCACGCCGAACTCCACCGCCGCCGCGGCCGGCCGCGTGATGAGCGCGGACGAGGTCAGCGACAAGCTGGCGCAGCTCGCGCACACGCGGCCGCTGCAGCTCACGTTCGCGCCGGCGCTGCGCTGCGAGCGGCAGCGCGGCCTGCCGCCGGTCACGCGCCTCGGCGCGGCCGCCAACGTCTTCGGCCCGGCGCTCGACAGCGGCCCGGCCGTGGCCCGCATGTGCGCCAGCTACTTCAAGCACGACCTGGCCGCGGCCGCCAGCCTGGCCAGCGGGCCGCACCCCGAGGCGCTCGCCGTGTTCAGCCGCAACGTCGCCAGCGCCGCCGCCGTCTGCGACGCCGCGCTGCCCGCGGTCGCCGCGGCCGCCCGCGGCGTCGCAGGCCGCTGCGACTCGGCCACCGCGCTGCTGACGCTGCGCCCGGTGGAGGCCGGCCTCGCGCCGCCCGCGCACGAGCTGCTGGCGATGCAGGCCTCGCGGCTGCCCGACGCCGAGCTCGCGGCCACCATGCGCACCTACGTCGAGAGCGCCAAGGGCTTCCACATCGCCACCTCCGACATGCGCCGCGCGGTCGCCGCCGTGCTGCAGGCGACGGCCGAGACCGCGCAGACGGACGCCGCTCGGCGACGCGGCGAGCCCTGGTCCCCCGACCCCCACGCCGGCAGCTTCGCCGACCGGATGAACACCCCGGCGCCCTTCGCCAACCTCTCCGCCCGCTGCTCCGGCCCGCTGGCCGCGCTGCTGCTGCGCGTCGACGCCGAGCTGCACGACATGCTGCCGCCGCCGGCGGCGGCCCAGGCCCGCGCGCACCGCGCCGCGCAGCTCGCGCAGGCCGGCTGCGCGGTGCCGCGCCGCGCGCTGGCGCGCGCGGCGGTGCGCTGCGCCGCCGCAGAGGCGGCGCACCCGAGCGCGGGCGGCCTGCTGCGCAGGCTCGTCGACGACGCCGGCTCGCGCGCCTTCTGGCTGCAGCAGTTCGACGCCGGCCCCGGCCGAGGCGCCGCCTGGGCTTTCGTCAGCGGCGCCGCCGCGCCGTCCGCGCTGGCGGGCCGCGCGCCGTCCGCGCGGCACGAGGTGCGGCTGCCCGCGATGCGGCTCGACCCCGCGACGCTGCCGGACGCGGCGGGGCGGGACGCGGCGATGATCGACCACTTCGTGCACGACCGCACGGCGCGGCTGCAGGAGGCCTGCGACGCCCTCGGCTGCCCCGTCCACGACGGCAGCCCCGTCCGCGGCGGCGGCGGCTTCGAGGACGCCGGCGCCCGCGTGCGCAAGCACTGCACCGCGGCGCGCGCGCAGCTGCGGCAGCGCCGCGCCGGCGCCGCGGCCCGGTGGCCGATCGCCGAGGCGGCGCGGCACGAGGATCCCGACGCCAGCCTCTCCGGCCTGGAAGACACGATGGCCG
>Ga0209709_10000699_pt1 | contig 31815 bp, 28 predicted proteins | sample ArcticOcean_MG_C_2_FD_187435 | JGI IMG/M metagenome (GOLD analysis project Ga0209709, IMG submission 187435) | Marine microbial communities from western Arctic Ocean - ArcticOcean_MG_CB4_136 (SPAdes) (version 2) | ecosystem: Environmental > Aquatic > Marine > Oceanic | place: Arctic Ocean... | reverse complement strand
TTGGTCTGGGTGAAGGGCTCATTTTGCCAGGGGATGAAGATTGGATTGACCCTCCTGCCGGTAAAGATGATGTTGGCTCTGTCACCAGACGAATACCTTCCTCTGTTCAAACTCCATGATGAATTCACCCTCTCCCAACAAGAGCATACCCTAGGTTGATATGCGGGGTTCACCACCTCGCCTTTGGCGACTCAGTATGGTAGGCAGTGAACACATCAAAATGATACCCACTCCTGTGAAGAATATCTGGTCTGCAGAAGTGAATGGTACACCTGTTGAAGTCTTGGTTCCCTCCAATGCAGTTCTTCTGGATGTGCTGCGTGACAAGGTAGGTACACTCGGTGTAAAACGTGGATGTGACCTCGGTACATGCGGCTGTTGCACAGTGATGGTAGATGGGACACCCCGACTTTCGTGCTTATGTTTAGCCGGTCAAGTTGAAGGCACTGCAATCACGACGGTGGAAGGTTTAGCAGACGGCGCTCACTTAGCACCAATTCAAACTTGTTTTGCAGAATATGGTGGCTCACAGTGCGGCTTTTGCACGCCAGGTTTCCTAATCAGTGCCCAGGCGTTGTTAAATGAAAATGATACGCCGACCGACAAAGAAATCGCTTGTGCAATCGATGGTAACCTCTGTCGATGCACAGGCTATCAACAAATCATTGAATCTATTCAAGGTGCAGCGGCGATTCATCGCGGTGAAGTCGATGCGGCTGCTCCAGCAAGCGATGCTCACCCCGACCCACATCCCGATGGACCTGATGAACCCAAAATGCCTCCAGGCCATGCACGGTGATTTTCATGTCAGGAGGATATCGTCAACAACCCGGTGGTCCCGGCCAAACGACCCGTAAAGATGGAAAGCGCGTCGCTGGGAAGCAAGCGTTCCCCCCACCAGGATCTGGAGGTTCAAAGCCAAACATGGCTACCCGTGACCTTGATTTCATACCCGAATCAGTCGGGGGCAAAGAATCGCAACCCGCAGGATCTCACATACACGACCGTGTTCGAACTGGGACCAGTGTCGGCAAAGAGACGCCATTGGTAGACTCAAATGCCAAAGTAACTGGTCAAGCATGGTATGGGGATGACGTACGCCTACCAAATGAAATAATCGGCAAGATTTTGCGTTCACCACATCATTATGCTAGAATAAAGTCGATTGACACTACACGCGTTGAAGCACTCCCTGGTGTTCTTGCGGTTGCAACAGGTGCCGATGCACCTCAGCGTTTTGGCGTTCTTCCCGTGACAAAAGATGAGCATGCAATGGCTGTTGACAAAGTACGGCACGTTGGAGATTTGGTTGCATGCGTTGCAGCAATTGATGAGGCAACTGCACTTGAAGCCCTCAATCTATTTGACGTAGAATGGGAAGTTCTTGAACCGGTATTCGACCCTAAAAAGGGGCTTGAGGATGCCGATGAGCCAATTCATTGGAGAGGGAAGTACCATTTGGCAAAAACCAACGTTCAAAAGCGAGTATTCCAAGAATTTGGGGACCGGTCATTGGTCGAAAATCCACATGCTGAATCGCATGGGAAATGGAAAATGGCAGGTGTGCATCACGGCTTCACTGAACCGCATGCAGTTGTTGCTCACTGGGATCCAAACGGCCGATTACAACTCTACACGCCTCAACAAGTACCTCACTACACTCACCGAGCTCTTTCTACAGTCCTCGACATCCCTATGCATCAAATCAACGTAATCCGCACTTTTGTGGGCGGTGGTTTTGGTGGTAAGTCCGATCCGTTCCCTCACGAAATGTGTGCGGCGATTTTAGCACGTAAATCGGGCCGCCCGGTCCGAATTACTTTCGACCGAGAAGAAGTATATTGGATCAATCGAGGGCGTCATCCAAGTCATATTGAAGTCAAAATGACCGCCGATGAAGATGCACGAATTTCTGGCTTTGACATCGATGCGCTCATCGATGGTGGTGGTTTTGCATCGTTCGGTCACGTCACTTCGTATTACAATGGAGTTTTGGCAACGGCACCCTATGAATTGGGTTCATTCCACTACACCGGTGCACGCGTTTGGACCAATAAGCCCGCCTCAGGCGCCATGCGTGGTCACGGTGCAGTCAACACTCGATGTGCAGTTGAAGTTGGACTGGATGAAATGGCAGAGACCATGCAAGTCGACCCGATTGATTTGCGCTTGGCGAATCTTCTTCCACCACATAGCAGGACCATCAGCGGATTCCGGATTACCTCAAACGGTATGCGTGAAGCACTTGAAAAGGTTCGAAAGGGCTCAAATTGGGATGAGAAATTCCGTAAGATGCCGCTTGGCAAGGGAATTGGAATTGGCTGTGGCTTCTTTATTTCTGGCTCAGGTCTACCGATTCATTGGGACCCAAACCGATTTCCACACGCAACGGTTCACATGCAGGTCGACATGGACGGTGGCGTAACTGTACACACAGGTGCTGCTGATATTGGTCAAGGTTCGACCACTGCAATCGCTCAAGTTGTTTCAGAAGTCCTCGCACTCCCGCTTGAAATGATTCACGTTCGAAGTCATGAGAGCGACACATCACCCGTTGATTTGGGCTCATATTCGAGTCGTGTTACCTTCATGAATGCCAATGCTGCAATACGTGCAGCACTCGAAATACGTGAGCAATTACTCAATGCAGCCTGGGAAATACTTGGCTATCATCCGAATAATTTAATCATGAACGACCGCCGAATTTACTACAAACACGACCCTGCGATTGGAGTCTCATACCTCAAAGCACTTCACAAAGCACAAGAAGACAAAGGCGCTTTGATTGCAAGTGGAGCCTATCGTTCACCCCCTATGGGTGGAGTTCACAAAGGAGCAGCTGCAGGTTTGGCGCCAGCTTACTCGTTTTCAGCCTACGTTGCTGAAGTCGATGTCGATGTCGAAACTGGAATGATTCAATGCACCAAGGTATGGGCAGCCCACGATTGTGGAAAAGCCCTCAACCCTTTGGCAGTTAAAGGTCAAATCATTGGCTCATGTCACATGGGTCTTGGTCAAGTTCTTTCTGAAAAAATGGTGTATGGGCGAACCGGTCATCTGCAAAATGCAAATCTTCTCGATTACAAAATCCCATCCGTTCATGAAATGCCACATGTCGAACCGATTATCGTTGAATCGTGCGACCCCGAAGGACCATTCGGTGCCAAAGAAGCCGGTGAAGGGCCTTTGCTCCCAATTCTACCTGCCGTGGTAAACGCCGTTTACGATGCGATTGGAATTCGTTTACGCACTCTCCCACTGACACCAGATGTCGTCTTCAAAGGAATTGAAAAGACGCTCAAAGCTTCAGAATTTGATGACCCGACCGACTTGCCTTCACCAACGCTTGAGTTCAGTTCAATGCAACCGAAGTTGGTTGCTCGAGCACAAGAACATAGAATCCGAGACAAGGCACGTCAGCGAACTGAAGACACAAGTCCCTATGTCAATGGAGTCTTGTTCGGCTTTGACCCGACTCTACCATTGGAAGATCAAGTCGAAGGCTGGCGTACTGCCACTGAACCCGACCCGGAACAACTTGCTGAACTTGGACTTGCAGGCCGTGCTTGGCTCAAGAAAGAACAGCGAGAAATGGAAGGTGAAAATTAATGTTGATGCCACCGTTTACACTTCATAACCCTACGACCGTCGAAGAAGCCTGCTCACTTGCTGGAATGTTGCTTGAAAAAGGTGAAGCATTCGATTGGGTTGCCGGAGGGACTGACCTTCTTCCAAATTACAAATGGCACCTAAATCCAAAGCCCCATGTGATTTCACTTGCACGCATCGAAGGTGTCGACACGTTATCTCTTCATGAGATTGGGTGCATGGCACGACTCGCCGATTTGACGCTTGAAAACGGTATCCATCCGTTGATTGTTGAGGCTGCTGGGAAAGTCGCTTCGTCACTTATTCGACGTAACGCGACCCTCGGAGGTAATATTTGCCTCGACACCCGATGTTTCTGGTATAACCAGGGCGAAGATTGGCGCCGTTCCATCGATTGGTGCCATAAAGCAGATTGTGGAACTGGTGCCGATTGTCGCGTGATTCCAAATCAAAACACCTTGTGTGTTGCAACCTATCAAGGCGATATTGCTCCAACATTGATGGTGCTGGACGCAGAGGTTCATCTGATTGGCCCCAATGGGTTACGAACCCTCGCTCTTGTGGATTTCTATCAACTCGATGGCAAAAAGAAAAATGTTCTTGAGGAGGGAGAATTTCTACTCAAAGTGACGCTTTCAGAAGAATCCGCTGGACGTACGGGTTCGTATCAAAAATTGCGTGTGCGTGAGTCTTGGGATTTCCCGGAAGCAGGGGTCGCAGCATCATGGTACCCTGGTGACGTGACCTCTCTTCAAATCGCGACCACCGCACTGGAATCGATTCCTCGTTGTCATCCCGAAGAGGTGGCGGTTGTGCTTGAAGCTGGCTGGGATGGAATGGCTTCGGTCAAAGCGCTTGCAGCAGGGATACGAAAGAGTGTTCAACCTGTCAATAATACCTCCTTGCCCCCTCGATATCGCAAATCCATGGTCCGAGTATTAACCAAGAGAGCGGTAGAAAACATTCTAGAATGAAGTGATATTATGAAACAATCTCCGCTCGTAGTACTGTTGACTCTTCTTCTTGGACTTTCGGTCTTGAGCAGTATGCCAGTCCAAGCCCAAGACCCGTTTGAAGGCCCTTCTTGGACCCTTGGTTGGGCGACTGATATGGACTCGAAATTCATCGTAGAAATGGATATTGATTGGGATGCAGATGGTGAAATTATTGCTTATGTTGAAAACAATCGAATGTCACAACTTGAAATCGAACTCACCTATGAGTTTGACAGTTGGGTGCCGTTTACATTCAGTGGCCCCGACACTTTTTCGGTTGCAGCAAATGGAAATGATACCTTTAGCATTACTTTTAATTCAATCGATGATGATGATGCGCGTGAATACAATCCTGATAACACATCCACCTTGACGGTAACCGCTGAAGAGAAAGTTGGTGACACATCGACAAGTACACAAGAAATTGAAGGAGATGTAGGGGTTCCGCGAATCTTTGATTTACGTCCAGAGGTTACTCTCTCAGATGAGACTTTATACGCAGGTTCATGGGTCGAAATTTCAGCTCAACTGGTCAATAATGGTAATGCACGAGACGCAGTCAAACAAGCGACTGTACAATTCCGCAGTTGTCCACACCTCTCGATGCCAGGTATTGAAGACCTTGCGAATACATTGGTTGATACCACCGATGCACAGAATGGGAAAGATACCTATGCAACACTTCGCCTTGAAGCCTCAGAAAGCCAACCGAACCGAGTCTGTGAAATCACATTGATTTTAACTTCTGAAGGCGACGATGCCTCCCGTAGCACGACATTCGAACTCGAGGTTATGGGGGTTGATAACCAAGACTCTTCTTCGACTTCATCAGAAACAGATGACTCCGATGACAATGATCTTTTATCTCAAGAATCGAATACATTACCTTGGATTGGCGGGATTGAACTTTTGATGCTGTTCAGTCTAGCCTCGCTTGGTAGGAACATCAATGTAAAAGACTGAAGAGTGGTTTTTTTTGATATATTCGTGTCTTTTATCACCTATTTCGGGTTTCAAAGTGATTCACAACGATTTGATTTTCCTCCCCTATTAATCTGTGGCTTCAAATCATGCATGAACAAGCATTAAGTGTGGAGCGAGGTTCCGACGGTTGTTTATACCGTTCAAGAGTACGGCAAGCGCACAAGGGGGGGAAAATATGGTAGACCAAGAATCAACAAAAATCACCATTGAAACCTGGCTCAAAGTAGGGCTTGTAGCCTCACTTTTCCTTTCGGTTCTCGTGATTAGTATTGTGAGTTGGGATAAGCAAACTGTCCTTTCTCCTTACAACAATGCTGCTGATGACTATTCTATGCAACAGTTGACTGAAATGCGTAATGTGATCGAAAAAGATGATTTTAGTATCGCCAACACCATGTCGACACCGATGTTGGTCAATGATTGGAATGACCCTCATAGAACCATGTTGATTATTGCTGGGCCAGAGAAACCTTTTGATGCTGCTGAAGCATCCGCTCTCCATGATTTCGTTACCAAGAAAGGTGGAAAAGTCATCCTCGCAGCAAGTTCGACCAATGCTCAACTCGTCGCTTCAGAATTCGGAGTCAAATATTTCGATGCTCCAGTCTATGATGACCAGCGATACTACGAAGTTGAAGATGACCTTGGCGTACTCCAAGAGCGTGATTACCAACGCCTTTGGGCTGCAGCGAGTGTCAATCAAAACGTCAGTGAAATGGGCGAAGAAAAATTGATTCCATGTTCCGATGAATCTGTCCAAATTGCACAAGTAGATAACTGCAGAATGCCAGTACTCTTCCACCGTCCAACCGCTATCCAAGTTCTTGATGAACAATCGGATTCAAATCGAGAAATCAGCATCCTTGCAGCAGCATCGACTTCTGCTCGAGTTGCAAAATTCCCCGATAACATAGACAGTGACCAAAACCCAACATTAGGTGAGGGAATGACAGGACTCATCATACGGATTGATTATCCCGTTTCTGATGTCCTCGATGTCATTCAAAACAATGACTATGGTGAAATCGATGTGACAGGTTCAATCGTCTTCGTTTCGGACCACTCGGTTCTTGCAAATCACCTCTGGGATGCTGACTTGGCTGAAGAAAACGGCTACTTACAATGCACATCTCCTGCCTATGTCGAAAACGGCCACAACTGCTGGGATACGGACCCCGATGGCCTCTCCTCTGCTCAAGGGGATACAGATTGGAAGGGGAACAGCCAATACTTCTCTGCTTTGATTCATGACATGATGGAATTCGACAACCCTGAATTATCAACCACTATCACTCGTTCTCCTTCTAAATTCTATGTCGTCTTTGACGAGAGTCGCCACGTCTCCAACCCTCTTGTCTCTCCATTCACTGAGGCTATGGGTGCCGTTGTTTTGCTCACCAGCGATGTTGTCCTGAAGTGGCTCATCATCCTCAATCTCTTTGCTTTGCTTGCGATTGCAATCATGGTCGTTCCTGAAAAAGAAAACTGGCGGCATGTGTTTGACTTGACACGGTTCAGAGAACGCCCAATGAAATTAGATCCTTCTCAATACCAAATCCGAACCCGTGAGGCATTGCTTTCGAAGGTTCGGCAGTTCAATGACTTGACGCGTGATGAATTCATGCGTAAATCGCCTGCGGAGATCATGCAAATGGTCCGAGACCCGCGCTTGGTCGAGCTCATCAGCTCAACCCGTTCCTACTCCAACGAAGAACTGCGGGAAGTTATTCCGCAAATCCGACGTTGGGGAAATTGATAAATGGAGGAAAATAGACATGCAACCCCCCGCACCCCCAGCAGCCCCGCCCGCGCCAGCGCCAGTAGCACCTGTGGCCCCAGCAGCACCTGCAATGCCTGCACCAGCAGCGCCTATGCCTATGGCACCTATGCCAGCAGCACCTGCGCCTATGCCTGCAGCACCAGCAATGCCAGCACCAGCCCCAGCACCTCTAGCACCGGCCGCTCCGGCCCAGCCGAAGCACCAAACTAGCCCAGAAAACAAAGAGAAGTTGAAGGCCGTCGGTTCGATTGCAAGTGCAATCGCAGCCGAAGTCGCGAAAGTAATTATCGGTAAAGCACACGTTATCGATAATGTACTTATCAACATTCTTTCCGACGGTAACCTTCTGTTCGAAGATTACCCAGGTCTGGCTAAGACATTGATGACCAATACCTTTGCTGATGCACTCGGTTGCGATTTCAAGCGTGTTCAATTTACGCCTGACTTGCTCCCTGCTGACATCACAGGTACCAACATCTATGACGCAAAGAAAGGTGAATTTACTTTCAAACCAGGACCTTTGTTCTGCAACCTTCTCCTTGCCGACGAGATTAACCGTGCTCCTCCAAAGACTCAAGCTGCTTTGCTTGAGGCTATGCAAGAGAAGCAAGTTACCATTGGTACTGTGACGCACAAGCTCCCAGCACCGTTCATTGTTATGGCAACTCAAAACCCTGTTGAACAAGAAGGTACTTACCCTCTCCCTGAAGCACAACTTGACCGTTTCATGTTCAAGATGTCCGTCGGATACCCTGACCGAGCTGACGAAGACGAGATTCTCGCCCGTCGTATTGCCCGTGGACAGGACGCTGTCGAAGTTGACGTGATCACTCATCCCGAGATGGTCATTAACATGCAACAAGCATGTGAATTCGTTTACGTCGATCCTGCGCTCCGAATGTACATGGTTGAAGTCGTTTCCCGAACACGTGAAGACCCTCGTGTTTTGGTCGGCGCTTCACCTCGTGGTTCCCAAGCATTGCTCAAGACCTCTCGTGCTGCTGCAGCACTCCGAGGCCGTGACTTCGTCACCCCTGACGATATCAAAGCAATCGCAGAACTCGCACTTGCACACCGACTTATTCTCAAGCCTGAACATCAAATCAAAGGTCTCGAACCTGGTGAAGTGATTCAAGCTATTCTACGAGAAGTTCCGGTCCCTACAGTTTGATTGTAGAACTGATATTGAGGTGAAATGTGATGTGGAGTCGTAAATCTGCTATGTTAGGTAGCTTGGCTATTGCCATGTATTTGCTTGGTCTAACCTTGCGAAATTCCCAACTGGTTACGATTGCGGTCGTCATCTTCGTATTCCTGACTTGGGCTGCCTTATTTGGCGGCCATGCTGACGTTGCCGCAACTGGCCGTCGTGCAGATGAATGGAGCGGAGAAGAAGGTTCAGCGTTGAACAGTGTGAGTGCTATGCGCAAACTGTCCAGTGCACGTATCTTCGAAGATGGAGAACTCAACATCACCTTGAGGATGCAAAACCATTCCTCACTTGCCAAAATTCTCGAAGTCCGAGATCGAGTTCCTGAAGTAATGCGGATCAAAGACGGTTCAAATTACATCTTGATGGAATTGGGTCCACGCCGTGAAACGTTTATCGAATACACCGTCGAATGTCCTCTTCGAGGTTTCTATAGTCTTGGTCCCGTGGCTGTCAGGATTCAAGACCCATTCGGATTATTTCACAAGGAAAAAGAATTGCATGTCTACAACGATTTCCTTGTGTTCCCGAAAATGGAAGACCTCAGTGATACATTCGTCAAATCCCGTGTTCCAAAAATCTTCACCGGTGCTGTCAACATTCGTCAACCCGGTCCAGGTTCAGAATTTTACTCCCTTCGTGAGTATTTTGAAGGAGATTCATTCCGAGCGATTAACTGGTCTGCTTATGCCCGTACTGGAAAACTCATGGTTAACGAACGAGAACGTGATGCTGTTTCTGATATCATCATCATCGTTGACTCACGTTCAGTCGCTGAAACTGGACCCGTTTCCCGTAATGCCTTGGTCTACTCGACACGTGCAGCAGCGTCGTTGGCGAAATTCTTCCTCAGCCGTCGCGACTCCGTCGGGGTCGTCGTCTACGGCGATGAAGTGGCCAGCGTTGACCGAGATACTGGAAGCAAGCAACTCTACGTCATTTTAACCAAACTTTCTGGTGCTGTAGCACGAGGAAACATTCCACTTCAGGTGGTTGTGAACCGTATTTTACCACACATCAACAAGGGAAGTCCAATTATCTTCTTGTCGAATCTCGAAGATGACCCAACCATTGTGAACGCTCTACGTGATTTCCGTGCTCGTAACTTCGATGTTACTGTTCTCACACCTTCATCGCTCGAATTTGAATTCGATGCTCACCGCATCGACCGAACTGGCTATGAAGTCATGAAGACCGAGCGCGATGTTCTCATCAGCGAACTTCGTGGACTTGGTGTCAATATTATGGATTGGGAGCCAGATATGCTGCTCTCAACAGCACTTGCAGGCGCAAGAGGATTCTGAGGTGAGAATATGACTGTAAACCGACCTTCCAGCGACACCTCCCACTTATACGATGGAAAGACCGTACGTTCTTCTGCACCTTCTCGAAAGAAGATTGCAGGCCAACTTGGTTCGGGAAGCGATATTCCAAAAGATGCGATACCTGAAGTAGAAATTCCATCTTTCATCGAAAGTCTTCTCGGAGGTCCGTTGGTCCCAAAGACGAAGTTCTTGCCACCTGCAAAGATGGTTCAAAACCTTCAACTCGGTGTTTACGGAATTCTTGTCGCCCTCTCTCTCATGACGTACATGATATCGCCTGCCGAAGGCACCATTTGGTACATGATTACGGGAAGCCTTGGAATTGCAACCATCTTTCAATTGATTCTTATTGCAACAGCAACCGGAACTGGCTTTTGGGGGACTTTCCAACGAGATGGACGTTTCACACTCATCAGTAATTTACTGTTCATTCTTGCAATCTTACGTTTTGCCTCATCAAAAATCATGCTTTCAAACGATATGTTTGGACTTCAAGACAAACCATTTTTACTTTCAGCCCTTGTTGTGGTCTATGCAGTGCTTTTGATTATGTATTTCGAACTCACCAACGGTGTCATGCGTTATTCAATGCTTGACACAAGTATTCGAACCAATGAAGTGTATGTCATGAATCCGCAGAAAGTGGTCGGAAAGTATCACCGTTCTCTCCTGATTAACCCTCTTATTGCTACTGTTTTGGCAACCATTGTTCTCTCTGCGAACACGATCCTTCCTTTCATTGTAGGTATCTTTTCCAAGGATACAGCCCTTCGCATGGAAGAATCAGTTGAACTGATTTCTGTCTATGGTGTGGCGCTTGGAACTTTCTTTGTGTTCTGTATCGTTGGAGGATTGTTTGCACTTAATCTCCCCACCCACTTACAGAATTTCCGCGAGAAGCGCGCAGAGAATTGAAACTAAGCCTCAATGGCGAGTTGCAAATGCTTTGCTAATATCTTAAGCATCGAGTGGACATCTTTGTTTTTTGAGATGAGGCGAATTGCATGTACGGTTACAGAAAGTACTTCAACTTCGAGAAGTTCTTTCAGTTGATTGGTTAAGAGTAACTCTGAATCATCAGGAAGTTTGTTTCCCACCAATGAAAACATGACTCCGAATTCAGATATTTTTGGCGCAGTAAAATGCTTGGTGACGATGGATGTGGCAATTACGAGGTCATGTTGTGAAACAATCCACGAAATGTGTCCCGGGGTCGAGTCCAGATCCCAGCAAGGTATGTTTTCATCTGCGAATTCAATCAACACCCTGCCGAGTTTCTCACTTTGGACCTCTAGTGACGGAGAACGCACGCTCATTCGAGCGATGCTCGGTAAGCATCCAATGGCTTTTACTTTTCGAGTTTGATGTAAATCTGGCCCAATGATAGATGATGCTCTTTCCTTGTGAACTCCACGCAAATCTCTAATCTCGAGGGGTATTCCAATACTGCGAAGTGGTTCAACTGTTGCTGGATGCAATACAGGTGTATCCAAGCGTGCAAGTTCAACAGCTTCACCGTAGCCAAGGTACGGAATTGGTTTGGATTGAATACCCCAGCGAGGATTCAACGGCAATACACCTTCAACATCTTTCCATAGAATCACTTTATTTGCATCGACAAGATGAGCAATAGATGTTGCAGTATGGTCACTTCCGCCACGTCCAAGCAGTGCTAATTCACCGTCTGAACCTTCACCGAACCATCCCGTAATGACGGGTGTATCATGAAGAGCAGTTCGGTCCAATTCATCCATCGATGCATCAATATCTACAATAGGTGCCCTGTTTATCCCCTTCAACTTCAAACCGATATCTTCTGCTCCAACGGGATGGGCTAGAATACCAAACTCTTGTAAGTGGTGTGCTACGACTAAAGCAGACAAACGTTCACCTGCAGCAAGTAACCTATTGGTCGATCTCCAATCATTGGGGCTGCGAGATAATTCTTCCAACGCTTGTTCGATTCCTTTCAAAACTGCGTTGAATAAATGTGCATTATCACTTTCGATTAAACCAGGTGCAAAGCGCAAATGCTGTCGTGAGAGATCACTCACTAATCGACTTGCGTATCGCGGTTCTTGACTTGCACGCATCAAACGGTCGGTAGTGCCCCATAACGCAGAAACTACAACAATCGATTGACCGGGCCAAAATTGTATCACCTCAGCAATCCGATTTAAATCCGAAATATCTCGAAGGCAAGAACCTCCGAATTTGTGTACAGTGATGGTTTTACTCATCCAAGAAACCTCCCCGTAGTGCAAGGTCACAGAGGACAAGTTTAGCCATCGCTTCAACCACTGCAACTGCTCGAGGACCTAATACTGGGTCATGGCGTCCACCAACAACCAATGGTTCGATAGAATGTGTTGCAAGATTCAGAGTATGTTGCTCAGCAGCAATACTCGAAGGCGGTTTGAAAGCAACCGATACATGAATCGGAGACCCCGTAGCAAGGCCTGCTAGAACGCCATCGGGTTTTTCACCCGTCAATGTTGGATGTTCGACCGTTCCCTCCCATGTATCATTGTGTTCTAAACCGGTCATTGTCACTGCATTGAATCCACGTCCAAAGGTAACTCCTCGTGCTGCAGGAATCGCCATCATGGCCCGAGCAAGAGCAGGCTCAATGCCGTCAAACCAAGGTTCTCCCACCCCAAGTGGGACGCCAGTGATGCAGAGGTCCACACGACTTCCAATAGAATTGCGTTCCATTCGATGCTGCTCAACAGTTTCAATCATGGCAAGGGCAGCCAAAGGGTCTCTGCAGCGCATTTCCAGGCATGCTTCTGTTTCCCATCTTGGAGGACAGAGTGCCATTGTTTGTGCTTTTACTTGCCCGATTGCACCGACATGTGCTTCACATTCGATGCCGAGGTTATTGAGAAGTGGAGAAAGTACGGCAGCAGAAGCCACCAAAGCTGCGGTTAGACGAGCACTTGAACTTCCTCCGCCGCGCAGGTCCGCTTCACCGTTGGTCCGCTTATGCATCACCATATCTTGGTGCCCAGGGCGTGGGTGGTCGGGTAGGAAACTGTAGTCACGTGACTTGGCGTCTGTATTGGCAATGGATATTTCAATTTCATCACCGGTCGTTCGGCCGTCGACAACACCAGACCGGATTTCAACCGCATCGGCCTCTTTACGCTTACTAGCGTAACGCCCACCGGGACGCCGTGAAGCCATTGCTTGCTCAATGGCTGGGTAATCGAGAACAATGCCAGCAGGCACACCATTGAGAATTGCTCCAACACGGGGTCCATGGCTTGTCCCAAAAAGGGTGAGCCGGATACGTTCTCCGAGGTGCATATGCATTGGATTCAGTTTCACGAGCCTCCCTCCCCTCAAGAAGGTGCGTCTCACATCGTTTCTTCTTTTTTGATGCTCAAGAATGATGTTTCAATGACTTTGACTACATCTGTGTTGGATTCAAACAATTTCCGTAGCCGTTCACAATTGAGTATGTTCATTTTTGGTGCAACCACTATGATGGCATTTCCCGAACCACTCATCCCGGCTGCACGTGCACCATTGAGCATCGCATCATTGGTAATTTTCCGACCTTGGGCATCGTTCATGACTGCAATTATCCCTCGGCCGTTCCAAGTTAAGGCGACCAGTTCATTCATCTCTTGCAATGCTTCAAGAGAATTTTGAAAGGCGGTGCTATGGGGGATAAAATCTTCGAGTTCAGGGCGTTTGGCTCGTTCTCCACGGCATATGATCATAACCATCCAATGGTCGGTATCGGGCCCGTCTCCCTCAAACAATACGCCTTCAGCGATACTGTTTGCTTGTGGGTCGATAAGTTTCCACCCCGGCGTGAGGCAAGCCCACGCATCATCGATAGAGCCTGTGAGTGACACATTTGCTTCGAGTTGGGCTTGTCCAGCCATTGCGACGTATTCCTCATCACTTACTTCAGACTTGGTTGCATCTGCAAGTGCTCGAAGTGCAGCTATGGCTGTTGCGGCGCTTGACTTGAGACCTTGGCGTGGAGGAATTTGGCTTACGACTGCCCAATGTAACTCGTCTTTAGCCAGTTCATTTGGAAGTTTGAATCCACCTGCAAGCCAAGCATCGATAATAGCCGGTAGCAATCCATCCGGGTCATCGACATCACGCTTGCTTGGTCTGTCCAATAAACGGACTGCTAAGGGTAAGTCGAGGCCAATACTTGCTCCATATCCAAGGCCTGCTGCATGGAGCAAACTGCAACCGCCATTCGCGTTTCCAGAACCCAAAACAGCCATTATATCATCTCTCAGTAACAGTACTTGAGATTGAAACACCAATATGTCTCGCTCCTATGTCGCACCAGCCGATGACAATTTCACCTTCTTTCAATGCAGTGATCGATTTGGTTTTCTTGTCAAGGCCCACGACGCGTACCGTCTCCGCTTGTTGCAAGAACATACTTCCTTCTTTATCATTTTCATCAACCCATTTAATCAATATCATCGGCCGGATTTCAATCTTGAGCCGCCCAATCATGGCGCTGCGAGACATTCCTTCAGTGTTTACCAAGAGAATTTCATCTCCGGCTTGAAGTTCAGAGAGATATTTAGTTTCACCGTTTGCCATGCGAACGTAAGCATGGGGTGGCCCAGCATTGACGCGGAAAGGACGAGTTGGAACAAATTCTGATTCAAGCGTCTCTCCGTGAACGAAAAGAAAACTTGAGGCATTTGAGCCGAGTAAAAGCCCTTCGCCATGGTCCAGTAATCGAGTCATGTCGATGCAATACCGCTCAGCCGTACCGCCAGATTCAATCGAGGTAATGGTTAGTTTTCCAATACCGACTTTTCCTGAAAAACTTGATTTGTCATCGTGTTCTTGCAGGGCATGTTCCAAACGTTGAGATTTGACGATTAAGGCAGCCTCGACCAGTGCAATAGAAGACAACACCACTAAGGCTTCTACCCCTCGTTCTAATGCAAAACCGGCACCTTGTGCTTGCTCAGGCGTCGAAATAACCGCCGCTATTTTTGTAGGGGTTCCTTCACAAGCGGCTAAGAGATTTTCAATTGGAATCATCGACCAGTCTGAGAATTCCAGAACCAGCCATTCGACGCTTCCGACCAAGGAGCGAGCATATTCTTGCGATGATTCGCTATCAATCGTGACAATACTACCGATGAGTCGGTCATGGCACATCAAGCGATTCCCATCACGAAAGAAATCCAATAGAGAGTCCGAGTGTTTCGAAAAAAGAATCCGATCGACACCTTCAAAAGAAGCCTCATCACTTTCTATAGAAGTGCGCTTATCAAGCCAAACTTCCATACATATCCCTCAAAGTTTACAGGTGTTCATCGCTTCTTCTACAGTGGCATCTTGATGGACGAGCATTACCAATGCTTTGGCAATTGCTTCGACGTTTGGATGTGCAAACACTTGACGTCCCATGCATACTCCTGAAGCACCGGCATCAAGCGCATTTCGAACCATCGTCAAAATAGCTTTCGAATCGCCAGTGGCAGGGCCTCCCGCCACCAACACAGGAATCGGTGCAGCGGAAGTGATTTTCATGAAACTTTCTTTGTTTCCGGTCCAAGTCGTCTTGGCAGCATCACATCCTAACTCAAATGCGAGTCGGACAGCGTGTGCGTTTGCGTTCGTAACATCACCCTCCATGATGGAGAGGTGTTCGCCACGGGCATACACCATGCCGAACATAGGTAATTGATGATGGAGAGCCGCACGGCTCATTTGACCCATGCGTTCAATCATCGCAGCCTCATTTGGGCTACCCATATTGACTTGACAAGAGACGCCAAGACCACCTCTGGGAAGTACTTCATCCGCATTACCGACCAAGACCTTGTTAGCACTGTCTGGTCCAGCATGCCGAGTCGACACTGAGAAATGAACGACCATATCGGTTGACGAGCCTTCGCATAAGTGGTGATAGTGCCCTACAACTCCTTTTTGTGCCACGATTGCATCAACACCTGCCCGTACCAGGGATCGGATTACATGCTCTGTATCCAAAAGGCCGTCGACAGGAAAATCTGAGACACCATGGTCAATTGGAATCCAAACTCCCCGCCCATTTGGAAGTAATGAGTCCAAGCGAGATGCCTTGTCCATGGTTCGCCCAAAACTCGCTTGTTCTCAAGGTTTTGCACACATTATTCGGAATTGATTTGCTCACCCGACCACTTCATCATGGCTAATTCGGCTCGATTGAGGTGTTCTTGCAAGGTAGAACGAGGTATTTTCATTAATTCCGAGAGTTCTCGTAATTTAATCTGTTTCGGGTGGTCGTAGTATCCTGTTGAAGCAGCTACTTTGACGCACTCCATCTGGCGCGGCGTGAGAATACTCTCAATGAGGCTTTTATCATCTTCCATTTCCACCACTTTGACAATATCTGGTGGCAGTAATTCCCTACAAGTTTTCAAAAACTGTGAAATCCCTGAGGGGACACCTCGAACCGTGATATTTATTCCTGCTCCTCCATAGGTGTAGGGTGGAATGATGTGGATATTGGAGAAACGAATTGCTGCTATGGAAAGGGGGTGTGAATTCCAAACGACAAGATAGCCGCTTTGTCCACCATCAAGTTCGGATTCAACAGTCAAAAAAGGGACATCATTCAAATCTTGAGGGCCTTTGCCTTCACAGAATTGAGGGAAAATCAATTGCCGAATACCTTTTTCACCAATATCGAGATGACCAACCACTTCCAAAGAATGCGCAATTTTAGCGATTGGGCCATATTCTGAGGTTGCGACCGTCTCCGCCGTCCATCTGAGGTGAATTTCACGCACGAACCCCCCTCTGCATCACTTGATATAAATTGAAGCCATTCATTTTGGTATTGTCGTAATTTCTTCATTTTTGTGAAAAAGTATCAAATCCTTGAGGTCAATCCGACCGATGCTACCAAAGACTACGACCCCGTGCGTGGTGTAATGGAACCTACAGGTATCGTAACTTGGGTGGCCTCAACTCTCCTCGCTGGAGGTTTCATCCTCGGGCTGTGGAAAATCCTCTCCCGTCAAGATGTGACCGTTTCAGCCCGTCAAGGAATGAATCCAGAAGGCCTCCGTTACGGGTCTGGTGCTCCTGGGTTTGGAAACGCCAAAAGCGAACTGGACCGGAAATTGGCAATTGTAGCAACTCGGCGACGACGCCAAGAGTCAATTGCAGACCGTTTGGCACTGGAAAATGCCGAACTCCAAGTCAGAGGACAACTTGAACAATCTCGTGCCCGCCAAGAGGCTGAGCGACAACAGATGTTGGCTGATGCGAGAGATGCAGCGCAAGAAGAGGCTCGGGCGAGTAGTGCCGCAGCCCAAAACATTCGTGACCAACAAGACGAAGCGCGTCGTCGAGAACAAGAAGAGGAACGCTTCGCAGCTGAACGTGAAAATCAACGCCAGGCTGATTTCTTGGCTGCTGAAGAAGCACGCCTCGCTGAAATCGCACGTGCACAACAGCAACAAGTGTCCTCATCGAATCCAAATTCCAAAGCCATCAGCGAACTTCAAGCACGATTGGATCGAGAGGGTGCGAAATCATCAGATGTTCAAGTTTCATTGATGTGGAATAATTACAATGACCTCGATTTGCATATTGTGTGCCCATCGGGTGAGCGAATCCACGGCGGAAACAAAACTTCTGCTTGTGGTGGAGTGCTTGACGTTGATGCGAATGTTCGAGCCGAGACTCGTAAGCCTGTCGAGAATGTCTTTTGGCCGGAAGGAACTGCTCCTGGCGGACAATATCACGTCTATGTTCATTATTACCAAAAACATAAAAAACGACGTTCCAAAGATCCAACTTCGTTCCAAATAATCGTAAACAGCGGTGGCGAAACGACAGAATATACCGCTGAACTCAGTAAGGGTGACTCGATCATCCAAGTATGTTCGTTTACAGTTTCTTCTAACGCAGAACGAGAGAGCATGAAGCGAGAACTCGAATTTGAATTGGAATCACTCAAAAACCGATTCACAGATGCTGATGCCGATGGTAGTGCGCTCCTTTCAGTCGAAGAACTCGCAAAAGCCACAGGTATGTCATTAGAAGAGGCTGAAGTCATTCACAAGAGAGCCGACAAAGATGGCGACGGTTCAGTTTCACTCGATGAATATCTTTCTGCAGCAGATGCTCCAGGCGCTCCGGATTTGAACTCATTGAGCGATAACGACTAATCGTGAATCTTCGGTCAATTGACCCAGCGTAGTGAAGCGGATTCACCGACTCATCCTATTGAATGGCGTTGAAGTAAATTCACTGTCAATCAAGACAAAATATCTTCAAGACGATTGCTTTGACATGCTTTACGAATGGAGCGGGCAATTCGACGTCCAGTCGACATCCGCTCTTCGTTGATGTCAGAGTATGATGAGCCACCGACGAAGGGGTTTGAACCAGCGACAATACGTGCGCTTATTTCGAACACTTTGAATTCGAGTGCATCAGTGACAATCGTTTCGAGGCAGAAAGGTCCAATCATTCCACGGCTTCCTTCTTCCAATTCAAAGGATTCAGCAACGGTTCCTTCAGCCATTTCAAAAGCCCTTGGGAGTAGAGATTCACGGATCACGACCGGTTGGTTGCCTGTGACGACGAAAGAAGGTTCAACTCCCATTTCACGTAAGTCACGGAGTGAACCTAATTTGTAAAATTCATCGACATTTGACTCATCTCTTCGATCCATTGAAAGTAATTCGAGCCGACCCATATTCTTTCCAGCATGCGAGCCTTTACCACGGACTTGGAATCCATCGGTTGCAGTAGGGTCAAAGAAAAAGTGAAGGTAATATCGGCATCCAAGGACGTATTCCTGAATGGTAAATTCTTCTTCGATGTCTACATTTCGTCGGAAGTCACGGTAATTTCGAGCGATGAAATAGCCTCTACCACCCTTTGCTCCCGCATATTTCACAATAACTGGGCCTTCGATATCATGAGGGTCTTCGAGAACTTTCGGCATTGTACAGCCACCGGCTTCCAGCCACCGGCGTTGACGTTCTCGGCTACTTTCCCAATGGAGAATTCCACGGTTTCCAAAAGTTGGGACTTGGAGTTCTCGGTAATTCGACGAACCAAGATATTCAACTAAAGAGCCGTGAGGGATAATTACCACATTTCGCTCACGAAACCATTCAGCATGGTCAAGCATTTCACGGTAATTTTCAAGCATCAACCATTCGTCTGGTTCTGCACCTGGGAATGCTTTGTAGAAACGTCGACGGTTTTCACCAACTGCAATTCCCAGTGTTCGAAAACCTTCGACTCGAGCACCATGCAGGATTTGCAAAGAAGAATGTGAGGCAACAACACCGATTGTAATGTTGTCTCGGTCATAGTTGGCGAGCCACCCCGCCAGTGTATCTGAATCTACGCCCATGTCGAGGGGTTCAGTATGGGTGATATGAGTGTTATGATTGGAAATTGTTGGCGTGAGGATTTCCGGACATTTTTCTTTACCCTCGATTGTGGAGATAAATTCATGTTTTTGCCACAACAACGACAAACCCTCTGCTCAAACGGGTTGTATGGCATGGTTACAACTTGCAGTTCGTCTCCTTCTCTCTGGAGGGCTCATTGTCGGTGCGAGTGAGATTGCCAAGAAAAATGATGTCTTTGGAGCCTTTCTAGCATCTTTACCATTGATTTCGGTTTTTGCGATGATTTGGTTATACAATGACACGGGTGATACAGAACAGATTGCAACGTTCAGTAAAGACATTTTTTGGTTGGTGATTCCGTCGTTGGTGTTATTCCTCACTCTACCCTTCTTCCTGCAAAAAGGGATGGAGTTTTGGCCAGCGCTCGGAATCGCGATTATCCTTACCGTACTTGCCTATGCACTCGGGCTGAAAATCGCAAGTGGCTCGACATCTTAAGCATCGAAGTCCAATCAAAACTCCTTTTGAATGAGTGAAGAGTTCAAGGGCTTGGCCCCTATCGAAAAACATGACCGACGACGCACCAACGCATCGCATGACTTACGGCGGCTACCTACAGTTGGATGAGTTATTGACTCTCCAAGATGGCCCCCAAGGATACAGCCCCTCTCTCTCCAACGATGAACAACACTTCATCATCGTCCATCAAGCGTTTGAATTATGGTTCAAATTGATTTTACGAGAGTTAAAAGAAACGCATACCCTCCTTAATCAAGAGCATGTAGCGGAGGAAAAATTGCCTCAGATTGTACACCATTTAGACCGGGTGACTGAAATTTTCCGGCTTCTTTCAAATCAATGGAAGGTAATGGAGACGCTCACCCCTCAAGGCTTCTTGGCTTTCCGAGATAAACTCGGCACTTCATCCGGATTTGAATCGTGGCAAATGAGGGAATTGGAGGTACTTCTTGGTCTTGATAATGCCCAACGAATGGGAGGTATGGATCCTTTACTTCATATGAAAAAACTTGCCAAGGAAGGGAAAGTCACCGCTTCAGTATTAGCTGACTTTGAAGCAACATCAAGCCAACCATCGCTACGAGAAGCCCTCTCTGCTTGGCTTGGCCGTACACCAATTAACGGTTCATTGGCTGGTTCTGAGGATGATTCAAAGGTCATCGAAGCGTTTGTCGAAGGTCATGTTGGGGCTATGCGTACGCATGGAGAGGAAGTCATTGCCCATATTGTGGCCATTGGCCACGGTGAAGAAGCACCCGTCCGTGCACGTATTGAATCTGCAACTGACCAAGCTGCTGAATTCCTACGTCCAAATGGGGAAATTTCACGTTCAAGGGCAGGTTTACTGTTTATTGAATCGTATCGCGAACTGCCTTTACTTTCATGGCCTCGGAAACTCATCGACTCTTTTGTTGCGCTTGAACAATCGATGTTGCTCTTCCGTTCGTCGCATGCTCGAATGGTCGAACGAATGATTGGTCGTCGAATGGGAACTGGTGGATCAAGCGGCGTGGATTATCTTGATGCAACTACCAAATACCGCGTTTTTGTTGATCTCTGGGCTGTACGAACAATGCTTGTCAAACGTGAAGCATTACCAGATGTAGAACAAGCTAGTTTCTACGGCTTTGCTGTAAATGATTGATTCAATCAAGGTGCGGGTCGATATCGATTGGAATGAGTTCGTGTTCATACTCATACAAAGCAATCTTGAGAGGGTCGAGAACGAAGCGAACAGATGCTTCTTCAAGACCGTAGAGTGAGACAAGTTCTTCCATAAACGCCTCACGAAGGACTTCTTCATTTGCATAAAGCGGAGCGCCCATTCCGATTTGGAGTGCGCGTGCGCCAATAATTCGAGCTCGTTCAAATCGTGTGTGGAGTCGTGCTGGCTTGACCATGAGATACACCTGCGAGTTCACCCGCATTTGGGCGACCTGCCTACTGTTCTTGAACCTAACCCTTCGTTCAATAGAGAAATCAAACCTATTCTTCCTCTTGAATCGCCTGTTTTGAGAGGTTCCATCGCATGTAGAAGGCGGGTGCCAAAGCTGCAATGAGGATACCAGTCCAGAGGCTCGCTCTTTGTCCAGGCGACAGCCCTTGAGCGCCGACCGTTTCGCCAAAACCTGAGTCCTCGTTAAATTCGACTCCACTCGCAGGGTTCGATGAATCAGTGACCAATTGATATACGCCTGAATGTTCGAGCATCATCACTAAACTACCGTTCAAATTTTGAACCAAACTCGAAACATTCCCTGACCCATTTGATGCATTGAACTGCAACATACCGGTCGCAAGAGTTGGATGGGTGCGGTTTCGGGTTGGATGTTCTATTGCCTCTGTCCGCCATACACTTACCCGGTCTCCTTGCGATGCTTGCCAAGAGAGGCTTCCATTGATTAATTCCACATGAGTAAGCCCTTCAAAGGATGTGGAACGTTGGCTAAGAGAATTTGAGAGTTCGAGGCCTTGACTTGAACCGGTAAGTAAGCCTTCACTATCGATTACAATACTTGGTATGTACAACAACCTGTGCTCATAGTCAAATCGCAGTTTCGAAGCACTGAGGAATGAAGCATCGAACGCCGAGGGGTGGTGTTGCATCACGAAGGTATCGGTACGATTCAGTGTTTCGATCTCTTTTTCGATCAATTCGCAAGGTTTGCACCAATCCGCACCATAGTATTCGACCAAATGTTCCACGCGTTCACCAGTACATGATGTTGAATTTAGGCAAGAAGAATCGAAAATCATCACATCATACATGGTGGCGAAAACAGGTTCATCGGCCGATACATGGGTCGCCGAAGGCAAAGAACCCGCCATAATCAATACCAGAATCAGTATTGACAATACCTGTGCATGTGTTCTCGCCACAGTTGATGGGTATAGGAATGTGTTCAAAAGGGGTCTGCTCTCACCATCACCTATGGGGCAAGCATGGTGGCGACGACCGTCAGCCCTTCCACTCGCCCTTCTCGTAATGGCTCTGTGTATCATCATAGCCGGTGGTACGATTCGCATCAATGATGCCGGCGAATCCTGCCCCGATTGGCCTCAATGCTTCGGTACATGGGGCTTTGATGTCTCGGCCGATGAACAAGGCGCATATTGGGCAGAAAACCCCGATGAAATCGATTCACGAGGTATCGAGCATCGATACACCTCGCTTGAAATATTTTCCGAATGGTTCCACCGACTTTTGGTCGGTATCATCGCCATACCTATTCTTTTCAATGTCATTTTAGCTCGTCGAATGAAGGAGACGTATGGTGAAACTGTTTATCTCTCAACGTTATTTTCGGGTGTGCTTTTGGTCGTCCAAGCATTGGTCGGGGCGCTGACGGTTTCCATGGATAATATCGATTGGTCGGTTGCCTTACATCTTTCTCTCGCAAGTATCTTCACCTCTTCGTTTTTGTTTCAGTATTTTGCAATGCGAAAAGCAGAAGATTCAAAATGGGACTTATTTGAGATGAATCCAGAATTTGTTTCGGCCAATAAAACGCGTGTTGACGCCATGGTGGGTGCAGTGTTCTCTCTTTTGGTTCTTGGAGCCTGGGTTTCATCAACTGCAGGTGGGCAGTACAACCAAGGTTGTTCAGTTGGATTCCCAAACGGTTGGCCAAAGTGTAACGGTACCTTACTTCCATCCTTTGACGGTCCCGGCGTTTTGGTTCAAATGATTCATCGTTTTGGTGCTGTTCTTGTAGGACTGGTTTTAGTTTCAGGTTCCGCCCGTCTTCGAAGTGAAGCCCGAATACACGAGGTCACTCCTTTATTTGGCCGAATTACTGATTTCGCTGCCGGATTATGGATTCTCAATGTTCTTGTCGGGGGTTCCTACATCGTTCTTGCAGATATGGAGAGTTTCCCCGAATGGGTCTCCTTACTCCACTTGATTTTTGGAATCAGTTGTTTCTTAGTTGCTGTTTCTGCATCGTTCTTTTTACGGTTGAGTCAAGGGCGGCCCCCAACTGAGGAGGAATGAGCATGACCGAAGAAGTACAAGAGGATTTAGTGCCACATCCAGGATGGTTCAAGGTTTTCACGCAATTGATGAAACTTCGTGTCATCGTGTTGCTTCAAGTGACTGCAGTTTGCGCGATTCTCATCCATGACCTCCTCGCCCGTCACGATTTGCTTGATATCGACCGTACATGGGGCGATACCTTGTCGACCATCGTACTCACAGTGGTTGCAGGTACCCTTTCTGCCGGTGGTTCGAATTCAATTAACATGTGGTATGATGCGGATATTGACCCGCATATGCGCCGGACAATGAAGCGACCAGTTCCTCAAGGGCATATCTCTGCAAGGGGCGCACTCATCTTTGGATTGGTTCTAGCGATATCTGGTTCATCGCTTTTCTTTTTGGTTCATTGGAAAGCCGCTTTTTGGTCGTTTTTCTCGGTGGGGTTCTATGTTTTTGTGTATTCGATGTGGTTGAAGCGCCGTACGCCTCAAAACATTGTGATTGGAGGCCTTGCAGGTTCCACTCCTCCGTTGATTGGCTGGGCTGCTGCTGCGGCTTCATCGATTGATTCAAACAATCCTTTCGATTTGGGTTCTCCGATCCCATGGATGTTGTTTATGCTCATTTTCTTATGGACACCGCCTCATTTTTGGGCGTTAGCACTGTATCGCTCTGGAGAATACGGTAAAGTCAATATTCCAATGATGAATGAAGTGAAGGGGCCAGAACATACGGTATTCCAATCAAAAATCTACTGTGTACTTCTTCTTATGCTCGGCTCTGTACCTTTCTTTTGGCCACAAAGTGGTCTGCCCCTCTTGTGGGCATTCCTCGCAGGTGGTTTGACCCTCTGGTATGCTAAATCCGTTTGGGACATCGATCCACTCGAAGAACTTGATGAAAACGGTCGCATGCCAAAAGCAGCCCGTTCATTTTTCCGCTCTTTGTATTACTTGGGATGGATGCATGTTGCTTTGGTGGCAGTCTGTATCATCCCTCCTGAATGGCTTGGATTTCTTGGTCCATTGGTTTGAGTGCATCGTTTTTACATCGATTTCATGAACTGAGTCAACCGTCATGTTCATGACTGCCTCGACGGTCGCCGAGTTACTGCGGCAGTCGCATAGCCTGGCCATTGCGCTGGATTGCTAATCCAGTGGTGTTTCACCTCGGGAGTTCGAATCTCCCCTGCCGCGCCATCAATTCTCAATCAAAGAAATCTTCGAATTCGTCCGCAGCCTCACGAGTACCAGACCGGCGATTACGAGCTTTCATCACCCGGGACAATCGCTTTCTCTTCTTGAGGAGAACTGGTAGGGAAATCATACTGATGACGAGGGTAATCAAGGCAATGAGACCGGTTGTCTTGAATTCATCAACTTCCATGTAATCGGTGAGTGTACCTAACCATTCTACACCAAGTGGCGGTTCTGGTTCCGGTGGTGGGAGGGGGATAAGATGCTGATTGTAGTCCCACCATTGGTCTTCGATGACGACGCGAATTGAATTGACAGGGTAGTTTACTTGGAAAAGTTGATTCCCTACTGAATCAACAGGTGATAGAATGTAATAGGACGTGCGCCAAGGCCGAATGTTTTCATCGTTAGTTCCACTTTCATTGTAATATCCTGTTTCACCAGATACTCCTGTCAAGCCTACTTCCACCGGCGAGAGGAAACTTAAATCAATTCCATCAGGTTTCTGGTCGGTTCGATACAAACTCCATGTGACATCACCTGTTGCTTCTTGATCAGGCCAAACCCACGTCATGTTCAAGTCATAACACATAGACCAATCGTTTTCAATTTTGAAGCACTCGGTATCATTGGTAAATGTAGTTTTGATTTGGATATTTGAAACTGATTTTCCTGGCGGTAAAGCATCTCCACAAAACGCTATACTTTGACCGTCATCATCCCTTGAAATTTCTATGTGTAGGAAATCTGGAGTCCCCTCCCGGTTGGCAGGCATAATGGCATAGGACGCACAACTTCCAGTGGGAAGTGGTGAAGGGTCGACCCATGATGTGGAATCCGGAGTGATCGAGGCGACGAGAGTGTCCTGAGTCAATTGTTCCCAAATAAAAGCGTTGAACTCGGGATAAGGAGATGGGAACACCGTTTCTGCAGCGTTCTCCACAGTGAGTCTGAATATATCCCAAGAGCCGATATAGGGGTTGTCTATATCCCCAGTAGGGCTCCAATCGAGTTGTATGCTTCCCCCTTCGAGCCGCGTCAATTCAAGAGGGCCACTGCTGACATTCGCCGCAGGTGCTTCACCAATGATGAGCAAAACTCCGTTTTGGGAAAGTGTCACGTCAAAGGAGTTGTCTAGGTTTTTGGTATAGTCGTCCAGTGGAGTCCATATGTAATCTTCGAGAGATGGTAAGAAGCGAACATCAACCGTTTCAAGGGGGATATTCGACGGCAAGAGGGCCGAAGTGTTGAGGTGAATATTCATGTGGTCCATGCCGGTATTGTTTGAGTCGTCTTCATTGGATAACACATAATACGAAAGCAGCAACAAAGGTTCTCTTCCTTCACCGATTCCATACTGTGTGCCGAGTACGGGCAGTATTGAATCATGTTCCAAGTAGGATAATGAGCGCGTAACTGCTTGTCCGGTGAAGAACGGTTCATTGTCAAGTGAGACGTAATTGTAGAGTGTAATCTCCTTGTGAACCGATGCCATTTCGCCAAATGTGTCGGTTACCCGCAGGGTGATGGTGTGGTCACCAAGTCCAAGTACCGAGCCTGAAATGTTAAGCAACTGCCCATATCCAAGGTTGATAATCCCCGAGACCCACCACGAATAGTTGAGTGGTGCAGCGGCGGTTGAACCGGTCCGTGCAACCATTTCGATGTATTCCCCAGTGGTGTAGGTGCCGAGGGAATTACTCTGTGTGATGGCAGCATTGATGTTGCCGGCGATGATATCAGCTTGTTCACTGAGGCTGTTATCGCCAGTTTTTGAATCTAATCCTTCCAAATGCGAAACCGGGACATTGATGGTCAAAACTCGCCCATCGCCAACGGTTGTAAGATTGAACATGCATGTCCGGGATTCACCAGGCTTGAAATCGGTTATTGTGCATTGGCTTTCTTCATCGATATCACCGATCGAGTCATACACTTGGAGCGAAACTGTGACCGTTTCAACAGATAAATTCCCTCTATTGGTAATGGTTGAATGAACCATATCCTCGCCATAGTAGTAATCGCTTGATGACGAGTCATGCCCGGGGACCATCGAAGTTGCCTGCAGGTCAAGGGTGTTATCGATGACTACGATGACTTCGGAGTAGTCATTGACGGGATTCAAGTCTGCGTATGGTGTCCCAGTGCTGTTGAATAACCCCCAGGCGAGCGTAAATGTTCCTTGAGATGAGTGGGTGAATGCTGGCATTGTGCGGGTGAACGGCGACATCCCCCCCCATGAAGGCAGATTAGTCACGTTGGTGTATGATTCAGAAAGTAGAGTAGTTTTGTCATCATTCCAAAGTTGCCAACCGAGTTGAGCAACAAAGTTACAAGTGCCGCACGCGATGACTGAGCCTTTGATTTGCATAGTATAATCGGTGTCCGTGTTGAGGATTGAGTGTCCATTATAGGCTGCAAGGTCCGTTAAGGTGCTTGTTGGGTCATGTGTGGAATCAACGGAGAGATCAACAAAGGAGCGTGTGAGGTTGATGCGGAATGTATACGCGTCATCAGAGGGGTCTTGGTCTTGTAAATCAAAAGCATATACGATGGTAAAAGTGCCTTCATCTCCTGAAGGGCTCCATGCATTTGAGGTCGTAAAGTTCACAGTGGTGCCGGGGTAAATTGCTGGTAGGGAGAAACTTCCGCGGTCGTCGTAATTGGATTTGCAAATCGAAGTTTCGACTTCACCTTCACAAATATACCACCATAAGCCGCGGTTTGCTATTGATTGAAGTCCTTGATTTGAGATTGATACGTTGAAGAGAATCGGGTCCCATGATGAACCCCATGCGTCCTCGAGAGGAGTATTTGTCGCTTGAATTGATAAATCACCCGATTCTGCTGCAGCAACACTTGGGATGGTTAGGAGCCCAGCAAAAGATGCGAATAGAAGGATGGAAACCAACGAAATACAACCGCTTTTCCGCCTCGAATCACTTGGTGCATAGCGCGACATTGAGAGGTGGCTTACAGCGGGGCTTCAAAGACTCATCGCCCCCGGAGGGGGCAGAATTGCGATAATGTGATGATTTACATCAACTCCATGCGGCAACCTCTTCAATCGCCGAATGTCACCGATGTTCATGCGCGACGGTGGAGTTTGTTCTCTGAAAAGAGACGGCAACGCCCTCACGGCCGTTATTGAATTCCTTTCGGCATTTGCATTATTTCTGATGATTCTCACGGCTTTTTTGTCACTTGCCCAACTTCAAATGGGTTCGAATGACCCGGATGTGGACCGAATCGATCGCTCCGCAGTACAAGGTTTAGACCGATTGACCTCAGATGGGGGCTGGTTCGTTCCAATGGGGGTGGATGGGCTAGATTACGTAAATTCAACGTCGGAATGGCATCTTCTTGATGCAGTTGAACTCAATAATGGGCGGGTTCAAACCGGTTTGGTAAAGGATGGCATACTTGACCATCAACGCATAGATGCACTGGGTAACGTTTCCGAAGAGAATATGGCTTTAGGCCTTGGCCTGGATATTGGCTATACCCTGTATCTCTCGATTGAAGTCCTCGAGTCCAACACATCATCTCGGATTGGGGTAGAATTATTTTCTGGCGGTACAAAGCGCTCAACTGCTTCTTCATCTTCGAATTCCAACCGTCAGTTCTCTCAAGATGGAGAACTTCTCCAAGTTGTTCTTGAAGTCCACAAAGGTGGGAAGAAGAATAACGACCTCTATTTGACCGAGATAATGATACGCCCAATCTCTTCTGGCCCAGAGTGGATTGAAATCTATAATCCGAACGACTTCGCTCTTTCTTTGCGTGGTTGGTCGCTGAATCACACCACCTCTTCAAGTGCGAATAATCTGTTGTTCAAAGAAGGCGTTATCTCAGGTCATTCAACCATTCTTTTGACTGGGGATGCAAGTTCTCAAGCATCAGGAAACGCTTCACAAGTTCTTGATTTGTCGCAGGACTCATTCCTTGGTGTTGGCTCCATCAATCTCCTCGCCGATGGCCGGGGGGTTCTCTCACTCCGCTATACTCAAATTTATGAATCACAGCCATATGATGTGATGAGTGTCGAATGGGGTGGAGATTCTGGTTTGTTCACCCCGTTGGGTCAATCGCTGGAAGCCGCGCCGAATGCAGACAGTTTTGCAATGAATTGGAGTGTCCAACAAAATCCTACACCCGGGGATTATATTTGAGGCGCCCTTCAATCTATTTGACTCTCAATTAGCGGATGCTTCATGAACCCATGGCCTCTGGTCTGTACAGATTCACCATGCAGTCACCTTCAGTTTACACCCGTGACCGTTGCGTAACGGGTATTCACGGATTGGATGAAATCCTCCGCGGTGGCATCCCACATGGTTCGACTGTACTTGCAGCAGGGACCTGCGGTTCGGGAAAAACAACCCTTGCCATGGAATTTTTGGTCCGGGGAGCATCGGCAAAATTACCAGAATCGTGTGCGCACTTCACGGCAACAGAACCTTCGATTAAATTGCTTGAAAATATCCGGCAATATGCATTTTTTGACATGAAAATGGTCGATTCTGGAAAAATCAATGTTTTTGATATGGACGTTTTGTATTCATGGCTCGGATTGGACAAGGCATCGTTTGACCTTGACGACGTTCACGCTTTGATTAAAGCGATTATCAACATCGTGCACGAAATCGGTGCAACACGTTTAGTGATCGATTCGGTTACAACCTTGTGTTACAAAATTAAATCCGAACAACTCATTCGAGATTTCCTCTTTACCCTGGGGAAGAAATTAGCATCACTTGGTTGCACTACCATTCTTATCGCTGAAATTACATCGGCGACAGAAAATGCCCACTGGTCTTCTTTCGGCGTTGAAGAAGCGATTGCGGATGGCATCATTGTAATGGGCGATGTCGAGCGTATGGGCCATCTCCTCCGATTTTTACAAGTCGTCAAAATGCGTGGGACCTCTCACAGTCGTGCAAAACACGCCATTGAATTAACGCCATTGGGAGTCATGCTTACCCCGATGCTCAAATGGGGCGCACAACACGATAAAACCAACAAAGTCGGGGGCCGCTGAATGTATTCTGATTTTGCACTCGATGACCGGATTGCTGAACAGCTTGCGGTTGACGTTAGCCTTAGCAGTGCGATCCAAGTGCGCTTTGGCAATTCAAATGCTTTCAACGTGACTGCGAGCACCTTGATCCCATTAATGCGGGACCACGAGATGGGTGGGGTGTATATTTGTGCGAGCGTTGGTGCCGCTGAACGTATTGAAGAATTCAAATCCATAGGGCTTTCTGATGAATACATCTCACGAATTCAATTTATTGATTTAGTCTCTTCTGGAATTCTTGGTGGAACGGATGTTGAACATTCCAATATACATTTTGTCGACAGCCCAATTATGCTTGAATCAGTTCTCCTTCGAACATTGTATATTCTGCGCGTGACGACTTCAGTCCGAAATTTCGTATTCTTAGACAGCGTCAATGCATTGGCCATCTACAACGATGAACGGATGCTTGCGGAATACCTTCACACCTTCATCAACACGTTCCGTCAAAGAGAAGTTCTCTCGGTCATTCTCAATGTCCCTGACCAAACGCCTCCTTTGGTTCTTGCAACACTCGACTTATACTGTACCGACTTGATCGACAGAGGGCAAGTTCTCATCAATTGAGGTGTTTATTATGGCGAGAAAAATCGATTTTGACCCCGAAGACGAAGAATTTTTTGGAAAGGTAGGTTCATTCGGCGTCCCGAAATTCGACAACGAAATGCACGGCGGAGTCCCTCGTGGGTTCATGATGGTGGCTTTTACCGATACAGGTTCAGGAAGTGAATTGTTCGCAAAGCAATTCACATCACCTGCTGAAGAATCTGACAACACACTGTATATCTCGACCAATGAAGGTCAACAAGAAATCATCCGTGTGTTCCAGAAATACGAATGGCCACTCGACATCAGCGTTCGAACCATTGGTGAAGAATACAACTCGACGGTTTTGGAACGTGAACTTCTGGCCAGCCGGTACCGATTGGAAGGTTTCCAAATCGATGATATCCGACGCCTTGCTCAAACACGATTTGTCGATGATAACACGCAAGACTATTTGACCGAAGTAACCAATGAAATCATGGCTTTAGGTCCATATTTCAGAGCCGTTGTCGACAGCCTTGATTTCTTCTTACAACGAGAAGACCCAGGGCGTGTTGTTGCAATGGTGCGCATGCTTCAAGCACACGCTCAATTAAATCGAGGACTTTTGCTCGTTTCGGTATCTACGAACGGTCTTGATCCAATAGTGAAGCAAGAATTGTCTTCAATTGCCGATATGGTTCTCTCATTTCAAGTTCGAACAATCGGTACTGATTTTGAAACTTCAATGATTGTTTCAAAGTTCCGAAACGCTCCTGAAAATTTGAAAATTCTCGTATTCCGTGTGACGCCCGAAGAAGGTATCACCCCAGAAACCGTTGAACGTATCGCTTGAAGCACAGAACTGGTCGGATTCAAACCCGGTACAATTCATTGTGCTTTTATGGCGGCATATCCAAAGAGGTCGGGTGTGCCGAACCATCATGGGCGACCGGGCAGCAACTGGCGGTTTCGACCCATCCGGCATCGATATCGATGCTTGGGAAAAACTGGAAGTACAGCTTGAAGAAACGATTCCGAACTATGATCGTGTCAACCGTTTGATGACCTTTGGCCAAGACAAGCGCTGGCGAAGGAATGTACGGAATCATGCAACTGCTGGGATGAATGTCCTCGAAGTTGGTTGCGGGCCAGGTTCATTCGCAGAAGACCTCATCGGTTTGGAGGTGACATGCCTTGACCCTTCGTCAGAGATGTTGAAAGTAGCGAAAAAGCGTGTTGATGCCGCCCGCGACTCTCGTGGCGAGCAACCAGCGCACTACATCGAAGCCATTGCTGAGTCGATTCCTTGTGCGGACGATACATTCGACATGGTCTTCTGTCTGTTTTCATTCCGAGACTTTCAAGATAAAAAGAAGGGGCTGAGTGAAATTTACCGTGTTCTCAAGCCCGGTGGTAGGCTGGTTATTTGCGATGCAGGAAAAGCCAATTGGTTGCATGGTCTTGGTGGTCGAATCTGGATGGCAACCGTTGTACAATTGATTGCTCGTTATGTGACCAAAGAGAAAAACCATCCTTGGAAAGGCCTTGCCAATACCTATACCCAATACGGTACAAATGGTTACTATCGTACCATGATGAAGGAAGTAGGATTCGATGAGGTCCAAGGGCGTTTATTGTGGCCTTTTTTGATGTCAAGTCGCTTCCGAGCAACCAAGCCAAAACAAGAGTAAAATGGCTATTCCAGTAAATATCTCCATACTTTATCCCCATTAGCCTCATAAA
>Ga0209709_10000694_pt1 | contig 31916 bp, 20 predicted proteins | sample ArcticOcean_MG_C_2_FD_187435 | JGI IMG/M metagenome (GOLD analysis project Ga0209709, IMG submission 187435) | Marine microbial communities from western Arctic Ocean - ArcticOcean_MG_CB4_136 (SPAdes) (version 2) | ecosystem: Environmental > Aquatic > Marine > Oceanic | place: Arctic Ocean... | reverse complement strand
GCCACGGCGACGTGGCCGCGTGCGCCACGCCGGCTGGGCTCACGGCAAAGTGGTCGCGTGCGCGCGCCGGCGAGGGGAGCGCCGCAGCCGCCGGCTCGGCGTACGACGCGGGCGCCACGCGGGGTGCAGGCGACGGGCGCGACGAGGCTGGCGCCGCCGCCTCGCGCACCGACGGCGCGGGCATCCGCTGCGCAACTGCCACCCGCACGGACTCGACGACCTCCTGCGCCAGCGTGCCAACGTCCAGCTCGGCCCACATCCCCTCGCACTCCGCGGCAGGCACGCTGAGCAGCAGCGTCGAGGCGGCGTCGTGCAGCTGCAGGGTCCCGCAGCCTCGCCACTCCGCCCACGCGCGCGGAGCGTCCACGGACTTCAGCACCCGCGCGTGCAGCGCAGGCGACGTGCTGTGGTTGGTGAACTTACTGCTCACCAGCTTGTCCACCATGTCCACAAATCGCACTGCCATCTCGTTGACCGTGGACGCCGTGCTTGTGGTCGGGATGCGCGAGAGAATGTCGTTAACCAGCTCCGGGGGCGGCGGGCTTTCCGCAAACGCCTCGTCGAGCAGCGCCTTCACCGCCTCCTGCGTCACGGGCGGCAGCGCGCCGGCGCGGCGGCCTGCGCCCCTCGTGCGCGGACGGTTCACCGGCGTCGCGACGTGCGCCGGGTTTCGCTGCGAAGCGCGCCGCTGCATCACCACAGCAGGTCGAACTCGCCCGCGCAGTCCGCGCCGGCCGCCGAGCCGCCCACGCCGCCGACGGTGGCTGCGGGGGCAGCGGCGCTGTCGGCGGCTGCCGGCCGCGCGGGCGCGGGGTTGGCAATCGGCTCGGGTCGGCTGCGCTTGGGCGGCGGCACCCACAGCGTCGCGGTGCACCGTCCGTCGCCGCTGTTCGGCTGCAGGGTCAGCTGGAGCTTCCTCTCCTTGCGCAGCTCGCTGGCCTCCGCCGTGAACCGCCACGGCTCGCGCAGCTTGCGGCTCTCCTCGCTCCGGCGGAAGCCGTTGCAGTTCAGGCTGGCCGTGCGCGCCCTCGCCTTGACGCGGTCGGTCTCGTCGCGGCGCTTGCGCAGCTTAGGGCGCTTCAGCCACTGGCCGTGGTTGAGCCTGTTGCGCACGTCCGGCGAACGCAGGAGGCTGCTCACAGCAGCCCACGCCACCGGGTCGCCCTCTCCGCACAGGCGCACAGTTTGCCACGGGAGCGCTGGCGCGACCGCCAGCAGGTCCTTCGCCTCGAGGACGAGCACGACGCGCCGCTTGTCTCGGGCGCGCTTCGTGTTGTTTGTGCCGCGCTGGTAGCACACCACAGGCTGCAGCCGGCCGTCCTGCACCAGCGGCTGGACGAGCGCGTCCGCCTCCACGCCGTACACCCGGAAGCTCTTCTCCTCAGCGGCGGAGCGGTCCAGCAGCCGCGGGGCCCAGCCAAACAGGTGAACCGTTCGCTGCTCGGCAGCGTTAGACATGTGCCCGCTGCGGCATGCACCCCGGCTGGCGGAAGTGGACGCGCGGCGGAGGCCTAGCGGGAAAGTCTAAACAGAAACTCGCGCCGACCAGGGGGCTGTGCAGCCGCTCGCGGAGCAGACGTATATACCCGCGCGCGGCAATGTCGCGCCGCGATGCGCAAGACGCGGCCAGGGGCGTCTCGAACGTGCAGGAACTCAAGAGCGCGAAGCGGCGGGTGAAGACGCTGCGCGGCGCGGCCACCTCCGCCACGTTCGCCACGGCCGCGGCGGCCCCAGCCGCGGCGGCCGCGGCCGCTCCCGAGCACCACTCGCAGACCGCAGAGAACGCGTCGCGCAAGCGGAAGCGGTTGCAGGCAGGCCGGAACGCCGCGGCGGCCGCGGCGGCCGCGGAGGACGCGGCGGGCGCGGCGGGCGCGGATGCCGCGGCCGCGCCGCGGCCGCTGACGGAGTTCATCGCGCGCATGGGCGAGCAGCGCGCCAAAAGCCGCCAGCAGGCGGACGGCGCTCACGCCGCCGCTGCCGCCGCCCGAAAACAGCCGGCGAAAAAACGAAGGAAGGGCGAGGGGCGGCCAAGGAAGGGGCTGCTCAGCCGCATCCACAGCCTCGGCGAGACCAGCCCGGCGGGAGGCGCGCTGATAGGGACCGAGTCGAACCTACTGGAGTGCCTGCAGGAAAGCAGCGTGGCTGACCGCTGGGTGCTGATGGACAGACCGCTGCTGCCGGAGGCGGCCAGGCAGCGCGGCATCACGTTCATGCACGAGTTCGTACGCGAGGGGATGCCGACGATACCGCCAGAGTACATGCGGAAGCTGCAAAACGTGAAGGGCGCATTCGGCAAGGACGACTTCCTGCGGCTGGACGGAGGCAGCGCGGCGCCGGAGCAAATCGAGGGCGCGGTGTCAAAAGTGTACATCCAGGACTTCCTGCGCTCGCCCGACCCGCGCAAGGCCGGCGAGCGCCAGTGCGTCAACGGGGAGGCGTGCCAGGGGAACCTCATGTGGCAGCGGTCCTTCGCGCACTCGTACGTCGGCGCCGAGGAGGCCCCGGCGAACAAGGCGCTGCGCGAGTTCCTGCTGCCGTCGGAGCAGGCGGAGCTGGAGGGCACCGGGCAGCTGCGGCAGGAGGTAAAGTTCTGCGTGGTCTGCGAGCGCTACGTGGCGTCGATGCTGGCCAAGTTTCGCTCCACGCGCAACGCGGACCTCAGCGCGGCGATGGACTCGGGGCTGCTGTGCAGCCACAGCGTAATCGTGGACGAGGAGGGCGAGTACAGCTCAAGCTGCTGCATGTACTGCGTCACGCCGAGCGAATCGCCGGCGGCGACGCTCATCCCCGAGCACAGCGACGTGCGGTACATCTACGAGTTCGGCCGCGGCCACGCCGGCCAGGTCAGCACGCGGCTGCGGGAGGTAGGCGTGTCCTACGAGCGGCCCGCGGGGGCGGCGGCGGCGCCAGCAAAGCAGCGCCATTTAAACTAGCACCGGCCGCCGTCCCCTCTCCTTCACCCGCGGGAGACGAACAGGGGAAGGCGGCCGGGATGGTGGGGCCGTTGCGGCGAGAGAGGCCGGGTCTGCAGGAGCTGACGGAGGCGGACGACGGGCTGCCCACGGTGACGGCGCTGTTCGACGCGCTGCGGGAGGGGCGGCGCCCGCCGGGAGAAGCGGCGGCGGCGGGCGGCTGGGGGCCGGCGGCCGCGCTGGCCGCGCCGTGGCACTACTGCGGCTTCGCGACGCGCGACCACGCGGCCTGCTGCGACGCGGGCTGCCGCTGCCGGGCGGCCGCCGACGAAGCGGCGCGGCAGTCGCGCGGAGACGAGGTAGTGGCGGCGGCGCACGCGCTCACGTGGCTGGTGCGCGCGCTGCACGTCAGGCTGCTGCGCATCGGGTGCGGCGCGCGGACCGCCATGGACGTGCGAACGACGCAGCGCGGCGGGGACGCAGACGACGCGCTCGCCTGCAGGCTCCGGCTGCTGCAGCTCGCGCCCGCGGCGGACGCGCTGGCGGTGGCCATCGCCACGGCGACGCCGGAGGCGGCGGAGACGCTGGCTGCGCGGCTCGCGGCGCCGCCGCGGCGGCCGGCCGCTCACCCGCTCAACCTGCCCGACATCACGCCCATCGTGGCGCACCTGAACTACGACTGCGAGAGCAGCGTGGTGGTCGGCTCGGGGCTCGGCCGGCTGCTCAGCAAGCTCGTGCCGTGCCGCTGCCTCTTCCGCGGGTTCTCGGCGGCGATCGCGATCGAGTGCGAGAGCAGCGAGGCCACCGCGGCGTTCCTCATCCGCGCGGTGCACACGTCGCTCGCGGGCGCCGTGCCGTGGGCGACGCGAGCCGCTGTCGAGCCGCCGTTCGCTGCGGCGATGGTGCTCGAGTGCGGCGCGCTCAGCGTGGCGCCCTGCGACACGAAGTCTTTCGTCCGGTGGGCCAAGCTCTACCCGCACGTCGTCTTCTACTGCCTCAAGGAGGCTCTGTGCTTCTACATCTCGCTCGCGCCCGGCCTGCGCGAGTACCTCACGCGCGCCGACGACGACGGCTGGCAGTGCTTCGAGAAGGGCGTGCACCGCACGTGCGAGGGCGTACGCGCCATGTGCGGCGCCAGCGGCTGGGCCGCCGGGCTCCCGCTGGCGGAGGCGCAGCTGGTCAAGCAGACCGGCGCCACCACGTACGCGCACAAGCTCTACAAGCACAGCTTCGACGCGACCGTCGTGCGCGCGTGCAAGATGCTGCTGAGCCAACCGCTGCCGCCGCCGAGCCAGGCCGCGCTGGCCGACGACGTGGACTGCGTGGCCTTCGTAGCCGCTCGGCTGTCCACGATCGGGATTGCCCGCAGCCGCGCAAGCCTCGTCCAGCTGATCGGGTGCTCGCCCGCAGTCTGCTCTCTGGCCGCGGCGCTGCTGCGCGAGTTCCTGGACGTCGGCTTCACGCCGGCGCAGCTGCGCGCGCGGCTCGACGGCGCCCCCGTCGAAGACATCGTGCGCCTGCAGACGCTCTCCGGGATGCTCGACGACCTGAGCGCCACGGACTCTGTGCCCACGGACAGCACCACAACCGCCATGCAGATCGAAGCGCTGTGCGCGCGGACAGGCCACGCGAAGCCGCAGCTTCTGCGCAAGGAGGACGGCTGCGTGTACTTCTGCTGGGAGTGCGGCAGCCGCGGCCGAAAGTGGCGCACGCCGGAGGAGCACGCGCACAACCTGCACGGCATCGGCGCGCACGAGGCCTACGTCGACCTCACCGACGTGCTGCGCTGCAACCGGAAGCAAAAGGCAAACAGCACCTGTGACGGCGCGGCGCTGGTGCGCGTCAGCCTCGTCGGACGGTGGTTCAAGTACGCCGACACTTGGTACACGCTCTGCCCGCTCTGCGCCGCGCCCACCGGCTACGACATGCGCCGCGCCGTCGCCGGCGGCACCTTCAGCTGCGGCAGGTGCCTGGAGGAGAGCGCGCGCATCGTGCAGAAGGACGCCAAGCAGCAGCTCGCCGAGAGCGCGCGCACTGCGCAGTTCGACTGGTCGCGCGGCGACAACGCTTGCTGGTTCTGCTGCGCCAAGCTGCAAACCGCCGCCGCCGCCGCCGACGGCCGCGTGGTCATGCGCGCTCAGCGGGACCCGCCGCTGCAGGGCACGTGCGACGTCACGCTGTGCGCCCGCTGCGCGTTTACCCGCGCCTCGCGCCTCTCGCCGCCCGTCAGCAAGCTCGGCTTGACCGAGTCCAAGCTGCTGGCCTTCCTGCGCAGGCACACGCGCGTGGTCTACCGCTAGCAAGCACTTGCCAGCGCACCCGCGTGCGCCGCCTTGCCAGGTCACCAAACCAAACCAAACCGCTGCTCCCACCCTCTGCCACAATACGGCAATAAAAAAATATATCTTGCCTTAAGAGATCACATCGCCACTCGGCTCAGACCCCCTCCCCTGTGCACAATCTCAAACCCGGATACCGGACGCCAAAAACCGTGGACACCGTGGACACGCCAGGGGCCGACCACACATTCCTCATGTTAATAGATCCAAAAAAAATAGATCTTTCAGTTCTCACTAGATCACCTCGCCACTCGGCTCAGACCCCGCCTCTCGAGCACAATCTCAAACCCGGATACCGGACGCCCAAAACCGTGGACACCGTGGACACGCCACGGGTCTGTCGCACATTTTACCCTCAGGGTTTCGCAAAGATGGATCCGGATTCTGGTACCACGGCAGCGGTGAGCCGCTGCCGTGACGAAAAAAACAGCAATATTCCCGAGCCGCACCAACCTTCTTTCTCATGCAGGTTTCCGCACGACAATGGTCCACCTCGGCCACGCCAGCGCGAGAGCGTGCTGCCAAGTTCGAAAGAATTTTGGATGGTCAGTCCTATCACTGAGACAGTCGATGTGACGTTGGTGCGTCGATGTCGTAGATCTTTGCATTCGCGCCAAAATCTCAAAGACCCACACCACGGTCGGCCAAAGTCGCGACCGTGGTGCACCGACCTCGGTCGAACTTCCTGTATGACGCTGCAATCGCACCCGGTAGCACGCGCGTGATATCACACGCAGAATGCGACGGCCGAGCTTCCGTAAAACCGGCTGAAATTTTAATCCACGGTCGAGAACCGAGCCGACCGAGGTGGCGAGAAGAGCATCTTTGCACTCGACAGAACCAATCGATTAGATCAGACCCCGGGAGGGAGCGGCACAAAGGTCAACGGGAGGGACCAAGAAATTTTTCTACTTTTTCAATTCAATTTCATATATTTTTGTGTGGTTTTCCTCTTTTTCAGAGATTTTAAAAAGATCTATTTTACTTCAGGAATGTGCGATTGCCCCTGGTCTGTCCACGGTGTCCACGGTTTTTGGTGTCCGGTATCCGGGTTTGAGATGTGGTCGAGGGGAGGGGGTCTGAGCAGAAATCATGACAGGATCTATTGATACACGAGCCGACTGGATCTAATCTCGCAGTCTGCGGGTCGGGGTGGCGTGGTCTTGCTGTCTGTGTCGGTGCCGGCCAAGTATTTAGTTTCGCATTTCCTGTTGCAGACAGCACCGCCGACAAATGTGTTCGGGCTACCCAACGTGGGGTGTCGTGTTTTACGGCTTGCTTATCTTTTTCGCGCTGTTGTCTAACGTGCTGTGTTTCGCGCGATACCGCGAGTACGACTCGGCCGGCTTCTCGCGCACGCTTGTCTTCTTCGGCTACGTGTTGGTTTTTTTGGTAGAGTTGTACGCGCTGTATCGACTGCTGAACCGCGACAGGTTTCTGCGCGCCTCGCCGAGGGAGCTGACCGTTTTTGCCGTTGCTGCAGCATTCCACTTTGGTTTGCAGCAGGTTAACAGCCTGTTTGCCGGGGCTGGCTGGTTCGAGCAGCGAGCGCTGTTCGAGCACTACCAGGAGTACGCGGCGGAGCCGATCGGTGTGCTGCAGCTGCAGGTTGACGCGGTGTTCTTGTGTCTGGCCGTCGGCCACGCTGCGATCGGCGTGGCCGACGCCAATCACACAGCCTCCCTTTCGGGTGCCTAGGCTGCGCGGAGGCGCGGCACAATACACGGTTGCGCGGCTCCAGATTGTAGCATTGCCCCTGACTGTCCACGGTGTCCACGGTTTTCGGCGTCCGGTATCCGGGTTTGAGATTGTGCGCAGGGGAGGGGGGCTGCGGCCAGAGCCGAGCCGGGTGATCTCTTAATTCAGGCGCGAACACGCCTGCTCGCGGATCTAGGACGCTTCGGGGCTCTCAGAGAAGTTCGACCTCGACCACGGTCGCGCGCGCGCGCGACCGTGAAGCCCCGACGCGCAGCCCCGACGCCCGGGATATCTGTGGTCAGACGGCCTACTTCATTCTCGGTCTCGGTCTCGGTCGCGAGCGCGACCGACCGTGGAGCCGCATTTGGTAGCGCGACCCTGGAGCCGCGTTTTCGCGCACGGCTTGCATGCCAGCCCCGCCGCTCTACCGCCTGCTCGACGCCGAGGTGGGCCACCTCGTGCTGCTCCAGTACGACACGCACAACAACAGCAGGACCCCGCAGACAGATTGGCGCCTCGTCCTGGTGGTTCGAACGTACCCGGCAAGTCCAGCTTACGCGTACTTTGAGCAAAAGAGGCGCTTCTTTGGCGTGGAGCTGCTCCACCGGGAGCTGCGCGCGCGCCCCGGCCAGGCGGGGGCGACGACAGTGATAATCAGTGGCAACGGCGGCCGGCGGATCAAAGACGGACAGCGGCACAAGAAGATGTGGTACCACAGCCGCGTGGGTGCCGCGAAGACAGCAGCTCTCGCTCCTGGCGACGCGCGCGGGCGTGCGGTGGTGCAAGCGGCGCTCCTCGACGCGCGCTGAGCCTGCCAAAATGTCCGCGGGCCGAGTGGTCGCAACGCGCGTTTATTTTTGCTCCGCTGAGAGGTGTAAGATGAGTATCTAGTAATATTCCTCGTCCGGGACGTTGTCCTTCTCTCCGAAATCCGCGATGTTTTCGTCGAGCCAGTCCGTCACGCCTTGCGCGAACTGCTTCGAGTTTTCCATTGCGTTCGCGTCGCTGCTTAACTGGCGCTTTGAATCCATGCGGCCGAAGCCGCCTCTTCTCACGCACGCGGCACCCGGGTAGGCGAACGACCCCCAGTGGCCCACGCCGCGCCTGGCGGCCGGACGAAGCATGGAGGCGCGCACGATGTCGCTGCCGCGGTACAGCACCGTGTTGGTGGCGTGCTTGCACAGGTCTGCGCCAGGGTGTCTCCACGCGAGCATTGTTTGTTTGTTAAACTCCTTGCCGCCGTGCTTCATGTGCATGTAATCCAGCCGCGGCCCCAGCGTCTCCCAGCCCTGCAGCCGCGCGTACACGAGCGGCCCGCACGAGAGGTGCACGCCGACCCGGCTCCTGTCACGCGCCTCGTGCAGCCCGGCGTGAACCTCCGGGCCGTGCAAGCCGGTGATGTCCACGAAGCCGTCCACAGACTCTCCAGCCAAGCACGGGAACTGACCACGCATGCGCGCGGCCACCACTGTGCACACGCAGTCGCCCGTCAGCTTGCCGGCCGATCTTCCCCCGGTTTCTTCGCGCACCAGACACTTGGAGCCGCAGCCTGTCTTGTACCCCGCGGTGAACACGTCGCGATGCAGCGAAAACGCCGTGCTGTCGCGCACGTGCGCCTTGCTGTAGAACGTGAAGTTGCCGTACAGTTTTTTGTCGTCCATCTGAAGCTTCATGTCGGCCTCGGTCCCTTGCAGCGTCGCGCCCACGGCGCCCCCTCCCTTGGCCACCACGACTGTCCCCATTTTGTGCGTGATTCGAGGCCGCATCAGCGCGAGGCACAGCCCTTGAGACACCTCGGCTCTCAGAGCTTGCGCAAACAACTCGTCCATCCATACACCCTCGTATGCTTCTGCACTCATGTTCCGTCTCCTGGGTTCTGCGTCCGCGTCTACGTCGTCCTTTACCTGCGTTCTCGTTCCTGGACTTTCCTGCTGCTGGCGCAGCGTACCGACGAGCAGAGCGGCGGCGGCGCCTCCGTCCGCGCGCAGAGCCAGCGCGTAGTCTTTGTCGGTCGGGACGCGACCAGTGGACTCCACGAAGAATTCACGCAGGTGGAGGCGCACGCTGTTCTCGTGCTGCGCCGTCCGCCCCGAATGCGTCAGCACGCTGGTCTGCGCCGTCTGGTGCGCGGCAACTGTCCGCCTGCGCTCTTCCTCCGCCTCCATCGCCCTGCCGCGCACGTCCACCACCACGATCTGCGTCTGCTGCGCGCAGAGCCGAGCGTCGGGGCTGCTCACGTCGCCGCTGGCCGCCATAGCGCCCCACGCGGCCTCCGTGGCTGCCATCCTGTCGCGGCCCACGCTCGCCTTTGTCAGCAGCATCTCGCCGTTGCTCTGCTCCCGAAGGATGCTGGCCTGCACCTCGGCGGACGGGCTGCGCGCGTTGTCGATGCGCAGCGCCGCCATCACCTGGCCATGGACGGTCAGCTCGGTGGTCACCCGGGCGGCGTCCTCGCTGGCTGCGCGGGCTGCCACCGCTTGCGAAAGCACCGCCTCGCTCCGCTGCAGGGTGGCCGCGAGCTGCGCGGATTTTTTCGCGGCAGCTGCAACGGCGGCTTCCGCGGCGGCAGCCGCTCGCTCGAGCAGCGACAGGCTGTCCCTGTGCTTCCCCAGCAGGCCACATTCTTTCATCAGCGCTTCGTGCATTTCCTTCGACGGTTTCCAGTGATCAAAATCCAGTGCGCGGAGATGAACTTCTTCCCGCCGCCCGTCCGGTCTTTTATCGCTTGGAACAACCACCTCGCGCGTTGACCCATCAGGATGACTCGATGTTAGCACGTCGCCTCTTCTCCCTCCTCCCTTACTGACCGCGTCCATCTCCGCCGCCGCCAACAAATTCTCCGCCTCCACAAATGTCCCCTTTGACTGCTTGAGGGTTATCCGGAAAAACTTGTCTGCGCGGATCATCTGGCCGACAGCTTCGATGAAGTCTTTCGATTTAGAAGTAGTCGGATGTTTGTAAAGCTTCCGCGCGTTCAGCAGCAGACCGTCTGATATGATCACCCTGTCTTTGCTGCCCTGCCTGGATAAAACTACGAGCAGTGTAAATTCAACGGTCCGCATTTCCAAGAAGCATTCCTTCCACTCAGCCGAGCTCGCTCCCTTCAGCTCTCTGCCGAACAAGCCCGCGGGGTTGAACAGCCGAAACAGGTGTTTTCTCACCCGATCGCCGCCGATCATTTCGTGGCGCGTGTGCAGTCTCTGCATTTCTTCCCACGAGAAGTTTTCCCCGCTGTGTGAAGGGTGCTTTCGCCATCCAATCCCAAACGGCCAGAACCTGTCTTCGCGATCTTGGCTTTCCCCGCCCGTCACCACCTCCCACTCGGCAATGTCCGTTTCTGTGTTGAAGTAGGTCCGCATACGATCGACAGTCTGCATCCACAGCGGGAGCCGACTCTCCGCCTCATTTTCCGGAAGCGGGACAGTGGATTCCGCTTTGGCCCATTCGCCTCCTTCATTTTCTGTGTAATTGTTGCGGCGCTTGTGCTGCATCAGGAGCGACGGCGCCAGGTGCAGTATGTGAGGGACGTGGGCGTAGATCGAACCAGCGCGCCGGGAATTCCCGAACAAAACAAATGCCGAATCGAACTTCCGCTTCACCGCACCGTCGCCTGTCGCCTCGTAGCAAGCGTACACCAGTGGGTCCGGCCACGACAGCTGCGCTTCCCTGTCCACCGGCGGCTTCCTGTCGCAGAGATCGTCCCAGTGGTCCGACGCCCACGTTGCCACTGATTCTCTCGCAACTGTGTTTTGTTTCTCTTGGTCCTGCATGTCGGCCGCGGTCAGGGGGACCATGTCGTCCTTCTCCTCGTCGTAGAACATGATCCCTCCCGCCGCCGAGAAGACGTGGAACTCGCCAACCTCGGAGTCGCGCACGAGCGGGCTCGCGCGCTCGATCGCGGAGACCGCGATGTACGGCGGCTCGTACACGTCGCAGCCGCCCAGGTGCGCGCGGGGCTGCTTGGCGCGCGGCAGGCCGGCGTTGGCGAGGTTCGTGCGCGCCGCCTCGCTCGCCCCGGACGAGAAGCCGCCGTACATCTCTGGACGCTGCATCGCCACGTAGCTGCTCGCGCCCGGCGGCAGCACCACCACGTCGGCCCTGTGGCCGCCGCGGCCCACCGTCTCCTGGCCGCGCTTCGTCAGGCCGTACAGCGAGAAGCTGTCGCGCTGCAGACAGGCGTAGTCTTGAACCGACGTCTGCATGGCCTGCAGCACGCCGGCGCCCTGCAGGCCGCCGCCGCCCCCCTGCTTGTTGGCGAACTCGAGCGAGCTGCGGCCGTGGTCCACCACCGCCGCGAGCGCGTCGTAGGCGACGGTTGCGCTGACGCACGCGGCGATGGCGTCTATCGCGCGGCTGAGGGCCTCGGGCCCCTCGCCGCTGCTCAGCACGTCGCGCTCGATGGTCAGCGCCAGGCCGCGTCGCTCCATCTGCGCCGTCACGGGCGACCGCCGGGTGGAGATGAGCCGCGCGATGCCGCCGTGCGGGACTCGCTGCGCCGTGATCGACGGGGCGTCCATGGTCAGCACGTTGTACTGGACGTTGGGGTTCTTGCTGTAGATCCACGGCATCAGCCGCGAGACCGCGCTGTCGTCCTCCCACAGCTTCCCCTGGATGCTGCCGAGCATCTCGCGGGCGGGGTCGCCGCCCGGGTCGTCCACGGAATTTACCGAAGCTCGAAACATCCGCTCCAGGCCGTAGGGCATCGCGTACTCGCTGGTCTTCTGGTGGTACGGGACTTCGCTGACTTGCTGGCCGGCCAGGCTCACGTCCGGCTTCGACCATGGAGGCGCACGGCCTCGGCCGTGCGCCTCGAGAAACTGGCCTCTGTCGCCCATCGTCTCCGCGCCGCTCCAGCGGGTGCTCACGCAGAGCGAGCGCCCTATATAGTCTCGGTTCTCACTCTACAGCAGCATCGGACAGATGCCGCCGCGGCAGCGCGGTGCTAGCCGCGCCACAGCCGCGCCTGTTAGCGAGGTGTCCTGTTTGTGTCCCGACATGCGCAGGTGCTGCGTCGAGGGCGAGCTGGACCTGGAAGGGCAGCGGCCGCCGGCCATGGCGCCGGACACCCGCGTCGCCTTCGCCTCCGCGGCGACGTACCTGCCGAGCATCGCGCTGGTCGTCTGGCTGACCAGCCACTCCGCCAGCACGTGCCTGTGCGACAACCCCACGACGGTCGCGGTGGCGAGCTTCGCCGTGAGCTGGATGCTGGGGCCCACGCTGATCGGCGCCTGGAAGCAGGTGCGGCAGGGCGTTGGCGTCTGGCTCGCGTGGATCGCCTACGGCGAGCTCATCGTGGCGCGGCTGCCGGAGGGCGCCCCGAGCGGCACGCACATGCTCGTCTCCAACTGCTGCTGGGCACTCAGCGTGCTGCTCGCCTCCTCCGCGGCGCCGGTGCCGGACCCGCACGTGGCGCAGAAGCAGCGCACCGCGGCGGAGCAGTGGTCGCCGCGCGTCACGGCGGCGGCGGTGGCCATCTTCGTCGGCCTGTTCTTCCCGGTGGTCGACTCGTCCTTCAGCCACGCGCACTGCGGCGTGCGCATCGCCAAGGCTGCGCTGTTCTCGTCGGTGTTCTCGGCGGTGCACCTGCTGGAGCCGCACAACTGCATGCCGGAGCGGCACACGCAGAAGGTCACGGCGTCTTCCGCCTGGATTCTGCTGGCGCACCACAACATGCTGCCGTTCATCGCGGCGCAGCTCGCCGTGCTTTGCTACAGGAACCGCGAGGTGTTTGGCACCAGCCGGCAGCCGCCGCCGCTGGCGCTCGTCGCCCTCTCGGAGCCGCTCGGCTCCTCCGCGTGGCCGGACGCGCCGAGCGCCGCGGCGCCCCTGTCGCCGCCCGCGGAGCCCGCGCGCGCGCCAGAGGCCGCCCGGGGCACGCACCAGTGGCGCGGAATGGCCACGGGGGTGCACACCACCCCTGTGGCGATGATGGACACTGACAAGGTCGACGTGGACAGGCTGCGGCGCGCCGCGGCGGACAAGGTGAAGAGCGCCATGCACTAGCCGGAGATCGCCATGTCCACGAGCGGGAAGCTGGCCGTGGCGGGTGCTTGTCGCCGCACTGCAGCCGTTTCCGCGTCGTATGTAGCCCCCGCTTCCTTCTGGTACATTTGAATGCGAGCGACACCGCACACAACGCAAACCATCGCGCCGACGACGAACACGGCGCCGGGAGCGCCGCCGTAGACGCCAGCGTCCGACTGCGCGGCGCTCGGCCCGGGGTCGCCGCTTTGCACGCCTGCGCCGCCGCACGCGAGAAGCGAGAGCCAGCGCCCTGCCAGCCCAACGCGCATGTCGGCACGGGGCGGACCGCCAGTATATATATGTACGACATCCTTTATACTGTGTGCAGCGCAGGGAACCCGCGATGTGCGACGACGCGTGCGGCGTGGCGCGCGTCGACGACGTGTACGTCATCTGGCGGAAGCAGACCGCCAGCGTGCTGGACATGGTGACTGCGGCAGTGGCGGGCGGGCCGCACGTGCACTGCGAAATGTGCTTCCGCGTTGCCTCGAGCGACAAGCCGCACGCCTGGTCGCTGCTCACGGTCGGTTCGATCTACCCCATCGGGGTCTACGCTTCAGACGTTTGCGCGGACAAGTTCTACGGCGTCAGCGCTGACCGCGCCGCCGGCGGGGCCTGGGACTGGACCTGCATGAACGTGAGCAAGTGGTTCCCTACCGGCGCCGACAGGCTGGCCCTGTGGAAGTGGAGCGCGGCCAAGGTCGGCGACTGCGGCTACGCGGTCGGCGCCGCGGCCACGTTCGCAGCGCCCTGCGGCGGCTCGGGCGTGGCCTACGGCGCCGACGTCGCCGACAAGCCGCGCTACCTGTGCTCCGAGCTCGTGGCGGACGCGCTGTTCCGCGCGGGGCACGAAGGCACCCCCGCGCTCGCCGGCTTGGCGGCGCGCTGCAAGTCCGGGATTTTCGCGTACGGCGGGACAAACAAGGTGAGCCCGCAAGATCTGCTTAACTTTATTGAGGCGGAAGGGCGCAGCCACAGTGTCTCGCGCATGGACCTGCTGCTCAGCATCTCCAACAAAAAAATCGTTCCGTGGCGCGACGAGCAGCAATGAAACGCGCTTGCCTCCTGTACTTTCGCTCTTACTTCGATAGGCTCTTCGATAGGCTCAGCTCGTGCTCCGAGAGCATGTGCTTGTTCTGGCCGCTGCGGACCGCCTTGACGCCAGGGTACGTCGGCCCGAGGTGGCCGGTGTTCGGCATGTATTTTCGCCCAGTTCGCCTGTGCAGGTAGTGCGCTCCGCGGAAGCAGGTGGTGTTGACCGGCCGCGAGTGCTCAAAATACATCTTGCCCATCGCGCCTGGGTTCTGTTGTTTGTCGTACTTCGCCAGATTCTGCAAGCCGTAGGTGTGCACCATCGCGGCCGCCCCGGTGAAATGCAGACTGTGGGCTTCTGGTGTAGGGTCGTAAGAGCTGCTGTGTTTCCCGGTGATGTTGCACGGGTTCGGTATCGCCTTGCCGCCGGACTGGTGCGTGCCCAGTAGAATCGAGGGACCCTTTCTCCCGGCCGCGGTCGAGTAGTTCATCTTGTCGACACGCTTCTCCTTCTGATTCGAATCGTGGACATCCGAGAAAAATTCCGCGTTGTTGCCTCCGTTGTAGCCGGCCATGTACACGTCCTCGATCACGCTGATGTTCTTGCTTTCCTTCACGACCGCTTTTGAGTAGAACGTCAGGTTGACGTAGTGCATCTTGCGGATCGCGTCGTCGCCGACGGTAACGTTGTTGTGGCCGTAGTACGTCTTGCCAGTTTCTGCTCCGGCCTTCATCATGATCACCGAGTGCATCTGGTGCTCAATGAACGGTCTGAAAAGCAAAATGTCGGAAGCATCCGCCACGACGAGCGCTCCGTCGACCTCCGCTATGCTATAATCTGTTGCGTCTCCGAACTTTTTCCCTTTGTCGCCTCCTTCTGCTTCATATTCTGCCACCTCGTCTGGGCGGAGTGCAGAGCGCGGTCCTCCTGCCCCAAACTTTTTGGCGCGTGCAGGATCTACCTTCGCCCCCACCAGGCCGGTGCCCAACAGAGTGGCAGCCAGCGCCACAGCGCTGGCGCCGGTCCGCAGAACGGCCGTTGACCTCGGCTGTATCATGTCTTTGACACCCCAGTGCACGCGGTCGGTGTTCAGCTGCATCACAGAGCCGCCGCCGCTGCCGCCGCCCCGCTTTTTTCGCGAGCTGCTGCCCGTGCCCTCCAGACTGCGCTTCGATCCACTGCGCGACTGGCCGAGCATGCTCAGAATTGGCGAGCCGGGCAGTGGCGTGCCGAGCTGCCACCGCGCGGCGTTGACTTCGGGCACCTGATTGGGGGCCGTGACACCGGAGAGCCCGATGGACGAGTTGACGAGGGCCAGCCCGCCGACGATGCCCTTCTGACTGGCGCAGAAGGCGCTCAGCGCGTACGCTGGACAGAGAATGGTGTCGCCGCGGAGCGCCTTGTGCGCGTGGGCCACGGTGCCGCTGATCGCGACCGGCAGCAGCGAGTGGCCGAAGCGCGTGTTCGACATGACACTGAAGAGCCACGTCTTGGTCGCGTCGGTGGACGTGGTGGACCTGCTGTTCGCGCCCCCGCCCGCAGTGCAGAAGTAGTTGGCCGGCAGGCTGGACGCGATGAACGCGGTCACGGCGGGGAGCTGCTGCGCTGCCAGTACCGAGCACGCGGCGTCGACGGCGTTCGTCCAGCGCGCGGCGGCCTCGACCTGGAGCGGACTGCCGTGGGCGCAGATCAGCTTGAGGCCGGCGTAGCTCATGTGCAGGCCGCAGTGGCCCGTCCAGCCGTCGGCGGTCGCTTCGACGCGCGCGTCGCTGGCGCTCCCGCTGTTCCCGGCGAAACACTGCTGGAACTCCGTCGTCTGTGCGCTCAGCGAAAACAGACTCACAAGGTCCTTCTGCAGCTCCGCCGTGTTGCCGCAGGCCTGCGTGAGCGTCTCGCACAGCTCGTCTGCGCGGTGGACGACCGCGCGTCGCGCGGACGCTCCGGAGACCGTTTGGTTCGGCATGTACGAGCAGCCGCCGCGGCTCATGACGGACGTCACAACCATGTCCGCCAAGCTGCGCGAGAAGCTGTGGTGCACGGCACCGTCAACGATGTTGACCTGCGTGTACTGGATCGGCACGTCCTGCGCCGAAAAACCTTTCGAGTTGCCCGAGACAAGGGAGTACGACGGCACGCCGTGCTCGCAGAAGTGGCCACCCTCGTGGTCGGTGCTCGTCGACCAGCCGCTTTCCACCAGGGTTTTCAGCACCGCCGACGCCGTGCGCTGCGCAGCCGCCGGCATGCTGACGAGCACGCTGCGGTGCTGCTGCAAGGCGCTGGCCATGACAGCGCGGAGGAGGGTATCGCCGGTATTCGCTGCACCCATACCCACATCCGATTGGAAACTTGCGCCAAAGCTTCCGAGTTCAGCCGCTTCGCGTTCTCTGTTGTGTTCATCAGTACGATTCGGGAAAAAACCACCACCTGCATTTGTTGGGTAGTCTCCTCCTTTGTACATGCCGGTTTCGCCTGATGGTTCCGTGCTGTAGAAGTCGCGTGTATCCTGGGCACCATACTTACGGTTCCTCCAGCCCTCGAAAACCGCCTCCTTCCGGCCCTGCCATCCATCATCGAAATCTTTTGCCGACTGATAATTGAAACCGAACATGGAGTTTTTTTGTTTGTTCAGTTTATGCATCAGCTCAATCTTGCTGAAGTAAACCCAATCGTCGACCTGCTCGTCGTAGATTTCGATGCCTTTGTCCTTGCTGCCGAGGACGTAGTATTCGCCGACCTGCCGAGGTCGCAGCGTCAGATCGATCGGAGGTTCGCCGTTGTAGACGTCGAAGCTTCGAGTCTCGAAGACGCTGAGGCTGCGGAACGACATTAGAGAGCCGCCCTTTCTGATGTTCTGAGTGGCGAGCTGGCCGCCGAGGTAGTAGTCGGTCTTCTCCGGCCTGACCATGTTCATGTAGACGGACAGCTTTGGCGGGCAGATGAGCGTGTCGGCCACGACGCCGTACCGGCCCATCTTCTTCTTGACGTCTTCAACCAACAGGTCGAGCCCGTTTTTCTGCTTCTGCACGGCCGCGTAACGGTACACCTCGTCCTCCACCGTGCGCTCGAGGCCTGTCGTCACGACGCCGTGCTGCGACTCCCACTGCTTGTCGTACACCTCGGTCGACAGGATGGCCGACAGCACGTCGTGGTTCGCGGTCTCCTGCACGCTCTGCGCGATGCCGATCATGTTGCGCCTGTACATCTCCATGCCGTCGGGCGTCCCCATGAAGCCGTGCTCGAGCACCATGGCCAGCCCGCGCCGGACGGACTTGTCCTGCCGCGAGCGCTTGGAGCTCGTCACCAGGCGCGACACACCCTCGTGCGGCACGCGGCCGGCCAGCTGCTCGTTGAAGTGGAACTCGTTCCACGCGAACGAGATCTGGTCCGTCTGCTCCCACGGCAGCAGGCTGCTCGTGTAGAATGCGGTGCGCCCCTCTCCCGTGATCAGGTCGTTCAGCGTGTCGCGCAGGTAGATGTTCTTGCCGCGGTAGGCCTCCGGCAGGTCGTAGTTCTGCTCAGAGTAGCGCTCGTAGGCATTGGTCGCCATCGGTGTGTTGGTTGGGCCAAAGTACTGTGTCCACGGGTTCTTGCCCGCGACGGAAATGTCGCCGTGCACGCGGGCGGCCGAACCGCCGGTCGTCATGCTCGTCGGATCCATGGCTGCCCCGCACGGCCGCGCACGGCCGTGTCTAGTGATCGGGAAAGCGGTGATTACTATACATATAGACAGATGCTTGCGTTTTGCGCTCGGCCGCGTGCGCCCCGGCGCGCGCCGCCACTGCCGGGCGGCTGTCGGTGCTGCTGGGGTGGTGCGGTATTTTTAGCGCAGGTGGAATCTGGAGATCCAGTGAGAGAAACGATTTTCGCGATTACGGATGATACGATAGATCTGTGAATTGCGTCGGCTCGGACGGTCGCAGGTAAAAGCAGTCCGCCGACAGTAGTGTGAGCGCGCCATTGGCCGGGGGCAGGAGGGCACCGCATTTCGGCGGAAATGCGTCCGCGCACACGCCCCGCTGCTCGCAGGAGGCTTGCGCCGGGGCCGGCGGTCGGCCGAGCGGACGTATAAACCAGCGCGCGCGTCGACCTGGGCGCGCACGCACCCGCATGTACCGCCGCGCACCCAGCCCGGAACCCAGCCCGGCACCCAGCCCGGCCCTTGCTCTTGCTACCGTCGACTCAGGCGCCGCCAAGGTCGCGTACCTAGCTTTAATTCTCAACAGATTGCTGTTCGGCCGCATCGCAGACGGGTCGCTCCCGCAGCTCGACGGCCATGTTATAGTGAAACGCGAAGGTCGCGTGGTCAACGACTGCTACTCCAAACGTGGCAAAGAGATCTGCTTGGCGGAAAAGGCGGATGCCATTAGAACGGCGAACGACCCTTTAATGGACGCCGTGAAAGCAACTATGGCCCCCGATCTTCTGCAGAAGCTCGCCGAGCTCACGCCGCCGGATTTTTTGGACGGGGAGGACCCGGGCCGCGTCGGCGTTTACTTTGAGACGTCAGACGCAGACGACCAGGAACGCTTGCGCGAAGTCTTCGAAACATACATCTTGCCGATGGTCACCGAGGCAATCCAGTCCGTCATGGAACATGTGCATGATAGGCAACTGCATCACCAGATTCTCGCCGCCGTGGCAGAGACAGCGCCGTGGGACATGTGCACGTGCTTGGCAGCAATGCACCTCGTTCGACACCCGACGGACACTGTCGAGTTTGTGTCCATGGGATTTACAGACAGGTCAGTGCCGGGCGGCACTAAACGCCATCAGGAGTACCCCATCAAGGACGGCGGTCCGATCAGTTTTAGGATGTACGAGTAATGTTCGCCTAGGAGGCGAACTTGAATTTACAGTGTTTCCAAACTGGCAGCGCCTCTGCGCCGCTCGCCCCCCACACACAGCGGACGCTCCGGCATCCCCGACAGTCGCACCAGCCAGCTCAGCGCGGGCAGCCTGGCAGCCTGTATTCGCGCGTCAATCCACCGCCGCCGGCGGCGCTTGCCGCACCTCTCGCACGATGAAGCGGTCGACCTGGAAGCCGGCGGTGAGCCGGCGCATCGCGCAGAGCTGCTTGGAGCGCCACTTCCACACGTTCGATCTGAGGCGCCTCTCATCGCGCAGGAGCTTGCTGTGTCTTTTCCGGTGCTTGGCGCTCGCGAGCTTTGCGTCTTTCGCCCGCTGCGCCGACGTGCGAATGGCTTTCAACATGCTGTCGTACAGGCGCTGCTTCGGCTTCGGCCAGCCGTCCCGCTGGCTGTTCAGGAAGGCGATGTGCTGCCCGACCACCCGCGGCACGGCGCCGGAGACGCTGCCGAACATCATGCCGAAGCCGCCGGGGGCCGGGTGGACGCTGCCGTCCGGGCCGGCGTGGGGCGTGTCGCGGCACGTGGGGCACTGGTCGTGGGTTGAGCCCAAGGTGCGGAACCAGTCGACGATGCAGTGCACGTGGAAGGCGTGGCCGCACTGCAGCGCGTGCACCGGCGCGGTCCCGGCGCCGCAGGGCTCCAGGCAGATGGTGCAGGGCGTGTCCGCGGATGCCATGCGAGCGGGCGGCCGCCCCGCGCCGCGGGGCGGCCGCCCAACCCCCCCCGCAGCAATCTCTGGGCGGTTGGGACAGAGTGCGCGAGAGAATCACAACGTGCATGACGGACACGCGCGCGGCCGACCTCCGCGACACAAAACGCCGATTCTGTACAGACAGACGGCAGCCCGAGCGGGGCGGCTGCCGCTCGCCAGCGCCGCCGCCGCAGCGCCCCCGGCTCCCCGCAGCGATGTCCGCCGCGCCGACCCTGGGGCGGATCCTGTACGTCGACTGCGAGACCGACCGGACGCTGGCCGAGGCGGGCTACGCCGAGGAGCCGATGTTCGCTCGCAGCGCCAACGAGAGAAAATACGAGCGCAGCGCTGCCGTGCAGAAGATGATGGTCACGCTGTGCGTGACGCGCTGGAGCGACGAGACCAGCACGCGCGTGCACGCGCCGCAAGCGGCGCCCCGCGGCGCCGTCGAGCTGGTCTCGCTGCTGGACCAAGCCGACGCCATCTGCGCCTGGAACGCCGGCCACGTGGTCGGCCTGCTCGCGAAGTACCTGCCGGCCGGGCGGGTGCTCGACTCCGTGCAGTGGCGCGACAAGTCGATCGACCCAATGGTGCAGCTGGCCCACGCTGTGTCTGGACAATTCCAAACTCTGTCCAGCGTCGCCGCGAGCGACGACGTGTCGGGCCGCGGCGACGAAGCCGTGGCGCTGCACGCGCAGGGCAGGACGCAGGAGCTCTCTCGCTGTCTCGAGCGCGACCTCGGTCTGCTGCAGGGTCTGTGCGTCTCGCTGCTGGGCGGGGGCACGGTGAAGGTCCCCGTGGGCGCAGCGCTGCGGCCCGGTGCATGGCAGCGGCCGCCGGCCAGGACGGTGTCAACGCAGACCACGACGCAGGCGACGGTGCGGCGGGCCTGAGCAGCGCGGACGGCCAGGAGCAGAAGGTGCGGGAGGCATGGCTGCAGGCGAAGAGCGCGTGTGCTGCCCCAAACGTGACAGTAGCGGCGCTGAAGAAGTCAGTGAGAAGGTTCATGACGTTCTCGGAGCGCCTGCGGAAGAAGCAGCAGAAGGAGCTGGAGGAGATGCGCGCCACGACGGCGGCGCTGAGCGAGGAGCTGGCGCGCGAAAAGATCGCGGAGAAGCAGGAGGCGGGAAGGAAGAGGGAACCGAAGAGGAAGAGCCCGGAGGCGGGCGACAGTACGCAGACAGGGTTGACTTCGGTCAAGCTAAAGTTGTGCGTGTCGCCTTTCGACACGAGCTGGAAGAACCCGAAGGGGGAGAACTGAATGTGACAGCGCGCACCGCGGCGAGATTCGGCGGAATGGACGCGGCTGCGCTGGACGCGGTGTTCTGGCCGGGCGCGGCCGCGCTGGCGGCGGCCAGGCCGCCGCGGGCGCCGACCGACGACGAGGCGTGCATGTTTGGCTGCGCGCCGGTGCAGAACATGTTCGCGCTGGAGGGGCTGCTGGAGCGGGCCGTCCAGTTCGCCGAGGAGGCCGACTGCGATCGGCGGGAGCACGGCTGCACGTGCGTGCAGCTGCGCTGGCGTGGCGACGTGGCGTGCTCCGGCAACGCCGCGGTGCACGCGCAGCCCACGTTCTTCGCGAAAGGCGCCGTGGTGGTGGCGGTGATGGTGTGGAACGGTAGCGTCTCGGCGCGGCGGCTGGTCGCCGAGCGCGACTGCGTTGTCTTCGAGCTGCCGGTCGGCGAAGACGGCGTGGTGGCGTACTTGACGGAGCGAGGGCTGGATGTGACGTACAGCCGCAAATGAAAAACAAAAAGACGAAGTGTCATTTCTGTATATGAGCCAGAGCATAAAACAAAAATTCACTCCATAGATCTAGTGCACAAGCTGCACTTGGCCTGGTATAGAGACACGGAAGCGGTCGGAGCCCCGCGCCGACTGTAATGTCGGTTCGACGAGCGCCGCAGCACAGCGGTACAGCTCTGGGCGCCGTGTCGCGGCGGCCATTGTGGTCGGTTGTAAAATTTAACTTCTTCGGCAACCTCCTTACACTCGAAGCGTAGATTCTACGCCGCGCGATGTCGCGCCCCGCCGCCGTTTTTTTCGACCGAACTGCCGCGACTGCCCCGCCTCTGCGACAGGCATGAGCAGCAAATGGTCGGCGCGGCTTATATACGTGCAACGCGCCGGGCATTGCAATGCTGCGGCTGATGTTGGCCGCTCTGGCGGCGCTCTGCGGTGCCGGCCTGGCCAGCGCCCAGTTCTCGGCCGACACGAGCGCGCTCACGCGCGTCGCCGCCGCTGCTGGGTACGAGTCGCTGCGCGCCAGCGTGGACCCGCTGGCAGGGAGGGCGTGGATAGTCGTCTGCGCGGACGACCGCTGTGTCACGTGCGAAGGCGAAGCCGCGCGGGCGGTCACGGCAGGCTGGGCGCGCGGGGAGCTGGCGCCAACGGACTGCGCTGGCACGTCTGTCGGCCGAAGAGACGACACCGGAAACTCCACCGGCACCTGGCGGGTCGGCCGCTGCGGCGACGGCTACGAGATCACAGTGGACGCCGAAGTGTGCACGTGCAGCCCCGCGGGCGACTCGCTGACCCTGCGGCCCGGAATTGGAAGCGGAAACTGGGGGGGCGCCGGCCCGTCCTGTCGCGGCGACGAGGAAATTTCTCTGTCAGTTTCGCTCGCGGTCCCCGGCGATTCCGGCGGTCCGCCGATCTTGGCCCAACAGGCAGCAGGCTACGGCTACGGGGAAGACGGGGAAGACGGGGAAGACGGCACCGACGGCACGCACGGGACCAACGGGACCGACGGCACGCACGGGACCAACGGGACCGACGGCACGCACGGGACCGACGGGACCGACGGCGCCGACGCATCTGACCCACCGGTGGAGCTCGTGCCAAACCTGCAGTCGTGCGGGGCATGTCTCAACGCGTCGGACACGCAGTGGTGCATCGGCGATTCCTGGCTGCAGCAGTACAGCCTATCACTGTCCGCGTGCTTCCACACCAACTACAGCTGTTTCACGGGCGTCCCAATTCGACACATCAGAGCCTGTGTTACGACCGAGTCCGACCGGCCGGATCTTCGCTACCACCTCCCCTTCTTGGACAGAAGTCAGCTACACGAGCTTTACGCATCGAATGGCCAGTTCGAGTGGCAGATTTCGTACCCGCAGCACTGGCTCACGACGGTCTCCAACGCGACGACCTACGTGCGGCCGCCCTGCGGCTCCCTGTTCGACGTCGCCGGCAGCACGCTGGGGCACACCGCGGTCGCTCTGGCGCCCAACGACACGGCGTCGGCGACGCTGGCGGGGGCCGGGGTCTCGCTGCGCGCCGCGCACACCGCCGACGTCAAGGCCGCGCCCTCGCGCTACTTGCACCACGCAGCGACGCTGACCAGCCTGGGCGCGGCCGCGATCCAGAACATCACCGCGAGCGGCCCGCCGCGGCTCGTGCTCGAGATCACGAACCTGACCGCGGCCGGCGTCGTCGCGGTCGTCGAAACGCGGTGCGACGCTGCAGACACGCACTGCGCCGGCGTGCTGGAGATACAGTGCCCGCTGTGCGTGGGGTACATCGTCGGCGACAGCGCCATGATGACGAGGCGTCAGTTCTACGTCGAGCTGCTGGCCCGCACGGGCGGCAGCGCGTGCGACGCGCAGTCGCCTCCGCCGCGACGCAGCTTCTTGGCGATTGACGTGGCTGCCGTTGTGCAGCTGTACAGCACGGTGTGGGTCGCCGGAGGCGGCCTGAACGACGCGCAGGGGGCGCCGCTGTGGCTGGGCCTGCCGCAGCGCGACGCTCCGCTGCCGCCGCAGGTGGGCGACGCGCCGCCGCTGACGTCGCACTGCTACACGGAGTTTGCCCCGGAATGCAGCGCCGCGGCGCTCACGTCCAGTGAACCCTTCCACACGTGCGTGCAACGACGCCGTCCGGCCAGCCTGCGCACGAGGCCAACGAACGGCGCGTGGTCCGGCGGACCCCTGATCCACAGCAGCGGCGGCCCGCTGATCCTCGCGGCGGCCGCCGACTGCGACAACCTCGCGGCCCTCCCCATCGCCTGCCCGCTCGTGCGTCGCACCTCGACGGGCAGCCCGCAGAGCGTCCACGGCGACGTCGGGGCCTGCGCCGACGGCACGGGCCCGGGCGGTGGCGCCGAGCCGTGCTTCTGCAGGACCAATGACGGCGACGGCAACCACGCCGTGGCCTACTTCCTTCCGTACTCGAGCGACTCCTTCGACCTGACCGTGGCGGTGCACCACTCGGGCGTGGCGCGGCTCCCGATCCGCGTCGGCGCCGGCGCGGCATGCAACGTCACGGAGCACGGCCTGGCGCTGGACCGCCTGGACGTCGCGGCCCTCGCGGCGCCGACCGCGGCGGACCCGCTGGCGGCGATGTGGGCGCACGCCGCCGACCTGCGCGGCCAGCACGCCACGGCGTGCCTGACGCAGGCGCGCGCGCGCCTGGTGTACGCGCCGCCGCCGCAGCAGCTGACCAGCTCCGGCACCGCGTTCGCGCCGCTGCAGTGCGGCGTGGCGTCGTACAGCGAGCTCGCGACGGAGTCGACGGTCGTGCTCGTGGGCAGCCAGGCGCTCTCGGCGGACCCGTGCTGCACGGCGCTCGGCGACGGCCAGCCGCACGACGCCTGCTGCGTGAGCGTCACGAGCACGGCCACCGGCGCGCTGCAGGTGTTCGCCGACGCGCCGACCGCGAGCTCGACGGCCGAGCTGCACGCGGCGCACGCGCTCGCGACCAGCGGCAACGCCGGCCACCGCGCCGACGGGTTCAAGAGCTGCAGCGCCCGGTTCGTCTCGCCGCTGCGCGGCTGGTCGGCGCACAGGGCCGCGGCGGCCGTGGACTGGTGCCGCCGCGCCGTCTGGGCGACGGCCGCGGCGAGCCCGTGCCTGCTCTCGAACGGCGGCAGCGACTGCGCGGTCGCGCCGCCGTTCAGCGCGCTCTGCCTGGCGGTGGAGGCGGCCGCGGCCGAGGGGGTCTGCAGCCTGCGGCCGGAGCTGCTCAACGGCACGGCGTCCTGCGCGAACGCCACCGAGGACGAGCAGCGCCGCCTGTTCCGCTGCCTGGGCTCGCGCGGCTCCGGGCTGCGGGACCTGCCCGACCTGAGCGCCGCCCCCGAGATGCGGGACCTTGAGACCTTCCGCAACGCCACCACGTGGAACGACACGGCGCAGCTGTGCGTGGGGCCGGAGGCCTGGGCCTACGCGGCAGACGCCGCGTCCTTCGCGGACCCCGGCGCCGCCTGGACCGAGGGCGCCGGCTGCGCGGCCAACCGCACGCAGGAGGCCCACGCCTCCCGCCCGCGCATCACTGGCCGGCGCGGGCCGCGCGCGACTCTGGCCGCAGCGCTGCAGTGGCCGGCCGAGCCGCCGCCGCCGCTGGACTGGCTCGCCGCGGTGACCGTGGACCCGCCGGCCGCGGCCGCCGCAGCCTACGGGATGCTGCCGGACTTCGACCTGCGGCTGGCCGGCGCCGCGGCGCCGGCCGGCGCAGCCCCGCGCCGCCTGACGGCGCCGGCCTCGTTCGCCTGCGTGCTGCCGCCGCAGCGGGTGCACCTTTTGGACAGCGCCGGCGGCCTGGCCGTGGAGGTGCGCTGCCCGAACCTCCTCGACGACTGCCGGCGCCGGCCGCGGCCGCTGCCGCCGACGGCCATGCCGGCCGACTCCGACGCCGCCGCGGAGTGGCGGCAGACTTTCCAGGGCGCCGCCGGCCCGCCGGACAGCAGCGACGCCATGCAGGCGTCCATCCAGCTCGCGCGCGCCCGAGACGACGGCGCGGACGGCCCGTCGCTGGCGGCCCTCTGCCGCCGCTCGGAGGACGGCCTGCTCTGGCACAGCACCGGCGCGCTGACCGCCGCGGGCATGTGCGAACTGTCGCTGGCGCTGGTGCCCAACGCCAGCGTCTGCGCCGGGCTCGGCGCCGGCTGGCCGGACGCGCTGCTTGCCGCGCCGACGTGGCAGCCCCGCACGCAGGCCTCCGCGCAGCCAAGCTGCGCCGCGGCCGACGGCCGGGGGCTGGTTCGCGGCTCAGCCGCGGAGTGCGGCTGCGGCGGCCGCACCGCGCGCCCCGCGGCGGAAGCCGCCGCTGCCGACGCGGTGCGGCACGACGCGCTGCCGCTGGCCGGCGCGGCCACGCTCTCCGGCGGCGAGGGCTGCGGCGTGGACTACGGCCGGCTGGCGGCCGCCGTGACGCGGCACGTGGCGGCCACCGCCGGCCACCGCGTGCGGCAGCTGCTGCAGTGCGAGCTCGCCGGCCGCCGCGCTGCCCACCGGCTGCTGGCGGGCGCCGACGCCGCCGGGGCCGGGATGCAGTGGGCGGCGAACGGCAGCTTCTCCTACAGGCGCAGCTGCCTGCCGGCGCTGCAGAACCCGGCCCTGTGGACCGCGCACAACGAGCTGACGGTGCTGAACGCCACGGCAGCGGGGGCCTGCGCGCCGGGGGAGGCCGACCGAGTGGTGCGGCTCACGGCGCAGACGCCGCCGACGCCGGCCGTCGCACCGATCGGCGGCGGCGGCGCGCTGCTGCCGGCGTCGCCGTGCATCGGCCTGGCCGCGGTCGCGCTCTCGCTGTCCGCGCTGCCCAGCAACGACACACTGACGGTGTGCTACGCGGCGACCAACCCGCTCGGGCCGCGGTGCGCCGCCCCGCTCGCAAAGTGTCTGAAAATGGCGCCGGACGGCACGGCCGCTGTCGTGGCGCTGAGCCTGTGCAACGTCACCGTCGCCGAGCGCTCCGACGGACGGGCGGCCGTAGAGCTCGAGTTCTGCGTGACCCACGGCGACGCGTCGACGTCGACAGAGACTGTCTGTTTGGATACCATCTGCCCCACCTCAGGGGAGGTCGGCCTGACGCCGCCAAAGAGGCACTCGGATCTGGTGGACTCTCTTATAGAAGAGTTCTTTCACGTCAGGGGCGAGAAGGAGCAATGGGAACACACCTTGATGTTCTTGCTCGTCGTCATCGTGTTTTGCGGCTTGTTAAGAACCTGCTTGAAGTACGCCTGCAAGATCGGCCGTTTGGGCACTAAGTTTGATACCGGTGTACGGCAGCGCAAGACACCCGTGCAGCCGCGGGTCAGCGAGACCGCTCCGCTCATATGGGGCGCAGTAGCGCAACAAAGACCCGAAGCGCAATCCTCAAGTCGCGCTCGAGCGCGGCAAAGACGAGCAAGCCCGTCGCCGCAGCCGGCGGCGGCGGCGGTCGACGGGGCGACGCTGCAGCTGCCGCGATCGTGGACGTTGCGGACGCAGTGAGGAAGCTCGCTGTGGGCCGGCTGCGCGTCGCGCTAGGGGCTCTGGACGGCCACAGAGCCGAGGCCATCGAGCGCGGGATCAAGGTCGCCAGCCCGCGCGCGAGGGGCTACAAGGCGCAGGTGCGCGCCGTGGTGCACATCCTGGCGACGGATAAACGGCAGCCCGGGTGCCTGTTGCAGCGGCTGCGAGACGGCTCGGTGCTGGCGGAGCGCGTGGGCACGCTCCGGCCGGACCAGATGCCGTGCGACGCGGACCGGGAGCACGCGGCGGCTCTTCGCGACGGCAGCCACACGGCGGCGCGAGAGCTGCTGCGGAACGCGCCCGAAGGCTGCCACAAGTGCCCGCGGTGCGGCGACAGCCGCACGGTGCACACCTGCGCGCAGACGCGCTGCGGCGACGAGCCGATGACGGTGTTCGTGACCTGTCTGTGCTGCGACAACCACTTCAGGGGCTAGATCTTGACAGGTGGCCTGAGGAGAAAATAAGGAATCAGCGCTCGCTTCCAGGATGCGTGTGTTGATTTTTTGCGTGCGATAGTGACTGGGGTGTTTGACTGTGATTTGCGGTCGGGGAGTTTTGGAATGAATTGTCAACGGCCACTGATCAGTGGGCATCCAGCTGGCACCTCGGATTTGCGGCGGGTCTGGTAAATTCGGCGCGTGCTTGATTTTCGGCGGATGCATTGCGCAGATCAGGCCAGCGTCGCTGCAGCCTCGCAGGCCGCGGCGCCTCGCTGTTCTCGGTAGGCCACGACTGCGGCGGCGGCGCCTGCCGGTTTGTCTTTGTCTTTGTCTGTGAGCTGCAGCGCGAGCTTGAGCCCATCCCAGAGCAAGACTGCCAGCCCGATTGCAAGCACGAGGCCGTCGTCCAGCTTGATTCCTTTGTAGATGAGCGCGGGCGCGGCGAGGGTGACGGCGACGACTCTCCCTGCGGTTTGGAGCTCGCCGCGGAGCGCGCGCGACATGCGGCCCGCGGGTGCGACGCGCGCGCTGATGGCGTGGGTTTGCTTTGGGTGCGGCGCGCGCGGCATATAGCGGCGCGCGGCTGCGTCGCGTCGCGCTGTGTGCGGGCGGGCGGGCGGGCGGGCGGGCGGTGTGCATTGGCTGCGTCGCGTCGCGAGTAGACTCGATCGCATTCAGGAAAAATCGATCGATCAATTTCTATATTCATTCAAGCTAGCACCAGAGGTGCCCGCTCCTAAGCAACCGAGAGTAAGCCTAAGCCCGACGGAACCACATAGTCGTACTCCTGTCTGCTGCCCGTCCACTCCGCCTGGCTCAGGAACCCGCCCTCTTCCCCCGCGCGAACTCGGAACCCTTTGTCCACGCCCGCCCGGGACGTGTACGCCACGATCAGCTCCATCACGTCGTACGACATCAGCTCCATCAGGTTGTACGGCAAGGCCGGCCGGCGCCGCATCGCGAGCATCTCCGGGTCGATCTTGCCGGCCTGCTCCTGCGCCTCGGCCTCGGCCTCGGCCTTCGCCGCGAGGAGCTTCCCCATGGGGCTCCCGGCGTCGAGCTCGGCCTTGGCGGCCTTGCCGAGCGCCGCAGCTAATAAGCGGCCGGCGATCGAGCCCTTCGTCTTCGTCTTCCACCAGCCGACAAACCTGCACGATCACGAAGCGTGCCGTTGAGCCCCATTCAGTAAACCGTGACACGAACCGCTCCGGCAGGTCCAGCCAAACAGGCTCGGGCGTGGGCGACAGGGAGAGAGGCGCGCGCGGCGGGTGGGTGGCGGTGTGGACGGCGAGGCGGTTGGCTCGCGCACTCCTCGATGGTGACCAGCCCGTCGAGCGTGCCACTCGTCTCCATCTCGTCCAGCGCCTGGAAGGCCTCCTCCTGCGTGAACTTCAGCCCCAGCGATCCGCAGAACTCGATCACCTCCCCCTCTGCAGAGCTCGAAACCGCAAACCGTGAACACCCGCACGAACAACAGCGGAGCGGAGCAAAACACAGAAGGCAAACGCACCGTCGAGGAAGCCGCTCATGTCGGCGTCGTACTCGTAGAAGAGCTCGGCGACCTTCCCGTGAGCCTCGATGTCGGCGAACTTCTTGGCCTCGGCGGCCTTCTGCTCCGGCGCCGGCGCCGGCTCCAGCTCCGCGACAGCAACCACGGGAGGCTGCGGCAGGGCCAGGCTGGCGAACGCCAGCCGGCGGTGTGCACCCACCAACCCGTCGAACGCCGCCAGCGAGTGCTTCGGGTACGCCGTAATCTCCTGCAGGAACGCGTCGGCCTCCCAGCCGCAGCTCGTCAGCGGGTACGTGTCCAGCGCGCGCCGCGGCCGCGACGACGCATCTCTCCCCGAACGATGATAGTGGTACCGGACTGTGAGGATCTCCTGCTGCAGCACGGCCTCGAGCACCACCGCGCGGTCCCGCCACACCGCCGACTCAAAGTACTTCATGGCATCGGCGTCGATCTCCACGGCGGTCAGCGCCACCGCGGGGTCGGCGAGCGCTGGCGCAAGCGCGAACGCCAGGCAATCCAAATGTACGTTTTGATGCATCGCGGCCAGCACCACTTCATGGTCTCCCTTCAAGGCAGGCGACGCGCTCCTCAGCGCGAAAGCGTTGTCAAGCACGGCGGTCAGCACCACCTCGCGGACGGCCCGCATCTCCTGAGACGCGTACTCCAGCGCGTCGCCTCGCCCCGTCACGGCGACCAGCGTCAGCTCCAGGTCGAGAGCGCGCGCTTCCTCGAACGCGGCATCGTCGCTATCCGCTGGCAACGCGCCGGTCAGGTCGCCCGCCCCGGAGGACAGCACGTCGCGTTGGTATTTACTACCGGCGGCGGCCAGCATCACCTCGCGGTCGGCCCGCAGGTCCAGCCCCACATCGAGGGCCACCTCGACGGCCCCCATGCCGATCGTCGCCGCGGCGACCAGCACCACGTCGCGGTCGCTGTGCAGGGCCTCGGCTGCGTGTTTCAGCGCCCAGCCGTCCTGCCTCACGGCGGCCAGCACCACCTCGCGGTCGCCCCGCAGCAGTTCCGAAGCCCACTCCAGCGCTATGCCAGCCTGCCTCACGGCGGCCAGCACCACCTCGCGGTCGCTGTGCAGGGCCACGGGTGTTACAGCCAGCGCCCAGCCGTTCATCGCCACGGCGGCCAGCACCACCTCGCGGTCGCCCCGCAGCAGTTCCGAAGCCCACTCCAGCGCTGCGCCGTCCTGCCTCACGGCGGCCAGCACCAGCTCGCGGTCGTCCCGCAGCGGCTCCGAGGCGTACATCAGCGCGAATCCCGACGCCAGCACGGCGGCCAGCACCACCTCGCGGTCCTCCTTCAGCGGTTCCGAAGCTTCATACAGCAACTGCGGCACCTTCGCCACGGCGTCCAGCATAAACGTTTTGTCGCCCAGCAGGGCTCGCGAAGCGTACTGCGGGAAACCTGGGTGGGGCGGTCCCATTAAGCTCAGCACCAGCTCGCGGTCGCCCCGCAGCAGCTCCGAGGCGTACAGCAGCGCACTTGTCTTGCCCCTCACGGCGTCCAGCACCAGCGCGCGGTCGGCCTGCAGCGGCTCGGAGGCGTACTGCAGCGCCAGGCCGTTCTGCGCCACGGCGGCCAGCACCAGCTCGCGGTCGTCCCGCAGCGGCTCGGAGGCGTGCTCCAGCGCCTTTCCCCGCACCAGCACGGCGGCCAGCACCAGCTTGCGGTCGGCCTGCAGCGTGTCCGAGGCGTACTGCAGCGCACTTTCTACGGGTCTATTTCGGTGATCGGCGTCGCTCGACACGGCGGTCCACACCAGCTCGCGGTCGGCCTGCAGCGTGTCCGAGGCGTACCGCAGCGCCAGGCCGTCGCTCGACACGGCGGCCCACACCATCTCGCGGTCGGCCTGCAGCGTGTCCGAGGCGTACTGCAGCGCCAGGCCGTTCTGCGCCACGGCGGCCCACACCACCTCGCCGTCGTCACACAGGCTGGCGTCCCACAGCTGAGCCCACTTCAGCGTCAGGCCGTTCTGCGCCAAGGCGGCCAGCAGCAGCCCCCGCTCCGGCACCCACCAAGGATCACGGTGCTTCCCCTTCAGATCATGCAGCAGCAAGCCGTCCCGGTTCACGGCGGTCAGCATCACCGCAGGGTGGAATAGCAGCGCAGGGGCGACGTGGTTTATAGCATTGTGGCCCTGCGACATGGCCGCCAGCACCACCTCAAGGTCACCGCGCGCGGCTTCCGACAGGTACATAAACGTCTGGAGCATGCACAACATATTCCGTACGTCTTCGGCGCGCTCCTCTGCGGTCAGGATGCCGTGGTTGACCGCGACGAGGGGCCCCGCAGCCGCGCGCGCCGGCGCCTCCCGCAGCAGCCGCAAGGGCATGCCGCAGAAGTGCAGCTCGTCGCGCTGAGCGGCCGGTCGCCGCTGAGCGGCCGGTCGCCGCGAGCTCATGCCGCAGACAAAGCAAGAAGCGCGGCTGCGATCAGCCTCACGACGGCCTGGATCCCCCCCGGGCCAGCCATAAATACTACGGCGGGCCCGCCCCCACGCCCAGGCTCTGCGGCCCTCCCACGCCCCCACATTCCAATAGGGCTGATCGGTCCGCTCTGCTGGGCAGTCTCCATGGATTATTCGCGCAGAACCAGAGCCCGTAGTAGTTTTCTGCGTCCGGATCTGATTCCGGATCTGATTCCGGATCGTGGTTGCGTTCGGACGGCGTTAGGCTCGCGCCGGGTCGGGCCCGGGCGCACAGCAGCCAGCGCTGGCCGCGTAGATGTGGCCGGCGAACAGTGTCCGATATCAGCAAGGCGGGGGGCGCCCGGGCGGCTTCGCCTTCGGCGGTCAGCCCGCCGCGGCGCCGGCGGTGGGCGGCTTCGGCCAGCCCGCGATGGCCGCGGCTAACGCGTGGCTGCAGGTGCAGAAGGGTGCGGTGCGGTGCACGTGCGGCAGTCTCGTGTGCCTGTCGGAGCCGCCCTCCGTCTCGCTGGACGGCATGGCGCTGCAAGGCCCTCTACACGCAGGTCTGGAGCTCAGTACGGCTGCCCACAACCCGGCTCGAATGTGGTCCCCGGAGGCGCGGAACTTCTGCACCGCTCTGTGTGCGGCCTACCCGGGCATGGAGATGACGGTGCGGCTGTCGGAGCGGCCGCCGGTCTACGTCTACCCGCACTTCCACGGGCCGCACGTCCACGCGACACACGAGTA
>Ga0209709_10000692_pt1 | contig 31949 bp, 24 predicted proteins | sample ArcticOcean_MG_C_2_FD_187435 | JGI IMG/M metagenome (GOLD analysis project Ga0209709, IMG submission 187435) | Marine microbial communities from western Arctic Ocean - ArcticOcean_MG_CB4_136 (SPAdes) (version 2) | ecosystem: Environmental > Aquatic > Marine > Oceanic | place: Arctic Ocean... | reverse complement strand
AGCTGCAGGAACGTATTATTACCAATGTTCAGTTCACGATGGTATGTACGGAACAATTACTGTTCAATAACAGGCATATCCTGTTTATTAAGTTCAGATAATGATAACAAGCTTTGAAAACAGTTTTGTATATTGGATAGATAAATTAGATATATGAAAAAGCTTCTTCTACTTTCGTTATTAATAACGATATCATTAAATGCTCAAGAAAAAATACTCCTAGACTATCAAAAATGGGAATTAAAATCATTCAAAGAAAATAGGGTTTTTATTTCAGAGCAAGAAGGTGTATATCTAGATAATATATCTGAACCTGAAATGTACTTGTATAAAGCCAAGGGAGATTCTATAACAGATAAGGCTATGATAATTTGTCCTGGAGGAGCACTTCTTTTTAGTGCCTATGAAAAAGAAGGAGTTAAACTAGCTAAAAAACTAGCTTTAAATGGAATTACTGCAATTGTCTTGAAGTATAGAACATATCCAAGAAAAGGTTCTGTAATAGACTGGGCTGGAACATTATGGGGTAAACCTCAAGTGGTAATAGATAGTGCCAAAACAATACTACCTTATTCTTCAAAAGATGCCTTAAATGCTATTGAGGTAATAAGGAATAACGCGTCAAAATACAATATCAATCCTGATAAAATTGGACTGATGGGATTTTCTGCTGGTGGAGCTGTTACTATGGAAGCTGCATATACTTCAATCTCCAAAAATCAACCAAATTTCATTGCGCCTATTTATCCTTGGATGGATATTGTTGGAGGACAAAAGGTTCCAAGTAATAAACCTCCTGCATTTATTACCTGTGCTAATAATGACGGATGGAAAGAGATTCCTACTTCAAGTGTTCAAATTTACCAGGACTGGATTCAAGCGGAAGCAAAAGTAGAGCTTCATATGTTTAGTGAGGGGGGTCACGGATTTGGGATGAATAAAATAAATTCTCCAGTTGATAGATGGTCTCAATTATTGGTCGATTGGATATTAGCTTTATAAAAATAAAAAAACCACAGGCTTTAAAAAACCCCCACCTAAGCGTCAAGCTAAAGTGAGGGCTACAAAGCATCAATACCACTTTACCTTTATTTATTCAATAACTGGCATATCCTCTTCAGTAAGTCCAGGGAATTGTGAATCTATTATAGTAGTAAACGGAAAGATTCAGTACTTCGTTAAAGGGCAGAGAGTAAAGCCAAGTGATTACTATAGATTAAGAAGTGAGATAAGAAAAAGGTTGCAATAAGGGGACAAAAACCTTGTAATATATTGATTTAATTGATAATAGTTTTACTTGGTAAGGAAGAGGTCGGCAGTTCAAATCTGCTCGCTGGCTCAAGGATATCAGGGCATTCCGAAAGGTTTTGCCTTTTTTTATTCTTTATAGCGCACTTATTACGTTACTTTTTAAATCTTCTATTATTCCACACATAAGCCCCATTTCAGAACCAACTCTAAAATTATCAAGTTATTAGGGTGAAAAATTAATTGACAAAATATCTTTTTCAATCAATGCTAACCATCGTGCATACATTTTACCACTAGGGTGTAAATTATCATTTGCTATGAGTGAAAGATCATTAAGTGCATTTCTGGAAATATCAGTAATATTATAAAATTTTATATTTCGTTGATCAGCTTCATACTTAATAATATTATTAAACTCATTAATTTGTTTCGTTATTTCATCTCTTTCTAAAGAATTAGCAAAGGGCGTAGCCCCCCAATCTGGAATTGATAAAACAAAAACCCTCTCTTTTATATTTCCACTTAATATAACGGCCTGATCAATAAGCTCAATGAAACTTGGTCTGAAATTCTCCGCCAATTGTCCTTGGAACTGATTATTTACTCCAATCAGAAGTGATACAAGTCCGTAAGGGGGTTCCAAAGTTGAATCTTCAATCGCAGCTATTAACTCTTGTGCTGTCCATCCAGTTTGAGCAATAACTTCTAGATTATTAATTTCTGAATTGACTTTTGATAATTTATCTAAAAGCTGAACTGGCCAACTTTCTTTGACATCAACTGACTCTCCAATTGTATAGCTGTCACCTAAAGCCAAATATTTATTTTTATTATTAAACACTTCCCCTTGGACAAATACGGCAAACAAAGCATTTAAAGTTTGATTTGAATTTAGAAAAATAGTTAAATCGCTATTACTTGAATCATTTCCTTCCCAACCTATAAATTCATACCCTTCATTTGGAGTTGCGGTTATAGTTACTTCCGTTCCTTCGTCATATGTTCCGCCATCATTTACACTTCCTCCTTCAGAAGCAGTTACTATTAAAGTAAATTTGGTTACATCAGGAATAGGATTGTCCTTTGAGCAAGAGTTTATAAGAAGAAACAAAGAGAATATGAGTAGTAAACTTCTAAGAAGGATTTTCATAAAATAAAAGTATAATTACTAAAGAGGATATGCTTACGGTTTAGTTAACTATTAGAGTGCAATTAGCCAATACTGAGAAGAGCGGAAGTAATCTCCTGAAGAAATTAATCTATTTTTTTGATTTAAAACAATTATGATATTTTCTTCTAAATCAAGTAATTGTAAACAATAAGTAGCAGTTGAATTTGGAGTCGCTTTTATCTTAATTTTACGATCAATTGTGCCTGCAATTACAGGTAAATTTAGGTAGTCTTGGTGATCTCCAAAAAAGCAAATTCTCGCCGATGCTTCAGATGTAATGAATAAATGATTTTTTTTAATCAAAATTGTGTTTTAATTAACTGATGATGTCTAAAGGTTTAGTGTTTTTCCAATTTCCTCTGGTAAAATCAGGAAACTTTATTGGGGCACCGTCTTGGGCGATTGATCTTCCACTGAGTTCAGTAACGGAACTCCAAAAACAACCTTCATAAAGATTTTGATCTAAGGGAAGTCCCTTCTGAAGACACTCAACAATGCGATACATCATAATCCCATCCATTCCACCATGACCACTACCTTTTGATTTTTCATTGAGTCTTTTGTATAATGGGTGATCGTGTTTTTCATAAACCATTTCAAGTTGATCTCCTTGCGCCCATGTATGATGATTTTGGGTCATTCCTTCTACACCACCCTCTAAGGCAACTCGTGTGGGAAAACCCGCAAGAACTCCTTTTGACCCTTGAATTAGGTTGTGTCTTGTATAAGGTCTAGGACTGGTTTCATCCCATTGTAACATAATGGTTCTGCCCAAATTAGTCTTGATTATAGAAGTATTCAAATCCCCATTTCTAAAATCTAACTGATTCCATTTATGATCTTTTGGATAATTTTTTTCTGCGTATAACTTTCTGCCCATCGCTGGCGTGGAATAAGAGATCAGACTTTTAAAGTTGTCTTCTTGTCTCGCCAAATTCATGTATTGTGCAACGGGACCCAAACCGTGCGTTGGATATAAATTCCCCCTTCCGTGAGCGTAATGTGCAGTTCGCCAAGACCCAGTTCCTTTTTCCTCTTCCTCCATTTGAGATCGTAAATCATGAATATAAGCTGCTTCTGCATGTAACAATTCTCCCAAGATGCCTTTTCGACACATATTTAAAAATAGCAATTCATCCCGGCCGTAATTAACATTCTCCATCATCATGCAATGTTTCTGTGTGCTTTCTGAGGTATTTACTATTTTCCAGAGTTCTCCGATTGTTAAAGCAAGTGGTACTTCAACAAAAACATGCGCACCACTTTCCATCGAGCCAATTGCCATCGGTGCATGATTTTTCCAATTAGTAGCAATAAACACAGCGTCGGGTTTGGTTTCTTCAAGCATGACTCGCCATTTATTTTCATCGCCCCAATATTCAGCAATAGCGGGGTGCCGATTTTCACCAGCTGTCTCTTTCACCAATTGTCGCATTCGTGTCACGTTCTCCTCATAGAGATCACTAATCGCAACGACTTCAGTATTGGGAAGACTAGAGAAAAACTTTAAATGATCTTTACCTCGATGTCCCAATCCAATAAAAGCTGCTCGGACTTTGGGAAGTTTTGAAGCCGCAAAAGCCCCCATGTAAATAGCATTATTTTTTTTATCAGGGTTGTTTTCAACACAACTACTTAAAAGAGAATTTGAGCTAATTGCTAAAGCTGTTAATGTTGATTTTTTAATAAAACCCCTTCGGTCAAGATATTTCATTTAGATATTTTTTTAATTTAAAAAAGCGTATTAAATAATTTATTATTTTCTGAAGCTTAAAAATTTCGATAAGAACTCCCTATAAATTGGTTCGCTTCCTTTTCGATAAACCTAGACTTCTGTCTGTCCCAATGCAGTTTTTTACCAGGAAAACGTCCCGCTATAACTCCCAAAAGAATGGTTTCTGTAAGTCTTGAAGCATACGAAAAAGGGGCGGAACAGTTTGTCTTTCCTAAACACGAATCTACAAACTCGTAATAATGTTTTTTGCTTTCCGACTCATAGTCTCTTACAGGTTTTCCTAATCCGAATTTTTCGACATCTAATTCTTGATACATTCCGTCGACAATTAATTTTGGTAATTCTTGAAAATGTGGCAAATATAACTTGCCCTTTTCACCTATAAACATCGCCCCTTGATCGTGAAGCTTTTCATTGTCTGGCAAAACCAAATCGTTGTGCTTTGCCGGAGCTCCTGCCCCGTCGTACCAGACCCATTTTAATTCCTTAGAAGTATACTTGGTCGAAGGGAATATATAGGTGACTTTGTTGTTCTCTGGAAAACCATAACCGTTAGGGGGTCTGCATTCGTTTTTAATTGTTTTGGGAACATCCAAAGCCAATGCATTGTATGGCGTGTCAAAAATATGAACTCCCATATCTCCAAGCGTTCCACATCCAAAATCAATTAATTTTCTCCAATTGCCCGGGTGGTAATGTCCTTCTTTAAACTCATGTTTCTTAGCCGTCCCAAGCCATAAATTCCAGTCTAGGTTTGCAGGAACTGGAGCGACTTTTTTGGGAGGTGTACCATCGTATCCCCAGTTTTTCGGAGACCATGCGCGGACACAGTTTACTTTTCCGATGATGCCAGATTGAATTAATAACGTTGCTAATTTATAATCATAAAAAGAATGAACTTGGATTCCCATTTGAGTAACCAAATTCTTTTTGAGAGCCATTTGCGCCATTTGGCGAGCTTCAGATATGGAATGAGTAAGCGGTTTTTGGCAGTATACTGCTTTGTTCAAATCCATCGCCATAAGAGATGCGGGTGCATGCGTGTGGTCTGGAGTAGATACAATAACTGCATCTATTTGATCTACCATGGTTTTAAGTAATATTCGGTAATCGGAAAAAGTTTTGGCGTTAGGATGCTTTGTCTTTGCAAATTCTAAGGCGTTTGAATCTACATCGCATAAGGCAACTATATCAACTGATTTGTGTGAAGCAAATGCTTTTAAATCTTCACCCCCCATTCCGCCAACACCAATGTGAGCTGTTCTTAGTTTTTTGCCTTTTGGAAAAGCCCAACCTACCGAAGGAATAAACGCAGTAGAAGCTAATGTTGCTGCTGATTTTAAAAAATCTCTTTTGTTCATAGTTTCCTTATTTTAATTTCTCTAAAGGATAAATTACTTCCGTGGTCTTGAAAACCAATATAGCCTTTTCTGTATTTTCCGTAATCTGGGGCATTGCTCCACTTACCAGAGTTTCTTCTTTTATACCAATCCTCAGACCAAGGAGTAAAGGAGAGTACTTTTTTATCATTTAGCCAATATTCTACATTTTCTATTGTAAAAACAATCTTGCTGCTGTTCCACTTGCCAGGAGGATAAAGTACTTTTTTGGAATTGTCGGGTAAGTACATGGCATAGTCTGTCGCAGTTAATTGCCAGTCTTTTAATTCAAAGTTGTGGATTTCAGCATAGTTTTCATCATCTAAGATTTGATATTCAGGAGCAACAACTGAAGCGGCCTCGTAACCTTCTTTTAGATGATAAAAAATACCGCTGTTTCCTCCTTTAGGAATTTTCCACTCGACATAAAGTTCAAAATTTTCAAATTCTTCGGCTCCATAAATAATATCCCTACTTCCAGTATAGTCATAATCCTCCTCTAGAATTTGCTTGGTAGTAAAAGTTAAAGTACTATCTACAATTTTCCATCCAGGAGGCATTTGATCTCCATTATAGGCTCTCCAGCCTTCCAATGAACTACCGTCGAATAATGATACCCATTCTTGTGAGGATTTTTTATTGTCTTGGCAACCAATTATAAAAAGAGAACTGATTAAAAATATTTTGATTTTATTCATGTTGTGTTTTAATTAACTAATGATATTTAATAGACTAAATCTAGGCATAAACGTTTTATTTAAATTTATTAAAAAATATTTATATAAATTTAAAAAGCTCCTCGGCTTTCCTTTAAATAGGATAATAAAATTATTTTTTTATGAGTTTATTTAAACCTTCTGTGTAGTTTGATCCGATTTTAAACATTAAATCAGATAGATAAACAATATTCCTGTCTACAAATGTAATTTTATTAATATTTACTATTATAGATCTACTAACTCTTATAAAACTTTCATCTAAAACATCTTTATTAAAGCTTTTTAAATTCTTTCTAATCAAATAATTTTTATTAGTAGTAACTAATTTAACATAATCTTTAACAGCTTCTACGTATAAAATTTCGGATTTTAACACCTTTATGTCTAGTCTGTTAGCCCTTACGAAAATATAATTCTGTGATTCTGATTTACTTTCTCTAAACTGTTTATCTTTTTTTCCCCTCAATAATTTATAATTAATCGTACCAAGAACTGTAATAATTAGAAGTGAAAGAATTATGATTAAATTTGGAATTGAGAAATAATTGTTAATTAATGATTTAGAAATAATATTATTTACATCTATTCTCTTTCCATTAGGAAGAAAGTATAAAAATTCTTCGTTGTCAAATACGTTTTGGTTAGAAGAAGTAAGAATTGAAATGTTTTGAAAATGGTAAATTTGTTTATATTTCCACCCTTCAGATATAGATGTAGATTTATCTTGAGAAAAAGTAGAATTGAAAAAAAGTGGAGACGAAAATTTCTTGGATAAAGGATTTTTTTCCCTGTTTGATGAATATAATAAAATAGGACTTAATATTCCGCCATCACCATTTGTGTCAGAAATCAATATAGCGATTATATTTTTCCCTTCTTTTAAAAGTTCTTTTTTTATGACATAATTTCTAGGGCAATTATAACAATTCGCTCCCCCAACTAGGGATCCATTAAAGTAAACTTCGTCACTATCATCTATGCCTTTAGCTATGGAGATCATGTAATCTCTTTTTATATCGTTAATAATTACTTCTTTACGAAACCAAAAAAGACCGTTCAAGTCAGTCTCAGTATTATAAATGTCTTTAATGAAAACTGGTACATTAGTCGAATTCCAAAAGAAATCATCATAGTCAAAAGAAGAATAGAGGTCTCTATTGAGTTCTAAATTCCAAAGGAGTGGATTTATAGAAAGATTCGGATTATTTGAAAAAACGTTATCATCTAAATCTCTATATTTTATTATTTTATATTCCCATGTGCCTGAAATTGAAATAATATTTCCTTTTTGGGACTTCAGATACATTCTGCCTCTAAAACCACCAAAACCACTAGCATCATGAAATTTTATTTCTAAAAGATTTTCCCCATATTTTATAATATCTTTGGGTATGATATATTTTCTTGGTGAATTATACACAAGAGATGTGCCAATAAGATGCCCATTTAAATAGGTGGCGTCATAATCGTCGATCCCACCTTCAACGATAAAACTGTAATTGTTATCTAAATCTCTAATGTCAATTTTTTTTCTAAAAAGTATAGAGCCATTAAAGTCTTTATGTTTATCAGAAATATAATCAATTGAACCTGGTAAATTTATTTTATAAAAAACAGAATCAATTTTTTCATTATTAAAAAAATAATCGAATATGGGGGAGGCCTTTTTTTTAACAGAAAGATCTTCAGTAGCAACATCAAAACAGGATGTGAATAATAAAAAAACCAAAGAGATTATTAAATATATTTTTTGTTTGATAACTAATTTTAAATAAAATTGTTTCATTTTGTTAGTGAAATTTATTTTATTATATACTAAACACAAAGATTATTTAAGTGCATATAGAATAGTAATATTCAGGTTTAGTTTATATAACAATCCAAAAGCTTTAAACATTTCATCTATCTATAAAGTTACTATTAATAAATTTAAAACAACAAAGAGGGGTGTAATAAAACACCCCTCTAACCATATTCGTTCAATAAGCAATTCTTTAATATTCTACAATTTGGTTTTAATTTTTTTTTTGATACAAAACTTAAATCAAATTAACATAAACTAAAGTATATTAAACTATATGTATGGATAAAAGATATTAATTAATTTTTCTCAATACCCAGGGGCTTGTTCTAAGTTTGGATTTTTATCCATCTCTGCTTGAGGTATTGGAATCCAATAAAATTTGTCATTCCATGATGGTGTGCTAATTTCAATTAATTCAGTAATATATGTTCCATCACCATTATTGGTGTATTTGATTCCCCACTCACCAGTTTTATGGTATTCATGGATGTCTCCCCATCTTCTGAGGTTATTAAACCTCTTACCTTCTCCAATCATTTCAACCACAGTTTCATGTTTTATTTTATCCATGTCAATAGAAGTATATAATACCATCCCAGCTCTCTCCCTAATCAAATTAACCATGTTAAGGGCTCCCGCCTCATCTCCCAGTTGAAATAATATTTCAGCATGATTCAATATAACACCCCCCAACCTGTGAAGAGTAGTTACACCATCATTGATCTCTGGAGATGGCCAATTACCATTAAGGTATGTTGTAATGAATTTTTTAACATAATATCCAAAAAAACCATTATTCCACCACTGACATCCTGTACAGCTTCTTGAGTCTTGGCCTCCTTCAGAAACATCAATTGTGTAGGTTTCATTTCGTTTCGAGCCTTGATAAAAAATAGTTTCATAAAAACGCGGATCTCGATTACTATACATGTCACCATCAGAATAGGCAGGATTGGAGGACACCGTTCTCACATTATTACTCCAAGTTGCAGGAATAAAACTGGTCGTTCCATCAATCACCTCAAACTGATCCACTAAGCTCTGTGTTGGTGTATAAGTTGTGAATCCACCTGCTCCTCCTGGAGCGAGGTTATGGTCAATGAAATTATCTCTGTCTATTTTTCTTTTTGCCGTTATGAATCTACCTAAAATAAGCTCTGTATTTCCATCCAACAATTTGGTTGCATCTGCGAAATTAGGTAATAAACTGAATTTTCCTGAGCTTACTATTGCTTCATTTACTTCTTTAGCTTCTTGAAGTAATGTGTTGTTATAGGATCCTCCATTAAATCTTGGACTTGCGGCAATTAATAACATTTCTGCTTTTTGAGCCATGGCAGCATATTTGGTAATACGTCCTTTTTCAGGCTGAGATTCTGGCAGTAGTAGTATGGCTTTATCCAATTCACTATTTATGTAAGCCATCGTCTCCAAAAAAGTAGATTGCTTCATACTTAAGTAATCTGAATCAAGATCTAAAAGATCATCACCAACGATAATTACCTTTCCAAAAGCCAGAGCTAATCTGGAATAAAATATTGCTCTTAAGGTCAGAACTTCTCCTGTTCGTGAATCCATAAATGCTTGATCAGAACTATTAAGGTTTTTGAGGACGGTGTTGACTGCCCGTATTTTTTTATACATATAACCCCAAAGGCCAGATTGATTTCCAGTGACAAAATCTCCCCCTTTATTGTAAGTTACTCCCCAACCCGCCGAATTAGACGGATTTAAAGAACCTTTTGTTATTGCTTGTCCATTAGCATTGTTATGATGATCATACCAGTCAACCGTATTGGCGTCTGGACTAAACATTCCAGCAAAAGAGTTTGGAAGACCATTATATACTTCGTTAATAAAAGTATCTGATAGTGAATCAGTTATCCAAACAGATGTTTCAGCATATTTATCTAAAGGTGCAGGTTCGAAAATTTCATCAGAACATGATACAATAAAGATCAATAGCGTTAATAAGATGTGTGATTTTTTCATTTTGATATTATTTAGTTGATTAAAAATTTAGGTTGATTCCAAATTGCCATGATTTCATTAAAAAGGCTCCATAGACACCTTCCGGGTCAATATTACTGTTTGGAGAATTTAAAATTGCAACATTATTTCCTCTAACAAACAGGTTCGCATCGTCAATATTTAGCATATCAACAATGCTTTTATCTACTTTATAGTTAAAACTAATATTTTTAATTCTTACATAATCAGATTTAGTTAGCCAGAAATCAGATTGATATGTTAAATTTCCTATATTATAGTAAGGTGTGGGTATTGGGTATGAGCCACCAGTATTTGTTTGTGACCAAGCGTCATCAACAATTGCAGTATTAACTGAATAATTATTGTCAAGATAATAACCTCCTGCTTGGCCCTGAATTAAGGTAGATAATTCAAAGTTTTTATACGAAAATCCTAGATTAATTCCATAGAAAGTGGTAGGAACTAAGCTTTTATCTGATCTTATTCTGTCATTTCCATTTATGTCTCCATCACCATCTTTGTCTACGAGTCTTATAGAACCCTGATTGAACCATTTGTCCCAAACAACACTAAAAGGAGCTACATTCTCCGTCAATGACCATCCATCCGCAGTTAAGTCGGCAACTGTTCTGTATAAGTCGTTACTCTCGTAACCATAAAAGGAATCAATTGGTTTGCCTTCATACTTTTGATAATCCGTTATAGATGCAGGTTCATCAAGGTATACAACCTTATTTTTGGATTGAGAAATATTAGCATTTATAGAAAACGAGAATTCATTTGTCAGATTTTTCTTATAGCCTAATTGTAACTCAAACCCTGAGTTGTCAACAATTCCAATGTTTTCATCTGGTAACTTAATCCCTGTATATTCAGGGAAAGATGCGGAACGCTTAATTAATATTCCTTCTCTTTGACTTGTAAAATAATCTAATTCGAAACTAATGGTGTTATTAAAAAGAAGACCCTCTAAAGCAATGTTTTGTGTAGTTGCTGTTTCCCATGTAACATTTGGATTTGCAACCGTTGATTCAAAAAAACCAGGTCTTTCACCGTCGCCAAAATCAAACCCTACTTGAACTCCATAGGCAAAGTCGTCATAATCTGTAAATTCATAAGTACTTAAATATTGAAAAGGTAAGATATTGTCGTTACCCATTTTACCCCAAGAAGCCCTGAGTTTAAGGAAATTTATAGGACCTGAATTATCAATAAATGATTCATTTGAAACAACCCAACCAGCTGATATTGATGGGAATACTCCAAACCGTTTATTGGTGGGGAAATTTTGAGACCCATCTCTCCTTATGGAAACAGTAGCAAGATAGGTGTTATTGAAATCATAATTTACTCTACCGAACATATTTTGCCTACCCGAAGCAAAAGAACGACCATCAGTTTCAGAAGTGATTGGGGTCCCAGCAAAAATTTCAGGAATTGCATTTCCTCCAAAACCTCTTCTTTGAGCAGATATAAAATCCATTCTTATTTTACTTTGTTCGTATGCAACAAAAGCGTCAATATTATGATTTCCAAAAGATTTTTTGTAATCTAATTTAGCATTTAACAGATTATTAGAATTGCTTTGTTTTTTCTGCGACAATACTGGTGTATTTCCATCTAGAGATTTTATAAATTGTCCCGTTGAATTATCATATAAGTATTCATCAAAAACTGCAGTAAATTTCTTCTGAGACCTATTAGATTTATCAAAGGCCCCGTAAACGGTAAACTTTAAATCTTCTGAAATGTCGTATGCAAAAGAAATTTTTGTATTTAACACATCATTAATTAATCTATTTGATCCATTTGCAAGAATACCTATTGGGTTTGAACCTCCGGATGGTTGAGCACCTTTACCCAGTTGACCATTTGAAAGACGTCCAACTAACCAAGGCCAGCCCTGAGTAAATCCAGCAGCTCCACCCTGTAGTTTGTCCCAAACCTCTTCTTTGCTATAACCGTCACCATCAAATTGATCAGTCTTAGTATATAATCCATCATCTCTTCGGTTTAAAACATCAAAACCCATAGTCAATTTATCCGATAGTTTGATATCAATATTCGATCTAAATTGGTATTGTTCAAATGGAAAATCTCCTTTAAACAGTTGTTCCTGTTTAGAGTATTGGCCAGAAACAAAGTAAGATATGGTTTCACTCCCTCCCTCTACATTAAGGGATAAATTTGATGCCGGTTTTGATTGTGCTATAGTTTCCGCAAACCAGTCGGTATTTGCATACTCATCTGGTCTGGAACCATCTTTTAAAAGTGCAATCTGCTCGTCATTAAAAGTAGTAGCCCATCCTAAACTTAAATTATCAATTTGGTCTTTTTCATACTGTGCCCTTTTCCAAGAATCGATTCCTCTTGTTCTAACTGTTGGACTATTTATGGTGTATGAGGTGTTCAAATTAAACTTTGTTTCGCGATTAAATTTCCCTCTTTTTGTAGTTATTAATACTACACCGTTAGCAGCTCTAGCTCCATAGATCGCAGCAGAAGCATCTTTTAAAACAGTTATTGATTCTATATCATCCGCATTTAATCTTGAAAAATTTCCTCGGTCAGGTATCCCATCTATAACAATAAGAGCATCCGTATTTCCGAGGGTACCCTTACCTCTTATGTAAATCTTTGCATCATCTTGCCCAATAAGACCAACTGGTTGTTCAGTTGAAACACCAGCTATTGAACCGGCAAGAGCATGAGTTAAGTTTTGAACACCCCTTGAAATAAGATCTTCACTAGAGAGCGTAACGACTGAACCGGAAATTGAAGATTTTTTCTGACTACCGTACCCCGTTGTGACAATTACTTCTTCAAGTCCAACTACGTCTTGAGTTAAAATAATGGTTATCTCTTCGTCTTGACCGACTATGACTTCTTGAGAAATAAACCCGATAAAACTAAAGATAAGAGATGATCCTGATTCAACTTGAATTACAAATTTTCCATCAAAATCACTTGTGCCTCCGTTTGAAGTTCCCTTTTCAAGAATGCTTGCTCCAGGAATTGGCTCATTATTCTCGTCAAGAACTAAGCCACTGACAGAATTTTGAGAATAAATACTTAATGATAACATCAAAATACTTAAAAATGTGAAATGTTTAATTTTTTTCATGATTATTTGATTTTTAACTAAATTATGAATAAATAAAATAAAAAAAACACTTTAAAAATACTCTCCTACTAATATTGTATACTAAATATGTAAAATTGTATATCAATGTGGATATAAAAAGTTATTATCTTAATCTAATTAATCATTTTCAAATCAACTTTTTCGCCATTTGTCATTAAGGACTCCAAAAATATTTGATCATCACTGAATACTTTAATAAATAAACTGTCCTCAATCCTTTTGACTTCTATATCATAGTTTTTGCCAGAAGATCTTATGTTTCGTAAAGCCATCTTATCCCACCCTTCAGGCATTTTAGGTGAAAAAGAAAATGAGTTTAATCCAGTTGGTCTAATACCAAAAAGACCTTCAGTAATTGCTCTACAATAGAGTGTGCTTTCTGCAGATAAATGTCTTTGATTTCCCTCTGGGAAAGCCTCTACAGGATAAGGAACATGTTCTCCTAGTAATCTTCTTTCAGAATATTCTCTTAGATGTTTAATAGTACGTTCTGTCTCTCCGGCTGCAAATGCCCCCCTAAATGCATAAAGAGTAGCCCTATCCCAAAAAGTGGTTACTTTGTTTTGTGAGAAAATAGAATTTAATTTTTCTTTTGTATTTAAAAGACTTTTACTTTTTTTAGTTCCTTCAACAAAATAACGGTAATCACCTATAAAGCCTAAAAATTTATAGCTCCATTTTTTGTTAAGAGAGATCTTTTCTTCAGAATAATTATCTAAAAATATTTTTCCGCCAAACCCACCAATATCACCTCCATCGATTAAATTAATTGCAATAGAATTCTGACCTTCGATTAATAGAGATTTAGGTATTATAAACTTTGTTGGATTCCCATTCCATACTGAGGTTCCAACTGCTTTCCCATTGAAATATATTCGCGCTGCGTCATCAATATAACCCTCAAAACTTAATATATAATCATTATTTATATTAGAAATGTCAATATTTTTTCTAAACCAATATATTCCATCAGAGGGTTCTAATCCTTCGAATAACTTTTCTAATTCTCCGGGTAATTTAACTTTACTCCAGTTAGAATCATCAAAATTTATTTGACCATATAAATCCCTTTTTAAATCAGGATGATTAAAAAGTTTAGCAACGTATTCTTTAGTATTCCCACTAGGCATCCTATCTTTGCCTTGTAAGTCTACAATATTTATAAAAGGCAATATTGATTTTCTTAATTGATCAGCTTTAGCTTGTGAAGCTAGCCCATCCTTTGTCCAAAGTTCATCAGAAAAAAGTGCATCAATAGTTCCTTGACTTCTATCAAAAATATCAACTGTTAAAGGAGTCGCAATCCACGCACGAAGCAATAAGTTTTCTTTAAAATATTTATATGTTTTATAACCAGACATTTCGGCTCCAAAATACCTTTCAATAGCTTTTTTTATTGCGCTGGCTTGAAATTTATATTGATCTAATAGCTGTTTATCCTTTTTTAATTCGCTTCCCAATAAGTATGCAGAAATTAATGCATCATAATACAAAGAAGATGTATTTAAGTTGGCATCTCCTGCTGGAAATCGTCCTTCTAATTCATCAGAATCAGAAGTAACCACTCCGTCCTTATTAATCTTTCTTCTAGTATACTCCAGACACCATTCAATTAAAGGCCAAAGTTCTTTAGCTGTCTTTTTGTCTCCAAAAGCCATCGCAAATCTACCTGCGCCATATGCAATCATGGCCATATCTCCACGATCCCCTGCGCCATTCCAAAAATCAATTCCTTCTGCAATAATAGAAGAGGGAATAGGTTCATACTCATCATTTATAAATCGAGCAAAATGGCGAAAAGAATTAATGGCAGATTCATTTCCTTCTATGTTCCCTAAAAAAGGAAAAAAAGGGTTTGCATATTCCGCTTGATCATTAGCCCATATCGCTGCATAATATCGACCACCACCAGGAGCATGCATAAGACCTCCTTTAGTTTTAAAAATACTCTCTACGGCTCTTAATTTAGAAAATGTAAAAAAGCTATTTAAAATTTTATCTGGAGATTCAAAAACTAAATTAGAATAGGTTTTACTAATTAGTTCCTCTCTTTTTTTAAATTCAAAATCACCAGAAATATAAGGCTCTATACCATTACTTAGTCTTGCAGAATAAATCAAAGAATATTCAAATATCTCATTAGGGCTTAATTGATAAAATCCTTTCTTACTTGAAGTTACCTTAATTTTATATGCCCCCGAAACACCCTTTTTTTTATCCGTTTCATATTCATACTCAATTTTTGGAATATCAATAGAGATACTTTTTTTAGTTGTATTTAATATTTTAACTCTATCAATAAATACTGGTTGATCTTTTGAAGGAAAGAGTTGGTGCGAAACTTCAATACCATTAGTCGCATTGGACCTATAGCTTAATAAACCCTTATGTTCAAACTGGAATGGGTATTCAATAACTGGATTTCCGTTGATCTTAACTTTTCTCAAATCATCAAAGTCGATTTCATGGGCTAAACTAGCGTGCGTATCATTTGGGATTGTTCGTAACATAGGAAATATCAGGTGAACTCTTTGCTTGAGTATTCCTTTTTCAACACCATAATGAACTATGCTAGAAACCTGAAGACCACTCATTTCAACATTATCCATATGAGTATCCTCAGATTTTACGTTCCATTGGATATGACCATCACCAACTAATGTCCATCTATTACTTGTTTGTTGCGCCATCCCTAAAAGCAAGAAAGCAAAAAATAGAATGAATAATAATCCTAGATTCTTAGTTAATTTTTGAGTCATTTTTATAATTTTTATTATGTATACTTTTTTAATTATTTAGTTTAAGTTAGGTAAAGCAGGAGGTGCTAGTTTTTCACCTATTAGCTGTCCTCCTTCATTATTGTAAGCCTTTACTCTTATGGAAGCCCCTATAATAATTGGTTGACCATCAATTTCTTTAAAACTGTTATTCCTAATAGTCACATCTTCAGACCCTTTAACAACAATGGCATGCTTGCCACCATTAATCACATTGTTTTCTATTAAAATACGTTTGTGTAATCCTGCTACATTAGTGTTTGGAGCTTTAACATGTAGTGCTATTGCCGAGGCTCCTTCTATTGTGCCGTCATTGGAACCGCCCAAGCCGCAATTGTTAAATACATTTCCTGTAATAATAACATCTTCGGAGGCCATTCCTTCTCCCCAATCACCTTCTACACCAACATGAATAGCTGTTCCTGTGGTATTGGAAAACTCATTGTTTCTAATCAGGACTTTTCTTGTTTTAACTAAAACTGATCGCGCTCGATGTGAGTGTACAGTACAATTTTCAAATTCCAATTGCGGAGCCATGCTTATGTTGATTAGGTAATAATTTCCAGTGTCTTTGGGAAGTTCACCATCATATTCAATTTTTACTTTATCTTGAAGCGGGAACACCCAAAATCGGCGCACCTTAATATAACCTTTTTCTTCTAATGTGTTTTTGTCGATTACAGCTAAAACATCTCCTGCTTGGGGTTCATCAAGATAGGAGGAATGTGTATAATTTTTAGAATTATTAAGCTTTATTATTTCACGTTTAATATTTTTTTGAAGCATGGAAGAATTTTTAATCAAATCTTCAAATGAATAGTTGTGAACCCATAATTTTTTATTGGCTATAAAGGCTTGGTGTTTAAATTTAAATGAACTAAAAGGAATAACCTGACTACTAAAAGAATTTCGGACTTTTATAATCCCATTTATTCCACCAGGGCCCCCTCCATCAAAAACTCTTATTGCAATTGTATTTTCACCTTTTATCAATATTTGTTTTGGTATTTTGTAGTTTCTTGCTTTATCCCAACCAATAGTGCTTCCAATAAGTTGTCCATTAAAATACGTTTGATCAAGATCATCAATCCCTTCTTCAATAATTAAATTGTATTCACTTTCAATATTTTCGAGTTTGATCTTAGTTCTAAACCATATTACTCCATCAGATAAAATTTCATTTTCATGAGTTAACACAGCTTCAAAACTGCCAGAATTTCTTGACTCTTTTGAAGTGTTTCTGGGCAACCAAGAATCCCAAGAAGAATCATCAAAGTTATTTTTTGAAAATTCACCATCATTTAGGTTTAGTTCTAACCAATCTTCCATACCCTTATTATCAAATCCTGGAATAAGAACTGTTTTTATTTCAAACATTTTACTATTTAATTCAGCTATAGAATCATTAAATGCTTTTAGTTTTGATTTATCGTTTCTAAAAAGAAATCTTGATTGAATATTTCGGTCTACCATAACATCACATTGCTTTCTAGCAGCATCATTATTAGCGATTTGGGTATAATAGGTATGAACATTGGTCGCATCATCACCTTGCCCTCCAAATTCACATTGGTTAAACCTGATGAGTCCTCTGTTGGAAGCAAAATGTGTAGCATCCGTATTTGACGAAGCGTAGCGCCCTTCGCTAGGTACTATTCTTAGTCGATTCATGGTAATATTTTCACTTAAATGCCCGACAATACCCATACCCGCCTGAGCATGAATGGTAACATTATTTAAATCAATGTTTTTTGTTTTATAAATAAGAATTGCTGGACGATAATGAAACCCGGAATAGGTGAGTAATACATTACCGAGTTTAGATTGTTCACGGATACTTTTGCCAAAAAACCGAATCGTTTTTGGAGCAATCCACTCTTTTCGACTATGATATACGCCTGCTCCTGTAAAGGATTGATTTTCTTTGTCGTAAATCATAATACGCAAAATAATTTGATCTTTAGCTAAAACTTCAGAGTTAGTGAATTTAACATCTACAAAATCATCTCCCAAGCTTATAATTTCACCATGACTGTTCGGGCGGCGCTTATAATCTATAGTAATACCATTAAGGGTAATATCTTGTGCGTTTCTAAAAGATAGAGGCTCCATCCATCCGTCGCAAATCAATTGAACACCTTCGGCTTGAATTATGAGATTTTTAGCACCCTCAAAATCTAAGCCTATAGCATAGACTTTGTTGGAAACAAATAACTGGTCTTGTGGGTTTTCCCCAAGTTTTCCAGACATGGCGTCGTCTTGAATTTTTAACGCTAACGAATCTGAAATGTGATAGATGCCTTTAGGAAAAAAAAGTATGGAATTGGGGGTTTCTCTCGCTAATTTGACTGCATTTCTTAGGGCTTGAGTATCGTGTTTACCATCATTGGGAATGGCACCAAAATCGAGAACATTAATTTGCTTTTTATTTTTGTCTATTTGCGACCTCACATTTGGACTTATTATTAACAAAAGAATAATCCAAACTACATATTTGTAAGATTCGTGTATTTTCATAATTTGTTTTAATGTAGTTGATATCCAAAACAGGGAAAATGATCAGACAGGTATTTTAGTTCATAACTATCGGTTAGAACTCCATTATTCTTTTGAGAAATTATAACATTGCAAGTGCAAATAAAAAAGTTAAGTAAAATATACTTTTTCATAAAAAATTTATTATTTACTGCTACTAAAAGATGATGCAGGCAAACCTTCTTTATTGAATAAGGTTCCTTTAAACCAATTTTCCCAACCATACCTAACATTAATTGGATTATTTACCTTTTTAGAAGAAACTCTCACCTTATTGTTTATAATTTTAGCAGAAGCTTTATGAAAAAATCCATTTAAACCTGCTATTTCAAACCCACTTAAGTTTCCTTCGGAAATAAGCCCAGTTCCTTTACTTTTAAAATCTACTTCAATATACTTAGAAAAAATTTCGTGACTTTTATATAAGGGTCCTGAAGAAACTATATTAAAACCATAGTCATTCATAAGTGCTAATAGCGCAAGTCTATCTCCAACGTCTTTTTTATTTCGAGGATGAATATCATTTTCTTCACCTACATCAGAAAGAATTGCCATTCCAGTTTTAGAAGTTGACTCTAAAGCTTTTCTTTGAGCATCTCTTAATCGATGAGAAAATTCATTTTTAGAGTATCTGAATGGAGCTATTTGAGCATAATAAAATGGGAAATTATATCCCCAGTTTTCTCTCCAATCATCTATCATTCCAGAAAAAAGTTCTTGATATTCATCATAATTAGAAACATTAGATTCTCCCTGATACCATATAGCCCCTTTAATACTATAAGGTAAAATTGGAGATATCATCCTTTCAAATAGAATTCCATACTCATTCGAATCATTAAAAATTATTTCACGCTGAATATTTTTTTGAAGAATGGGGGAGTTTTTTATTAAATCTTCTAATGAATAGTTGTGAACCCATAATTTTTTATTGGCAATGAAGGCTTGGTGTCTAAATTTAAATGAATTAAAAGGAATAGTCTGACTGTTTAAAGAATTTTTGAATTCTACAATGCCATTTATTCCACCAGGTCCACCACCATCATAAACTCTTATTGCAATTGAATTCTCTCCCTTTTCCAATATATTTTTTGGTATTTTATAGTTTCTTGCTTTATCCCAACCATAAGTATTCCCAATAAGTTGTCCATTAAAATAGGTGTGATCAAGATCATCAATTCCTTTCTTAATAATTAAATTGTATTCACTTTCAATATTTTCAATATTAATTTTGGCTCTAAACCATATTACGCCATCAGATAGAATCTGATTATTTTCATTTAATATGGATTCAAAACTACCGCTATTAATTAAGTTTTTTGATGCCTTTTTAGCTAACCAAAAATCCCACGAAGAATCATCAAAGTTCTTTTTTGAAAATTCACGATCATTTAAATCTAAATTTGTCCAGTCTTTAATTCCTCTATTGTCAAAGTTAGGAACAAGAACTGTTTTAAACCCAAACATTTTATTGTTTAGTTTAGCTATAGAATCATTGTAGTTTATCAGTTTTGATTTATTATTAAAGAATTGGTGCCTTTTTTCAATATTTAAAAGATTTGGCAATGTTTCTTTTAGTTTTTTTGGACTTGTCCATGCCTCTACCCTTGTTCCTCCCCAGCTACTATTTATAATCCCAATAGGAATATTTAGTTTTGCATATAGTTTTACAGCGAAAAAAAATGCTGTAGCACTAATCCCACTTCTATTGGTAATTCCAGTGCTTTTTTCAATATTTTCAGGATTTATAATTAACCATTTTACATTATTAAGATATTTACCTGACAGATCCTGGGGAATATTGAACATTCTTATCTCTGGGTAGTTTGCCGACAGATATTCATTTTTATCATCAATGCCTCTCCCTTCAGAGGATTGATTAATATTCCATTCCATATTTGACTGTCCTGAGGCTAGCCAGACTTCTCCAATCATTACATCTGAAAAAACAATGTTTTGTTCGTTTGACCTTATACTTAATTCAAATGGCCCTCCAAAAGAAGGTGTCTCCAGTGATGCTTTCCATTCCCCCTTTGAATTTGCAGTTGTTATAACTTTGCTGCCCCAACTCCCTTTAATTTCGACCGGATGATCTGCAATAGTGTTTCCCCATATTGAAACATGAGTTTGCTGCTGAAGTACCATGTGATTTGAAAAAATAGAGGGTAGTGTTAATTTATTTTGTTCAATATTTTTACATGATATAAATATTAATATATTAATTAAAAGTAAGTTACGTAAGTTTCTCATAATGATATTTAATTAATTATAAATTTAGTTCATTTATTTTAAGAACAACACTTTTCCTTTTGTCCGAAACTATCGGATTAAATCCAAACTTCATTAAATATTCACCTGAATAAATTACTTCTTGATCTATTTCAGTGATGTTTCCATCAAAAAGATTTACCTCTTCTATTTCATATGTTTTTTTTGGATCTAAGCCTTTAAAAAGTATTGGTTCATTTGAGTAAAAAGTTTGAAATCTTTGACTTACAAGAAATGAAAAAACTACGGAACTGGTTTTTTCTTGATTTACATACTGAATACTAGCAATTGGGTTTTCATATGGATCCTGAAGACGATACATGTCTCCATGCCATATGGTTTTTTGGAAAGATTTATAATTAAGTAGTGCTTGCTTACAAAATTCTTTTTCCTCATCACTGAGTTTGTCTAATTCAATATCAAAGCCTAATTTTCCGATAGAAGCTACATCCACACGGAACTTAATACTTGATTCTTTATTCCAATTGGTAACATGAGAACTCATTGCGATCGCAGGAAAGAAATATGAATATTCCCAGTGCATAAAAATTCGGTCTAAAGGATTGGTATTGTCACTAGGCCAGAATTCAGTAAAATATTCCAAAGCGCCATAATCTACTCTTCCTCCTCCTCCAGAACAAAGCATTATAGGAACCATAGGGTATTTTTCTCGCACTCTTTCAAGTACTTTATAAAGACCTTTAACATATTCAAAATAAAGATGTGATTGGGGAAGTTTTTTTATTGCTAAATATTCGGAATAGGCATTATATATAATTGAATTTGCATCCCATTTAACAAAACTAATGTTAGGGTTTTCAATAAAGAGATTGTCAAAAACATCAAAGACATGATTTTGAACCTCAGGATTTGAAAGATCTAAAACTAATTGATTTCGATAATAATATTCTTTTCTATTAGGCTGTCGAATTACCCAATCTAGATGATTTTCATATAGTTCACTTTTTGGATTAACCATTTCTGGCTCAATCCAAATCCCAAACTTTACTCCTCTTTTTTTGGCTTTTTTTATAAGATTAGATAAGCCATTTGGCAACTTATTTTGATTAACCTTCCAGTCACCAAGACCGGCCTTATCATTGTTTCTTGGGTATTTATTCCCAAACCACCCATCGTCTAATAAAAATGCATCTACCCCAATTTCTTTGGCTTCATCTAATAGTTTTACTATCTTTTTTTCATTAAAATCAAATTGGGTGGCTTCCCAATTATTTAATAATGTTAATCTATTTCCTTCTCCATCATGAATTCTATATTTCTTACTCCAACGGTGCATGTTTATACTGGCCTGATTTTTTCCTTTTTCTGAATAAGTATAAATAAAATGGGGAGTTTCGAAGACCTGATTCGCTTCTAATTTATATTCGGATGCGAAGTTATTAGCACCTGCTATCAAGCGAAGATTATTAAATCTATCTTTTTCAAAATCAAAGCGATAATTACCTGACCAAGCAAGACTAGCAAGTATCACTTTCCCGGTATTTTCTTTTGCAATACCGTCAAGAGATAAAATAAAGTTTGGTGGAGCATATAAATTAGAACGAGTCCCCAGCTTTGAGTCTAAAACTTTTAGCCCTGAAGTTAAAAGGTGGGTTTCAGGTTGCATTTCAGACCCCCAAGCTCCATGATATTGGGTAAGAAAAAAGGAGTTATTTCTAAAATATAAATTAGCGGAGGCATACTTTTTTAATTCAATTGATTGTGCTTCATTATTCTTGATGCTTGACCACTGTTCAAAAACATTTTCTTCATGGTAAACTTTATAAAACAACAACACCTCTGTTTTGTATATCGGGTCAAATAAAGTTATAGTAGTTAAAGACACTCCATCACCTAGGTTTTTTTTTATATGCTGTTCGTATTCTAATTCTGTTGAGGGATTTCTATCAGAATGTAATATCTGTAAAGCTGGTTCTGAAGTATTCCATGTGCCATTTGGTGTGTAAACATGGTTAGGTAAATCGGCAGCATCTTTTACATCAAAACGTAGTTGTTTATCAATAGATTTATATTCATCAAGATTTGATGCTTTTGACCCAAAATAAATATGTTGTAATCGTTTGAGAGAGTCTTTTTTAAGAACAATTGCAAATTCTGAACTCTCTATAATTATTAAATCCTGAGAGAGTGAGATATTTAAACAAAACAAGCAACATATTAATAAGTTAAATCTCATATCAGTAATATTTGGAGGTATATAAGTTAAAAAGTTAGATTAAACTCAAACTTAAATAATTGTTGAGAATTAAGTGGGATTTAAAAATACACCGTGATGATCTTTATATATTAAGGATGGATTATTGTATACAAATATTATAAAATATTGAGTAAATCATATTTTTAATATTTCTGTGCCATAATGACACCAAATATGAATTGTATCGAATTCTGTGAAAAAACTAAATCAAATTTACATAAACCCTAATATCAAATCTCGCAGTCTTTTGGCTGCTTGCTCTGCAGTAATATCTCTTTGTGGCATCCCAAACATTTCATAACCTACCATAAACTTTTTTATCGTAGCACTTCTTAATAATGGCGGGTAGAAACTCATATGCCAATGCCAATGCAAGTTGTTTTTATTATTAGTGGGCGCTTGATGGATACCACTTGAATAAGGAAATGAACAATTGAAAATCTTGTCGTAACCCCGCGTTATAATTGATATGGCTTGTGCAAAATCTTCTTTTTCGTTTGAATTTATTTGAGTTATATGTTGGTGATGTTTCTTTGGTACTATCATAGTTTCAAATGGCCAAATCGCCCAAAAAGGGGTTAACACCACAAAAGTATCATTTTGAAAAATGATCCGTTCGTTTTCATCCAGTTCTTGGGTCAAATATTCTTTTAATAAGCTACGCTGATTGCTATTGAAATATTCACTTTGATACTTATCCTTTTTAAAGACTTCATTGGGAAGTATAGATTGGCTCCATATCTGCCCGTGAGGGTGTGGATTACTGCACCCCATTACTGCGCCTTTGTTTTCGAAAATTTGTACATAATTGATGTTTTCTATTTGTCCCAACTCGGTATATTGTTCACACCATGCCTGAATAACTTTAGTAATTGCAGATACTGACATATCGGCAAGACTTTTAGAATGATCTGGACTAAAACAAATTACTTTACATATGCCACTTTCGCTTTCGGCTCTAAACAAACCTTTATGTGATGAAAATTGTGCTGCATCTTGTTGCAAAGCTGGAAAATCATTTTGAAAAATAAAGACATCTTTATAATTTGGGTTTTGATCGCCACTAATTCTGGTATTTCCGGTACATAAATAACAGTTTAGATCGTGCTCAATGGTCTCTTTTTTGATAAATGTCTCATTCTGACCTTGCCAAGGTCGTTTAGATCGGTGGGGCGATACAAGTAACCATTCACCTGTTAAAATATTATACCTGCGGTGTGAATTATTTTCTAGAAGTGTTTGCATAATTAATTTTAAATTAAATGTGTTCCTTTAGAAATGTTAACCTTATAAATTGAGCATGGTCCTCCAAAAGTTGCCATAAATGAAATCGATGGATTTGGTTGTTTCGGCCAAAGGGTTCTTATTATTCGCATCTTACTTTGTGGTTTTTTTTAAATTTTCAACATGATTTATAAAGAGTTTCTAAGTGTAATTTTTTTTGGGTTTTCGATTTGGTCAAAAACATTTTCTTTAAGCATTTTTGCTAGATGGCTTCCCATGAATTTAAAATCTGTAGAGATTGTAGTTATACCTCCTTCTAAAATCTCTTTAAGCATAGTGTCGTTATACGAAATTATTCCTACGTCTTTTCCTAGCTTATAAGGAGTTTGTTTCAATTTTTTGATTAATTTAATGAGGTCCTTATCGTCTAGAGTAAAATACACCTCCCCCTTTCTGATGGTCTTTTTTTTAATAGATTTAAGGGTTTCATAATTTATATTTTTAGTGTTGCAGAATAATTCGAACCCCCTTTTTATTCCATCAGGTTGCTTGCTTTTTTCAAAAATTAATATGAGTTTTTTATAAGCATGTATCTTTTCATAAACTTCTGTTAAGCCTTCATAAATATACTTTTCAAAATTCTGAAAAATTGAAGGATAGTGACTAAGCGAGTCTTGAGTTTGGTCTAAAATATAGGTTTTCTCCTTGGGTAAAATATTAATAGCTTGTGAAGCATTATTAAGATTTGCAGGCATTATGACATAATAGCCATAATTTCCTACATTATCTTTTATTAATTTGGCAAAAAAATTAAAACTAAAATGATGAAAAAAGAGATCAACCTGAAAATTAGACCCCAATTCCTCCAAAAAGGAATTGTAAAGATCTTCTTTAAACGCATTTAATTCATCAAATAAAAGTAGAATTTTGACTTGCACATTTACATCAGTCGTATATATGAAATATCCCTTGCCTACGATAGAGTAAATAATACCTCTTGCTCTTAATGCATTATAAGCAGAAATCACAGTATCTCTAGAAAAATTAAATTCATTTCTTAGATGATTTAAAGAGGGTAGTTTATCTCCTATTTTAAGTTCCCCATTAACAATAGCATTTTCAACCAAAGTGATAATTTGTTTATACTTTGGCAGTTTAGAGTTCAATCGATTTAGTGATAAATACATTTAACAAATATAGTATAAAGAATTAAAAAACCAACTAGTACCAACTAGTATAATTATTTAGTATATTTATAAAATATATTCGAAAATGAAGAAAAAAATTATAGTCACAGGTGGTTGTGGCTACATAGGATCCCACGCAGTCATTGAACTTATCGAAAATAATTTTAAAGTTGTTGTTTTTGATGACTTATCCAATTCCTCAGAAAACTCGATAGATCGTATTGAAACTATAACCGGGATACGACCAATGTTTGATCAAGTGGACCTCAAAGACATGTCACACACGGATCGGATGTTTACCAAACATAGCGACGCAATTGCAGTCATTCATTTTGCAGCCTTAAAAGCGGTAGGAGAATCGGTTCAAAAGCCCTTGGATTACTATCAAAACAACTTATATTCACTTTTAAATACCCTTAAATCTCAAAACAAAGTTGGTATTCAAAATTTTATCTTCTCATCATCGGCTACCGTCTATGGCAACCCTAAAACATTGCCAATTACTGAAAATAATGAAATCCAGCGACCATTTTCACCTTATGGAAATACCAAGAAAATAGCAGAAGAAATTTTAGAGGATTTTACATCTGCTAACCCTATTTTTTCAGCTATTTCTTTGCGTTATTTTAATCCGATTGGTGCTCACGAATCTGGAGAAATTGGCGAGCTTCCCAATGGAATTCCAAATAATCTAATGCCATACATCACGCAAACCGCCGCGGGTATTCGAGAAAAGTTAATGGTTTTTGGAAATGATTATCCGACTAATGATGGAACTCCAATAAGAGACTATGTTCATGTTGTAGATATAGCAAAGGCTCATGTCAATGCTTTGAACAGACTTATTAAACAAAAACAAGAACAACCTCTAGAAATTTATAATTTGGGAACAGGGAATGGTTTCTCTGTTATGGAAATGATCGAATCTTTTGAACGGGTATCTAACTCTAAAATTAAGTATGAAATTTTAGATCGCCGCGAAGGTGATGTTCCTAAATTATTTGCTGGTACAGATTTAGCTTTTCAAAAACTAGGTTGGAAAGCTGAGCTAGGACTCGACGATATGATTAACTCAGCCTGGTATTGGGAACAAAAATATAGAAAAAATAATTCTACTAAATAATACTATTTTTAAAAAGATAATATTCAATCAAATTTTGAATCTAAAAGAAAATATAAAACGTCACTTTATTTATTTAATATGCTTACAGATATTAAGCTGCAGTAATAATAATAATTTGAAAAATATGGATAGTACTTCTCTTAAAATAGAAAAAGCACCCTTTAGAAAAACTTCTGATGGAATTGAAGTGGATCAGTTCATTATGAAAAATGGAATGAAAGTGGGTGAAATAACCTATAGAATTATCCATTTTTTAACTGCAAGAGATAAAAATGATTACAAAGACATAGTTTTAGGTTACGATAACTTAGCTCAATACGAGGCGAGTGACCCTTATTTTAGAGCAATTATTGGACGCTATGGGAATCGAATAGCAGGAGGTAAATTTGATCTTAATGATGAAGGCTATGAATTAGCCAAAAATAATGGTGATAATCATCTGCACGGAGGACTAAAAGGTTTTGATAAAGTGGTGTGGAAAGCCAAAAAAATCATCGCCGAAAATTCAGCATTAATTGACTTAAGATATCTAAGTAAAGATTTAGAGGAAGGATATCCAGGAAATCCTGAAGTAAAAGTTACATATACTTTAGATAATAATGATCAATTGACAGTCAATTATGAAGCAAACACAGATAAAACTTTCATTATTAACCTCACTCAATATTCATATTTTAATCTTACGGGTGATTTTAAAAATGATATTTTAGACTATGAGATGGTAATAAATGCTGACTCATTTTTACCAGTTAATTCTGAATTAATTCCAACGGGAAAATTTCAAGATGTCTTAGGAACACCTTTTGACTTTAGAAAATCTAAAACAATCCGAAGAGATATAAATATAATAGACGATCAGTTAAAAAATGGTTTAGGTTATGATCATTGTTGGGTTCTCAACGATCAAATTCAGAGATTCCGTTTCGTTGCTTCAGCTCACGAGCCCAATTCAGGAAGATTACTTGAAAAATATAGTGATGAACCAGGAATTCAATTTTATTCAGGAAATTTTCTAGTTGGAACACTGCCAAGTAAAAGAGGAGGAAACTATAATTTTAGAACAGGGTTTTGTTTTGAAAATCAACACTTTCCAGACTCTCCTAATCAAAAGAATTTTCCAACGGTTGAACTGAATCCAAGCGAAAAATATTTTTCAAAAACATTATTTAAATTTTCAGTTAGATAATTTATTAAAATGAAAAATTAGAATGATTCACAAAACGAAATGATATAAAATGAAATTAAGCAAATTTAAATCTGGTGTTATCGTAAAATCACCAGGACGTATTAATCTTATTGGAGAACATATTGACTACAATGGAGGATATGTTCTACCAGCTGCTATAAACCTTAAAACAAAATTAGAACTCCAAATAACAAAAAATACTATTTGCTCAGTAACTTCAGAAAATATAGGAACATTTAATTTTGATATCCAAAAACCTCTTCAAAAAAGTTCTACTCAGTGGCATAATTATGTACTTGGAGTTGTAGATGGTCTTCGAAAAAAATGTCCTGACAAATTAAGTGGATTTCATTGCAGCATATCAAGTGATATTCCAATAGGATCAGGGGTTAGCTCGTCTGCAGCATTAGAATGTGGTTTAGCTAAAGGATTAAATATCCTATTTGATTTGAGTCTCTCTGATAACGAAATCATTGATATTTCTCATTCAGCAGAACACAACTTTGTAGGTAATAAATGTGGTATAATGGATCAGTTTTCCGTTATTAAGGGAAAATTTGGAAAGTTAATCCTTTTGAATTGTGAGAGCAAGAAATATCAGTTTATTGATGCTAATTTTTCACCTTATAAGATTGTATTGCTAAATTCTAATCTTTCACACAACTTAGCATCTAGCGAGTATAATACTCGTGTTATAGAATGCGAACAAGCTCTTTCGGTTGTTCAAAATCAATATCCTGAATATTCTTTTCTTGCTGATGTTCCTGAAAGTTTAATTAGATCTTTAAAAGGAAAAATGTCTGGAAAAATCTATCAAAGAGCTTTATACGTAACTCGGGAAAACAAAAGAACGTTAAAAGCTACAGAACTTATTCAAAAAGGTAGTATTCAAGATTTTGGTAATTTAATGTATCAAACCCACCAAGAATTATCAAAAAACTATGAGGTTAGTTGTGCTGAGTTAGACTTTTTAGTTGACTTAACCAAAGATATTGATCAAGTTGTGGGAAGTAGAATGATGGGAGGTGGTTTTGGTGGCTGCACCATAAGCTTAGTAAATGAAAATTTTGTAAACACCTTTTTAGCTTTAGCTAAAGAAAAGTACAAAAAGAAATTTGGTGCAGAATTAAATTCAATTTTGGTAGAGATTTCTAATGGTGTTGAAGTTTTTAAATAAAGGTCAAGTGGTATTGATTCTTTGTAACCCTTACTTAGCTCTTGCTTTCGGTGGGGTTTTTTTATTTGTTTAGATGTATATAAATTGATATAAAATCCAATTGTTAGGATTATATAGCCTAAAACATTAATCCATTTTCCACCAATATAAATTACTAATGTACCTATCAAAACTAATAAAGTTCCAGTTTTTTGATTTTTCATTACTAACCTAAATATACTAAATCTCTAATTAATACAAAATTCATCTCCAACCAAATACTCATTGTAAACTTCTTCTGATATTATAATCTGCCCACTAGGACGTGTATTCTCATATCTGTTATTTCCTAATTCATCATCTAGAAAATAATATTGTCCTTCCGCAATAAATTTTTCTCCTATTGTAAAGCAATCATCTCTTTTATCACAACTATATAGAATCGTTAGTCCAATAAGTAGTAATAGAATTTTTTTCATTTTATTTAATTAACGTGTGCTATTATAGTAATTGAGTAAAATAGCTAGAATAAGAACTACAACTATTACCCATCTATATTTATTTTTTCCATTTTATTTGATTTTAAATTATAGTTACTAAATGTAAAAGTTAAATCTCTAAAGATATAATTTGGTTAAGGTGTATTGTAAGGCTAACTAAATAAAAGAAGCCATAACAAACATACCAAGACCAAATAATACTAAATTATATACGTATGCTAAGACTCCGCCGATAGTCCAAAGTACTCCCATTAATTTCATCATTTCATTAAAATTAACTGAGAAATTACCTTCACCAATAATCTTTGGCACTTTAAAAATTATTTTTTTGAAAAGTAGCCAATTGTAAATAACAAAATACCCAATACTATAGTTGACAAAGAAGACCAATCAAGATTCACAATGATTTAGTTTAAATCTACCTCATAAAATTACAAAATATATGCCAAGACCCAAAGGAAGCCTGAACAAGATAACTTCAGAAGTGAGAATTAAACTACAATGCTTACTAGACGATTAAATAGGCTCTTTAGACTTAAACGAGTTAGACAATAACCAGCGTATTAAGATGCTTCAAATAGCCTTACAACAAACTTTGCCTAAGTTGAATCAGGAAGTATATGAGGTTGAAGACTTGCCTTTGTTTGTGGAATGAAAACAAGCTTTAAAAACAATTTTGTACATTGTATTTATAAATTAGATATATGAAAAAATACTTACCACTACTTATTAGTTTTGCGTTTCTATCTTGTGGTTCAGATGATGATACCCCCGATGCACCATCTTCTACTTACTCAATTTCTGTAACTGCAAGCTCTAATAGAGATTATACCCTTGTAGGAACTGATGCTAATGGAGAGGTTAGCGGTAATGATCCTTCAATAACAATTAGTCAAGGAGAGACCATTAGCTTTAGTGTAAATGCTGCTAGTCATCCATTTTATATCAAGACAGTTCAAGGGACAGGAACAGATAATCAAGTTTCCAATGTAACTAATAATGGAGCTACAAATGGTGATGTTCGTTGGACACCTGCAGCTGCTGGAACCTATTATTACCAATGTTCACCTCATAATGGTATGTATGGAACAATTACAGTTCAATAACGGGCATATCCACTTCAGTTAGTTCTGATAATGAAGACAAGCTTTAAAATCAGTTTTGTACATTGTAATTATATTAACTTTAAACAAATCAAATGAAACAATTATTATTTATTTTTCTATTTGCAGGAATATGCTCAACGATATATTCACAAGACGCTACTCTTACAGCTGAAGAGAAGCAAGAGCTTTTACAGGCAAGTCCGTTTAATTCAGTTTATCCTTCATCAATTCTGAAAAGTGCTGATACATATTTTAAAGCTCAGATAGGTCTATATTCAGAAGGTGTAATAGCTGAAAAAGAAGCTCATTTAATAGCACTTGGGACATCTGCAGCTATCAAATGTCAATACTGTGTTCCTTATCATATTTCTGAATTAAAGAGGCTAGGAGCGTCTGAAGATGAAATAAAAACTGCGGTTCTTATTGCTGCTGATATAATGAAAATGAGCACTTTATTTTATGGTAATGAATTTGATTTAGAAGCATTTAAAAAAATGCTAAAAGGAGAATAAAAAAACAAGCTTTAAAATAGTTTTGCATTTTAGTTTCAAATAACAATATATTATGAATTAAAAACTTTTGATATGGACAACTGCTTCTCTAATTTTTGGGGCGACTCTAATTATCCCAATTATATCAACAGTATTTTAGGTTTGCTTTTAATTATTTCTGGAACACAAGTATTTTCCAAAAAGAAATAAAAAACCCAACTATAAGCAACAGCTGGAGTGAGGGCTAAAAAGTATCAATAACACTTGATCTTCTTTATTCAATAACGTCTATTCAACACTCTATTTCATTTGTTGATTAACAACAGTAAAACCGTCTAAATCACTAAAATATATAAAATAATGAGGTTTAATTTTTATTTATTTTAGTGAAACTAATTAAATCTATATTATGAAAAAAATACTTTTTACTATTATACTTTTTCAAATTTTTTCCTGTTCAAACTCTGTTAAAAATAAAGATTCAATTGTTGTAAATAATTATGATTCAAATGAGCTAACATTCATTTTAGAGATGAATACAAAAAACAATCTAAAAGCTGAAGTTGAAGATTTCACTCAATATTTATCTGATTTCATAGTTGAGAGAGAGCCTTCAACTATTTATGGATACTATCTTTCAGAAGATGGAAATAAAGTAACATTGATTGAGAGATATAACAATAGTCTAGACGGAATTAAACACGGTGAAGATTTTATAAATGGTCCAAATTTTAAAAAATTTTTCAAGTTTTTTGAGATTGAATCATTTATTGTTTTAGGAAAAGCATCTGATGAATTCAAGAAGTTTTGTTCAGAAAATGGATTTGTTATAGAATATAGAGAATCCATTGGAGGATATATAAGAAAATAACTAAACCACAGGCATATCATCTTCAGTAAGTTCAGGGATTTTTAAGCCTTTTTGATTTGAGTTATTAAATATTTTTGTCAATAACTTAGCTGAAAAAGCTTCATTTTAGGT
>Ga0209709_10000691_pt1 | contig 31956 bp, 26 predicted proteins | sample ArcticOcean_MG_C_2_FD_187435 | JGI IMG/M metagenome (GOLD analysis project Ga0209709, IMG submission 187435) | Marine microbial communities from western Arctic Ocean - ArcticOcean_MG_CB4_136 (SPAdes) (version 2) | ecosystem: Environmental > Aquatic > Marine > Oceanic | place: Arctic Ocean... | reverse complement strand
GTAGCCAAAATATATATTGGTAGTTGGGCTGAATATGGAAAAAAATAAATGAAAAGATCAAAAAAAATAACTTTTGGAATTATAACATTTTTTATTATTGTAGCTGTAATTGTTATTGGACGTTATTCTGTTGGTCTTTATTTTAAAAAAAAATTTTCTAAACGTCCACCACCAGGTGTAATTGTTGAGATTGTTGTTAATAAAAATTTTAACCAAACTCTAGAAAGTTATTGCACCTCTTTAAGCAGCAAAACAATATCTTATAAAATTAAAAAAAATGAATTATTAGAACCAATCAAATTTAATGCAAAAGTTAAAAAAAACGATCTAATAGCTAAATTAATAAATAAAAATATTTCAGCTCCTTTTGCTGGTATTTTAGGTAAAAGAGGTATTAGTGGCAGTAGTTTAGGCTCAGAGAACACGATTATTTTAACTTTAGATGACTCCAGAAAAGTATTATGTGATTTAAAAATACCTGAGGTTTATGCTGCAATTTTAAAAAAAGATTTGAAGGTCAGGGCAAAGTTTTCAGCTTATAGAGATAAAAGCTATGATGGCATTGTCCAATCAGTTGCCTCGCGTGTAGATGCCCAGACTAGAAGTATATTAGCAAGAGCACAAATCCAAAATGAAAATTCTGAAATAATTCCTGGATCTCTATTGGAAATTGAAATTTTATATAATGTTAAAAATGCATTAAGTGTGCCTGATACAAGTGTTATGTATGAAGGACGAAAAAAATTTGTTTATAAAATAATTGAAAATAATATGCTTAAAAAAGTGGAAGTAAAAACTGGAATTAGAAATCAAGGTAGCCTTGAAATTTTAGACGGTCTAGTTCAGGGAGATAAAATAATAGCAGAAGGTTTGACAAAAGTTAGACCAGGCATGAAAGTAAAACCTATTACTAAACCATAGTAATAAAAAATAATAATGTACATAACCGAACTTAGTATTAAGAGACCAGTAGTTGCAGCAGTTTTTTCAATTATACTTGTTGTTTTTGGTTTATTTGTTTTTTCTAAGTTACCTGTTAGAGAATTACCTTCGGGCCTTCAGCCTCCAGTAGTTCAAGTTCAAGTTGATTACCAAGGCGCTGGGGCAGAAGTTATAGCTAGTGAAATTACTGAAATTATAGAAGATGTAATTGGAGGAGCAGAAGGGATAAAGAATATAGATTCAACATCAGAAAATGGAAGAAGTACAATTAAGATTGAATTTGAAACTAATATTGATTTGGATTCTGCTGCAAACGATATAAGAGATAGAGTATCAAGAGTTTCCGATAATTTGCCTGAAGATTCAAAGCCTCCTGAAATTCTAAAACAAAGTGCTGGCTTTACTACAAGTATGTGGCTTAGTGTTTCGAGTTCTACCTGGACTGATTTAGAAATCGGCGATTATACAAGAAGATACTTGGTCGATAGTTTTTCTAATGTAAAAGGTGTTGGGAGAATTCTTGTGGGTGGCCTTAGGGAATTAAGCGTTAGAGTTTACATTGATCCAATCAAATTAGCAGCAAATGATCTGACAATTCAGGAGGTCGAAGCATCTTTAAGAAAAGAAAACATTAGTCTTCCAGCTGGAAGTCTAGAAGCAAATAATATAGATCTAACTATTAACCTTGATAAGGCATACAAAGATTTGTCTTCTATAAAACAATTACCAATTAAAAATAATAAAAATAGCGTTATACGTTTAGAAAATATTGCTGACGTAAAATATGGACCCGTATCAGAAAAAACTCTTTTTAAATCAATTAGTAAAGTTGGTAAATCTAATGATAAAGTTGTTGGGATTGGAATTTATGCAAAATCTGGCGCATCTACAGTAGAATTATCCAAAAAAGTAAAAAAAAGAATAATTGAAGTTCAAAAAAGTCTACCTGAAGGACTTCGTTTAGGTGTTTCTTTTGATCGCGCAACCTATATAAATGCTGCAATATCTGAAGTTTATAAAACCTTAGTAATAGCTTTCATTTTAGTTGTGGTAATTATTTATCTTTTTTTAGGTAATTTAAAAGCTGTAATTGTCCCAGCTATAGCGCTTCCAGTGAGTTTGATTAGTTCTTTTTTAGGGCTTTGGATTTTTGATCTATCTATAAATATCTTTGTTCTATTAAGTTTTATACTAGCTATTGGAATAATAACAGATGACAGCGTTATTATGACTGATGCTATTTACCATAGAGTTGAAAATGGAGAAACCCCTTTAGTAGCGGCTTTTAAAGGCTCCAAAAGTATTACCTTTGCTATTATTTCTACCACTTTGGTTTTGATAGCAGTTTTTTTACCATTAATTTTCATTGAAGGGCTATCTGGAACTCTCTTTAAAGAAACAGCAATTTCTTTAACTTTCGCAATTATAGTTTCCTCTTTTGTGGCTTTAACTCTATCTCCTATGCTTGGAAGTAAGTTTTTACACAAAAATACAAAAAAAACTAAAGTTGTTTTAAGATTTGAAAAATATTATAAAATATTTTCTGAATTTTACTTTGAAACACTAAACTATTGGATAACAAAACATAGAATTATCATTGTTTTTATGTTTTCATTGATAGCTCTCTCAGTACTGTTGTTTATTTTTGCGCCTAAAGAACTCCTTCCCAAAGAAGATAGGGGGGTGTATCTAGTGATTGGTAAGACTGATGAAGGAAGCTCGTTTCAATATACCTCTGATAAAGCTGAAGAAATAGAAAGACGATTAACACCATTAGTCAAAAGTGAAGAAGAATCTTATAAAAGAATGATTATGAGAGTTCCCGGGTTTGGTAGAGCTAGTAAATCTTATAACAGTTTTATTATTATTGCTTTGCTAGATGATTGGAGTGATAGAAGTGAAGGTGCAGTAAACATAATGAGAAAAGCTATCGGTAAAATTGTTACCGTCCCACAAGCGCTTGCTTTCCCAATTTCTCCTCAAAGTATAAGAGTTAGCAGTTACAACAAGCCAATTCAAATGGTTCTGTTAGGGAAAAGCTATGAACAGCTTGAAAGATGGCAAAAACAAATAATGAGGGAATTAAGAAAAAATAAAAATTTGGCTGCAATTGAATCTGACTATTCTAAAAATAAACCTGAAATTAAACTAGTTGTAAATAGAAAAAAATCTCAAGATTTGGGAGTATCAATTGAATCTATTGGAAAAACTATAGAAACTTTATATTCAGGAAAAATAGTTACAAAATTTAATAAACTTGGTAAAGAGTATCCAATAATACTCCAGTCGGACATTAAAAATAGAAGAAAAAGTGAAAGCTTAAGCAAAATATTTGTGCGATCAGATACTACTGGGAAGTTAATTTCGTTAGCTAACCTTGTTGAATTTGAAGAAGTTGGTTCTGCGAAAATCTTAGCTAGATATGACAGGCAACGCGCTGTTACTATCAGTGCAAGATTAGTTGGGGATTATACCCTTACAGAAGCAATAAAATATCTTGAAAAAACAGTAGGCGAAAACGTTCCCGAAGCAAGATTAGAGTGGAAAGGGAAATCAGAAGAATTAAAAGAAACTAGTAACGAACTTTTTATAATATTTGCATTAGCATTAATAACAGCTTTTCTTGTTATGGCAGCAAACTTTAATAGTTTTATTCATCCACTAATAATTATGTTAACTGTACCTTTGAGTGTTTTTGGAGGAATTGTTTTTATTTTATTATTTAATTCAAGCATAAATATATTCTCACAAATTGCTCTGGTAATTTTGATAGGAATTTCAACAAAAAATTCTATACTGATAGTAGACTGGGCTAATCAACTTAGAAGAGCTGGAAAAAATGTTCAAAGCGCTGTGTTAGAAGCTTGTAGAAGGAGATTCCGGGCAATAATTATGACTTCTCTTTCAACGATGATTGCAATGGTTCCTCTGTTAATTGGTAATATTGGACCAGGCGCTGGTGAAGCGAGCAGACTAGCTGTGGGATCTACAATATTCGGTGGAATGCTTATTAGTACATTTTTTACTTTATATGTAACACCAGCCATGTACGTTATTTTAACAAAAAATACCAAAAGAATTGATATAATTGATATTCAATTAAGCAAAGAGCTTAAAAAATAATATATTTATTTCTATTTAAACTTTTCTGACATTCTTTAAGTTGGCTTTTGTAAATTTTAGATTGTCTTTCTACACTTTTTGCATAAATAATTGCATTTTTATCGGTTTTATAAACTTTTTTAGAATAACTTCCCCAACCTAAATAATAATTTAGATATTGCCGATAAGAATCGTTTAATGGAATTTTATTAATTTTATTAGTTTTTTTTATATACCAACCAATAAACATAACAGAATCTTTAAAGTGTGTTCTTAACGCTAAAGGACTATTAGTTTCTGTTTTATAAAGCTCCCAGGTTTTCTTTACTGCTTGGGAATATCCATATGAACTCGAAGGTCTTTTATATGGGATTACTTTAAACAACTTGTTTCTTTGAGGTTTGGCCCACCTGTTAAATCCTGACTCTTTATTAACAAAAGCTAAAATAATATGAATGGGTGCTCCATGTTTTTCAGAACTTTTTTTAACTGATTTATACCAAAGATAATTTTCACCAAATATTTTACATGCATTTTGAGGGTGCTTAGGAACCGAGCTACATGAAGCTAACAAAAATAAAACAATAAGATAAATTATATTTTTGTTTAAAATCTTATTTTGCATACAATATTGCCTTTTTTATTTGTTTTCTAATCTCTTCCTGTAAATTTATTATTCACGCTTTATAGAAAGATAAATAAATCTTTATTACGAGATAAGCAATCATTACCCCAAAAATATTTGAGATGAGATCTTGAATTTCAAAACTACGATTAGGAATTATAAAATGGAAAAATTCTAATATTGCTGATAGAAAAAACAACCTAAAGACTAATTTTTTAAAATTTTTATTTTCATAATAAAGAGCGAATCCTAGTAAAGAAATCCACAAGTAGGAGGCAAAGTGATTGATTGAAATCCCTAGGGGTTTTTCAAATAATTCAAGTAAGATTTCTTGTCTTCCATACAACAAATATCCTATCAAGTTGCCTGGCCAGAGTGACACTATTATCAAAATAAATACACTCAAATGAAATATTAGTTTTAAAACTTTGATCATTTTTATAATATGTAATAGTTATAATTATACATATATATTTTATAAAAAATGAGTAATTTAATTCTAGTTCGTCACGGTCAATCAGAATATAACTTGCAACGACGTTTTACTGGATTTTATGATGTTGACTTAACACCAAAAGGTGAAGCGGAAGCCAAGTATGCTGGGCAACTTATAAAAAATTTGAATATTGATTTCCAATCACATTTTACTTCAAAACTTAAAAGAGCATCCAATAGTTTAAAAATAATATTAAAAGTTTTAAATAAATCGAATGTAGAAGTTACTAAAGCTCTAGAGTTAAATGAAAGACATTATGGTGGACTAACGGGTTTAAATAAAGATGAAACAATAAACAAATATGGAAATAAACAAGTTCAAGTTTGGAGAAGAAGTTTTAATATACGTCCTCCAAAAATGGAATCCGATCATCCCTACAAAAATAAAATAAAATCAGATATTTTGGGTGAATCTTTAAAAGATACCTTTGATCGTGTTGTTCCATATTTTAATAAAAAAATAAAACCACTACTATTGCTGGAAAAAAACGTTTTGATCGTATTTCATGGAAATAGCTGTAGAGCACTTTTGATGAAAATTTTGAGCATATCTAAAGAAAAAGTTACGAACTTTGAAATTCCAACTGGAAATCCACTGTTAATAAATTTTAAAAAAAATCTACAAGTGTCCAAATATAAGTATCTTGATAATAAAAGGGCAAAAAAAATATTATTTAAAATTTAACTTCTTGTAAACTTGAAGAGTGCTTGCGTGTAAAAAATCAATTTTACTTTCTTGGCCAAACAACTCTTTCTTCATTATTAAATCATCCCAAACTTTATTTATTGAAAAAATTTCTTCATTAATATTAGAAAAAACTTCAGGATTTATAATCTGTAAACCTGTATAGACATACTTTAAATTATCGTCTTCTTGCCTAGTTACCAAATTTTCCCTTAAATTGAAATCTCCGTTTATACTTTTATCAAAACTTTTTAGTTTATTAACAACAAGTAAATGACATTTCTTTTTTAAAAAAAAATCTTTTTCCATTTTTTTTACTTCTTTCACATAATTTATATTCCAAATGGTATCGGGATTTATACATAAAAAACTTTCTTTAAAGAATCTTAATGCATTAAGCATTCCGCCACCAGTATCCAAAATTTTTTCTTTTTCATTAATTATTTCAATATCTAAATTAAAATTTTTTTTATTTAGATATTCTGTAATTTGATTTGCTAAATAATGAGTGTTAATTACTACTTTTTTTATTGCTAATTTTTCTAGAAAATTTATTGTATTTGACAAAAATGTTTCATTCCCTATTTTTAGCAATGGTTTTGGACATTCTAATGTAAGTGGATTTAATCGTTTACCAAATCCAGCAGCGAGGATCATTGCTTTTGAAATCATAAATTATTATATTAAATATTAAAAATGAATTGGTCTTTTGTCTACAGCTAACGCTGCTTCTTTAACAGCTTCTGTGTGAGTTGGGTGAGCATGAACTGTTCTAGCAATATCTTCTGAGGATGCTCCAAATTCCATAGCAACAGCTAGTTCGGCTATCATTGTGCCTGCTAAACTAGAAATAATAGAAACGCCTAAAACTTTATCAGTTTTTTCATCAGCTATTATTTTAACAAATCCCTCTGTTTCATTATTTACTCTTGCCCTTGAATTAGCCATAAAAGGAAATTTTCCAATTTTATATTTTATATTTTCGGTTTTAATCTGCTCTTCTGTTTTCCCTACTTGGGCTACTTCTGGTGAGGTATAAATTACTGATGGTATTATATCGTAATTTACATGGCCAGCCTGTCCAGAAATTATTTCTGCAACTGCTATTCCTTCATCTTCGGCTTTGTGGGCTAGCATAGGACCTTTATCGATAACATCTCCAATTGCATAAATATTTTTAATTGAGGTTTCATACTTTTCATTAATTTTAATTTTGTTTTTATCACCTAATACAATACCTAGATCAACTATATCTTTACCAACATTAGGCTTTCTTCCTACAGCAATCAAAACTTTATCACATTCAATCCGTTCTCTTTTTTTATTTTTATTGTTTGTAAAATCAACAATTGCTTTATCTTTTATGATACTTACATTTGTTACTTTTGAATCAAGTTTAAAGTTAATTCCTTGTTTTTTAAGAATTTTTAAAAACTCTATTGAAACATCATTATCCATTCCTGGGATAATATGATCTAAATACTCAACGACAGTAACATTAGAACCCAGTCTTTTCCAAACACTTGCTAATTCTAGACCAATATAACCACCTCCTATAACAATTAATTCTTTGGGAATTTTTTCAAAAGATAGTGCTCCAGTTGAAGAAACAATTGTTTTTTCATCAATTTTAATTTCTGATAAAGATGTTGGAATTGATCCTGTTGCAACTACTATATTCTTTGCTGTGTATTTGGTTACGTTGCCTGAATCATCTGTAACACTAACTGTGCTTTTATCTATTATTAAACCTTTTCCGTTTAATCTAGTAATTTTATTTTTTTTGAACAAAAATTCAATTCCCTTAGTTAAAGTTAATACTGATTTATTTTTATTTTGCATCATTTTGGACAAATTTATCTTAATGTTTTGAGCTTCAATACCTAAATTATTAAACTCACTTGTTGCCTTATGATACATTTCGGATGCGTTAAGTAAGCTTTTTGATGGAATGCAACCAACGTTTAAACAGGTTCCTCCTAGTGTTTTTTTAGATTCAACGCAAGCTGTTTTTAAACCTAATTGAGCAGATCTGATTGCACAAACATATCCTCCAGGTCCTGAGCCGATTATTATTACATCAAAATTATTATTCATTATTAAAGATCTAAGAATAATCTTCTTGGTTCCTCAAGACACTCTTTAATAGTTTTTAAAAATGAAACTGCCTCTTTGCCGTCTATAATTCTATGGTCGTATGATAACGCCAAATACATGATTGGTCTTATGACAATATTTCCTTCTTTTACCACTGGCCTTTCGACAATATTATGCATACCTAATATACCAGTTTGTGGAGGGTTTAAAATCGGAGTTGAAAGCATTGATCCATAAATTCCTCCATTGCTAATAGTGAATGTTCCACCCTGGAGATCGTTAATAGTTATTTTGCCTTGTTTTGCTTTTTCAGAAAGTAAAAAAATATTTCTTTCAATATCTGCAAAAGATAATTCGTCAGCGTTTTTAAGAACAGGTACTACTAATCCACGATCAGTTCCAATGGCAATCGATATATTATAATAGTTTTTATAGATTATATGATCTTTCTCTATTTCTGCATTGACTGCAGGAAAATTTTTTAAAGCAACAATAGAAGCTTTAACAAAAAAAGACATGAAGCCTAATTTTACAGAATATTTTTTTGTAAAATCTTCTTGATAATCTAATCTAGTTTGATTGATATTTTGCATATCTACTTCATTGAAAGTTGTTAGCATTGCTGCATTATTTTGAGCCTCTTTTAGTCTTTTTGCGATGGTAGCTCTCAGTCTTGTCATTTTTACTTTTTCTTCAATACCGTATGTAATTTTTCGTTTTGAAGGCTCGGGAGGATTGCCCATTAAATTTATTAAATCACCTTTTGAAACTCTTCCATCTTTTTCTGTTCCTGTTACTTTTGTTATATTAATATTTTGTTCTTTAATAATTTTTCTAACAGATGGTGATAAATTTTCTTTATTTTTTGAGGTAGTAAATTTTTCTTTCTCAATATTATCCAAGCTCTCTTCTACTAATGTATCTAAAACCAATGCCTCATCGGTATCTTCATGTGTATTTGTATTATTCAAATTTAAAAAATTTTCTTCTTCAATTATATTTTTTGTTTTGAGCTCATTAATGTTTTCTGATTTTAATTTAGTGGAATTTTTTTTTTTTAAATTATTTATATTTCTTTTTGGTGGTATATATTTTTTTTCTTCTGAACTTATTTCTTGTACTTTATTTTCAGATAAACTTTTTTCATCACTAACTACTCCTAATAAAGCTCCCACTTCTACAGTTTCACCTTCCTTTACTTCTATTGAATGTAGAGTTCCAGCTAAAGGTGAGGGTACTTCAACATTGACCTTATCCGTTTCTAATTCTACCAACGGTTCGTCAGTGCTCACATTTTCACCGACCTGTTTAAGCCATTTAGATACTGTGGCCTCTGTGACTGATTCTCCTAAAGATGGTACTATAATTTCATTAGACATTTCTAGCTAAGTACCTTTTCTATTATTTCTTTTTGCTGCGCAAGATGTTTTTTTAAATATCCTGTCGCTGGTGAAGCGGATGGCTTTCTCCCTATATAAAAAACTTCTTTTTCCTTTGCTTTTATATAGTTTAATGTCCATTGAATATAGTTTTTTGCACTATTCCATGCTCCCATATTTTGAGGTTCTTCCTGACACCAAAAAAATTTAGCTTCATTTTTAAATCTTTTAAATTCCTTTGCAAGTGTTTTTGCAGGAAATGGATATAACTGTTCAATTCTTAATATATAAACACTATCATTTTTTATTTTTTCTCTTGCTTCTATTAAATCAAAATAAATTTTTCCTGAACATATTACAACTTTTTTTATTTTTTTGTCTTCTTTAAGTTTAATTAAATTGTAATCTTTAATATCAGCAAGATCTGTTAGTACCCTATGAAATGTATTTTTTTCACTAAAATCTTCGATGTTTGAAATACACCTTTTATTTCTTAACAAAGATTTTGGTGTCATTATTATTAAAGGTTTTCTAAATCCTCTATGTATTTGTCTTCTAAGTGCATGAAAATAGTTTGCTGGAGTGGTACAATTAATCACTTGAATATTTTCTTGGGCGCAAAGTTGTAAAAATCTTTCTAATCTGGCTGATGAATGTTCAGGTCCTTGTCCTTCGTAGCCATGAGGTAACAACATCACTAATCCACTTGCTCTCGTCCATTTTCTTTCCCCTGGTGCAATAAATTGATCTATTACAACTTGAGCTCCATTTGCAAAATCTCCAAACTGAGCTTCCCAAATAACTAATGTTGTTGGCTCAGATAATGAATATCCATACTCAAATCCAAGCACAGCTAATTCTGAAAGCAAACTATCGATCACCTCATATCTTTTTTGTTTTTTTGAAATATTATTTAAGGGAGTATAGTAGCTACTATCAATTTGGTCCCTGAGTACAGAATGACGTTGACTAAATGTGCCTCGTCCAGAGTCTTGACCAGAAAGTCTTACTGGGTACCCTTCTTCTAATAGCGTAGCAAATGCTAATTGTTCAGCTGTAGACCAATCAAAGCCTTTTCCAGTACTAAACATTTTCTTTTTTTTTTCTAAAATTTTTATTATTTTTGAGTGAGCATTAAAGTTTTTTGGAATCAAATTTAACTTATCTCCTATTTCTTTTAGCCTACCTATTGATACAGCAGTATTACCTCTTTTATCTTTACCTTTTTCTGGTTTAAACCTTGACCAAACTCCCTCGTACCATTCTAACTTTGGTTTATATTCTTTGGCAGTTTTTAACTGCTCGTCCAAAAGATTTTTAAAATCTTTTTTATTACTAATAAATTCTTGATTAGTAATTGTTCCATCTTTTATAAGTTTTTCAGCGTAAACGTTAAGTGTTGTTGGATGTTTTTTAATTATTTTGTACATTATTGGTTGAGTAAAAGAAGGTTCGTCGCTTTCATTATGACCAAATCTTCTATAACAAATCATATCTATGACTACGTCCTTATTAAATTTTTGTCGAAAATCCATAGCTATTCTAGCGCAATGAACTACGGCTTCTGGATCATCTCCATTTACATGTAAGATAGGTGCTTCAACCATTTTCGCTAAATCAGATGGATAAGGAGAAGATCTTGCAAATTTTGGATTAGTTGTAAATCCAATTTGATTATTAACTATTATATGAATAGTTCCTCCAGTGTTATGTCCAGGAAGCCCGGACATTGCAAAACATTCAGCCACAACTCCTTGGCCTGCGAAAGCAGCATCACCATGTATTAAAATTGGGATAGCTTGCTGTCTTTTATTATCTTTATGAAAAAATTGTTTAGCGCGTGTTTGTCCTAGAACGACCGGATTTACAGCTTCAAGATGTGACGGATTATCGGACAAAGAAATATGCACCAGATTATCATCAAACTTTCTATTTGAAGAAGCTCCTAAATGATATTTTACATCACCTGTAGAGTTAGAGTTTAAATTTTCAACTTCACCTGCAAATTCATTGAACATTCTTTTGTAGGATTTTTGTAGAACATTTGCTAATACGTTTAATCTACCTCTGTGTGGCATTCCAATCTTTAATTCTTTAGCACCTAATTGACCTCCACGTTTAATTAGCTGTTCTAAAGCAGGGATTAAAGATTCTCCTCCATCTATTCCGAAACGTTTGGTGCCTAAAAATTTGGTTGCCAAAAATTTTTCTAAACCTTCAGCTTGTATTAATTTATTTAAAATTGCTTTCTTTCCATTATTTGTAAAATAAATTTTATTTTCTTTTTTTTCCATTCTTTCTCTAAACCATACTTTTTCGATAGGGTCAGAAATATGCATATACTCAACTCCTATAGTTGAACAATAAGTTTTTTTAAGAAAAACAAGCATTTCGTTAACTGTTGCATAATTTCGATCCAAATATCCATTTAGATAAATTTTTTCATTAAATTCTTCTTTTTTAAATCCATGATCATTTGGGTGTAGTTCTTTAAGATATTTGCGCTCCATCATACCAAGTGGATCTAGTTTTGCTATAAGATGACCTCTAATTCTATAAGCTCTAATAAGAGCAATAGCTTTTACAGATTTCTCTTTCTCTTTTTCGTTTTTCGTTTTTGAAATTGATATATTTTTTGCAGAAATATTTTTATTTTTTTCTAGAGAATTTTTTTCAAAATTTACCTTAGTTTGATTTATTTTTTTTGGAGCCCAACTTGGTCCTAGCATTTCTTTTGTTATAGTTTCCTTATCATCATCTAATCCGTTAAAAAATTTTACCCAGCTTTCAGGAATAGAATTTGGGTCATTCAAGTATTTGAAATAAAGTTCTTTAATGAAAGGATTGCTTATTCCCTGCAGAAATGAAGTTTTTTCAAAAACTATGTTATCTTTATTAGATTCCATGAAAAGTAAATTATATAATTTTTATTATAAAATTGATCAAACTATCTTTCAAGTTTGTTATGTAATGTTTTTCCAATTTCTGCGGGTGACTCTGCCATTAAAATGCCGCATGATTTCATTTTTTCAATTTTATCCTCCGCTTTACCTTCACCTCCAGAAATAATAGCTCCTGCGTGGCCCATTCTCCGCCCTGGGGGTGCTGTTTTTCCTGCTATAAATCCAACTATAGGTTTTTTAATTTTTGATGATTTAATAAATTCTGCTGCCTCCTCTTCAGAAGAACCTCCGATTTCTCCTATCATTAAAATTGATTGTGTTTTTGGGTCTTGAAAAAAAAGTTCCAAACAATCAATAAAACTTGTTCCGTTAATCGGATCTCCTCCTATACCTACTACCGTTGATTGACCTATTCCATTTTCGCTAGTTTGAGAAACTGCTTCGTATGTCAGCGTTCCTGATCGCGATACAATTCCACATGATCCTTTTTTGTGAATATTTCCTGGCATGATCCCTATTTTGCATTCATCAGGGGTAATAATACCTGGGCAATTTGGTCCTATTAAACGAGATTTAGATTTTTTTAGTTTTTCTTTTACTTCTATCATATCTAAAATGGGTATTCCTTCAGTAATGCAAACAATTAAAGGGATTTGATTTTCAATCGCTTCGATAATTGCTAATTTTGCAAATTTTGCAGGCACATAAATCATACTTGCGTTAGCTTCAGTTTTTTTTATAGCTTCACTTACTGTATTAAAAACTGGTCTGTCTAAATGGATTTGACCACCTTTTGTTGGCGTTACCCCTCCTACTAAATTAGTTCCATAAGATATTGCCTGTTCAGAGTGAAAAGTTCCATGAGCTCCGGTAAAACCTTGGCAAATTACTCTTGTATTTTTGTTTATTAAAATAGACATTTTTATTTTATTGCCTGTATGATTTTTTTTGCAGCATCTGACAAATTGTTTGCTGAAATAATTTTTAAATTAGATTTTTTTAAAATTTCTTTACCAATATCAACATTTGTACCTGCTAATCTAACTACTAATGGTATTGACAAATTTAGTTCTTTAGCTGCAATAACTACACCTTCTGCCAGGACGTCACATCTCATAATTCCTCCAAAAATGTTAATTAATATTCCTTTAACATTTTTGTCTGATAATATAATTTTAAATGCTGCAGAAACTTTTTCTTTAGAAGCTCCACCTCCGACATCAAGAAAATTAGCGGGGCTTGAACCATATAATTTAATAATATCCATTGTCGCCATTGCTAACCCAGCCCCATTTACCATACACCCTATTTTACCATCTAATTTTATATAAGATAAATCGTACTTGGCTGCCTCTGTTTCAATTGGATCTTCTTCGTTAAAGTCTTTCAGAGATATAATATCTGGATGTTTGAATAATGCATTGTCGTCAAAACTTATTTTAGCATCTAAACATATTAATTCATTTTCTAAAGTTAAAACTAGTGGATTAATTTCAATAAGGCTTGCATCTTTTTCAATTAACACTTTATAAATTGATTTAATAAGATTTGAAGCTTTTTTTTTGGTTTCCTCAGGTAATAAAAAGTTTTTAATTATTTTACCGACATCTTCTTCATTAATGCTATTAGTCAAATTAATTTTTACTGTAATAATTTTTTCAGGACTATTTTTAGCTACATTTTCAATATCTATTCCACCTTCCGTACTAGAAATAAAGGCAATTTTAGAACTTTTTCTATCTACTACGCATGATAAATAAAATTCTTTCGAAATATCGCATGTTTCTTCCACGTATAACCTATTAATTTTTTTACCTTTATTACCAGTTTGCGGTGTAACTAAAATTTTGCCAAGCATTTTTTTAGCTTCTTGCTCTAATTCCTTTTTTTTAACTTTTTTTATTCCACCCGCTTTCCCTCTTCCACCGGCATGAATTTGGGCCTTTAAAACAACACTATCAGAATTTAAATTTTTAATATTTTTTGCAATCTCATTAGTATCAAAAATCACAAAGCCGTTAAGTGTAGAAGCCCCAAACTCTTTTAAAATTTTTTTTGCTTGATATTCATGAATATTCATATCTACCCTTTGTAATCAGAATTTTTGTAAACACGATCTTCCCATGTAGTAAAAGGGAACGGAAATTTCTTTAAAAGTATAAAATTGTTATCGATTAAAAATTGGTGAATTTCTTCTGGGTTATAGTTTTTATAAATCTTATCAACATGAAACTCTATTAGTATAAAATTAATTTTTTTAAGAGATCTTTGTGATCCACTTAATACTTTATATTCATGACCTTCTGTATCAATTTTAATTAGATCTATAAAATTTATATTTTTTTCGTTTATTAGGTCATCTAATGGCATGACGTCAATTTCTTGATTTTTGATAGTCATATTTTCTAGTTTTGATTCAAACAAAAATGCTTTCATATTTAAATATTTATTTGTGCTTTGAAATTCAGAAAAAGTAGAAGTAATTTCATGTTTGTTAATTTTTAAAATAAGTGTGTCTTTTTTGTCTGAAAGGCCTAATTGTACTACTTCGACTTGATTATTATTTTTATACTTTTCTTTAATTAAACTGTAATATTTATCTTGCGGTTCAATCATAATAATTTTACAGTTTTTTTCAATTTTTAGAATAAGATCTGTATACTTCCCTTCAAAAGATCCTACATCGACGAATGTTCGAATTTTTATCTTTTGGCTTTCAATAAATCTTTTAATTCTTTTTTGGTGAAAGAATTGATCAATAACACTAAAAAAAAAAATTAATAGTTTTCTTAAATGTTTCATCTATTTTAATAAGGTTTTAAGTGTATATTAATAATAAATCAATTTTTTTCTATCTTTATAAAATTTTAATATTATAATTCATCTTATTTTTCCTAAATAAATAAATGCTAAGAATAAACCCTAAATCTTTATCACTTTCTAATTCAAAAATAATTAGTTACTTAATTTATATATTCTTTTGTGCATACTTTATAATAGGTATTAAAATTTATAAAGATTATGGAATAACTACAGATGAACCATTTCAGAGAACTTCTGGATATTACTGGTATTTATGGATCATAAGTAATTTTTTTAGTGATTATACAAATTTTGAGTTTCTAAAAATAAATTTCAACAAGATGGAGTGGTCACAAGGGTTTAAAAATGGTCTATTTCTAGAGTACGGGGTAATTTTTGATCTATTTGCAGTATTTATTGAAGATATATTTAATTTAGAAAATGTTTATCAAAAAAAGCATTTGCTAAATTTTTTAATTTTTTTTTCTTCTAGTGTTTGCTTTTTTCAATTAATTAAATACAGATTTAAAGATAATTTTTTATCATTTATTGGAGTTCTTTTTTATATAACTTCACCAAGAGTTTTTGCTGAATCTTTTTATAATAGTAAGGATATAATTTTTATGTCATTTACACTTTTTGCAGTTTTTTTTGCAGTTAAATTACTAAAAAATTATAAAATTAAAAATATTATCTTATTTTCATTATTTGCTGCTTTAGCAACAGATGTAAGAACAATGGGAATTTTTTTAATACTTTTGTTTGTTATTTTTTTTATTTTAGAATGTTTAGAAAAAAATAGTTTTTTAAAAAATAATTTTACTCTATTTTCGTTGTTAATTTTTTCATATTTTTTATTTATGTATTTATTTTGGCCTCACTTATGGTTAAATCCACTTGATAATTTTTTAGCTTCATTTCAATCATTTAAAAACTATTCATGGGGTGGGTCAGTACTTTACTTGGGTGAGTATGTTAGCGCTCAACATCTACCTTGGCACTACTCTCTTGTATGGATTGTAATAACATTACCAATAATTTATTCTTTGTTGTTTGTACTTGGTTCTTTCAAAATTTCTTTTAACTTTTTTAATAACTTTTTAAATATTGATCCTGAAAATTTTTCTAAAAAGTTATGGTATAGTCATAACGATAAAATTGATCTTTTTATTTTAATGTATTTTCTAGTCCCAATCGTGGCAGTAATTGCATTTGGCTCCACATTGTATAATGGATGGAGACACTTATATTTTATTTATCCTGCGCTAGTTTATATTAGTATTTTTGGATTAAAATATATTTTAAGTTTTGATTTTTTTAAAAATTTTAAATACTTTTTTTACTCAATTATTTTTATATTTATCTTTATAAACTTTTATAATTTAATTAAATTCCATCCTTATCAAAATGTTTATTTTAATTATTTAGTTGAAAAAAAAGCAAATTATTTATTTGAAGTAGATTATTGGGGGTCTGGTAATGCACATGCTCTTAAAAAAATTATAAAAGATGCACAATCAAACAAAAAAATCAATGTTGGTACAGCAAGTTTTACTCCTTTGAGCTATAGCAAGTATATAATTAATGATAAAAAAATTGAAAATATTAATTTTTTAGGGAATGACCAACTTAATAATGATTACATTTTTACAAACTATATGTATGAAAAAGATCCCAAAATTTCAAAAAAATATTTAATTCCACGCAATTATGAAAAAGTATTTACGCTAAAAAGAGGAAATATAATTATTAATGAAGTTTTTAAAAAAAAATGATATTTTAATTTTATGAGAATATTTGTTTATAAGACACTTTTTGTATTTGTGTGTATTTTTTTGTTATTTCAATTAACAATAGGATCAAAAATCAGAGAGATAAACAGTAAATTAGATAAGTTTAAATCGAAAGAAAATGTGGAAATTGTAAAAAATAAAATGAGAAATGAAATAAAAAGTGCAATTGAAAAAGATAGTTACCTTACTCCTGAAGATGCATTGTTAATAAATAATTTTTTAAACAAATTGAAAAAAGAGCTATCTGATTAGAAATTTATGAAAAGTATTATTTTTTTTATTAAGTAAAATTATTTAACTATCTAAATCATTATCAATTTTAATTGCAGCTAAAAAAAGATCTTCCACTGCTTTTACTGAAGCTTTAAAATTTTCTAATTCTTTTTTTTCTAATTTAATTTCAATAACTTTTTCAACACCTTTACTTCCTATGATTACAGGCACTCCTGCATATACATTTTTAAGTCCATACTCACCATTCAAGTATGCTGCGCAAGGTAAAGATTTTTTTAAATTTTTAACATAAGATTCTGCCATTTCAACTCCAGACGCTGCGGGAGCATAGAAAGCTGAACCTTTTTCTAAATACTTAACTATTTCAGCTCCTCCTTTTCGCGTTCTATCGACAATTAAATCTAATTTTTCTTTTTGAATAAGTTCAGTTAATGGTTTTTTATTTACTAAGGTATGACGAAACATAGGCACCATAGTATCTCCATGTCCACCTAGAACAAGGCTATCTATATTTTTTACTGGAACTTTAAGCTCTTGTGAAAGAAAGTATTTAAATCTTGATGTATCTAGAATTCCAGCCATTCCTACTACTTTATTTACTGGTAGGCCTGAGTATTTTTGTAGCGCCATTACTATAACATCTAGAGGATTTGTAATACAAATTACGAAAGAGTTCGGAGAATTATTTTTTATGCCCCCAGCGACTTGTTTTATTATTCTTAAATTTGTACCAAGCAAATCATCCCTTGTCATACCTGGTTTTCTTGGAACGCCGGCTGTAATAATAATTACATCTGAATTTTTTATATCTTTATAATTACTTGTTCCTTGTAGATTTATATCATACCCATCAACAGCAGTTGATTGCGCTATATCAAGCGCTTTTCCTTTAGCTACTCCTTCATCAACATCAAAAAGTACTACATCTCCTAATTCCTTTATGGTTATTAAATGAGCTAAAGTTCCTCCAATTTGCCCCGCTCCTATTAATGTAATTTTTTTTTTCATATTTTTTATTTCATAATTGGCATAGTAAATTCAGGATCTGCTCTTAGTCCTGATGGCCACCTAGAAGTTATAGTTTTTAATTTTGTATAAAATCTAACTCCTTCAGGACCATGCATGTGTTGATCTCCGAATAACGATCTTTTCCATCCACCAAAACTATGAAATGCCATTGGCACAGGAATTGGTATGTTAACGCCTACCATACCGACTTGTATTTTATTTGCGTATGTTCTTCCAATATCTCCATCACGTGTATAAATACTTGTACCGTTTCCAAATTCATGATTGTTAACGAGTTTTACTGCTGACTCAAAATCATTAACTCTAACAACAGAAAGCACAGGACCAAAAATTTCTTCTTTATAAATTTTCATACTTGACTTTACATGATCAAAAAGACAGCCACCCATATAAAATCCTTTTTCAAAACCCTGAAGCTTAATATTTCTTCCATCCACAACAAGTTTTGCTCCTTCCTTTACCCCTAGGTCTACATAACCCTTAACTTTTTCTAAATGTTCCTTTGTAATTAATGGTCCCATTTCTGAAGCTTTATCTAAACCTGGACCTACTTTAAGCGCTTCAACTTTTTGTGAAAGCTTTGATACTAGTTTATCTCCAATATTTCCTACAGCAACAACAACAGATTGTGCCATACATCTTTCTCCAGCAGACCCATACGCAGCCCCCATTAAACCATTTACCGCTTGGTCAAGATCACAGTCAGGCATCACTACGCAGTGGTTTTTGGCACCACCTAAAGCTTGTACTCTTTTTTCATTTTTTGCTGCGTTTTCATATATATATTTTGCTATTGGCGTAGATCCAACAAAACTTATTGCTGCTACATCTTTATTTGTTAGTAAAGCATCAACCGCTTCTTTATCTCCATTAACGACATTAAAAACTCCGTCTGGCAACCCAGCCTCTTTAAATAATTGGGCTAATTTAATTGAACAAGAAGGATCTTTTTCAGATGGTTTTAATACAAAAGTATTTCCACAAGCAATAGCCATTGGAAACATCCACATTGGAACCATTGCTGGAAAATTAAATGGGGTTATTCCCGCACAAACTCCTAAGGGTTGTCTTATTGACCAGCTGTCTACATCTGTTCCTACGTTTTCTGTAAATTCACCTTTAAGCAACTGAGGTATGCCGCATGCAAACTCAACAACTTCCAATCCTCTATTTAAGGATCCTTTTGCATCGTCATAAACTTTTCCATGCTCCTGAACTATTAACTTAGTTAGCTCATCAGAATTTTTTTCTATTAGTTCTTTAAACTTAAAAAGAACTCTAGCTCTAATAACAGGTGGCTTATTAGACCAATTTAAAAATGCTTTTTTTGCTTTTTCAATTGTTAGATCTACATCCGCTTTAGAAGCTAAATTTACCTTATAGCTTGAATCACCTGTAGCAGGATTAAAAATATTAACAGATCTTTTTGAAGAGCCTTCAAAAACCTTGCCGTCAACAAAATGATTTATTATGTTCATAACCTATCAAAATGGTTTAATTAAGCTTCTAGTTTGTTGCAAGCATTTTCTTGAGCGAACTTATAGCCTTAGCAGGATTTAACCCTTTTGGACAAGAATTGGTACAGTTCATAATAGTATGACATCCATATAATTTAAGTTTATCACCCACTGTCTTTAATCTTTCTTTTCGCTCTTCATCTCGACTATCAATAATCCAACGATATGCCTGGAGCAAAACAGCCGGCCCTAAATATTTTTCACCATTCCACCAATAGCTTGGACACGATGTTGAGCAGCATGCGCACATAATACACTCATACAATCCGTCAAGTTTTTTTCTATTTTGCTTTGACTGTGTAATTTCAATTTTTTTAGATTTTATTTCTTTAATTTTAAGCCATGGTTCAATTGACTCATACTGTCGATATAATGTGCTTAAATCTGCCACTAAATCTTTTATTACCTTTAAGTGTGGGAGAGGATAAATATTAATATCACCCTTAATATCTTTGTGAGATTTCATACATGAAAGTGTGTTTATTCCATCTACATTCATTGCACATGAACCACAAACTCCATGAGCACATGATCTTCTGTAGGTAACAGATGGGTCTATTTCGTTTTTAATTTTATTTAAAATATCTAATACTTTATTTCCACATTTTGTTATATCTACTTCGAAAGTATCAATTTTAGGATTTTCATTTTTATCTGGGCTCCATCTATAAATATTAATTTTTTTTATATTTTTTGATCCAGAAGTATCTTTGAAATAATTACCTTTTAAAACTTTTGATTTTTCTGGAAGGCTAAACTGTACCATTAATAAACTCTTTCTTTTGGTGGAAATGACTGAACATCATTACTCATAGTCGATAAAGTTACTGGTCTGTAACTAATTTTAACTTCCTTATCTTTGTGCCAGCTTAATGTGTGTTTCATAAAATTAATATCATCACGTTTTGGGAAATCTTCTCTGGCATGAGCTCCTCTACTTTCTTTTCTTGAATAAGCAGATTCCATAGTTGTGATTGCTTGTCTAATAAGATTATCAAATTCTAAAGTTTCCATTAAATCTGTATTAAATATTAATGACTTATCTTTAACTGAGATTGATTCCATTCCTTCATAAGTTTTTTTAATTTTATCCACTCCTTCTTTAAGAGTTTTTTCAGTTCTAAAAACCGCACATTTAGATTGCATTGTTTTTTGCATTGTCAATCTTAACTCTGATGTTTTGTTTTGACCATTTCCATTTCTTAGTCTATCAAATCTATCCAGGCATTTATCCGTTTCGCTTGTAGAAATTTTTTCATGTGGTGTATTAGGCTTTACTAATTCTATTGCTCTTTGCGCTGCCGATTTTCCAAAAACAACCAAGTCAATTAAAGAATTCGATCCAAGTCTATTAGCTCCATGAACGGATACACAGGCAGTTTCTCCTATAGCCATTAAACCAGGTACAGTTTGATCTTTACCATTAACCGTCAATACTTCAGCTTTGTAGTTGGTGGGTATGCCTCCCATGTTATAATGAACTGTTGGAACAACTGGTATTGGTTCTTTAGTTACGTCTCTTCCTACAAAAGTTTCTACTGACTCTGAAATGCCAGGTAACCGTGCTTGGATTATTTTTTTATCGATATGACTTATGTGTAGATGAACATGATCTTTGTGTTCTCCTATTCCTCTGCCTTCGTTAATTTCGATTGCAATTGATCTACTAACTACATCTCTCGAAGCTAAATCTTTTGCATTTGGAGCATACTTTTCCATAAAACGTTCGCCATTAGAATTTAAGAGATATCCACCTTCTCCTCTTACCGCTTCACTTATTAAACATCCAATTCCATAAAGTCCTGTAGGATGAAACTGAACAAATTCCATGTCTTGTAGAGGCAAACCTGCTCTTAAGACCATGCCGTTACCATCTCCTGTGCAAGTATGAGCTGCTGTTGCTGAATAATAAACTTTTCCATATCCCCCAGTTGCTATAATTGTAATATGAGATCTGAATCTATGGATAGTTCCATCATTTAAATTCCAAGCAATAACTCCTTTGCATTCCCCATCTTTCATAATCAAATCTAATGCAAAATATTCTATAAAAAATTTTGTGTTATGTTTTAATGCTTGACCATATAATGTGTGTAAAATTGCATGACCTGTTCTATCTGCTGCTGCACAAGTTCTTTGAACAGGTGAATTACCATAATCTTTTGTCATCCCTCCAAACGCACGTTGATAAATTTTTCCATCTTCTGTTCTACTAAATGGAACACCGTAGTGCTCTAATTCTATTACAGCTCTAGGTGCTTCTTTACATAAATATTCTATGGAATCTTGATCTCCTAGCCAGTCTGAACCTTTAACAGTATCATACATATGCCAACGCCAATCATCTTCACCCGCATTTCCAAGTGCCGCAGAAATTCCTCCTTGTGCCGCAGATGTATGACTTCTTGTTGGAAAAACTTTAGATATGCAGGCCGTATTTAGACCCGACTCGCTTAATCCAACAGCCGCTCTTAATCCTGCTCCCCCAGCCCCAACTACTAGAACATCGTATTCATGATCAATTATTTTATAAGCGTTCATTAAATTTTGTATATTAATAAAATTAAAGTTAATGTAGGAATTATTATACTCAATATTAAGGCTAAAATATTTGCGACATTTTTGATTTTTTTATTGTGGATATAGTCTTCAAAAATCTCACTTAAGCTAATTTTAACATGAAAAAAACCAATAAAGAATAAAATAATTGTTAATATTGAATATAATGGGGTTTTAAAAAAATAAATAGCTTCTTGATAATTTTTTGTAGAAAGTGAAATTAAAGAAAAATAGACCCAAAAAAACAATGGCGCTAAAACTATTGCACTTATTCTATGAAGAATCCATTTTTTTGTTTCATTCATTAAATTAAACCTCTTCCAAATAACCAAAATATAGTAGTTGAGATTAAAGAAGATATAATAACTATTATTCCAGAAATGTTAGCGGTTTTAATCTCAAATCCATAACCCATATCCCAAACTAGATGTCTTATACCACTAAGTATATGAAAACTCATAGACCAGGTAAATCCAACTAAAATAAATTTTCCAACAAAGCTATTTATGAATAATAAAAATAATTCATAATTATTTTCACCGAGACTTAAAATTAATACCCAAAAAAATATTAAAATAAATGAAAATAAGTTTATAATACCAGAAATTCTATGCGTTATAGAAAGTAAAGACGAGATATGCCATCTATAAATTTGAAGATGGGGTGACAAAGGATTTTGATTATCTTTCATTTAAATTATTTCAAATACTTTTCGCATAAAAGTTGAGCTATTTGAACAGCGTTCAAAGCCGCACCTTTTAATAAATTGTCTGATACTACCCACATATTAATACAGTTTTTTTGCGTTTTATCTTCTCTTATTCTAGAAATATAAGTTATGAAATCTCCATCAATCTCTGCTGGTGTTATGTATCCACCATCTTTATGTTCATCAACAACTTTACATCCTGGTGCAGATGATAGGCAATTTTTAATTTTTCCAAAGTCTATATTATTATTAAATTCAATATTTACTGACTCAGAATGACCAACAAAAACTGGGACTCTGACACAAGTTGCGGTTAAATTTATACTGGAGCCTAAAATTTTTTTAGTTTCAACAACCATTTTCCATTCTTCTTTTGTTGAACCGTCATCCATAAAATCATCAATTTGAGGGATTACATTAAAAGCTATTTGCTTGGTAAAATTCTTAGATTTAACTTTTTTATTTTCTAAAACAAATTTAGTTTGTTCTTTTAATTCCATCATATGATTTTTTCCACCACCAGATACAGATTGATAGGTTGAGGTTACAACTCTTTTGATATTAAACAGATCATGAAGTGGTTTTAAAGCTAACACCAATTGGATGGTTGAGCAATTTGCGTTTGCTATAATATTTTTATTTTTATATTGATTCAAACTTTCAGGATTAACTTCTGGAACTACTAAAGGAATATCTTTATCCATCCTAAAATGTTTTGAATTATCAATAACTATTGTTTTTTTTGCAGCAATAGGGGCCCATTTTTCTGCTATCGAACTGCCAGCAGAGAAAAAGGCTATTTGAACCTTTGCAAAATCAAAATCATTTAACCCCACGATAAAATAATCTTTATTCTTAAAGTTGATTTTTTTTCCAATACTTTGATCTGAGGCAATTAAATATAATTGATCAAATTTGAAATCAAATTTTTCTAAGACTTCTAAGATTTTTCTTCCTACATTTCCTGTGGCACCTACAATTGCTATATTCATACTAATTAGAGTTTTACTACTGTTTTATGACCAATTCTAGACAATTGGTAAATCGCAAATTGTAGCTTTGCTTATTTGACCATTAATTTTCAACTCAATTGAGGTTTGCTTGTCCCAATAATCTTTTTTAATCATTGCTATACCAACAGCTTTTTTTAAATTAGGTGAATAGGTAGCTGATCTCAATTCACCTGCTATTTCGTCATTATTATATAGAGGTACACCTTCTGTCACTTCAATTTTATCAGTATCTATTAAAACTCCCATTAATTTTTTATTAATTCCTTCTTGAGAAATTTTAATTAAGGCTTTTTTGCCAAGATAATTAATATCTGACTCAGTATCTATATATTTATCAAAACCACACTCATAAGGATTATCTGTACTGTCAAAGTCATTTCCAGCAGAAAGAAGGGCGCTTTCAATTCTCTCTATCAAATTGGGGCATCCTGGTTCAACTTGAAATTCTTTGCCAGCTAAAAACAGTTCGTCATATAAAACTTGTCCTGCTTTTCGATTTTCAACATAAACTTCATAACCACCTTGTTTTGACCAACCAGATCTAGCAATTAAATATTTATTTCCTTTAAAAGCATAATAATCAAAACCAAAAAATTTAAGTTCGGTAATTTTTTTTCCTAAAATTTTTTCCATTAATTTAAAAGATTTAGGTCCTTGAACAGCTATTATATTAACATCAGGTTCTGTTATTTCAACTTTCAAACCTAAACCACTAGCAATTCCTTTTGCATAAAGGCCAATATCAGAATCAGCTATTGATAACCACCACTTATCCTCACTTAATTTTAAAGCAACTGGATCATTCAACGTGCCTCCTTGCTCGTCAATAATAGGAGCATAATAACATCTTCCAATTTTTGCTTTTGAAAGATTCCTACAAGTCATAAACTGAACTAATTTTGATGAATCTTTTCCAGTTATTTGAACTTGTCGTTCGGCAGCAACATCCCAAACTTGAACGTGTTCTTTTAAATGAAAATATTCTTTTTCTAAATTTCCAAAAGATGCTGGTAAAAGCATATGATTGTAAATGGTATAAGCAGTAACACCATGATTTTCAATTCTACTTGTGTAAGGAGTGCTTCTTAATCTTCTTGATTTTGCTATATAAAATTTTTTCATAATAATTATTTGTGATTTTTTTTAATAAATTTTTTGACAATTTCTCTCATTTCAAATGCTTTTTCAAATAAAATCATATGTCCACATTCTTTAATTATACTTAATTCTGAATTTTTTATTTTTGAAGCCATTTTTTTTCCTTTTTCTAAAGGAACCATTTTATCTTTATCACCTAAAATACAAAGTGTTGGACAATTTATTATTTCTGTAGCTTTTGACCCATTTTTATAATTATTACATGCTCTAAGATCTATAGCTAAGCCTTCTTGAACTTGACGTGGTGAATTAATAATTTTTTGAACTGGATTTCCTCCTATAAATTTTTTTACTCCTTCATATCCCCACTTCATCATAAGTTCTACTGATTTCATGTCACCTCCATCAGCGTAATCAATAAGATCTTGGTTAACTGGAAGAGAGTATGATCCGCCAACTAAAATTAAACTTTTAATTAATTTAGGATACCGAGCTGCAAATTCTAATCCTACTAGGCAGCCCTGTGAGTGCCCCATAAATGAAATTTCGTTTATTTTTAAAATTTTCATAAGTTTATTAGTCCAATCGGCTATTTCTTCGATTGACTTAATTGCAGGTCCTTCAGAATTACCATGTGCTGGTAAATCTAATGCTAAAACACTATAGCCATTGGAAGTAAGAAACTGCTCATGTAGTGACCAGACGATATGTGTAAGACCGCTACCGTGCATCAAAATGATTGCTGGTTTATTAGTGTCAAAATCTAATCCCCCGGTTGATGCAAAAACACTTTTTTGATCTACTTCAAATTTCAGCTCAACTCCTCAGTTTTTTTTCTTAATACGAATTTTTGTATTTTACCAGTAGATGTTTTTGGGAGCTCACAAAATTCAATTTTTTTTGGAACTTTAAATTTAGCTAAAGTTTCTTTACAAAAATCAATCAATTCTTTTTCAGTAACAGGTTTATCTTTAACGGACTCAATAAATGCACAAGGTACCTCTCCCCATTTTTCATCTTGTTTTGCTACTACTGCCGCTATAGATACGGAAGGATGTTTTGCTAGTGTATTTTCTATTTCAATTGATGATATATTTTCACCTCCTGAAATAATTATATCTTTAGATCTGTCTTGAATTTTTATGTACCCATCTGGGTACATGACAGCTAAATCTCCGGTATGAAACCACCCACCTTTCATGGCTTTGTCGGTGGCATCTTTATCTTTGAAGTACCCTTTCATAACTACATTTCCTCTAATCATTATTTCTCCAATTGTTTTAGCATCTCTTGGAACTTCCTTCATGGTTTCTGGGTTCATAATTGTTACACCCTCTGTGTTAGGATATCTTACTCCCTGTCGAGCTTTTATCTCATTTTGTTTTTCCTCTTCTAATTCGTTCCATGATTCGTTCCATGCACATTGAGTTACATGTCCATAGGTTTCTGTTAAACCGTAAACATGCATTACTTCAAAACCAAGGCTTTTCATTTTTTTAAAAATTATACTTGGCGGTGGAGCTCCAGCAGTTAGTACATAAACTTTTTGTTTTAATTTTTTACGATCACTTTCGGGTGCTCCTGTAATCATATTAAGTACGATTGGTGCGCCGCCAAAATGGGTTACATTATATTTATCAATTAATTCAAAAATTTTCTTAACATCAATATTTCGAAGACATATTGTTTTGCCATTCAACATAGGAATAGTCCAAGGGTAACACCACCCATTGCAATGAAACATGGGTACAACAGTTAAAAAATTTAATCTACTCGGCATATCCCAAGCTACTGCACTTCCTGTTGACATTAAATATGATCCTCTATGATGATAAACGACCCCCTTTGGATTTCCTGTTGTTCCAGAAGTATAACTTAATGAAATAGCTTGCCACTCATCTTCCGGCATTTTCCAAATATAATTTTCATCACCTGTGCTTAAAAATTCTTCATACTCTAAGTCGCCGATTTTTTGTAATTTTGACTGATCTACAAATTTATCATTTATATCAATGACAATTATTTTTCTTTTTATTGTACTTAATGCTTTTTTCACTTCTACATGAAGCTGTCGATCCACAACTAGTACCTTGGCATCACTATGATCTAAAATATAGGCAATGGTTTTAGCATCTAACCTAATATTAATTGTGTTTAATACCCCTCCAGTCATAGGAACTGAGTAATGACCCTCAAAAATTTCTGGTGTGTTAAAAGCTAAAAATGAAATTGTGTCTCCTTTACGAATGCCAATCTTTTCTAATGCACTAGCAAATTTAATGCATCTCTTATAAATTTGTACCCAAGTATACTTACGGTCTTCATAAACTAATGCCTCATAATTAGGATAAATGTCCTTGGCTCTTTCAAGAAAAGATAGAGGTGTTAATGGAACAAAATTCGCATTATTTTTTTCAAGATGTTTATCGTAATCACTCATATTAAATTAGCTTATTTTAGATTCTTTTATTATTTCTGCAATTACTTCTTCTTTTTTATGACCCATTAAATGGACACCATTCACACCTTTAATTTCCTTAAAAGCTTCGATTAATTCAAGGCAAATCTTTTTACTTTCATTTTTAGCATCTTTTGCCTGCTCTAATCTTTTTACTATTTCATCTGGGACGTCTACTCCAAAAAGATTATCATTCATCCACTTTGCACTTTTTGCTGATGCAAAAGGTCCAAGTCCAATTAAAAAGTAAGTTTTTTCTAACAAGCCAGAATCTTCTAATACTTTCATGTAATCTTTTAATTTAGAAGTTTCAAAAACATATTGAGTTTGAAAAAAGTTTACACCAGTATTTATTTTATTGGTAATTTTTTTAACATCTGGCAATCCTTTTGATGGCACCTCAGCTCCACCAATAAATAATTTTGGTGCAGGATCGATAACTCTGCCTGATGGAAATTTTTTTTCAGTTCTCATCATTTCAGCTGTAGCTACTAATGCTAAACTATTAATATCAAATACAGGTTTTGTTTCGGGTTGATCACCTCCCTTTGGATCATCTCCAGATAAACATAAAACATTATGTACACCTAAAGCTGATGCGCCCACTAGATCTCCTTGTAAAGCTAATCGATTACGGTCTCGAACTGTTAGTTGCAATATTGGATCAATATTATTTTGTGCAATAATAATTGCTGCAGTCAATGCTGACATGTGGACTTTAGCACCCGGACTATCTGTAACATTAACTGCATCAGCTACGTCTTTTAATGGTTTAATTTTATCTAACAAAACTTCTTTGCTTGAAGCATCAGGAGGTGTAGTTTCTGCGGTAAATACAAATCCTCCTTCGTGCAATTTTTTATGTAATAAGCTTTGATATTCCATTTTAATTAAATTTAAAGTTCATTATGTTGTTGCTTCCTGAAATACCAGATTTATAACAAGTATCAATTCTAGGTAATATTCTGTCAAAGAAAAATTTTGCTGTTTCTATTTTATCTTCAAAAAAAATTTTATTACTTTTAATTTCCTTATAACTTATATCTAAAACTTTTAACCAAGAATAACCAACTGCAATTAAACCAAGAACTTTAAGATAATCATTGCATGCAGCACTAACATCATCTTTTGAGCTTTTTATACTCTTTTCAATCCAGGCTGTAAAATCTATTAATATCTTTAGATATTGACTTAATTTTTCTGCAAATAACTTTGTTTCAACATTATTTTTACTTTCATCAATACCTTTTTTAATTAATTGAATATAATTTTCAATAATGTTTCCATTTTTATTTACAAGTTTTCTAAAAACTAAATCAATAGCTTGAACAGAATTTGTTCCTTCGTATATTGGTGTTATCCTGTTATCTCTGTATAATTGCTCTATACCCTGATCTTTTGTATAACCATATCCTCCAAAAATTTGCATTGCATCACTAGTAATTTCCATTCCCATATCTGTAAACAATGATTTAACGACAGGCGTCATGAGTGAAACTAAATCTGATGCTTCTTGTTTAATTTTACTATCATTATGGTACAAACTAACTTCTGTTTGTTGAGCCAACCAGAAGCTTAGAGCTCTTTCTCCCTCAATCATTGATTTCATATTTAATAGTGATCTTCTAATATCAGCATGATCAATAATTAGGTCTGCTCCATTTTTTGATTTACTATTATTTGATTTTCCTTGTTTTCTTTCCTTGGAATAATTTAAAGCGTTTTGATATGCAATTTCAGATATTCCTAAACCTTGGATGCCTACAACAATTCTCTCTAAATTCATCATAGTAAACATTGAACTCAGTCCTTTATTTTTTGGGCCAATCATATATCCAACTGCCCCATCAAAATTTAAAACGCATGTCGCAGATCCTTTAATACCCATTTTACTTTCAATTGAACCTGTCGAAACACCATTTCTTTGACCTAATGAACCATCTTCTTCAACATGAATTTTTGGAACTAAAAATAAACTTATTCCTCTCGTTCCAGCTGGTGCATCAGCTGTTCTTGCAAGAACTAGATGTATAATATTTTCAGTAAGGTCATGATCTCCAGAAGTTATAAATATTTTCTGGCCAGTTAATTTATAGGTTCCGTCTGTTTGATCTATAGCTTTTGTTTTTAATAATCCTAAATCTGTCCCGCAAACTGGCTCTGTTAAACACATTGTTCCACTCCAAACTCCTTTAACTATATTGGGAAGAAACTTTTTCTTTATAGGGTCTGTACCATGTTGTAATATACAATTATAGGCTCCAATACTGAGTTCGCTGTATAGCTTAAAAGACAAACTAGCTGAAGACAACATTTCATCAAAAAATGCACTTATTGTTTTTGGCATACCTTGTCCACCATACTCTGGGTCACACGATAGAGAGGTCCAACCATTTCCAATAAATTTTTTATAGGCGTCTTTATATCCGGGTGGTGTTATTACTATTCCATTTTCAAGTTTAGTAGGATTTTCATCACCAGCTTTGGCTAAAGGTAGTATAAGATTTTCAGTTATTTTTGCTCCTTGTTCTAAAATATCTTTTGCGAGATCAGCATTAACTTCCTTATATTTTTCTAAATCATTATAATGTTTATTATCTCTCAGTTTTTCGAAAAGAAACATCATATCATTTATGGGAGCGGTATAAGTTACCATTAGTTGACCAAAGGTTTTCCTGTTGAAAGAGTATGTTTAATTCTAGCTTGAGTTTTTTCCGTTTGAATGAGTTGCATAAACGCTTCTAATTCTAGTGCATACATATCATCCTCGGATAATTCTTTATCAATAGTGGTATTACCTCCACTTAATACAAAAGCTAATTTTTTCCCTACTTCCATTCCATGTTCCATAATTTTATTTTCTTTAAAAAGATTTTCAAGAGTTTGTAGCATTTTGTCCATTACTTGTTTTCCTGATAATTTAAAAATTATTTCTTTTGGTGGTTTATATCTATTTTTTTTCTCATTAATTAAATTTGCAGCAACTGAAAGCAGTTTATTTCTATTCATAATACTTTTATCTTTTTCTAACAAAAACTTTAAAGGCATAGCTTCTACAGGTGAACTGGCTGTTTTTCCATATCCAATAATATCAAATACTTTTTGTGGTGCAAAGTCTGGGTCTTTTTTAGCTTTGTCATCTTGCATCCATCTCCATAACATTTGTTTAGTTCCTCCCCCAGCAGGTATTAAACCTACGATAGTTTCTACTAAACCTGTGACTATATTTGTGTGAGCCACCACATAATCACTTTGAACTAGTACTTCAAAACCACCTCCTAAAGCCAAGCCAGATGGAGCAGCAATAACTAAATTATTAGAATATTTTAATTGTTTGCAAGTCATTTGAAAGTGATAAATAAATTTTTCAATTGCTTTCCAATTTTTTACTTTTGCGAACTCCATAACATAATTTAAATTTACGCCGGCTGAAAATTGCATGCCTTCATTTATAATTATTAAGTTTTTATCTGATGCATTCTTTAATGCGTCCATCGAATCATAATCTAAAGTATTAGCTTTAGTATTAAATTCTACAATCTTATAATCTTTATATTCGTATATAAAAGCCGACTTATTTTCTTTTTTAACTTTTGCTAATTGTTTTACCTTTCCCAAAGTTTCTAAATTTGTATAAATTTGTCTTTTTCCATAAAATTTATCAACTTTTTGATCATAAATTTTTTTTATAAATTCATTTATTTTAATTTGAGTATCTTTTTCTACAAAAAATTTTACCCCAAGTTCTTCGAGCATTTCGAATGGTCCTTTTGTCCAGTTGAAACCAAGTCTCATCGCTTCATCAATATTATTATAATCTTTTGTTACATTAGGAATTAAAGAAGATGCATATAGAATAATTTTTGAAATAACGGACCAAGCATACTTTCCATACTTATCGCCTCTTGAAACAAGTTCTTTTAAACTAATCTTATCATTAATATTAAGATCAATTTTTTTTGATGGAGCGTATTCGCTATTTTTTAAGTTTATTGCTTCTAAGATTTTTTTACCACTTTCTTTGTTCATGCGATAAAAACCACCTTTGCCTTTCCTTCCCGTATATCCAGTTTCAATTAAATTTTTTACTAATGGAATTTCTTTCGCTACTTCATGAAAAACATCTGATCTTGGTAATTCTTTAATAAAACTTTTTAAAACATCTGCCATTAAATCTATACCAATTAAATCATATAGACCAAAAACTCCTGTTTTAGGGACTCCCATCGGTCTTCCAAAAATTGCATCCGCTTCTTCTATACTTAGATTCATTTTTATAGCTTCAGTCATTGCTACTTGCATGGCATAAACACCAACTCTATTACCTAGAAATCCTGGGGTATCCTTACAGATTATTACTCCTTTTCCTAAATTCTCTTCACAAAAAACTTTTAAAAAATTTATTTTTTTAATATCATTAATACTTTCGCTAACTATTTCTAATAAGCCCATATATCTGACTGGGTTAAAAAAATGAGTAATACAAAAATCTTTTTTATCTTTATCTGACATTTTT
>Ga0209709_10000690_pt1 | contig 32014 bp, 51 predicted proteins | sample ArcticOcean_MG_C_2_FD_187435 | JGI IMG/M metagenome (GOLD analysis project Ga0209709, IMG submission 187435) | Marine microbial communities from western Arctic Ocean - ArcticOcean_MG_CB4_136 (SPAdes) (version 2) | ecosystem: Environmental > Aquatic > Marine > Oceanic | place: Arctic Ocean... | reverse complement strand
GATGTCGATGCTATTAACGCATTAATGGAAGAAAGTGTGGATGCAGTTGCACCAAATATTACACCTGATAGTCAATTTGCAGGAGTTGATGTGTTTAATGTTAATGATTCTTCATATAATGATTGTAAGTTTGGAAAAAAGAAACACGAAAGGTGGAGTAAATATGTTGATGTAGATTCTGATGCAGGTAAAAGGATTTATGGATATGCAAAGAAGAATCCTAATAAATCTATAATTGTACAGCACGACAAGACAGGTCATATGTTATACTTAAAGAAATACGATATGGGAGGAGAGTCATGATCGGATCAATAATTGGAAGTTCACTAAAACTTGGTTTAAAGATTATGGATAAGATTGAAAAAAATTCTGATAAAGCAAGCTTTGAGGAATTCAAAGCACGAAAAAAAGAAATGGATAATTCATTGGTAGATGCAGATGTAGAAGGTATTGATTCTATGTTTGAGTATCTAGCTGATCGAGCTCGTGGTGGTAATACTGGTCGAAAGGAATAATATGAAAAACTTTAAAAGTTTTACAGAAGACAAGACGTTAAAGGATATTATCAAGAGAGAGAAAGAGAGTAGTCACTCTGGAAGTAATACCAGTAAATCTATCAGGATAATGACCAAAGAGATCAAGAGAGAAAAATCTGATGATCTTATCCTTGTCAAACTGTCTGATGATGGTGATGGTGTAATACGCATAGAGAAAGATAAGTTAGCTGGATATTTGAAAAAGGGTTGGGAGAAAATCAAATGAAAAATATATTGATTGGAATATCTCTATTGTTGTTTGTTGGTTGTGCTAATAGTAATGCCTATGAAAGACCTACTGTTAGAATAGTTGGTGAAGCTCAGATGACTAAGTTACCTAATGGTAATTATGAAGTTACACCTAGATGGATTAAAGATCGTTTTAATGCAGAAAATTCTATGGTGAAACAGTTAGAGGACTGTAGGGAAAATAAGTAAATGTCCGATAGTCAATCCAGAGAATCAGAAAAACAAATAGTTTCCTTACAAAAAGATATTGAACATTTAACATATGTTGTTGATGAGCTGGAAAAGGAATGTATGTTTGTTAAAGAACATTTTACAACAAAGAATAGTGAACGAGTTAATGATCTTAAAGAAACACACGAAAGAATAGATTCACATCAAAAAATAGATTTAGAATTTCACGAAAATGTTCGTAAAAAGATTTCATTGAAATTTGATATCCTAGATTGTAGGATTCGTAAGATAGAAAGATGGAAGTGGGCAGTTTGGGGTGGTTTGGTGGTATTTGGATGTATGATTGGTTATTTTGTACCGGGTGTAAAAGGTCCCGGACTTAGTTTGTTGTAGCTAGTTCTTCCTTGTATTTAATCTTTAACTTTGGTATAATTATATTATGGAAAATCAAGATATACACATTGGAATCGTTGGAGCAGGAAGAATTGGAACTGCCATCTATAGTTTATTGGTTGGTGAAGGTTCTGGTTATAAAATCTCCATAGCTGATATTACTCATTCAACATTTCTTTCTAGTTCTATTGCAGAACGTGATTATGTTAAGTTGAGTGGAATTGATAATGGTATTGCTCAGTTCTCTGCTTTTGTACATGATAAAACTCTCATCATTAATGCATTACCATTTCATTTAAATATAGATTTATATTATGCTTGTTATGAACATAGAGTTCCCTATTTTGATCTTTCTGAGGATGATGCATTAGATGAAGCCATTCACAATCGTAATCAACAGAATCCAAACACAATACCATTCACAATGCCTCATTGTGGATTGGCTCCGGGTATATCCACAGTAATAGCAAACAATCTATCAAAAAACTTTTCTGATCTACATGAAATTAAAATTCGTGTTGGAGCCCTATCACAATTCTCAACAAACAAATTAAAGTATCATTCATCGTGGAGTGGTGATGGATTAGTTAATGAATATATGGGTAAATGTCAAGTGATTCGTAATGGTTCTTATGAAGAAGTAGATGCTTTATCTGGTTATGAAATACTAAATATTGATGGTACAGACTATGAAGCTTTTCATACGTCTGGTGGTATTGGTTCTTTTGCATCCACACTTTCTGATAATTTTCATGCTGGTGTTAATGCAGATTATAAAACACTTCGTAGAGTGGGTCATCATCAATATGTGGATTTTCTTTTTAATGATCTTAAAATACCACAAGATTTATTAACAGACATATTTAAAAAATACATCCCAACAACAACAAAAGATGAAGTTATAATTTTTGTATCATCAAGTGGTTATAATGCATCTAATATAAATTATACTACTAATATCTATTATAAAATATTTAAACCAGAACTCATACAAGGAAGATCATACACAGCAATCGAATACACGACAGCATGTGGTGTATTATCTATGGTTGAATTGTTTTTGGATGGTAAACTACCAAAAGAAGGATATGTTACACAGGAGTCGGTAGATTGGAAAGATATATTGAGTACAAAATTTGGAAAATTTTATAAGGAGAGATGTGTTTCATGAGCAGCACCACCTGGATAGACGTAAAATATATAAATTTGTGTTCGAGCATTCTCGAAAGATTTAAACAGAAAACCAACAATTTGTGGAATTTTAGATGTCCTATATGTGGTGATTCAGAGAAGCATAAGAACAAGTGTCGTGGATTTATCTATGAACGGAGGAATAAATATTTTTATAGATGTCATAATTGTAATGTTGGTACAAGCTTCAATAAGTTTTTAGAACAAATTAATCCAACATTACATAGAGATTATATAACAGAAAATTATAAAGAGGACGCAGGAAAAAATAAAAATGATATAAAAGTATTACCAAAATTTAATTTTGTTCCTGAATTTAATAATGTGTTGGAAGGTATGATACCAATATCATCTCTTGCGAAAGAACATCCAGCACGACAATATTTACAAAAAAGATTAATACCAGAAAAACATTTTAGATATCTGTACTTATGTAACGAATTTAAGAAATGGACAAATACTGTTATACCAAACAAGTTTAGCTCATTAAAATATGATTCACCTAGATTGGTTATACCATTTTTTGATAAGAGTAAAAATGTGATTGGTTATCAGGGTCGTTCTTTTGATCCAAAAGAACAATCAAAATATATAACAATAAAAATGAAAGGAGTAGAGAATTTAATTTATGGTCAAGAACGTATTGATTACAATAAAAAAAACTATTGTGTAGAAGGACCTCTTGATAGTTTATTTTTACCAAACTGTATAGCATCAGCTGGTTTGAATTTTAAAGAATTAAAACTCAGTAATATTATTGTATTAGATAATGAAAGGAGGAACAAACAGATTATCGATGCATTAAAGAAGGTAATAGCAAATGGATATAGTGTTTGCATTTGGCCTGATGGTGTATATGAGAAGGATATTAACGAAATGATTATGAGTGGAAAAACAGTAGATGATATTATATCTATTATAGATAATAATACATATTCAGGTTTGCAAGCAGATTTTCAACTTTCTCAATGGAAACGGTGTTAGGAGGATAAGATGCTTTTAACGGAAGAACAAACCAAATATTATTTAACAGATTTGATTAACCATTACGGAGAAATAAGACAAGACGCAATAACTAGTGAAGCAGAGTATAAACAAAAAGCTTTTGAAGATATGAGAATAGTATTATTCGGAGATGATTATAATGGAGCCAAAAGAGAAACAAATACATGAGCATGGATTTGTAAGACTAATTGATGTAATGGGTAATGATAACTGTATTGCTGATGCAGCTCGGGTTTCGTACGGAAAAGGAACCCGGACTGCAAATGACAATAGGAATCTAATTCGTTATTTAGTGAGACACAAACATACTTCACCACTTGAAATGGTTGAGGTAAAGTTTCATCTTAAACTTCCTATCTTTATTATGAGGCAGTTGGTCAGACATAGAACAGCATCACTCAATGAATACTCTGGAAGGTATTCGATAATGACAGATGATTGTTATGAACCTAGTGACGAGTACTTAAAACCACAATCTCAAACTAATAAACAAGGGAGAGATGGTGAGTTTTCAGATGTATGGAAGAGCAGTTACAAACAAAAAATAAAAGGTGCAATTACTAAATCTTTAATAGCATATAAGTTTTTGATTGGTACGGAATCAGCAACATGGGGTGGGTTGGGATTATCAAGAGAGTTGGCAAGAACAGTTTTACCAGTATCGAACTATACAGAATGTTACTGGAAGATTGACTTGCACAACTTTTTTCATTTTTGCCGTTTGAGAATGGATAGTCATGCACAACAAGAGATAAGAGACTATGCTAAAGTAATGTTTGAGATGGTTAAACCAGAGGTTCCAATAGCTACTGAAGCCTTTGAAGACTACAGTCTAAATAGTGTATCACTTAGTAGAATGGAAGTAGACGTATTACAATATGCATTTAAGAAGTTTCCAGAGATGCAGTCATCTTCTGGATTTATACATAACATAACAAGTTATATTTCTAAATTGAAAAATGACGATAATAACTTTGGTATGAGTAACCGAGAATGGAAAGAATTAGAGGAGAAATTAAAATAAATGTTACCAACAACGTATCAGCAGTTCATACATCAAAGCAGATATGCTAGATGGCAAGAAGACAAACACAAACGTGAATCATGGGCAGAAACAGTAAAAAGATACTTTGATTTTTTTGAAGAACATCTCGGAACTAAGGCAAAAAAAGATAGAAAAGAATTAGAAGATGCAGTATTAAAGTTAAACATTATGCCATCAATGAGGGCATTGATGACTGCTGGTGAAGCATTACATAGAGATAATGTTGCAGGATATAATTGTGCATATTTAGCTGTAAATGAAAAGAGAGCATTTGATGAATGTCTTTTTATTTTGATGTGTGGAACTGGTGTTGGTTTTTCTGTAGAACGTAGAGAGGTTGAAAAACTTCCATTGGTAGCAGATGAACTTTTTGATACAGATACAACTATTGTTGTTTCTGATTCTAAGATAGGTTGGGCAAAGGCATACAAAGAATTGATTTCAATGTTATATGCAGGACAGATTCCAAAGTGGGATATGTCTAAGATTCGTAAAGCTGGTGAACGATTGAAAACTTTTGGTGGAAGAGCATCAGGCCCTTTACCATTGGATAATCTTTTTCGTTTTACGATATCAACATTCAAGGCTGCAATTGGGAGAAAACTATCATCTATTGAGTGTCACGATTTAATGTGTAAGATAGCAGAGATAGTTGTGGTTGGTGGTGTTCGTAGGTCTGCTTTGATTTCTCTTTCAAATCTTACAGATGAACGAATGAGAAAAGCAAAGTCTGGTCAATGGTGGTTGAATGAAACCCAAAGATCATTATCTAATAACTCTGTAGTTTATACAGAGAAACCAGATGTAAGTATATTTCTTAAAGAATGGATGTCGTTGATTGAATCTAAATCAGGAGAACGTGGAATCTTTAATCGCTTAGCAGCAAAAAAACAAGTAGAGAAACTTGGTGATAGAAGAGATGCTAATCATAATTTTGGAACTAATCCTTGTTCAGAAATTATCTTGAGAGATGCAGAGTTTTGTAATTTAACTGAGGTGGTGGTTCGTCCAAAAGATACACCAGCAACACTTAAAGAGAAAGTTCGACTTGCATCTATACTAGGAACATGGCAGGCTTCTTTAACTAATTTTCGTTACTTATCTAAAACTTGGAAAAAGAATTGTGAGGAAGAAGCATTGCTTGGTGTATCATTAACTGGTATTATGGATAATGAATATACTAATGGTACTCATTATGGAACAAATGAAAAGGGATTACCAGCTTTGTTAGAGTCCCTTAAAGCTATTGCTGTTGCAACAAACAAAGTGAGTGCAAAACAACTTGGTATTAATCCAGCTGCAGCTATTACTTGTGTTAAACCTTCAGGAACAGTTTCACAATTGGTTGATGCATCTTCTGGTATCCACGCAAGACATGCACCTTATTATATTAGAACTGTAAGAGGAGATAAGAAAGACCCTTTATGTGAGTTTATGGTAAAGAAAGGTATTCCACATGAATCAGATGTAACTAAACCAGAACATACATGGGTGTTTTCTTTTCCAATTAAAACTTCTAAAGCTGCATTGTGTAGAAATGATAGAACAGCTATTGAACAATTAAACTTTTGGAAATTGTATCAGGAGCATTGGTGTGAACACAAGCCGTCTGTTACTATAACAGTTAAAAATGAAGAGTGGCTTGATGTTGGTGCATGGGTTTATAAAAACTTTGATATGATTTCTGGGATTTCTTTTTTACCACATATAGATCATTCTTACCAACAGGCACCTTATCAGGATTGTAGTGAAGAAGAATATGAGGAAATGTTGAAGAAGATGCCTGCAACAATCGACTGGGACGAACTATCTAAATATGAACAAGAAGACCACACACGAGGTTCGCAAGAATTTGCATGTACAGGGGATAAGTGTGAGGTCGTAGATTTACAATCGGAGAATTAATATGGATGAAGAAACGGATGAGGAATTCGATGACGATGTAGAGAAAAGATTTGGATGTGCTGAATGTGGTCATACTTTTTGTATGGAGTGTGAGGAAGACATGATTCCAAAGTTTTGCCCTTTTTGTGCATCACCTGTTTATATCAGAGATGTTGATGAAGAGGATGAATATTGTGATGATGAAGAAGATCATGGTTTTCATCTATGAGTAGTAAATCAAAAACAAAAGGTAAGAGCTGGGAACGAGATGTTTGCCTGTTTCTATCTAAACTATATGGTGAATCTTTTATTAGGGTTCCTGGCTCTGGAGCTTTCATCGGTGGTTCAAATCAATTCAGAAAAGAAACACTTTCGGATGAGCAGATAAAGTTATCACGTGGTGATATCATTTCACCTGAACACTATCCATATTTCTTAGCTGAGTGTAAAAATTATGCTGATTTTCCATTTCATCAATTGGTGTTGATGAATAGTATTGCTCTTTTAGATTCGTGGATAGAACAAGTAGAGCATGATGTAACTTGTAACGAAGATGTATGGTTGTTATTTATTAAGATAACCAGAAAGGGACAGTTTGTACTTTTTAATCCGCAGCATTTGGGGGATCAGTTATTTCCTTTACCATATGGTGTAAAATATAAAAAGTATTGGTTCTGTGAAATGGACTATTTTTTTGAATGTTATAAAGATGAAATTAGATATAAATGGACTATTAACAGTAGCTCCTAATAAACCCTTACATACAAAGGGTTTATAAGTCCTTATTTTACAAGGCCTTACATGATAACGATGTAATCCTATTAGAACCAACAACTTACCTTATACCTTTTTCCTTGTGTTTGATACTATAGTTTGCTATAATAGTACTATAAATGAGAAAGGAAACCATATGAATTATATTCTGTATGTAGTATTAACGGTTTTTCTGGAAAACGGAGAACCAGCAAAACACGAATTTAAATTGTCTTTTGATGAGGCTAAACATTGTGTTGAGATGAAAAAAGTTTTTGATGTAGGTGTATCATTTTTTCGTTTAGCAAATAAGAGCAATATTAATTATGAAGGTAATTGTGAAAAGAATGATAAGAATAGTAATTTACCAAAAAAAAGGAGCTTATAATGAGTATATTTGATGAGATGTTTGACGATGAGGATTTAGATGAACATGAATTTGAAATCTGGTTGGATTCTATAAATGAATCTGGTGATCCAGAAAGAGATGAGGAGTGTTATTATAATGAGATGGATAGAATAAATAAAGAAACCTTTTCACAAGAAATTGGTGAAAATATGGAGTCAGAAGAAGAACTAATGGAACTAGTACAATTTCCAGAATTTAGAGCAAAGGGAACTGATTATATATGTACATACTCGGTCAATTGAAATGAAGAAATGGCTTATTGATGATTGGAAGAATAATCGTTTTCGATTATTTTGTGAAACAATCGGTTCTTTATGTTTTATTAGTATTATGTTGATGATGGCTTGGTATGGTGATACAGTTTCTATTCTCACGGTATTTCTTGTGCAGATAGTTGGTTCATCATTACATATCATTAATGGATATATGAGAAGTAGTGTTAGTTTAATTGTATTGAATGTAGTAGTAATAGCAATAGCAATTTTTGGAATTGGGAGGATGTTTTTATGATTTACGAGATTATGAAATGTAATGATGGTGTGACTAGAGCAGTCAAAATGGTTAATGGTGTAAAAATAGATCCTTCTGTAGTAGATGAATCATTTGTTGAGGTAGAAGAAAAATCCACAAAACCAATTGTTTCTATACAGGATCGATTACATAGTAAAGTGGAAGACTATATTTCATCAATTGAGGAACGAGTTGATGATTATATAGATAGTGGTTATAAGATGAAATATGATGTATATAATCATCTGTTAGAACTTGGATGTAAAGCAGCTCACGCACGAAAGATGAGACCTTTTTATGTTGATTGTTTTAATGAGTTGGTTGATCTGTATAATCAGGAAGATGAATATTACATAGAGGCGTGGAGCAGTCTTAGACCAAAACATCAAAAAATGTTGATGGATTTTTATGGAGTTATTGTAGATGATTTGGAACGTATAATAAAGAACTCTACAGCACAACGAAAACCACGCAAGAAGAAAACATTATCAGCTTCAAGACTTATTAACAAGTTAAAGTATCAACAAGAATTTTCTGATCTCAAATTAGTTAGTATTAATCCAGAGAAGATAATTGGTGCAAATGAGCTGTGGGTATTTAATACAAAGAACAATAAGTTAGGTGTTTATAAGGCAGTTAATACAATAAGAGGTTTCTCTGTTAAAGGTTGTACAATACAACATTTTGATGAATCAGAGTCGGTCGAGAAGACGGCAAGAAAACCACAAGAGGCAGTAAGCATTTTGAAGAAACGATCTTTGAAGAATGTGTTGCAAAACATGACAACTAAAGAAAGTCAACTAACGGGCAGGATTAATGCTCAAACTATATTATTGGGGGTATTCTAATGTATAAAAATATTATTATTATTTTTCTTGTATTTATGTTATGTTCTTTGATGTTTCAGAATAAACAAAACATAAAAATTATTATACATAACTTAGCTGAAACAAAAAAACTGGTTAGTGAAACAAAAGATTATGTTGCGAAAACTTTTGAAGATGAATTTTCTGTTGAGGAATTTGTTGTTGGTATAGAGATACCATCTTTACATCCAGAGGATGAGGAGGAGGTTAAATGAATAAGGGTAATGATGATTTAGCAGGAGACACCACACAAAAAATAACTAGAGGTGTTGTTAAAAAATTAACAGAAAAGAATGGACAGGTTGTATCAAAGAAAAAACTTTATCACTTTTCTGTGGATGCTGTATTTGGTCATATTGAGAATGATATGTTAGTTGATGTGTTACTTGCATCGAATAATTTTGTAACTAGAGTGGAGAGGGTATATTAATGAATAGAGAAACTTTGATTAAGAGCTTAAGAAAGAAGGCTATGAGAATTAAGTTTACGAAAGTAAATGGAGAAGAACGAGTAATGGATTGTACTTTACAGGAACATATGATTCCTCCAACAGATCCAAATAAACGTAAAGAGAATGAAGAGGTTTTACCAGTTTGGGATATTAATAAAGGTGAGTGGAGATCGTTTCGTATGGATTCTATTATTAAATTAGAAATATTACAATATCAAGATAACGGGGTACTTTGACATGATTTTACTTGATTTCAGTAACATAATTATAGGCAGTATAATGGTATCAGCTAAAATACCAAATGAGCAAAGATTTTCGGAGGATTTTATCCGTCATCTAGTGTTGAATAGTATTAGGTCTTATCGTAAAAAATATAGTGGTAAGTATGGTGAGATGGTTATCTGTACAGATTGTGATTCTAGTTGGAGGAAAGTTGCATTTCCATACTACAAGGCTCATAGGAAAATACAGAGAGCAAAACAGTCAGCAAAAGAAGGTGTTGATTGGTCTGCATTATTTGATACCATTAACAAGATAATAGAAGAGTTACAGACATTCTTTCCATATAAAGTGATAAGAATACCACATGCTGAGGGAGATGATGTGATAGGAGTGCTTGCAAAGCATATAAAAGAACCTTGTTTAGTTGTTTCTAGTGATAAAGACTTCAATCAGTTGTATAAATATAAGACAGTTAGACAGTTCTCACCTATGAAGCAGAAGATGATAAAGGGAATTGATGCAGATGCTTATTTGAAAGAACACATTATTCGTGGTGATAAGGGAGATGGTATTCCAAATATCTTATCAGCTGGTGATTGTATTGTTTCTGGAGTAAGGCAAAAACCAATTTCAAAAAAGAAAGTTTTAAATTGGTTACAACAAAAACCTGAGGATTTTTGTAACAACGGGATGTTAGATGGATGGAATCGAAACCAAGAAGTAATTGATTTTGATTATATTCCACCTACAATTGTTCTTGCTATATTAGACTCATATAATAAACAAGTACCAGCAAAACGTAGTGGGTTGTTAAATTATTTTATTAAACATAAGTTAAAATTATTAATTGATAATATAGGAGATTTTTAATGCCAGATAATGAAACATTGATGATTGGTGAAATACTTGCCAAAGTTGATTCAGCTAGATCTAAACAAGCAAAAATAAAAATATTGGAACAGTATAAAAGTATTCCAGTTCTTCAACATTTTTTAAGAGGATTATTTGATCCAAAAATTAAATGGGCAATAACAGAAACACCAGATTATGCAGAAGATGATATCACACCAGAAGGAGAAGAAGCAAATTCTTTGTATATTGAAATACCAAAGTGTTCTCTTTTTGTAAAAGATCATCCAAAAGCAAAAGGTGTAAAACTAATAAGACTTAAACAAATTTTAGTTCAGGTGTTGGAAAGTTTACATCCATCAGAAGCATCTTTGTATATGCAAATGTTGAAAAAGAAAACTAAGGTAAAAGGTCTAACATCTAAATTAGTGTTAGAAGTCTTCCCAGGTATGTATAAAGAAGGAGTATAAAAATGGCAATAGGTGTTACAACAGATGGTGAAAGTTTAAAAACTAATGTTAGTGTGAAATCTGGTAGAAAGAAATTATATGATAACCAAGCATTAGTAGTTGAAGCTTTCAAAGAAAAGTATATCAAGGTAGATTTAGTTGATGAAGAAGATCATCATTTTAAATTGAATTGGGATGGAGAAAAATATGAAGGTAACTTTTTTGGTACTACATTAACTTGTGAGTATGATGTGATTAGAGATTTTAAAGCAGATATTTCTGCACCAGAAAGAAACGAGTCGGGTCCTACTGTTTATGCAAAACGCTCTAATGGAGGCAGACCTAATCGTTATCAGGTATAGGAGATATATATGTATGTTTCAGTAGAAAATCCGGTCACACAAGAAATCCGTAACTATGAAACAAACATGTGTAGAGCTTATAAAGAAAATAGAATTGGTAATACTAGATATTTAAAATCATTTTTTCCAACCAAACATTTGATTACAAGATGGTTTAATATACTGAATGAGGAAATATTTAATAATAAGATTTATCCATTCTATGACATTGAGATTATACAAAAGAAGGGATGTCATGCAGAACATATTCCATTAGAACATGGTGGAAAAATCTATGCTATTTTATCTATAGCAGATCGGTTTATCAATAAGAATGAGTTTTTGTTTACACTAGCACATGAGATGGTTCATCAATGGCAATGGATGCAATTGTATAGATCGGATCATGGTCAATCGTTTTGGAAATGGAAGAATCGATTGGCACAATTTGAAATTCCATTAGGAGAAAGTATTTAATGCCATACTATGAATTTGAATGTGAAAAATGTTCTCACGAGTTTGAAGATTTTCAAACATTAGCAAATATTGATGTTCCTTTAAAACAACCATGTCCTTCTTGTAAGAAAGCTGGACACGTACAGAGGTTAATTTCTGGTGCAGATATATGTGATCCAGTTTCTCTTGGAGTAAAAAAAGTTCCAGCTGGATATAATGAGGTTATTAGAAATATACAAAAGAACAACCCAGGTAATACGATAGAGTTAAGAGATTAGGAGATTAAATTGTTACAAAAAAGTATCAGTATTTTAATTGTTATTGGTAGTATTTTAATATTTAATAGTTGTGGTTCTATAACTACTGTTACCGCTTTAAGCACAGTTGGAGGTGCGGCCGCAAGTAGAGTTATTGAACATCAAGTTGGTTATCGGATTAGGACACCTTATACGATTATAGAACAGGTGATGCCTTCTGTAGTAACAATTGTTTCTGAATCACATACTTCAAGAAACTTGCCACCTCGTCAAAGATTTAATAATCCGGGTGCAGCACCAACATTACCACGACCAAACAATAATGAATTTCAATCTGGTACTGGTTTTGTTATCAAAGAAGATGGTACAGTTATTACCAATTATCATGTCGTAGCAAATAGTATAGGTAAACCAAATGCTATGCTTCGTGTTCTTTTTAGTAATGATTCTGTTTATAAAGCAAAGATTTTTAATTATGATAAACTATCAGATATAGCTATTTTAAAGATTGTTAATAATGAAAATAAAAAATTTCCAGCAATTACTTGGGGTGATAAGGCGAAACTTGGAAGTCATGCAATCATTATTGGTTCGCCTATTGGCATGGACTTTAGTGTGTCTTTTGGGATCGTTTCTGCTATTGGCAGGATTGTTCCAGATGCTTCTCCTCCATTTGTTCCATATGTTCAAACAGATGCAGCGATGAATCGTGGTAACTCTGGAGGTCCGTTGTTTGATGCAGATGGAGGTGTTATTGGTATTAACACTTTAATATTATCACCATCATCAGGTGTTGATACTGGTAGTGTTGGACTAGGATTTGCTATTGACGGTCAGTATGCACAGAATATCATAAAACGATTAGAGGGTGGTAATAAAATAAAATGGAGTTACATGGGGATTCGTTATCGTTTGTTAGATATGGAAGAAACCGAAAGTAACAATTTACAATTTGGACGTAATGTTATTATTAACGATGTTTTGAATAATGGTTCAGCTTATAATATATTGAAAAAAAATGATATTATTCAAAAACTGGATGGAGTAGTTGTTACACATAAAAACTTTGCACCAATGATTGCTAAGTCAAAACCTGGTACTACTATCGAATTGATAGTTTTACGAGGTGGTAAAGAAGAAACTTTAAAATTGATTCTAACACAAAGACCTGAGTAATATGTCACCAATTAAAATGATGTTTAGAAGTGTGATGATGTACAAACGTAATCGTATGTTATTACAAGATTGTGTTGATCTTTCTACAAGAATATATAATAATTTACTGGATATAGATGAATGGAAGCAGACAGGAAATATAAATATATACAAGAGTGTTGGTAATGAAGTTTCTACAGAAAAAATAATCAATGAAGCTTCTAAGTCAAATAAAATTATTTATCATCCAACAAAAGAACCAGAGGATAATATTATTGAAGTAGATTTAGTCATTGTCCCAGGTGTGGTGTTTGATGAAAAACTTGCAAGATATGGTAGAGGTCAAGGTTATTATGATAGATTTCTTTGTAGGTTGCCAAAGAAGACAATTGTGATTGCTGTTGGATATGATTTTCAAGTGATAACAAGAAAATGGAGATTGGGATTGAAGAGTCATGATATAAAGATGGATTATATTATAACAGAGAAGAGGGTTATTCAAAAGAAGGGTACATTTTTTTACTAAATAAGGAGCAACGGGGTGAGATATTATATACTTCCCCTTGTTATGTTTTTGATGATACCTACATTATTATATGGAGCAGATAGTAATACAGTCAGCAGTTCAACTGTTACAGGAACAACAACAGTTGACCGAACACCAAGCACAGCTGTCTCTCCTACCATAGTTATAAATAATCAGGACGTATGTGTAACAGGGATTAGTGGTGCAGCTCAATCTGCATGGTTTGGTCTTTCTTTTGGTAAGACAATTGAAGACTTAAATTGTGAAAGATTAAAACTTGCTAGATCACTTTATGGAATGGGGATGAAGGTGGCTTCAGTTAGTTTATTATGTCAAGATGTCAGAGTTTTTAAAGCTATGGAAATGGCAGGTACTCCATGTCCTATAGATGGAAAGATTGGAGAAGCTGCAAAACAAATATGGGAGAAAGAACCAAAACGTAGACCAGACTATCACGAATGGCGAGAAAGAGACAAGAATAAAGAAGCAGTAAAAGAATTAGATTCTTTCAAAACAAACGAGTACAATGCAGGTAGTTGGGATGATGATAACTTTTAAAAAGCTGGTGAGGCATTCCTAGTCCATCCAGCGGAGACTCCATACACCAATGCACCCTTAGTGGTGTATGGAGTTGCCCAATTTTTAAATCAAAAGGAACAGTATGATTTCATTTTTAGAATACGTTAATGTAAGATATCGTAATAAAGAGTGGCAGTTTATGGCTGATGGTTATTTACCACTATCACCAGCTATTCTTAAAGAATTTGAAGTGGATGTAAAAAATGTATATCATGTTACCACTATCAAGGGATTGAAAAAACTTGCACGATTACAAGGTAAACGTGTAGATGTCTCTGGCTTCACTAAAGGTTCAAAGGGTGTTGCTAAAGGACTACTTAATGATGGTGAAATATTAGTCAAACTAGATGGTAAGAGTTCTGTTGAATTTGAGAATGATGTGAATACTAGGACAGATAGAAATGGTATCAGATGGTTATCACCTAATGGTAATGTATCATCAAGACTCAATGCAAGAATATTTCAATTTGGTCAAAAGATATTCCCAAAGATAATAAAACATTTTGATATACTATCGAATGGAACTAAATCAATGTTTACGCATGATGTAGGTAATTGGATACATGATAAAGATGGTAAGACTAAAAAGGAGTTTATTAAGTTTTATCATCAAGAAGCTAAGAAGATAATCAATAGTTCTCTTATTAAAGCAATGCAGAATGATATTTCGTATAATGATATAATGGGTCATAATCATAACGAGATACTAATACATGATTTCAAGATAACAAACTCAAAACTCATACGATCTAGTGATCCTGATAAGGCAGAGAAAATGTGGAGTAATGCAGAAGCTGCTGGTATGACAAGTTTTGCTGTAATAGATGCAGCAGAGGTAGAGAAAATATAATGTTACAACTATTACTTATACTTTTATTATCTACTAATGCATTTGCAGAAACAAAAACAACTGAAGATGTAACAGAGAAAGATGCAGGAGCAACACATGAATGTGCAAGAACTGGTGGGTCTTGTGGTTATGACCCACGAACAGATATATGGTCAGATGGTGGTAGTGATGACGATATAGTTTATTGGGACAGTCATGGTAAGAAATTTAATATTACAAATGATATTAGTACATTTATGACTGAGGCTCAAATGCTTCAAGGTTTTACGATGGATAGTTCTATTGGATTGAGAGATAGAAATTATGTAGGTGGTGATGCATTTACAGTACAAATTAAAGTAACAGATGGAACGACTACATATTCAGACACACAAAATTTTACCACATCTGCTGGTCAGTCATATGAAACTATAACTAGTCAATTGATTGTTCCAGAGAATACATTGGCATACTCTCTTGCAACATTTGGATTGATTCTTGAGGGTACTAGTTTAACTGGTGGATATAGAGGTCCCCAAACAAATAATATCGGGTTGACTGCGACTTATGAATTGATCAATAATACAGTACAAGATACTGTATTAGATTTAGTAGCTAATGCTGTTAATGATATACTTGATACATCTATAATGGATAATACAATGGATAATACAATGGATACTACAATGCAAGTTAATGTGTCATCACCTTCAGGTGTTACTAATATTAATATACCTGTTAGTGTTAGTGCTGGTGTAGTAACAATGTCGGTTCCTACTGTTACAGGTAAGATAGAAAAAATACAAATTAATACGGGAATGGCATCAAGTTCAAGTCAACCAGAACAAGTAGCAGAAGTAAAAACAGCAGTTGCTGAAGTAGAATCAGCTGTAGAAGAACAAGAATCTGAATCAGAATCCGAAGAAAAAGAAGATTCAAAAGAAACTAAAGTTGCAAAATCAAAAGCAGTACAAGTAATAGTCACAAGAGTTTTACAAGCAGTTCAGATGGCCGGTGGAGATACAGACGGAACAAAATTAGCATTGATGGGTATTATGGGTAATGCAGGTTTTAGTTCATATCAAGAAGCATTTGTTCCTGATGTTGCATTTTATGATACTAGTGTAGAATATGTGTCACCTTCTTACGAAGATCCTCTTGGTAGTATATTTAATTTGGGATCGGATCGTTCAATGGATGATATGATAAACTCTCAATATTAAAGGGGATCGTATGACTAACGCACAAGCCGAAAAAGAAAAAATAAAAAAGATTATAAGATCGACTCACGAAAATCTTGGAAAAGTAAATGCGAAGGGTCAAACTTATACTGATATAAATGATATGTTTTATGATTCAGAACAAAAACCTGTTTTCTTTACGGGTAGTGAAGTTATCAAAGAAGCTATTAGACGAGCAAGTGTTGGAACATCTGTTGCATATCCAATTACACCACAGAGTGAAGCAGCTGCATTGATTGGTGAATTATATGCAGAAGGATACTTGGACGAATACTTTAGAGGTGAAAGTGAATTTGCAGTAATGGGACAATGTGCCGGTGCATCTTTTGGTGGGCATAGAGTGTTTACTACTACAGCAGGTCCCGGAACTCTTAGAGCAATGGAAAACTTTCCAATGTGGGCAGGGTCACGATTACCAATTCAAGTTTGTGTAACTTGTAGAGGTATTAACTCTCCGTTAAGTATTCAACCAGACACATTAGAAATACATTATCTGTTAGAAACTGGTATGTTGATATGGCATGCTGAGACAGCACAAGATTTATTTGATTTTATATTGAAAGGTTTTATTGTTGCTGAGCAACCAGATGTTCATGTTCCAATAGCAACTGTTTGTGATGGATTCTTTGTAACACATACAAAAGATACTGTTGAGTTACCAAGTGAAAATTTGACGTTAACACAATATGATCCTTATAAATCACCTGTTACTTGTATGGATATGGAATCAGCACCAATAAGAATGATGCGTGATCCGTTTGTTATGAAATCTAATTACATAAGTTATGCTACTCATGCATCTTGGCAACAAGAGGTTAAAGCTGCAGTTGAACGGTCACGAAAACATACTATAGGATTACTTGGTGGTTTGATAGATAAGATTAATACTGATAGAAAAATATTAATTGTTACATCAGGAACGGCTGTTTCACAAAGCAGAGAAGCAATACGATTGTTAGAACAGGAAGGTATTGAGGTTGGTTTGGTTAAGATTAAAACTATTAGACCATTTCCAACTGAAGAAATTAGAGAAGCAACAGCAAATGCAGACCATATATTTGTTCCAGAGTTTAACATTGCTGGATGGATGGCAAGAGAGGTAAAAGCTATACTTCCTAATAACGAGAGGGTTTATGCAGGACCTCATGTTGCAGGTGGAATGACTATGCCCTCTGAGGTTATTAGAGATGAAATTAAAAAAGTTATTGGTCACAGAACAGCAGTCTTTATAGATGGGTTTAAAGGAGAAAAAAAATGAGCAAAGCAAAGATTGAATTGTGTGAAGAATTTGCAAGTATTATGCCTCCTGAATATCATGAGTTAGTTGAAAGTGCAACTTATGGTAAACAGGATAGAGGTTGGAAAGATATTGGTTCGTCTAAAGAATTAATCGAACAACATTCATTATGTGCAGGATGTCCAGAGTCTATTGCGTTTCGATATATTCTTGCATCAATACCTGCACCTGAAGATACCGTGTTTGTTGGTTCTACAGGTTGTACTAGTTTAGTGTTTCCACATGTAGCTGTTCAAAATATTCATTCATTGTTTGGTAATCAAAATGCAATTGCATCTGGATTAAAACGAACATTGAAGAAACGATTTCCTGATGTTGAAAAGGATGTTATAGTTTTAGCAGGGGATGGTGCGACGGTTGATATTGGTTTAGATATGACCATGCAATCTTGGTTTCGTCAAGAAAAGTTTACTACTATTTGTTTTGATAATGAACTCTATGCAAATACAGGTGGACAAGAATCTGGTTTGATGCAAAAAGGTTTCGTTGCAAAGATGGCACCTATGGGCAAACAGTTTGAAAAAGTAAGATTGGTTGAGATTGCAAGAGAAGCTGGGTGTGCATATGCAGTTATGTTAACTGTAAGTAAACCAAACAGAGTAGAAGAAGTTATTCAGAATGCTGTGATGATTGCAAGAGAAGTCGGACCTACATTTGTTCAACTCTATACTCCATGTATTCTTGAGATTGGTAAACAATCTATGGAAGGATTAGATGAGATGAAAGATTCAGAACAAATTGGTGGACGATTTGTGCAACGACAATATATAACAGATGCAGCACAAGTTGTTATAGATAGATTGAAAGCAGATAAGAAAGAAAGGAAGAAAGCTGCAAAAGAACTTGCGAAAAGTATAAATTTTAAGAATCCTTCAAAGGCGGTGGCCTAATGTCCTTAGATACTGTAAAACCAGCACCTGGATTTTTTAAACATTTGCCTATTGAATATCGTGATTTAATTGAACATGGTCAATACGGTAAAAAGAAAAAAGTTGCGGACATGGGTAAATTCAAGGAGTTAATAGAAGAGCATCCTATGTGTGCAGGATGTGCGATGACTTTATTTATTAGACTTGTGTTTCTTGCATTACCACAACCAGAGCATACCATTTTTGTTGGAACAGCAGGATGTGGTAGACTAGCAATATCACAAGGTAATGTTCCATTCATCTATGGTAACTATGGTGATACGAATGCTGTTGCATCTGGTTTGAAGAGAGGTTTAGAATTAAGATTTCCAGATCAAAAGAAAGACGTTATTGTAATGTGTGGTGATGGTGGATTAGTTGATATTGGTTTTCAAGGTCTTATGCATAGTTGGTTTCGACACGAAAAGTTTGCAACTATTATGTTAGATAATGAAACTTATGGAAATACTGGTGGACAGGAAAGTGGTATGACTCAACAGGGACAAGTAATGAAGATGTCTCCTAGAGGTAAGATAGATGAAAAAATGGATATGATGGGATTGGCCAAAGTTGCTAAATTGGACTATATCGCTAGAGTTGTTCCTACTAACCCTGCACGAGTAGTTAGAACCACTAGACGAGCAATACTCATAGCAAGAGAATTTGGTTCTACTTATGTTCAAGCTTATACATCATGCAATATTGAGTATTCAATTCCTACTCCTGATGTAATGCAGGATGCATTTGATATGGAGAAGAAGAACTATGGTTTTGAAGAACATTTTTCAGATCGAGCAAAAGCATACCTAGATGAGATTGAAGCAAAAGAAAAGGCAGATAGGAAAAAGGCAAAGCTGGCAAAGATATGATTAAAGACTCTATGGGCAATCCTGTTGGATATACTCACAAACCAGTTCTTGTACCAGATGGTAATAATAAACCATTTCCAAAATTTGGAGAAACTAAAATGGATAATGTAATGTCGGACGTTGAAAAATACGAAGCTATTGATGCCCTATTTGATAAAGCAATTAGGCCAGCACTTCAAGGAGATGGGGGAGATTTGGAATTAGACTTGGTTAGAGGTAATGAAGTTATTATTTCATATCAAGGAGCATGTGGTAGTTGTCCTTCATCAGCAGGGGCAACACTATCAGGGATAGAACGTGCAATACGACAGAATGTATTTCCAGAGGCTGTGGTTATACCTACTAATGCCTATGCTGATACCCCGTCACAAACTCAACAAATACATCCGTTTGGTGGTCTTACTTATGAACAACAAATGGCTGAAAGAAGGAAATAATATATGAAATGATGGAGGACCCTTCTACACGTGGCAGAAACGGTTTGGAATCCCACCACCTGCTAAAAGGCCTTTAGCATGCTGAAAGGTCCTCCATATGTATTTACTTTTAAATGCAATAATATAAAATGTAATAAAATTATTATTTGTCTACTAACAGAATGTGGGTCAGACAAACTTGGTAGATGTCAATATTGTAAAGAAGGAACACTAATGAAGATTAAAAATCGAAAATTTAAAAAGGAGTAATTGAATATGGCAACAATAATAACTGATGAATGTATCAATTGTGGTGTTTGTGAACCAGAATGCCCCAACGATGCAATAGATGATGGCTCAGGTGAAAACCTTGATTTCTATTATATTGATCCAGAGTTGTGTACAGAATGTGTAGGTTTTCATGGAGAAGAAGCTTGTCAAGAAGTCTGTCCCGTAGATTGTTGTATTCCAGATGAAGATATAGTTGAGACGGAAGAAGTGTTATTAGCAAGAGCAGTCACTCTACATCCTGATAGTGATTTTCCAGTATTGGATGATTTAACAAATATGACTTCACTCTTTAGAAACCCTGATAGAAAGAACGCAAATCTATGACAGAAGATATAATATATTTAACAAATCCAGCTCATCGACATATAAGAGAAAGTTTACCAACAGGATTTCATCTTCGTCTAGCAGTAAAAGGTGGAGGATGTTCTGGGATGTCATATGTATGTGAAGCAGAGGAACAAGAAAAGAAAAGTGATGATGATACTGTTATACCATATGATACCTTTGATATAATAATAGATAGAAAAGCTATCATTTATCTCAAGGGAATGGAACTTGATTATTCAGGTGGTCTTGGTGGTACTGGATTTAAATTTTCAAATCCTATGGCAACATCTACTTGTGGATGTGGCGAATCATTCTCGGTGACGTAAAATGCAAGTTGAATACGGAGGAATAAAAGCAACAGGTGGTAAGCTTTTCATTATAATTTCGTTGTTAGGAACTATGGGTGGTGGATTATGGGGTGGGTTTGAATTGTTCAAAAGATACGAAGATATGGAGGCAAAGATATCTAAGTATGTGGCACCTGATTTATCTGGATTTGATAAACGCATAGAAGTTATGAAAACATTAATTAAAGAACAACGAACTACAATTAATACTGAACTTGGTGCATTAAAAGAACTTGTATCTGATGCTCAAGAAACTGCAAGAGATATTCGGACAGATATCAAGGGAGATGTCGGGGAAGTTATGGATCAAATCTCTGCAATAGATAAACGATCAAGATCAGATGGTTTGGAAACTCGACAAGCTATGAGAACTGCTGAGAGTGAGATAAGACAGTTGATTACATCTACTAATAAAGATATTCGTGAACTGATTACATCAACAGGAAAAAGATGGGATGATAAGTTGACTAAAGTTGATTCTCAGATTGAGACTTTAGAGAAAAAAATTGATAGGAAGATTACAAAAGCATTAGAGAATCCTCTAGCTGCTATGAGTAAAACAAAATAAAAGGAGTTTTTATAATGTTAGATGAAATTACACAAAGTGTCGTGGATAGAATAAATGTTAATTCATTTTCAAATAGTTCTAGTTTTTTTCAATCGGTTGGAACACCAAATTATTTTGCAAGTATTATTGACATTCATAATGGACAATATCTTGCATCAACAACAGATGGTGTTGGTAGTAAAGTAGAACATATAATAAACCATTCATCATGTGATATTATAGGAGTTGATTGTTTTGCTATGAACATTAATGATTTGTTATGTGTTGGTGCAAATCCTGTTGGATTCCAAAATCACATTACAACAGATAAAGATCATGCTCATATTGTTCCTGAGGTTATTGATGGTATAATCAAATCTTGTAATGATAATTTTGTTATTCTTTCTGGTGGTGAAACAGAAGTATTGACTGAAACTAAATTTCACATCTCTGGTTCAGCTTATGGTATTATTCCAAATGATAGTTTTATTGTAGATGGTAGTAGAGTTGAAGATGGTGATGTTATTATTGGTTTAGAATCTAATGGACTTCATGCAAATGGTTGGACAGCATTATATGATAGACTAGAATATCGTAATGATAATATTGCCATGGGTGAAAGTATCTTACTTCCAACCAAAATTTATTGTAATGATATTAACTCATTGATGACAAGAATTAGACCTTCTGCTATCATTAATATTACTGGTGGTGGATTTAGAAATTTGGAGAGAATACCACATAAGAATTTAACTTATAATATTAAGCATGAGGTTACACAGGAAGTTTTTACAGACATCGAAACATGTTTCTCCCATCAAGAAATGTATACAACATTTAATATGGGAATTGGGATGATGGTCATTGTTAAACCAAAAGATCGTAATGTGGCCCTTAGTGTGATGAGTGGTTCTAAAGTAATTGGTGATGTAAGAGAGAGTTTATTTGAATCATCAGTTATTGTAAATGGAGAGAACATAACATGAAGACAGCATTAATGTTAATACTATGGATAGGGATACTCCTGGGATCTATTTACCTGTTATCCTTGATATAGATACCAGAAGGTTTTCCTTGTATTATTAACTTTATTTTGATATAATTACATCATGATAAAATATTTCAAGAAAGGACAATTAGTTCTCAAGGAAGGCAATACTGATCGTGATGCATATATAATAGAAAGTGGTCAATGTGAAGTAACAAAGAATGATGAAGTACTTGCTATACTTGGTAAAAATGAAATCTTTGGCGAACTTGGTTGGTTACAGCATATACCGAGAAGTGCTTCAGTTAAAGCTGTAACTGATTGTACACTTCGTGTTATTAAAGAACATGAGGCTGCATTGTTTATGGAACATAACCCAAAAGCATTGATACCCATATTGAAAATTGTTTGTATTCGGATGGGTCAGTTGCTTGATAAAATGAGTAATAATAAATGAAGAAGTTTATACATAGAAATGATGTTGGTGATTTTGAAATCCCAGAACGTGTAGAAAAAAATGGTATTAGATATTATTTGACCCCTGATGGTAATCATTATCCAAGTATAACATCAGTATTATCTCAACAAGAAAATTTAGGTCTTAAAGCTTGGAAAGAAAAAGTTGGTGAGAAAGAGGCCAAACGTATTTCTAAAGAGTCTGCACATATCGGGACTTCAGTTCATCAACTGGCTGAGTTTTACTTGTCTAATTATATTATTAAATTAGAGAATGAGGACAAGAAGATTGTAGATACATTCAATCGTCTACGTTTTTTACTTAGTAACTTAAATAATATAGTAGGATTAGAAATTCCATTATTTTCTGATTCATTACGTGTTGCAGGAACTTGTGATTGTATTGCAGATTATAATGGAAAATTGAGTATAATAGATTTCAAGACATCACGTAAACCAAAAAAAGAATCGTGGATCGATAATTATTATATGCAGACATTTTTCTACAAACAAGCCTTTGAAGAAATGACAGGATTAGAGGTAGAACAAATTGTTATCTTAATTGCTTGTGTGGAATCATTTGATGTACAAGTGTTCAAGAAACCAGCAAAAGATGCGGACGAGTGGTTGGGGAAGTTACTGGATATTATGAAAACAAATCCACATGTAGCCAGTATGTCACATCAACCCTTATAGGAGAAACAAAATGGCAGGAGATTTTGATTTAGACAGTATAGATGATATAGAATTAAATTATGATTTCGGATTTACAACAGTAGATGAGGATGAAGTACAAGAGTTTGAGACAGCTGTACAAGAGAAAGTAGCAAAAGCAACTCAACAAGAAACTGGTGCATTGGAAACTAAGATTGATAAGTTGCTTAAGTTGAGAGAAGATGATTCATCATACGAGGTTCTTTTTGAAAAAAGAAAAGCAGAACTAGAAGAGGTTTATAAAGATCAGATGAAGAAATTAGAAAAACTAGTATTGCCTCTGTTACATAACTTGATGAAGAATCCAGAGAATGAATATATTAAGTGGCCCAATAGAACAACTATTGTTCAGAAACAAATTAACAAAATAGTTGCAATTACTAGAGGAGCATGATAGGGAGAGTGGAAGTTATTTAAATATTATTATTAAAGGAGATTTATTATGTCTGGTATCATAGCAATTTTGAGTGTCGTTTGGGGAAGCTATATTGCACAACCTGCTTGGTTTGAAGATGGACCTTATGTAGAGAAAAATCATTATTCATCGTTAGAAGAATGTCAGGTTGATACAAATGGAACAAAAGATATTTGTGTTGGTGGTGGAATTAAGTTTACATCATATGCTATAGACAAAACTGTTAAGGGAAAATCAGACGGCAAACTTAATTATGTTTACGTTGATTGTGATGCACCTTTTGGTTGTTATATAAAGGAGTGATGATATGATTTACAAAAACTACATTGGTGGTATGTGGATGGAATGTTCACAGGCTAGAACATTCAAATCTTATAATCCTGCAGATTTTAGGGAATTTGTTGGTGAGTTTCAGGATAGTAGTCAAGAAGATGTGGATTTAGCTGTTGGTTTTGCTAAAGATGCATTTAAGATGTGGAAGAATACTCCTGCACCTAAACGTGCAGAGATTCTTTTTAGAGCAGCACAGATTCTTGAACGTGATAAAGAATGTATTGCTAAAGGTATGACCCAAGAGATGGGTAAGATTCTTGCTGAAACTAGAGGTGATGTTCAAGAAGCAATAGATATGGCATATTATGCAGCCGGTGAGGGTAGACGTTTATCTGGTGAAACAAATCCTTCTGAATTAAAAGATCAAATGATAATGACCATTAGACAACCAATTGGAGTTATTGGTGCAATTACTCCTTGGAATTTTCCAATGGCAATCCCATCATGGAAAACATTCCCAGCATTGGTTGCAGGTAATACAATGGTTATTAAACCAGCAGAAGATACTTCGTGGTCTGTTATTAAGTTGACAGAAGCTTTTATTGAAGCAGGTCTACCAGCTGGTGTATTTAATGTTGTAACTGGTTATGGCCCAACAGCAGGATTACCACTTGTTTATAATAAAGATGTTAACATGATATCTTTTACAGGTTCGACAACAACAGGTAAAGTGATTGCAACCGCATGTGCTGAACATGGTAAACAATATTCATTAGAGATGGGTGGTAAGAATGGTATCATTGTAGATAAAGATGCTGATCTTGATCTTGCAGTCGAAGGAATTGTTTTTGGTGCGTTTGGAACAGCCGGACAAAGATGTACCGCATGTTCAAGAGTATTTGTTCATGAAGATGTTAAAGAAGAGTTTATAGTAAAGTTAGTAGAAAAAACAAAATTGTTAACACTTGGTAATGGTCTTGATAATGGTGTTGATGTAGGACCTCTTATTAATGAGAAAGCTTTGAAGAAAGTAGAGAAGTTTGTTGTAGAAGCATTAGAGAGAGGAACGAATTTGGTTTGTGGTGGGTTTGTTAATATAAATCTTCCTAATGGATACTTTTTTGAACCAACTATTTTTGATAGTGTTGATATTAATGATCCATTAATGCAAGAAGAAATCTTCGGACCTGTAGTTGCTATGACTACTTTCACAAATCCAAATGAAGCAATCTGGCAAATCAATAATACGTGTTATGGATTGAGTGCAGCTATCTATACTAGTGATATTAATTTTGCGATGCAGGCTGCAAAAGATGTTGAAGTTGGTCTTTTTTACGTTAATACGAGTTGTATTGGTGCTCAAGTGCATTCACCCTTTGGTGGTCTAAAATCGACAGGTAATGGTCACAGAGACGCAGGACAAACTATGTTTGATAGTTGTACTGAATGGAAAACTGTTACTATAGATTTTCATGGTAAAATACAGAAAGCTCAGATTGATTAGTATAATCCTTTATAAAACAATGGTTTGTGGTTCATGTTTTACCTTGCAATATACGCCCCTGTTTGATATAATAGTAGTATATTAAATGATTAATTGAGGTAACTAATATGTTTGATTCAAATTGTCCCGATAAGTTGGAGCCTTCGATATACGATACTATTTTAGTATATTGTCAGGCATGTCAGGAAAGAATGGATGTGCCTATTACTCACAAAGATGCAACGAATAATCAATTTCAACTGGTTAGTATTCCACAAAAATTTGCTTATAAACTAGAAAACTATAAAGTTTATTGTAAAAGATGTGGAAATACTAATATAATTGAAAGAAAAAATCATGTAAATAATTATGAAGTTTTTACTGTAAGATTAGATTGTTCTAGTATGAATAAAGGTACTGATTCTTGGTATGAAAATGATTCACCAACGGCTGGCGATGGTCACCCACGAAAATTTTGAAAGGAGAAGTTATGAAACATTTTATTATGGTAAGTTTAGTTTTATTGGTAAGTGCTTGTAGTTCTATTCCATCAATACCAGAACCCCCAAAAGCTATGGTAGAGTACAACCCTCCAAAATGGGTTATGACTGGTGGCGGTGCATTTACGGATGTTAAGGGTAAAGCATTTTATGGTGTTGGTTCTGCAACAGGTATTAAGAACTTTTCACTACAACGACAGGTAGCAGATGATCGAGCAAGAGCTGATCTTGCAAAAGTGTTTAAGTATTATACTCAAACATTAACAAAAGATTATCAGGCACATACGACTGCTGGTAATTTTGAAACATCCTCTGAAGAGCAGAACTCTGAATCGGCTGTTAAAGTTATAGTTTCTTCTACACTTAGAGGTGTGATGATTATAGATCATTTTGAGATACCAGCAAGGCGTGAATTGTTATCTCTTGCACGTTTAGATTATGATGCCTTCAAACAAAACTTAGAGAAAACTGAAGAATTTAAACAGTTACCATCTAAAGTACGAGAAGGTATCAAAGAACGTGCAGATGCCTTGCATAAAGAGTTACAGAAAGAATCAACTAATGTTATAGAAGAACAATCGTTTTTTGAATAATATTTGAGGAGTTTTTATTATGCATTATATAATGTTATTGTTTTGTTTGATAATGTTTTCTGGTTGTGTAACAACTGGTTCAACGATTGGTACTATTCCAGAAGTTAAACTAGTCACACAACCAGAAAAAACTCCAAAACCACCTAACTGGGTACTTGGTAAAGAACATTTCAAGTTCAGTAATACTAAGTATCTGGTTGGTATTGGTTTTTCTGAAAAGAATACTGTTTCAGCAAGTGAATCAGCAAGAGCTGAATTGACAAAGAATATTAGATTCAAAATTCATTCTTTGATGAAGGACTATAATAGTAATGATGGATCTTTTGTTGAATCGTTTGTTAAGACTGAAACAGACTTTCTTTTAGAGGGTGTACAAATAAAAGATGGCTGGTATGATCCCTTGCAGAAAGTTTATTACTCTTTTGCAGTAGTTAAACGACAAGATGTTTTGTCTATGATACAAGATCAACTTGATGACTTGGCTGCTAGTTCTGTTTTGATTATGAATCAGGCTAATACTTTTTATGATAGTGGTAAACTTTTAAAATCTCTTGTGCATTATTATGATGGTTATAATGAGAGCTCTAAGTTGTTACCTCTGTTAAGAACATATAAAAGTGTGAATCGTTTCCCAGAGGTCCCAGCATTACCTAGTAATATTCCATCAGCAATTGATTTTAAACAAAAGGTTCAGTCTATTATTAGTAATATTAATGTGGAAAAATTAGATGACAATTATAAACCAATATCAACAAGTAAAGATATTTCATTTTCTATTAAAATTTCATATAATGGAAATCCGATATCAAATTTACCCATTAAGTTTCACGGCAACTCATTTAACTTTATTAATAGAGTTGTAAGTGATAGTAATGGTATATGTCGAGTTACAACAAATGGTTCAACTGTTCTTGATGAAGATAACATTGCTATTGTGAAAGCTGAGATTGATTTACTTCAATTATCCAAACAGTTCAATCATAAGTTGAAGAAAGATTTGTTTGGGAGACTAGAGACATTAGATGTTACTTTTAAGAGATTCAAACCAGTTGAGTTTAAGTTCTCTATTAAAGATACAAATGTTGAAGTAGGAAAGAATATTATATTTTTTGTAGAATCTGATATGTCTGGTTACTTAGTTATTAAGTCTTTGACTGATAAGATATTTCCTAATTATATGATGCGTGATAATTATATCCAGAAAAATAAGATGTATAATATAGGTGGTACTGGATATGAGTTTAAGTTTTTAGTATCACCACCATTAGGTCCTGAGTCGGTTACTGCTATTTTGTATAAAGATGCAAGTTTGAAAACCATTATTGGTGAGTATACAGTCAACTATGATATTGTAAAAGGAGAATAGAATGTTTCCAATTTTAGGTCTAACAAATAAAGATGGTGAACCAATGTTGATTGGGTTGTCTGGTAAAGCTGGTGCTGGTAAAGATACACTTGGTAAATTTTTATGTGATGAATACCATTGTCTGCATTACTATTTTGCTAAGCCTCTTAAAGAGGGAGCAAAGATTATGTTTGCATTGACTGATGAACAGATTGCAAATAAAGAAAAAGTGATTGAGCCTTGGGGTATCTCCCCAAGGAAAATCTATCAGTTACTTGGTACTGAAGTTGGACGAGGCATTGATGTTAATATTTGGGTAAAGAATGCTGAGATGTTTGTTAATAGTGTCCCTGGCAGAACAGTTGTTGTTACGGATGTACGATTTGATAACGAAGCTTTTTGGATTCGTAATCGTGGGGGAGTTGTTATTAATATAGTTAGAAATAAAGATGATATTGCTGAGAATAGTCACTCAAGTGAGGGTGGTTTAAAACCAAGTAATATTGATTTGACTGTCTATAACAACGGTTCGATAGAGGATATGTGTAATGAGGTTCAGTATATGATACAGAAAGAGATTACTGTATAAATAACTTATACCTTGTATATTGAATACCATTATGGTATAATGGTTGTATTGAATGAAGAGATTATCTTCATTAATTTTTGTTAATTCCTTATAAGGAGATGTACAGTATGATGACAGTAATGACTAAGAAGACCAAAAAAGTTAACACGACCACAAAACATGGTCAACCTAAGGTTGGTCAGAAGAATGCTCGATTGATGACACGAGCTGAGTGTGAGTTAACTGATTTGCCACGATGGGTTCAGATTTATACGAGTCCTGCAACTGGTGAGACTGCATTCAAAAATGCAGACATTACGGGTGGTGCAAAAACTGTTTATGCAATTCGTAAGCAACTTAATACGTTTTGGGGATAAGCATCAATTGATTACAGCAGAGGTCTTCGGGCCTCTGCTTTTTTTCTTTTATAAATATTATGACTACTTGGACTAAAAATCAACTTATAGAAACATCTTTATCATTAGTGAGAATGAAATCTCAACTAGCTGTGATAGAACATAAGTGGGAAACTTATTCAAAAGATAGATCAACTTATCATAAAAAGGTAATGTTTGAAAGAATACAAAGATCATTGAGAAGAAAGATAGAATCAATGGAAAAAGAATTTTTATTAAATGTGGCTGGTAATGGGATAGAGGAGGATGCAAATGCGGAACCTCCTTCTAAGAATAAAGAACAGCAAACACTCAAAGTTGATTTTTAAGTTATATATCACATGGTCTATTTGTGCTGATGTATTATTACTAAGTGGAATTATTTGGGGACTTATATATTTTTGGTGAAATTATGATTGAAATATTGGTTATATATCCAGTAGTAGTTTATATAGTGGGTGGAATAGTTTATTTGTTAGCAAATTGATATGAAGAAGTTTATTTTGTTATGTATTATTTTGGTGGCTTGTACAGCATTTAAGAGGATAATATATGTACCAACATCTTATGAATATCAAGATGAAATTGATTGCTTGGCTAAGAATATTTATTTTGAAGCTAGAGATCAAAAGACTAAGGGTCAAATTGCTGTCGCACTTGTTACGATAAATCGTGTAGAGAGTAAGAAATTTCCCAATACTATATGTAAAGTTGTTCATCAAGCAAGACGATATAATAATGGTAAGATAAAAAAACATATGTGTCAGTTTTCTTGGTATTGTGATGGACTATCGGACATTCCTAGAGATAGAATAGCATGGAAAGTGTCGAAAACTATTTCACGAGCTATGTTAAAACAACCTGGTGTTATTATTAAACACTTTGGTAAGAATTGGAACATGGAAGATTTTCTTAATGGTGCAACATTTTATCACAGAATAGATGTCGATCCCTATTGGAATAGTAAGATGATTAAGGTATTGCAAATTGGTGATCATATTTTTTGGAAGGATTACTTAAATGATTGATCGAAGAGGAAATAAATTAATGACAAAAGATAAAAAAACAGAGTCTCCTGCAGGAGTTGAAGAATGTGGTATTTTTCTTCTGATGGATGAGATATCTGATACTAGTTGTAAAGATGTTATATCTTTTATCATATCAAAGAATATAACAAAACCATATCCAAAGTATTTACAGTTAGTTATTAATTCAACTGGAGGTGATTTGAACTCTGCTTTTGCCGTTATTGATACAATGAAGGGGAGTGCAATACCAATCTATACAGTAGGACTTGGATGTATAGCATCAGCTGCAGTATTAATATTCATGGCTGGTGAAAAGGGTAAACGGGTTTTAACTCCTAATACTTCTGTACTTTCTCATCAATATTCGTGGGGTGTTTATGGAAAAGAACACGATTTATTTGCAACAGTTAAAGAGTACGAATTAACTACACAAAGAATGTTAACACATTATAAAAAGTGTACAGGACTTACTGAGAAAAAGATTCGTGATTTTTTATTACCAGCAGAAGATGTTTGGTTAAGTGCAACTCAGGCTAAGAAACTTGGATTATGTGATAGTGTGAAAACAGTTTACTAAAGGAGAAGTTATGAAGATTACAATTCCTGAAACAGTTTTACGAAATGGTGAGATTATAACTATAAAGAACAAAAAAGAAGTTAAACATCCAACAATAATATCAAATACTATTCCAATGTTGATTCAAGATGAGAATGGTGTATGGGTAAGGAACCCAGAATATAATGAGTCTAATAACTGATATGACTATTGATTTGAATTTAATGATTGAAAAGATTGTAAAAGATAAAAAAATGTCTTATATGGATACAGTTTTATATTACGCAGATGACTCTGATATTGAACCTGAGACTATGGCAAAGATGTTAAACCAATCTATAAAAGACAAGATTGAAGTTGAGGCCCAGAACCTCAATATGTTAAAAAAAACTGGGAAGCTTCCAATATAAGAAGTAACTTTTTTCCTTGCATTACCATTTAATATTTGATACAATGTATCAAGTGAAAGGAGGATTGATTTAGAAAAAAAATATATGATGATACAAAGTAATATAATAATATAACGTAATAAGGAGTAATAAGATGGCAAGTTTTAAAGAAATGAAAAAGAATCGCATGACTAATTTGGAATCCCTTTCCAAACAGGTCTCTAAACTAGCAGAGAAACCTTCCTACGAAGATGATAGAATCTGGAAACCAGTACGAGATAAGTCTGGTAATGGTTACGCAGTAATTCGTTTTCTTCCAGCTGCAGTAAATGAAGATGTACCATGGGTTCGTATTTGGACACACGGCTTCAAAGGTCCCGGTGGATGGTATATCGAAAACTCTTTAACCACAATTGGTAAAGATGATCCTGTATCAAAAGCAAACACAGCATTGTGGAACTCTGGTGTTGATTCTGATAAGAACATAGCTAGAGATCGCAGACGTAAACTTAGTTACTACAGTAATATCTATGTAGTAGAGGATAGCATGAATCCAGAGAACGAAGGTAAAGTATTTCTATATCGTTATGGAAAGAAAATCTTTGAGAAGATTACTGGTGTTATGAATCCAGAGTTTGCTGATGAAACTCCACTCAATCCATTTGATCTATGGGAAGGTGCAAACTTTAAATTGAAGATGCGTCAAGTAGAAGGTTTTCCAAACTACGACAAATCTGAATTTACAGATGTATGTCCTCTAGCAGGTGATGAAGCTAAGTTAGAAGAAATCTGGAATGCTCAGTATTCACTCAATGAGATTATTGAAGAGAAGAACTTCAAGAACTATGCAGAACTTGAAGCTCGATTCAATACAGTAATTGCACGAGTGGATCATGATAGTTCCCCAGAGTTCGTCGGTAATATCGAGGAGAGTACTGGTGA
>Ga0209709_10000689_pt1 | contig 32015 bp, 29 predicted proteins | sample ArcticOcean_MG_C_2_FD_187435 | JGI IMG/M metagenome (GOLD analysis project Ga0209709, IMG submission 187435) | Marine microbial communities from western Arctic Ocean - ArcticOcean_MG_CB4_136 (SPAdes) (version 2) | ecosystem: Environmental > Aquatic > Marine > Oceanic | place: Arctic Ocean... | reverse complement strand
TTTTTTTTTTTTTTTTTTCAGTTAAAGTTTCACCAATACAAAAAATAACTTTTAATTTTACTTCTAGGGCACTTTTAATTTTTAAATTAATTAATCTATCATCTTCACCTTTTTCCCTATTTTCTGAATGTCCAATAATTACAAAGTGTGCTCCGATATTTCTTAACATACGAGAATTAATAGATCCCGTATATGGACCATAATTTTTGTTTTCATGACAATTCTGACCTCCAATTCCAATTTGACAGTTTTTAAACTTTTTAGAGAAAGAGCTGATTAAAGTGTATGGAGGACAATAGATTAATCTACCTTTCTTAATTTCTTTGGATTTTGAAAACTTAATAACTTTATTTAATGTGTTTAGAGAAGATAAATTCCCATACATTTTCCAATTAGCTATAAAGTACATATATTTATTTGTCATAATGAAAAAATTAATCTATAGCTTTGTATTTTAGAGATCAATATATTAATGACTACATGATTAACATCCTTAAAAATTTAACAAAGAAAAAAATTGGTGGATTATTACTAATTCTTGTTATTATTATAGCCTTTGGTTTTGGTGGTTTTGGGGGTGGATTTGATATTGGAAATCAAAACAATATTGCAAAAATAAATAATAAAAATATTTCAACTCAAGATTTTATGGACTATTTAAATCAATCAGGTTTAAGCCAGGAGGTCATAAAAAAAAATATTGATAAAAATATAATTGAAGAACTTTTATCAACATTGGTTTCTAAAGCTGTACTTGATCTAGAAATAAAAGATCTTAAATTAGTAATGTCAGAAAATTCACTGATAGAGAGAATTAAAAAAAATAAAAACTTTCAAGGTAAAAATGGTAAATTTCAAAGAACTCTTTACGAAAAATTTTTATTAACTAATAATATGAATGCTCCAATGTATGAACTTAAATTAAAAAATAACGCCCTACAAAAAGAATTATTTACCTACATAAGTGGTGGAGCAAAATCACCTAAATTTTTAGTAAATAAATATTATAAACAAAAAAATAGAAAGCTGGATATCAATTACATAAATCTGGATAAATTTTATAAAAAAAATGAAACCTTTACAGATCAAGAAATTCAATTTTTTATTGATGAAAATTCAGACAAACTAAAACAAGAGTATATTGACTTTTCATATGTAATTATTACACCAAAAAATTTAATAGGTTTAGAGGAATTCAATCAAGAATTTTTTAATAAAATTGACGATATAGAGAATATGATTTCTAAAAATATTAATTTTAAAACAATTATTAATGATCTTAATATTTCTCCCATTATAAAAAAGGACTACTTAAACCTAGAAAATAAAGAAACTGTTGAAAATAAAATTTACAATTCAAGAAAAAATAAAATTGAAATCTTAGAAAATAAAGGTCAGTATATTTTCTACCAAATTGATAAGGTTAATAATAGATTGCCAAGTTTAAATGATGATAAATTTAAAACACAAATCAGAAATCTTTTATTTCAAAAAGAAAAATATCAATTTAATAAAAATATCTTAGATCAAATAAATAAAAAGACATTTAATCAAGCATCATTTAACAAACTTGGAAATAATAATATTGAAAAAATTAAGTTAAATTCAATTAAAGATGATAAAAAATTTGAAATTAATTCAATTGAGATTTTATACTCGTTGCCATTAAATGCATTTACGTTAATAGCTGATGATAAAGACAATATTTATGCAGCACAAACTATAAATTATGAAGATAAAATTATTTCTCAAAATTCAGATAAGTTTAATATGATTTCTAATGAAGCAAGTGCGCAAAACAGAAACAGCATACTAAAATCTTATGATTATCTTTTAAGCAACAAATACAAAGTTGTCGTTAATGAAAAAACTCTTGAAAGAGTAAAAAATTATTTCAGATAATGTTAAATAGAAACTTTAATGATTTTAAGTTTCAACATAAAAGAAACAAAAATCAAATTTTATACACTTCTAGAAAAACACAAAATGATCGTGAGGTTTTAAATTTAATTGATAATTTTTTTAGTGAAAAAAATAGTTTTATCTTTGAGTCTGTTGAGAAAGGAAAGATAAGAGGAAGATATACTATCTTTGGTAAAAACCCAGATAAAATCTGGGAGTTTAATAATAAAAACTCTTACCTAATTACAAATGAGATTAAAAAAAAAATTAAAGGAGACCCTGAAAAAATTATTGAAAAAATAATAGAAAATTTCAAATTCAAAACACCGGTAGGACTACCTCCTATTTGCTCTTTAATATCTGGTTATTTTTCTTATGACTCAATAAGATATATAGAAAAAATTCCTAACAAGTGTAAGGATGATTTAAAACTACCTGATGTAAGACTTTTAAGACCAAGAACATTGATTATTCATGATAATTTAAAAAAGAAGATTTTTTATATTGTAAACATCTTTAATGATGAAAAAATTTCAAATTATAAAGCAAAATATTTAGAAATTGAAAGTGAAATAAACGATTTGTTAATTCAGGCCTCGTTACAAAAAAATAATTCTTATGAAATTACTAAAACTAATATTAAAGTTAAATCCAATACAACTAAAAACAATTTTTTAAAAATGGTAAATAGAGCCAAAGAGTACATAAGAATTGGTGATATTTTTCAGGTAGTTTTAAGTCAAAGGTTTGAGGCTAATTTATCTAAAAGACCAATAGAAATTTATAAAAAATTAAGAGTAACCAACCCTTCCCCATTTATGTACTTCTTTAATTTTGAAGATTTTCAAATAATTGGAGCCAGCCCAGAAATTCTTGTTAGACTAAGAGATAAAAAAATTACTGTTAGACCGATTGCTGGAACGAGACCTAGAGGTAAAAACCCCAAACAAGATAACTTTTTTGCAAAAGATTTGTTAAAAGATAAAAAAGAACTCTCAGAACATTTAATGTTACTTGATTTAGGAAGGAATGATGCAGGCAAGGTTTCTAAGATTGGTACTATTAAAGTTACAGAAAGTTTTATGATCGAAAAATATTCCCATGTAATGCATATAGTTTCTAATGTGGTTGGTGACTATAATAAAAAATATTCAAAATTTAAATCATTGCTTGCAGGCTTTCCAGCTGGGACTGTATCGGGTGCACCTAAAATTCGAGCCATGGAAATTATTGATGAATTAGAGTCAACTAAAAGAAAAGTTTATGCAGGTGGTATAGGCTATTTTTCATCTAATGGTGAATTTGATACCTGCATAGCCTTAAGAACAGCAGTTGCAAAAAATAAAAAATTTTATGTTCAGGCAGGTGCAGGTATAGTTGCTGATAGTGATCCTATTAAAGAATATGAAGAGACTGTTAACAAAGCAAAAGCTTTAATGAATGCTTTAAGATAATGAAAATTTTATTAATAGATAATTATGATAGTTTTACATTTAATCTGTACCATTACCTGTCGTCTCTTAAAGTTAAAGTTGATATTATTAGAAATGATGAAATTACTTATAAACAAATAATTAAAGAAAAATATGATAGGATTGTTATATCACCAGGTCCTGGTAATCCAAACCAATCTGGAAATTGTATTAAAATAGTTAAGTCTCTATATAAAAAGATACCCATTCTAGGAGTATGCTTGGGTCATCAAATAATTGGGCAAGTATTTGGATCAAAAATAATTCAAGCTAAAAAACTAATGCATGGAAAAACCAGCACAATTAAATCAAATAGAATTGGTATATTAAAAAACCTTCCCTCTAGATTTGAAGCAACAAGGTATCACAGCTTAATTATTGATAAAAAAACACTCTCTAAAGAGCTTGAAATTACCGCTCAAACTGATGATGGAATTATAATGGGAGTAAAACATAAACAATACAATATTCATGGTGTTCAATTTCACCCCGAAAGTATAAAGACTATTGTTGGTATTAAGATATTAAAAAATTTTATCAATTACGAAAACTAATGAAAAAGTTTCTAGAAAAACTTAAAAATAAACAAGACCTATCCTTTAATGAAAGTAAAGCTGCTTTTGAAATACTAATGCTGGGTAAAGCTTCTGATAATGAAATATTTGATTTTTTAACTCTACTTTCAGCAAAAGGTGAGGCCTCAGATGAAATAGCTGGTGGTGTTTACGTTTTAAGAGATAGGTCTAAAAGAGTTAGCGTTAAAGATTGCGTTGATACATGCGGTACTGGTGGAGATGGAATGAATACACTAAACATATCAACAGCTTCAGCATTATTATTAGCTAGCATGGGAATTAAAGTTGCAAAACATGGAAATAAAGCAGTTTCTTCAAAATGTGGCTCTGGTGATGTTTTAGAAGCCTTAAATATCAAAATTGATTTAGGACCAAAAGATATTGAACAGCAAATAAACAAAAATAACTTTGGTTTTATGTTTGCTCCAAACTATCACAGTGCTATGAGGTATGTTGGGCCAACAAGAAAAAAAATAGGTAAAAGAACAATATTTAATATGATTGGACCCCTAAGCAGCCCTGCCCTTGTTGAGAGACAGGTTGTTGGTGTATATGATAAAAAGTTACTCAAAATTTTTGCAGAAGCTTTAAAAAATTTAGATATAAAATTTGCCTGGATTGTGAATAGTGAGGATGGCTTAGATGAAGTGTCACCTTATGCAAAAACAAATGTTGTTCAATTAAAAAATGGTAAAATTTCAGAAATTACTATTGATCCTAATGAATTAAATATAGGAGCAAATAAAATTGAAGATTTATTAGGAGATGATGCTGAATTTAATGCAAGAAAAATGGTTGATATATTTAAAGGAGAAGATGGTGATTTTTCGAAAGCTGTTTGCCTTAATGCTGCTGCTGGGTTAATTGTAACAGAAAAACATTCTTCTTTTATTAATGCTTATGAAGATGCTAGAAGACATATCCTGTCAGGAAAAACATATCAAAACGTAAAAAGAATACAAAATGTCTGAAAATATCTTAGATAAAATAATTAAAAAAAAAATTGAAAAAATTGATTTATTAAAAAGATCTATTTCTGTAAAATTATTATATGAACAAATTGATGAAAATAAATCATTTATTAATTTTAAGGAAAAGATTCAAAATAATGTCAATGATAAAAAAATTTCAATTATTGCTGAAATAAAAAAAGCTAGTCCGTCTGCTGGTATCATTATAAAGAAATACAATCCTTTAGAAATTGCAGAAATTTATCATAAAAAAAAAGTAGCGTGTTTATCAATCTTAACAGAAGAGGATTTCTTTCTAGGAAATTTAATCCACGTGAGCAAAGTTAAAGAAAAAATAAATCTACCTATTCTCTGTAAGGATTTTTTTATAGATAAGTTTCAAGTACCACTTGCAAAAAGTTATGGGGCAGATGCGATACTGATTATATTAGCTGGTGTCTCTGATGATCTAGCTTTTGAGTTATACGAAGAAGCTTTAAAATTTAATATGTCAATAATTGTTGAAGTGCACACGGTTGAAGAAGCAAAAAGAGCTCTTAATTTTAAAGAAGCTTTAATTGGTATTAACAATAGAAATCTTAAAACTTTAAAGACAGATATAAATACAACTTATGATATTCATGATATTTTAATTAATCACTCTGGACCATTAATTTCAGAAAGTGGAATCAAAACAAAAGAAGAACTTCTTGAACTAAAAAACAGAACAACAATCAAAACTTTTTTAATTGGTGAATCACTTTTGAAAAACTTGGATAATAATTCAATTTTTTCAGTTCTTTAGTAAAATAAACCCTAGTTTTAAACACTTTTTAGCTATTGTTAAAATAGAAGAACACTTGTAGAACAGATTTTGTACTTTATTTGTTCTTATGCTGACGAAAAAACAAAAAAACTTGCTTTTATTCATCAACAAGAAGTTGAGAGCTTCTGGTGTATCCCCTTCTTATGAAGAAATGAAGGACTCGCTTAATTTGAAATCTAAATCAGGGATTCATAGATTAATAAGCGCTTTAGAAGAGAGAGGATTTATTCGAAGACTTCCTCATAAAGCAAGAGCTTTAGAGGTGATTAAGCTTCCCGAAACTGCTTCAGCTAATGATATTTATAATAGTTTTTCACCTAGTGTTATTAATGGTGGCTTACACGTAGAAAACATTAATACAAATGAGATGGAAATACCTGTACTAGGTAGTATTGCGGCAGGAACACCAGTTGAAGCAATACAGAATGAAGTTTCAAGAATACCACTTCCAAGTAACCTTGAAAAAAATGGTCAATATTTTGGTCTTAAAGTTCAGGGTGACTCAATGATTGAAGCTGGTATTAACGAGGGTGATACGGTTATTATTAAAAGATCTGATACTGCAGATAACGGTAAAATTGTTGTGGCTTTAATTGATGAGCATGAAGCCATGTTAAAAAGAATTAGAAGAAAAGGAAAAACAGTAGCACTAGAAAGTGCCAATAGAAACTATGAAACAAAAATATTTGGTCCTGATAGAGTAAAAGTCCAAGGTGTTCTGGTATCTTTATATAGAAACTTCTAAGAAAATAGTCTAAAAATCACACATGTCTAATATAGCAACAAGATTTGCTCCTTCTCCAACTGGGGCACTTCATATTGGTGGTGTAAGAACTGCTTTATTTTGTTGGTTGTATTCAAAAAATAAAAATGGAACCTTTCAATTAAGGATTGAAGACACTGATAAAGAAAGATCTAAAGATGAACATAAGAATCAGATTATAAAGTCTTTAAAATGGATTGGAATAGAACATGATGGAGAATTATATATTCAATCGACTAAAATAGATGACCACATAAATGTTGCTAATGAATTACTTAAAAATGGTTATGCCTATAAATGTTACTGCTCTTCTGAAGAAATAGAAGAACAGAAAAAAAGAGCTAAACAAAAAAAACTTCCTTACACTTACAATAGAAAATGTAGAGAATTGAGTAAAAGTGAAGCTCCAAAAGATATTAAGCCAGTTGTAAGATTTAAAAGTAGAATTGAAGGTTCTTCTATACTAAAGGACTTGGTACAAGGTAATGTTGAGATAGAAAATATCAATATAGAAGATTTTATTATTTTAAGAAACGATGGAACTCCAACATATAACTTATCAGCAACAGTGGATGATCACCAAATGAACATGACTCATATTATTAGAGGTGATGATCATAAGATAAATACCTTTAAACAAATTCAAATATATATATCGATGAAATGGGAATTACCAAGTTTTGCTCATATTCCTTTAATACATACCGTGGAAGGTAAAAAACTATCAAAAAGAGATAATGCTTCGACTCTGGATGACTATTCTAAAATAGGGATAATGCCAGATGCTTTAAGGAACTACTTATTAAGACTAGGTTGGTCATATAAAGACAAAGAAATATTTACTTTAAATGAAAGTATTGAGCATTTTAACCTGGAAGGAATTGGAAAATCACCATCAAAATTAGATATGAGTCGTATATTATCAATGAACGAATATTACATAAAAAATATTAGTGAAAATGAACTATATAACCAACTCGTACAATACTGTGAACTTTATAAAGAAAAAATTCCAAGTGAGAAAGAAAATAAAATTAAACAATCGTTAAGTTTTTTAAAAAATAAAGCCAAAACATTAGAAGATATATATAATAATTCCAAATATATTATTTTTGATGAGGTTAATTTTAATCAAGATGATTTAAAATTAATTGATGATAAAGCAAAAAAGATAATATTTGAGTTTGCAAATGAAGTTAAAGAGTTAAAAGATTTAAACAAAGAAAATTTGGAACCAATCATAAATGACCTTATAAAGTCCTATGAAACAAATTTCAAAGGTGTTGGTCAGCCATTAAGAGTAATATTAACTGGTTCAAAATTTGGACCAGGTGTTTATGATATAATTATATCTCTAGGCAAAGAGGAAGTTCAAAAACGTTTAGGAAACAAGATACTTAGCTAAAATCGACGATGCTTCGCTGGAAGATGATGTTTTTGATCTAATTTCATCTAGAGTTTTATTGCATTTATCAACTTGTATAGTCATGAGATTTGGGTTATTTAAAAAATAAACTACAGACTTAAAAATTTCTTTTGCATTACACTCTCCTTGTAGTAACTCAGGTATAATCTCTTCATTATTAATTATATTTACTATATTAGCAAACTTAACTTTAACTAGAGACTTCATAATAAAATAATTAATCATATTAATTTTATATATAATAATTGATGGAATCCCTGCATTACAGATTTCTAAAGATACAGTGCCAGATTTAGAAACTGCAAAAATTGAATTAGATAATATTTGATGTTTAACATTTTCATCAGAAATTACATCATAGTTTTGAAAATTATAATTTTTTATGAAATTATTTATCAAATTCTTATTTTCATTGGTGGAATGAAACATAAAAATATATTCCTTAAACTTTTTATTCATCATTATAATAAAATCACATAATATTGGTAAGAGCAGGTTGATTTCTGAGTTTCTACTTCCAGTAAAAATAGAAATAATTTTTTTATCTTTAGAAATCATAGATGACAAATCAATTTTTGATTTATTATTTCTTTCAAGTAACGGATGTCCTACAAAAGTATTTTTTATATTTTCTTTATCAAAATATTTTTTTTCGAAATTAAATAGTAAAAGAATATGATCAACAAATTTTTTAAAATCTTTAACTCTACCTTCACGCCATATCCATACTTGTGGAGCAACATAATGAATTGTTTTAATATTGTTGTTAATCAATTTAACTTTTTTAGCAACTCTTAGTGTAAAATCTGGACTATCTATGCTAAATAATATGTCGGGGTTAAATTTAATTATTTCATCTACAGTTTTGTTAATTTTATTTTTAATTTTAAATATATTTAATAAAACACTTGTAAACCCCATAAAAGTAATTTCTTTTAAATCAAAAATTGATTTTATACCTAATGTTGTGAGATGGTATCCTCCCACAGATAAATATTCAATATTTGGGTTGGTTCCCTTAAGTTGTGATATAACTGTTGAAGCCAATTTATCTCCTGATGGTTCACCTGTTAAAACAAATATTTTTTTCATTTTATTGTTATAAAAATATTATTTTTATTAGCAAAAGTTATACTTTTTTCTTTGTCTAAAAATATATTTTGATTAGCTTTTAATACTAGACCTTTCAAGTTAGCTTTTTTGCAATCTTTAATTGTATCAAGTCCAACAGTTGGTAAATCAGCTCTTAAATCTTGTTTTTTTTTTGGATATTTAATTAGTATTCCTTGATTATTTTTAGCTTTAATTATTGATTGAAGCATTTTTTTCGTTCCTCTCGAATTTTCTTTCACAATAATAGAGTTATTTCTAATTACTAACGCTTGAGTGTGATTATACGCATTTAACTTATTTAGTGCACTAATACCTTTTGCAATTTCTATTAATTCTTTTTTATTTGGTTTAATTTTTGTGTAATTTCCCTTTGATAAAGTTAATTCTGGATTAAAGAAATTAGATTTAATCACTTTAATTTTGTGCTCTGCTAAAATTTTTATGAGCTCTTTTAATATTGCTGCATCACCTAATTTAAAGGCTTTAATTATTCTTGGTATATAAAAAAGACCTTTAAAATCTAATTTAATTGAAGAAATATTTGGTTTATCAATTTTACCTGCAAATAAAACTTTATTACATTCATTTTTTTTGACTACTGATAAAATTTTACCGAATTGTCCTATGTTAATAAAATAAGTATTCTTATCTTTTTTAAATTCATTATTTATTGTTAAATCTATTATAAAATATTTCTTCTTTTTTTTTTTTATTTTTTTTAAAATTATTTTTGGAAAATCTGTGCTGCCAAGAAATAATCCAATCATTTTATTTTAGATATGGTGTACAAATGGGTCTTTTTTTATCTTTATTAATAAATTTTAATACTTCATTTACAAGAGAATTTTCTTTAAATTGACCATTTAATCTGTTTAAATTTTCAGTTAAGTTTTCTGTTTTAAATATATTCTTATAAGCATCTGTAAGGGTTATAATATCTTTATTTGGAACATTGCTTCTTCTCAACCCTACAACATTAATACCATTTAAATAATTTCGATTGCCTGTTGATAACCCATAAGGTATGACGTCTCTTGAAACGCCTGTCATACCACCAATCATTGCCATTTTACCTATTCTTACAAACTGTTGCACACCACAATTACCACCTATTACAACATAATCATCTATTTGGGCATGACCAGCTATAGCAGCACTATTTGCTATAACAATATTATTTCCTATAAAACAGTCGTGAGCAATATGAGCGCTAATCATAATTAAATTATTATTTCCTACTTTTGTAACACCTCCACCCTGTATGGTTCCCGGATTAATAGTTGAATATTCTCTTATTGTATTGTTATCACCTATTATGAGCTCTGTTTTTTCACCACCATATTTCATGTCTTGAGGATGACTGCCTATAGAAGCAAATGGATAAATATTGTTATTTTTACCAACTATAGTATGACCCGTAATGTTTACATGCGATTGAATTATAACATTATCACCAATTTCTACATCGGGGCCAATTACAGTATAGGGTCCAATTTTTGCTGTTGAAGAGATTTTACACTTTGAGTCTACAATTGCAGTTTTGTGAATCATTTATTTATTATCCTTAATGAAGTTTTTTAAATCTTTTGCTGGATAACCCATTACTCTTGAGTTGTCAGAAATATTTTTAATTACTCCACTACCACCTGCTATTTGAACATTATTACCAATTTCTAAATGACCAGAAATTCCTGCCTGACCACCAATCATAACATTATTTCCTAACTTAGAACTTCCAGCAAAACCAACCTGTCCAGCAATAATACAGTTATTTCCTATTTTATTATTGTGAGCTACATGAACTTGATTATCAATAAATGTGTTTTTTCCAATTACAGTATTTGATAAAGATCCTCTATCAATAGTGGAAGCACAGCCAATTTCACAGTTATCTTCAATTATAACTATTCCAATATGTGGATATCGTAAATTTTTATCTTTTATAGGAAAAAAACCAAAGCCTTTTTTTCCTATAATACACCCATCAAGAACACTTACGTTGTCTTTAATGATGGTATTTCTTATTATTACATTTGACCCTATTGAGCAATTATCACCTATAACTACATTACTTTCTACAATTGTATTGTGACCAATTAAACAATTTTTTCCTATTTTAACATTTTCTCCAATTAAAACATTTTTTCCAAATTTTACTTTATTCTTAAAATTTGTTTTAATAATATCAATAGCATTTGCATCAAAATCATCCATAACAGAATCTGGGTAAAAAGATTTAGTGATTTTAGATGTAGAAATTAAAACATTTGTTACAATTACTTTCAAACAAGAACTGGGAAGAAAAATTGAAAGATTTTTTGTTGTAATACAAAAAGATGCTTTTGTTTTTGATGCAAGATCTTCATATTTCTTAGAGTGGAAAAAAGTAATATCATTAACTTGTGCCGTAGCAAGATCTTTAATATCTAAAACTTTTGTTTTGTCAAATTTTTGCCAATCACCTACTTTTGATATCTTTAAAAGGTTATCTATTGTGAAAGGGCCCTTATTATTAAAAAATGGATTAATCACTAATTAAGTTTTTATCAAAACTATAATTAATTGCTTATCAACAAATGTTACTAATTATTTTCTATCGACTATTGTAGCTGACCACTGAGCATCAGCCATTTTTTTTCCAGCTACAAACGCTTCACCTTTATATTTCCAAACTCTACCGTGAGATCTTATAGCTTCAATATTAAGTTCTAATCGGCAATCTGGAATTACAGGGCTTCTGAATCTAGCTTTATCTACACCCATTAAATATACAAGTTTATTTTCATAAGTTTCTTTATCAATGCCGTCAGCTGTTAACGCAGCAGCAGCTTGGCCAAATGCCTCAACAATTAAAACACCAGGCATTACAGGATTACCTGGAAAATGTCCTTGCACAAAAAAACTTTCTTTTTTTACATTTACTATTGCTGTAGCAGAAAATAGTTTTTTAATATCAATTAATTCATCAATTAATAACATTGGTTCTCTGTGTGGGAGTAAATTAATAATCTGCTCTTTGTTTAATTTTATACTCATTAATTAATATTTATATTTTTGACTTGAGTATTTAGCCGATCAAGAATTTCTTGACTAATATCAAGATCTGATTGACCAATAATAATACTCTCTTTTTTTAAAATTATAGATATTGAATTTTCATCTGCATATTTAACCAAAATAGAATTTATAGCTTTATAAAGTTCTGATTGAGCATTTAATTGCTTCTTTTTAAATTTTGCAATAATTTTAGATTTATCCTTATTATAATTTGATATTTTTTCTCTCAAATTTAAAACTTTTTTTTCAAAATCAATTTGTTGCAAAACATTTTTTTGTTTAATTAAATCTGATTCTTCTTTTTTAAAAGCTTCTTCTTTTTTTTTAAAATTGTTTTGATTAGTCTTATTTTCACTTTTTAGTTTATCAAGAATATTCATTCCAGCAATAGATTTATTCATAAGTAAATTCATGTCTAGATATTTAATATCTGAAGCTGAAAATGCTACTTTAGGTAAAATAAATAAGATTATTGTAAGTAATATTATTTTAATTTTCATTAAAATGTAGTTCCAAGATTAAATCTAAAACTTTCAGCTTTATCAGTTTTTTTTTTCGTTATGGTTTGTGAAAGTGAGAAATTCAATGGTCCTATTGGTGTGAACCAATCAGCTGACAAACCTGTTGAGCTTCTAATTTTACTTGAATCGTGCACAGCAGAACTGTAGTCGACTCCCCAAACGTTTGCCATATCTAAGAATAAATTAAAACTAGTACTTTCTAATGATTTTAATATTGGCAGTTGACTAGAAAAATTAAGAGATGACATAAAATTTCCCCCAACATAATCTCCATTATCTATAGGACCAACTTTTCCCGGTTCAAAACCTCTAAGTTTTTTTGAAGGAATAAATTGTCTATCTGAAATTCTCACATCTTTATCACCTAAGGAATTAGCAGCTTTTACAAAAAATGAAGCAGCACCAATTACATCTGGTAGCAGTTCTTTAAAAAAGTTAACTTCATATCCATTAATTATAGTTTTGTTATCAGTAATAAGTGGGATTTCTTGACTAAAACTACTCATATATCCGCTTGTAGGTTGATACACTTGGTCTCTCTTATCGTAGTCAATTGTATAACTAGCAATCGTATCAAAATAGCTTCCTTCTTGTTTTTTATATGCAGCAGAGGCAGTAGCCGAAGTATCAAGAGATTCATAATACGCCGAAATAGTTGGTGAGATAAAAAAATCTTCTAAATGTTCAAATCGAGTTCCTAAAGAGAAACCATTTTTTTTTGTTTTATAACCAAAATCTTTAATTCTGTCAGTTTCAGAGCTTTCAACTACAAACGATACAGACTTGTCTGTATTATTATAATTGGGGTTAGTTACGGCGAAAATACCTCTAACTGACTCTGTACCCAAAGAAAAATTAGCGTTTAATCTTACGCCTTTACCTAAAAAATTATTTTCTCTAATACCAAATGATGTAGATGCACCAGATGATCCAACACCTGCGCCTAAAGAGATTTCTCCAGTGGGTTTTTCTGTGACATCAATATTAATAATTTTTTCTGAAGAGGAATTACCATCTTGAATATTGTATTCAACATTTTTAAAAATATTTAAACTTTTAATGTCATTGATGGATTTTTTTAAAAGTACATTATTTAAACCATCTCCCTCATCAACAGCAAGTTGATTACGAATTACATCTTCAATAGTGATATTATTACCAGTTAAATTAATTTTTTGAACATAAATTTTATTAGACTCGCTTAAATTAATATTTACATCAATTTTGTTTGTTTCATTAATCACCTCATTAATGGTAGCATCGATAAACTCATAGCTTTTATTAAGAGCAATATTTTCAATTTGTTCGAGTGTTTTTTCAATTACTCTATAAGAGTAAATAGAACCCTTTGACTTATTAAGTTTTTCCGTAATTTTATTAAAGAATTTTGGATCATAATCATCAGGAAAAACTATATTAAAATTATTAAAAAAATATTTTTTGCCACTATTAATATTGAAAACTAACTGAAAATTTTGGTTATCATTATAATTTACTGTGTTACTTTCTATTATCACATTATAATAACCTTTATTCTTATAAAAATTTTTTAACAATCTTAAATCTAAGTTAATTCTTTCCCTATTCAAAAATTTTTTGCTAGATAAAACTTTCCAAAATCTTTTTTCCTCAGAAGCAATAATATTAGAAAGCCTTCCAGATTTAAATTTTTTATCACCAATAAATAAAATTTCACCAATATAGGATTTTTGACCAAGATCAATATCATAAATAAGATCTACGGTACTATTGTCATTTTTTTTAACAAGAGTTTCTACATTTGCAAAGTAAAACCCTACCTCTTGTAAAACAAATTTTATTTTGTCTAGATCTTTTTCAACAAAAGAGTCAACATAAGAGCTGCTATTTTTTAAAGAAATTTGACTGTAAAGAAGTTTTTCTAATGAGGATTTATCGATACCTTTTATAATTAAATTTTGAATGATGGGATTTTCAACTACATTAATAATAATTTCAGAATTAATAAAACTTACTTTAACATCACTAAAAAAATTTGTTTCATAGAGTGATTTTACAATATTGTTTAAATCTTCATTATTAATGTTTTGTTTGATTTTAACATTAGAAAATATTGAAATGGTTTTTGAGCTAATTCTTTGATTTCCATTAATAGTTATTTTTTCAATAACTTCAGCATATGAAATATTTGAAAAAATAATTAAAAAAAGATTAATATAAAATAAGTATGTTCGAAAAAAATTTTTGATCATGAGGTTTTATATACTTAATGAGTCGATTTTTAAACTTACATAATTACTTATTTTTTTGATTTGTTCAACATTTCTGGGGATAATAGCTCTAAATTTTTTGAAATCTTTATGATAAATGATTTTCAACAAAATTTTCGATATATCTGTAAATTTAATTTTTTTATCTAAAAATAAATTTACTAACTTGTCATTAGCTGAAACAATTACAGTTTCAAATAAGGTATTTTTATTAGTTAATGTGTTCAATATACTAATTACAGGAAATCGTTTTTTGTCAATTTTTTCAAAATTTAAATTATTTAAAATTGTAAAATCTATTTTTTTTGATACTAATTTTTTTTCATGATTTGAATAAAGAGAATTGAAAATTGGAATAGTCATATTTGTATCATGTATTAATATTTTAGTAATGCCATTTTTAAATTTTATCAAAGCATGAGCGTAAGATCTTTTATGAATTAAAATTTCAAGCTTTTTATAGTTTAAAGTAAAAATTTTTTTTGCTTCAATTATTTCAAAAACTTTATTCATCATTGTGGCTGAGTCTATTGAAATCTTTTTTCCCATTTGCCAATTAGGATGCTTTAGCGCTTCTTCTACTGTAATTGATTTATATTTCTTTAACGGTAAATTTAAAAAAGGACCACCAGAAGCTGTTAGATAAACTTTCTCAATATCTTTATCTTTAGTTTGATTAATCAATGACCATACTGAAAAATGCTCAGAATCCACTGGAATAAAAATTGTTTTATTTTTATCTAATTCATTTTTTATTAATGACCATGCGCAAATAATTGATTCTTTATTAGCAATAGCTATTTTTTTTGTGTACTTAATAATTTTTAAAGTTGGGTCTAGACCATCAAGTCCACTTATAGAGCTCATAGTATAATCGATCTGTTTTCTTTTAAAAACTTTATTTAATAATCGAAAATCGTTAAATAAGTTTATTTTTGTTTTTCTTAGTTTTTTTTTAATTTTTAAAAATTCTTTAACATCAGAAATAATCAAATTTTTTGGTTTAAAAAACTTTACTTGTTTTAGAATTTCTTTTGTATTTTTGTTTGCTGTTAATAAAACAACTTCTATTTTTTTTTTATCTTTCTTAAGTATTTCAATAAGAGTTCTTCCAATTGAACCTGTAGATCCCAAAATAGCAATTTTCTTTTTCATATATTAATTGAAATAATTAAGTAGCATAAAGCCAATTGGTATTGAGAAAATTATTCCATCTATTCTATCTAAAAATCCTCCATGACCAGGTAGTAAATCACTGGTATCTTTAACTTTAGCTTTTCTCTTTAAAAATGAGATGCAAATATCTCCAACTTGGGAGGTGATAGAAATAATAATCGTTATTAGTATCAACAATACTAAATTGTGGTTTAAGTAGTTTTGAACAAAAAAGGGTATTAAAAATAATGAAAAAATAAAGGAACCTAAAGCGCCAGATATAGTTTTATTGGGACTTATTTTTGTTAATTTTTTTCCTTTAAATTTTTTACCAATAATTAATCCACCTATATCTGATAATATAGATACTAATATTGAATAAATAATAAGGATTTCTAACTCTGGTTTATTTGAATGAATAAATAAAATAAAAAAAACTAATGAAAGTATGTAAATCAAAAATGATGTTTTATAAAGAAATCTTAATAACTTACCCTTAAAGTTGTCAAATATTATTATTTTAGAAATAAGAGCATAAAATTCTACCCAAGAAATAATTGCTATAATAATCACACTTATAATAAGAATAAATGAATAATTAATCATAAGAATTAAAAGTAAAATCAAAAAAAATGAGGTAGTTAATCTTTTTTTAAATTCTAAAGTCATTAAATTGCCCCAAAATTTCTTTTTAATAATCTAAATTTATTAATTATTTTTTTATAATCATTTTTTTTAAAATCAGGCCAAAGTTTCTTTTCAAAAAAAATTTCTGTATATGATAGTTGCCAAAGTAAAAAATTACTCAATCTCTTGGTATTTCCTGTTCTGATTAATATATCCGGATCAGGTATCCCTTTTGTATAAAGATTTTCCTTAACATTTCTTTCAGTAATTTTCTTTTTATTTCTATTTAATACCCTTATTGTGTCTAAAATTTCTTCTCTTGCTCCATAATTTAATGCAAGATTAATCTGTAGTCCCTTATTATCAAAAGTTTTTTTTTCAGATATTAATAATAATTTTTGTAATTTTTTTGAAAATTTTGTTTTATCTCCAATAATTTTTAGTTTTATATTATTCTTAATTAATTCATTTATTTTTTTTAATAAAAAATTTTCTAACAGTGAAAATAAAAACGTTATTTCATTTTTTGGTCTTTTCCAATTTTCTGTGGAAAATGTATATAGAGTTAAATAATCAATTTTTTGCTTAATGGTTTCTTGAATAATATTTTCTATAGTATTTAGGCCTATTCTATGTCCAGAATTTCTTGACCCTTTATTTTTAATACCCCATCTGCCGTTTCCATCCATAATGATGGCAACATGTTTAATTGGGTTCATATTGTCATTATTTCTTTTTCTTTAGCTTCAACTTTTTGATCTATTGTAATAATGTGCTCATCTGTAAAAGTTTGTACAATTTTTTCATTTTTTTTTTCATCATCTTCACTAATTTCTTTATTCTTAACTAATTTTTTTAAGTCATCATTAGCTTCACGTCTTATATTTCTGATTGAAATTTTACATTTTTCACCAATAGACTTAATTAGTTTTTTAATTTCAGCTCTTCTCTCTTCATTTAAATCTGGAACAGGCAACCTAATCAATTGACCATCTATTTGAGGATTCAAACCAAGCTCAGATTTTTTGATAGCAGAATCTACTAATGGAACATTACTAAGGTCCCAAACTTGGATATTGATTGTTCGTGCATCTGGAGTTGTTATACTTGAAACTTGATTTAATGGCATCGCCTGTCCATATACATCGACCTTAACAAGATCGAGCATTGCTGCATTTGCCCTGCCAGTTCTTAAGGAAGTTAATTCTTTGGTAAAAACCTCAATGGTTTTATCCATCTTTTGGTTGTACATTTTGTCGTTAAACATTTATTCACCTATTTTAATTCTATAAAAATCATTAATCTTTAAGTCTGAAATATTAAGATCTTTTATTATATCTTGAACCTTTTTTTTAGGATCCATAACCCAAGCTTGGGTTAGCAGTGCATTATCTTCTTTAAATTTATTCATTTTACCTAAGCTAATTTTTTGTACAATTTCATCTGGTTTACCTAAGTTTTTTAATTCTTCTGTGACAAGATCTTGTTCTTTTTGAATAACATCTTTATCAATTAAATCTGAACTTAAGGCTAAAGGGTTAGATGCAGCTATATGCATTGAAAGTTGTTTGCCAAAAGCTTTAACAGCATCACCATCATCAGATGTTTCAAGAGACGCTATAACTGATAATTTAGAAAGATTATCTTTAACTACAGTGTGTAAATAGTTAAAATTTTTAACACCAGGTTGCTTAAATGTTTTTACTTTACCAACTGTAATTTTTTCACCCATTTTTGCAATTAATGAAATAAGATTATCTTCAACAGTTTGACCATTGAACATAATAGATTTATTTAACTTATCTAAATTAGAGTCATTTTTATTATTTAGCTCACTTAGTTCTTTTGCAAAAGAAACAAAATCATCATTTTTAGCAACAAAGTCTGTCTCACAATTTAACTCTAAAACTGAAATTTTATTTTCATCTCCAGATGTTGATATAACACCTTCTTTAGCATCCCTAGACATTTTTTTAGAAGCTTTTGAAATTCCTTTAACTCTTAAAATTTCAACTGCTTTGTCTAAATCTCCACCAGATTCTTTAACAGCTAAATTACAATCTTTAAAACCAGCTCCTGTTGCTTCCCTAAGTTGTTTTACTTTTTCTATATCATTCATGTTAATTAAGTTTTTTCTTTTCTTTTTTTGAAAATTTAGCATCTAATTTTTCTCTATCTAATTCCTGAACTGTTTTAGTAGATTTTTCTTTTGACAGAACCTTAATATCTTCAACATCAGGTTTTTCTTCAGATTTAGATGGAACAGCTTTTTTGGCGTTTTCAATAGTTTCTTTTACTAAATTGCAATAAAGATCTATTGCTCTTCTAGCATCATCATTACCTGGTATTGGAAATTCTATTCCGTCTGGATTTGAGTTACTATCCAAAATAGCTATTATTGGAATACCTAATTTTGACGATTCAGCAATTGCTAAAGATTCATAATTTGTATCAATAATAAAAACTAAATCAGGAACTTTTTTCATTTCTGCAATTCCTCCAAGGGATCTTTCAAGTTTATTTTTTTTAACACTCATTTTAAGAAGCTCTTTTTTTGTAAAACCTCTATTTTCTGATACTAAATCTGCTTCATATTTTTTCATCTTTTTAATTGAACCAGAAATTGTACCCCAGTTAGTAAGCATTCCACCTAACCATCTGTAGTTTACAAAGTATTGACCTGTTTCCTTAGCAACTTCTGCAATAGCTTCTGAAGCTTGTTTTTTAGTTGATACAAAAAGAATTTTGCCGTTATTAGCAATTGTGTTGTAAACTTTTTCTAAAGCTACATTTGTTAGTTCTAATGTTTGAGTTAAATCAATAATGTGAATTGAATCTCTTTTACCAAAAATATATTTTTTCATTTTTGGATTCCATCTTAAAGTCTTATGACCTAGGTGAACGCCTGCTTCTAGTAATTGTTGAATAGTTAGACTTGGTATTTTCATATTTATTCCCGGTTAAGCCACCACAGTAATTTCCATTTAAGGACCGGAGGTATAAAACCACAAACTGTGTGCGTGTTAATTTAATTTAAGAGTTATTTACAAATTATTTGAAAAATAAACAAGTCTTTTTTAGTGAATAATTGTTGAAATATCGTTTTTTCTAAAGGTATTTATAACTTTTCTGTCAATAAAGCGTTTATTTTTAAGTTTGAAGCTAATATCGTTATCTTTATCTTTAATATTAATTTTTACCATAGTAACTCCTTCTTCACTTACTAAATCTGATATTTTATCAATATCTTTAAGAGATTTAATATTGAATATAATTTCATTAACAGGTTTATTAAAAAGGTCTTTTAGAGAAGCTATTTTTTGAACATTTATTCTTTTAAATTTATTCTCATCTTGAGAGATTGTTTTGGTTAAAGTTATAATTAAAGAGCTACCTTCAATCAAAGTTTCTCTATTAGACTCCAGTATGTCAGAGAAAATAAAAAGCTCAAAAACACTAGTTAAATCTGTGAACTTAATAACACCATACGAGTTACCTTTGGCTGTTTTTCTTTCAGTAATTTTTAAAAGCGTTGCAGCGATATTTGCATCTTTAATGTTATCATCTGAATTAAATTTAACATAATCAACTATCTTATAATCATCAAAAATCTCTTTAAATTGATTTAATGGATGGTCTGATATAAAAAAGCCTATGGCCTCAAACTCTCTAGATAACCGATCTTCAAATTTCCAGTCTTGGATATTCAAAACAATCTTATTATCTTGCTCTTCATCAAAACCAAAAAGATCAATTTGATTTGTTGCTTTGTTTTCATAAATATTTTTTGTTTTTAGAATGAAATTAGGAATTGAATTAAATAAAGCTTGCCTATTGTCATCTAAATTGTCAAAAGCTCCTGCTTTTACTAAACCCTCTAATTGTAATTTATTAATATCTTTTGGGCTAACTCTATTTAAAAAATCGTTTATTGATTTAAATTTACCATTTTCACTTCTCTCTTTAACCACATTAGATATAGCATCGAATCCAACACTTTTAATTCCACCTAATGCGTAGTAGAAATTATTTTCATCAAACTGAAAATCTGCAAAACACTTATTTATGTCTGGGCGTATAACTTTAACTTTAATTCGTTTAAGTTCTTCATGAAATTCACTAAGCTTATTTTGATTTGACAAATCCATTGTCATTGAGGCTGCAAAAAACTCTTTAGGATAATATGTTTTTAAAAATGCTGTTTGATAAGAAATAATTGCATAAGCTGCTGCGTGACTTTTGTTAAAACCATACTCAGCAAATGGTTCAATTTTTAAAAAAATACTTGCAGCAATATCCTTGCTAATTCCATTTTTGAGAGCTCCAGCGATAAAACCCTGTTTTTGTTTTTCAAGTTCTGCTCTTTTCTTTTTACCCATTGCTCTTCTTAAAATATCAGCTTCTCCAGCAGTGAACCCTGATAGCTTTTGAGCTATTTGCATAACTTGTTCTTGATAAATGATTACACCATAAGTAGGTTTAAGAATGTCTTCAAGTAATGGATGTAAATAATCTGGTATTTGCCTTCCATGTTTGCAATCATTATAAATTGGTATGTTGCTCATAGGTCCTGGACGATAAAGAGCAACTAAAGCAATAATATCCTCAATATGATTGGGTTTCATTTGTAATAATGCTTCACGCATTCCAGCGCTCTCAACTTGGAATAATCCCACTGTATGGCCAGATGATAATAGTTGAAAAACCTTCTTATCTTCAAAGTCAATATCTTCAATTTTAAAATCTTTAATATTCTTATTAATTAACTTTTGAGTTTTGTTGATTACAGTTAAAGTTTTTAAGCCTAAAAAATCAAACTTAATTAAGCCAGCATTTTCTGCTGAATACATATCAAATTGAGTAGATGGTAATAATAAATCTGCTGCAGCATCTTTGTATAAAGGAACAACCTCTGTTAATTTTCTATCTGCTATAACTACACCAGCAGCATGAGTTGCTACATTTCTATTCAATCCTTCTAGCTTTAAAGAAAGATCAGTTAATTTTTTTACACGAGGGTCTTCTTTAACTAATTTTTGAAGTCTTGGTTCGCTATTAATACATTCAATTAAGCTTTGTGGTCTAGATGGATCAAATGGTATCATTTTTGAAATACTATCAATAAAACCATAAGGTAAACCTAGTACTCTACCAACGTCTCTGATAACCATTCTTGCTTTTAATTTTCCAAAAGTAATTATATGTGCAACACTGTCTTTATATTTTGTTGTTAAATATTTAAAAACAAGATCTCTTTTTTCCTCACAAAAATCTATATCAAAGTCAGGCATTGACACACGATCTGGATTTAAAAATCGTTCAAATATCAAATTGAATTTTATTGGATCAACATCTGTAATAGATAAACACCACGCAACAAGAGAGCCAGCACCAGAACCTCTGCCAGGTCCTACTGGAATATCATTATTCTTAGCCCACTTAATATAATCAGAGACTATTAAAAAATAACTTGGATATTTCATTTCGATGATGATTTTTAATTCGTGATCTAATCTATCTTTATATTTTAAAAATTTATCATTGTTGTATAAATTTTTTTCTTCAATCTTAAAAACTTTTAAGAATTTTTCTTTCAATCCATTTTGTGAGTCTTTTTTCAGTATTTCATCAGCACTGCCTTCTTTTTTAGAGCTAATATTTGGCAATACTGGTTTGGAAAATTGCGGTCTAAAATTGCATCTGAATGGTAAATTAAAGTTATTCTCTAAAGCTTCGGGAAGATCTGAAAATAATTTTGACATTTCCTCATTAGACTTAAAGTAATGTTGATTGCTGTACTTAATTCTATTCTTTTCATTAACATAAGTTTTTGCACCAATGCAAGTTAAGGCATCATGAGCTTCATGCATATCTGGTGTTAAATAGTAAACTTCATTTGTTGCAATAATTGGTATTTTTGTTTTGGAAGATTGCTCTAAATTAAATTTTTCAAAAGCAATTTCGTTTTGATCTCCGTGTCTTTGAATTTCTAAATAAAACCTGTCATTAAAATTTGATGATAAGCTTCTATAAATCTTAGTTATCTCCTCTAAACGACCTTTTTCAAATAATTTACCAAACAAGCCTTGAATTGTTCCAGAGAGCAACAGCACTCCCTCCATATCACTGAAAAGTTCCTGGATAACTAAATGAGGATCAGAAAGAGCATCATTTTCGAGATAAGATCTAGAGGAGAGTTCAATAATCCGTTTATATCCCTTTTCATTAAGGGCTATTAAGGGAAGTAACCCTGTTGTATCTTCAAAACTAAAATAAATTTGTGTACCAATAATTGGTTGCGTTCCAACTTTAGAAATATTTTCAGCAAACTCTAATGCACCACAAAGATTAGATGTATCAGAAAGACCTAGACAGGATACTTTATTTTCTTTGCAAAAATTTTTTAAATTATCAATCTTGATTGCACCTTCACAAATTGAATATTGTGTATGAATTTTTAGATGATTAAAATTTTGATTATTTGATTCTGGCATTGGTGGTTTTCATATTACCATCAATCATTTCTAGTTTGCAATCAGCCATATTAGCAAAAAATCTATTATGAGTTGCATAAATTATTAATCTATTCTTGTTTTTTAAATTATACAAAACATTAAAAACCTCTTTTGCTGTTGTATGATCTAGGCTACCAGTTGGCTCATCAGCTAATATGATTTCAGGTTCATTGATAAGTGCTCTAGCCATTGCAATTCTTTGCATTTCACCACCTGATAATTCTGAAGGGTAATTATTCTCTCGAGATGAAAGACCCATTTCTTTGATTATCTTCTTTGCTTTTTGGATTGAAATTTTTTTATTATCATTTAATGCAAGGCCTGCAAGATAGACATTTTCTAGAGCTGTGAAGTCAGGAAGTAAATTATTTTGTTGATAGATTATGCCAATTTTTTTAGACCTAATTTTATCATTTTTAGTATTATCATTAAAATTTATCATTTCATTTCCAATTAATAATGAACCAATTGTAGGTTTGTCAATCATTGATAGTATATTTAGTAATGTGGATTTTCCTGATCCTGATGGACCCATAAGTGAGTAAATTTTACCTTTAGCAAATGAATAACTGATTTTTTTTAAAACTGTTACCTTTTTATTATTAGAAAAGGATTTAGAAATCTTTTTTATAGATATTAAATTATTCATACTTCAAACCTTTAACGGGGTCTAATCTTGACGCTTTTATTGCTGGGAAAATTGAAACGATGATAGTTGTGAAAATTGAACATACTGAAATAATAAAAATTGATGTTGGATTGATTTCAGATGGCATTGTACTTAAAAAATAAATCTCCTCAGGAAAAAGACTAATATTAAAGGTACTGCTTAGAAATTCTCTAATATTCTCAATATATAAAGAAAACATCACACCTAAAAAAATCCCAAAAAAAGTTGCTGTGGTTCCAATAATAACACCAATTAAAAAAAATATTTTTGTAATAGATTTATTTAAGACACCAATGGATTTAAGTATCGCTATATCTTTAGTTTTATTTTTTACTAAAATTGTAAGTCCTGAAATTATATTAAAAGCTGCAACTATAATAATTAAAGATAAAATTATAAACATTACATTTCTTTCAACTTTTAGAGCTGAAAATAAAGAGCTATTCATATCAGCCCAGGTGTACACAAATTCATTATCAAATAATTTTTGAATTTGTGTTTTGATTTCATCAATATTAGATGGGTTCTTCAAATATATTTCTAAGTTTCGCTTTTCTTTATCAAGATCAAAAAATCTTTCCAGTGTATCGATGTTTATAAATGCTATATTGGCATCAAAATCTGCTAAACCACTATCAAAAATTGAATTTATAATAAAAGTTTCTTGCTTTGGTAAACTCCCAATAATTGTTTCAATGCCTATTGGAGACATAATTGATATTCTATCACCTATGCTAAGCCCTAAATTAAAACTTAATTCTTTACCTATCGATATAGAATTTTTTAATAACTGATTTGGCTTTCCAATTAAGTTACCTTTTTTAACAACATCAAGCTTTGGAAAATTTGTACTGCTGTAACCTCTTAATACTAGTCCTTTAGTGTAATCTTTGCTAATAACAATAGCCTCACCAGAATTACTAAAAATTAACTCTTTTGAAATTAGTTTTAAGTTGCTGTTATTAAGTTTATCAAAGCTAATTGAGTTTTCATAAGGTTTAACTGTTACATGCGCATTAAATCCAACAATTTTACTAACTAACTCGGTTCTAAAACCATTCATAACCGACATGACAATAATTAGTACGGCTACACCTAAACTTATTCCAATAAATGAAAAAATAGATATTATATTTAAAAAACCATCTTTTTTTCTAGTTTTTAGATATCTAAACGTAATTTCTTTTTCTAATGTAGAAATCAATTTTTTTCTTTTAGTTCAGTTAAAATTCTAGTTATTTGATCTACAGTTAAGTTTTTAGGGTCTTTTCCTATTTCTTTAAATTCTAATAAGTCACCTTCTGATTTTTTTCCTATAATAATTTGGTATGGAACACCAATTAAATTAAATTTCTTAATTTTTGATGAAAGATTTTCATCCATATCATCAATAATTGTATCAATATTTTTGCCATCAAAGTGTTTAAAAAGTTTAATAGCTTTATCTAATGCAGATGTATCATTTTTATTAATCATTGGAATTATAGCAAGTTCATATGGAGCTACAGAAAGCGGCCATTTCATTATTTCCTCTTTGTCATCATATTTAGCTTCAATAATAGCACCAACAAGTCTTGATACACCAATTCCATAAGATCCCATCTTAACAAAGTTTTTTTTACCACCAGGAAGATCTACAGCAGCATTTAAAGCTTTTGAATATTTATCCCCAAAATAAAAAATATGCCCTACTTCAATACCTTTTGTAATTAATCTGTTTTCTTCAGGCACTTCTTTTTCAAATTCTTCTTTATTAAATTTTTCATCAGCAACAGAATAATACTGTTCGTATTTTTTTCTTAAGTTTTCTAGAGATTTTCTATCCATCACTGAACCTTCGCTATCTAAATCAAAAACCCTTTTATCAGTAAAAATTTTACTTTCACCTGTGTCTGCTAAAATAATAAACTCATGAGAAAGGTTTCCACCAATAGGCCCTGTGTCTGCTGCCATTGGGATGGCTGAAAGTTCCAACCTTTTAAATGTTTTTAAATAAGAAAAAAAGAATTTATTATATGAGAATGCTGCATCTTCGTCATTTATATCAAACGAATAAGCATCCTTCATATAAAACTCTCTGCCACGCATAATTCCAAATCTTGGTCTAACTTCATCTCTAAATTTCCATTGTACGTGATACAATAATTGAGGTAATGATTTATAAGATTTAACACTAGATCTAAATATGTCCGTAACTAACTCTTCATTAGTTGGTCCATAAAGCATCTCTCTGCCCTGTCTGTCTTTAATTCGAAGCATTTCATCACCATAATCATCGTAACGACCACTTTCTTTCCAAATATCACTTGGTTGGATAGTTGGCATTAATATTTCTTGAGCGCCAATTTTGTTCTGTTCTTCTCTAACTATTTGTTCAATTTTTTTCATTACCTTAAAGCCTAATGGTAACCATGAATAAATACCTGCAGAAGATTGTTTTATCATTCCTACCCTCAGCATTAATTGATGTGATTTAATTTTTGCTTCAGATGGGTTATTTTTTAATATTGGTATGAATGATTTTGATATGTACATTTTCAGTTAATTATATATCTTAAATTTAAATATTCATATTTTATCAATAAATAAATTATCACGAAAATAACAGTTGTAATACTAGTACAATAGATAAATTTTTTTAACATTTTTGGATTTTCTGGAGAACCGGCGTCTTCACCATCAATTTTAATAGGTTTTTGTCTATTTACATCAATTGGAAGAATTGTAAAAAAAACTATCCACCAAATTATTATATAAATTATAGCAAGGCCTGTTGCACTCATCTAGATTCTTACTAGGTTAATATTTATAAATGGTCTTTTGCCAGTCAATTCTTTGGCACATTTTCTGCATGTAATTTTTAATACATCAATTAAATTATATTCTTGCTTTTTACTTTTTATAGAAAAAGTTCTAGTTGTTTTTTCTATTGCTTCTTCTAACTCATATATAAATTCATCGACATCATACACAGGTAAACCTCTGAAAGTCAGTACAGGTCTTTTGTGGATATTGCCCTTAGGTGTAATTAAAATTGTCACCTCCATATATCCATTAGCACTTATATTTTTTCTATCTTTGATTGATTGAGCATCTTCTTCAACACTGATATTTCCATCTAAATACAGTCTACCACTTGGCGCTTTATCAAAAACATGTGGTTTACCTGGAGCTAGTTTTACAATGTCTCCATTTTCTACTTGAACAGGGTACGGAACTTTCATTTCATGTGCAAATTTCATATGTTCAATCATGTGTCTGTGCTCACCATGAACAGGGACCGCACATTGAGGCTTAACCCAATCGTACATTTCTCTAAGATCGTCTCTATTTGGATGACCAGAAACATGAACAAATTCACTTTCTTCAGAAATTACTTCAATACCATCTTTGACTAATTGGTTTTGCAATTTGTATAATTTTTTTTCATTACCTGGAATTATTTTTGATGAAAAAATAACTGTATCATCTTTTTCAATAAAGACATCAGGATGAGTGTAGCTTGAAATTCTCATCAGCGCTGCCATAGGCTCACCTTGGCTACCAGTACAAAGATAAACTATTTTTTCTCTTGCAATTTTTTTTGCTTCACGCGCATCTATAGGCTCAATAACATTTTTCAAGTATCCACACTGTCTTGCAGCTTTAAATATTCTATGCATAGATCTACCAACTAACGATATTTGTCTTCCCGTTTTTTCTGCACAATAAAATGCTGTTTCCATACGTGCTACATTTGATGCAAAAGAAGCCATAACAATTCTTTTTTTGAGGCTACCCATGATATTTAATAAACTTTTTCTAACATCTAGTTCTGAACCAGCTTTTCCCATACTAAATACATTTGTTGAATCACAAATCATAGCAAGGACACCTTCTTTACCAATCTCTTTAAGCCTATTAGAATTTATTTTTTCACCAATTAGTGGTTCTGGGTCAATCTTCCAATCTCCAGTATGTAATATTACGCCAGCTGGGGTTTCAATTCTAAGGCCATTAGGCTCAAGGATTGAATGAGTTAATGTGATGTATTCAATTTTAAAAGGATCTAAATTTACAGTTCCGTTAAGCTTAACTATCTTTAGATAATTGGTTACATCGATATTCTTTTCTTTGAATTTTTCTTTTATTAAAACTGCAGTAAATGGAGTTGCAAAAATTTTACATTTTAATTGAGGCCATAGATGAGCAATTGCTCCTATATGATCTTCATGAGCATGAGTTAGAATAATCCCCAAAAGGTCTTCTTTTTTGTCAACTATAAATCCAGGGTCTGGATAAATCAGATCAATTCCTGGCAAGGTATCGTCAGCAAATGTAACCCCTATATCAACCATGATCCATTTATGCTCACCAGGTTTTCCATAGGCAAACAGGTTCATATTCATTCCGATTTCTCCTGAGCCACCTAAAGGGCAAAATAATAACTCATCTTTCATATTTATTTAATTAAAGTGGTGGCTCTGATTAGGCCGTTAATTGTAATGTCTTTATTTAATGTAACTTTCGTTTTTGTTGAATCTTTGAATAAATCAGAAAATCCTCCAGTAATTATAATTTTAAAGGACATCTTGGTCTCTTTCTTAATTAAATTAATAATATTGTCAATTAAACCCTCATAACCCCAAAAAAAACCAGCCCTAACAGCGCTAATAGTGTTTAAACCAATAACTTTATTTGTTTTTTTTAAATTAATCCTAGGAATTTGTGTTGCTTTATCCGTCAACGTATCAAGTGAAAGCTTAACACCGGGTGCAATAACACCGCCATGATAAGTTTTTTTAATCAAAACATCAAATGTTGTAGCAGTTCCAAAATCTAAAATTATAAAATTATTTTTATTATTAGTAACACTAATTGCGTTAGCTAATCTATCTGAGCCAATTTGTTTATAGTTAACTTTGATTTTAATTAATTTACTTAACGTAAGATTTTTAAGTTCGTGACATTTAATTTTATAAGTTTTATTAAAAAATTTTTTAATTGTATGAAATGATTTTGGAACAACACTGCAAAATAAACATTTATTGATTAATTTATTTTTTAAGTTTAGATTGAGTAAAGTATCTTTAAGTAAAGAAGAGTTTATTTTTCTTGTCATTAGAGTAACTCTTTTAATAATAATATTTTTAGAGTTTACCAAACAAATTTTAGTTTCTGTATTTCCTATATCACCGACTATAATCATTTTAAATTTTTATCTAAGATTTTTATATTAAATTTAGAGAACATTGGAATAAAAGTTTCATAAATTTTTTTTAGCTTTAAAGATGCATTTTTTGGGGTAATTTTTACACCAGTTAAGTCAAAAAGATTTGTAGTCAAATAATTTTTTATAGTGGGACTCTTAATTAAATTTATACCTATTCCAACGATAATAAATTTTTTATCTGATTTAGATAACGTTTCCTGTAATATACCTGATATTTTCATATTATTTATCAACAAATCATTTGGATTTTTAATCATGATTTTATTTTTATAAAAATTTGATAATAATTTTTTAACTAAAAAGCAGTTCACTTTTGTAAAATCTTTCAATGACAATTTAATGTTATTAACTTGAAAAAAAATGCTGACAAATAAATTGCCTTTATAAGATGTCCATTTTTTCCCATATTGTCCTCTTCCCTTTTTTTGTTTCTCGGCAATTACAATTCCTGATTTATTATTAGTATTTTTTATTATTTGAATGGCTAGATCGTTTGTACTATTTACAATTTTAAAATTATACTTTTTTAACTTCATTAAATAATATTAATTCTAGATACAATTTCAACCAATTTACTAGGAAAGATAAAATACAAAAGAATTAACAATGTTGAGAAAGTTAATGATATTCTTAACCAAATATTATGATTGGTGTCATATTTTTCTTTTTCTTTATCAAAATAAATAACTTTAATTATTCTTAAATAATAAAAGGCAGCTATCACTGTTGATAATAAGCCAACAATTGCTAGAAAATACATTGATTGCTCTATTACAGATTTAAACACATAAAACTTAGCAAAAAAACCAGCCAATGGTGGAATACCAGCCAATGAAAAAAGTATAACAAGTAATGATAATGATAAAACTGGATGGTTTTTTGATAGTCCAGATAAATCGTCAATAGTTTCATAGTATTGATCATTTCTTTTCATCATAAGCAGGCAACTAAATAATCCAAGATTCATTACCAGGTAGATAGAAATATAAACTATAGATGATTGAATACCTTCATTGGTTCCAACAGAAAGACCAGCTAAAGCATAACCTATATGACCAATAGAACTATACGCTACTAGTCTTTTTAAATTATTTTGACCAATGGCTGCAACAGCTCCAAATATCATTGAGGCAATTGATAAAAAAATTATGATTGGTTGCCACTGATCAATCATATTAAAAAATGGGATATATAAGAATTTAATAAAGACAGTTAAAGCCGCAACTTTAGGAACTATTGCAAAAAACAATGTTACAGATGTTGGTGATCCTTCATAAACATCAGGCGCCCACATATGAAATGGTACAGCGGATATTTTGAAGGCTAGTCCAACTAAGATAAAAACTATTCCAAATGTTAGTCCATAGTGAGTTGAATCCATTGAATTATTAATAATATTAAAATTAGTTGATCCAGAAAACCCATAAATTAAAGAACAGCCATAAAGTAACAAGCCAGAAGAAAGTGCGCTTAATACGAAATATTTAAGACCTGATTCAGATGATTTTAATTGATTCCTATTAAATGATGCCAAAACATACAAAGCTAATGACTGTAATTCAAGACCGATATAAAAAACCATAAGATCATTAGAGCTAATCATAACCATCATTCCTAAAATTGAACAAAGGATTAAAATTGGATATTCTATTAAAAAAATTTTAGATATTTTTAAATATTTTGTTGAAATTAATAAAACAAAAGCTCCCCCTATAATTGTAAGAATTTTCATTAAAGATGCGAGGCTGTCAATTACATAGCTATTTCCAAACAAAGCTACAGAACCATCAAAAGGATTATTTAATATTAAAATTCCAGTAATCAGTAAAAGTACTATTGAAAGATTGTGAATTAAACTTGAGCTATTTTTTTTAAAAACACCTAAAATTAATAAAAACATTATCGATAAAGAGATAAAGATTTCAGGAGAAATAAAATTTAAATTATTCATTACTTTTTTACTTCAGGACCAAACATATTTAAGTTAAAATTATACATTTTAATTAAGTCATTTACCGATACTTCAATTGTATTAATAAGTGGTTCTGGGTAAAAACCAAAGAATAATACTGGCATAGCTAAACTCCATAAAATAAATTTTTCTGAATTATCTAAATCAGGTATTTTTAGAAGGTCTTTATTTATTAAATTTCCAAAAACTACTCTTCTATATAACCATAACATATATGCAGCCCCAAAAATCACACCAAAGCTGGCAATAACTGCTACTAAAAAATTATCCTTGAATGCACCCATTAAAATTAAAAATTCACCTATAAAGCCACTAGTGCCAGGCAGCCCTAATGCTGCCAAAGTAAACAACATAAATAAAATCGAATATTTGGGCATAACTGAAACTAGACCACCATAGGTTTTAATTAATCTTGAGTGCATACGATCATAAACTACACCCACACATAAAAATAATGCAGCTGAAACAAGCCCATGACTAATCATTTGGATTATACTTCCTTCAATACCCTGCTGTGTAATTGTAAAAATTCCTAAAGTTACAAAACCCATATGAGCCACAGAAGAGTATGCTATTAATTTTTTCATATCTTCTTGCATTAGGGCAACTAGAGACGCATAAATAATTGCAATTAAACTAAGTGAATAAACTAGTGGAGTAAATAATTCAGAGGCCACAGGAAACAAACCTAAGGAAAATCTAATAAAACCATATCCTGCCATCTTTAATAGAATTGCAGCAAGAAGAACTGAGCCAGCTGTTGGTGCTTCAACATGCGCATCAGGTAACCAAGTGTGAACTGGCCACATAGGTGTTTTGACAGCAAAAGAACTGAAAAAAGCAAGCCACAATAAATTTTGATATTTTGTGTCTATGCCTAATTCATATAATTGTATTATATCGGTTGTGCCAGCAATCCAGTAAATTGAAATTATTGCAACTAACATTAAAACAGAACCAAGCAAAGTATATAAGAAAAATTTAAAAGCAGAATAAACTCTTCTTTCACC
>Ga0209709_10000688_pt1 | contig 32048 bp, 37 predicted proteins | sample ArcticOcean_MG_C_2_FD_187435 | JGI IMG/M metagenome (GOLD analysis project Ga0209709, IMG submission 187435) | Marine microbial communities from western Arctic Ocean - ArcticOcean_MG_CB4_136 (SPAdes) (version 2) | ecosystem: Environmental > Aquatic > Marine > Oceanic | place: Arctic Ocean... | reverse complement strand
TCATAACAATTTGGAAACCACAGAGAGTTCTCAACTACAAACTCAGGTGTAGCTTGCAGTATAAGGTCGTAGTTTCCTTCGTTTGCTGTTTTCAGGTATGAGTCCAACCCTTTTACATGTGCGTCTATAGACCACAACAACTTCTTTGTTTGCACCTTTGCTAGACTTGGAACCCAGCCAGTTTCATCGTAATTCTCTAGATTGATGATAAAGTCATATGCTTCATAGTCTGGTTCATAGTTGTAGTTGTCATGACCTAAACCCCAAATGTCAGCCTCTTGGCCGTGATACACAAAGGCACGTTGAGCACAGAAACACTCTCTAAAATTACGGTTGCCTTCATGTCTGCCGTTTTCTTGTATAATTAAAACTTTCATATAAATTTAGTTATCCTTTCTTCCCAGCCCTGACCGGGGCCGTCCCCTTCGTATTGAGGTTCAGTAGTATTCCATCCGTGAATCCATTTTCTAGGATGGCCTTCCGGTAAATTCGTTTCATCGTCATAAGTAGCCTCAAACAGTTTCCGTTTCTCCTCGCTTAACCTTTCTATATACGCTCGTCTTATGGGGTCAAACACATAAAGCTTATCCATGTTTCCGGTTTGCCTACACGCTGCAAGCACGTTATTGTGAACTTGGACATGGTGTGGATGGCCGTACTCACCCTTTGCTCCATGAGTTAATATCTCGTCCCAATCCTCGCTTTTTATTTTATTTAAAATGGGTGTAAATATATCACCAAGTATAGGCAAGTTAAATCCAGTGTCGTCAAATGGCATGAGTTCGACCTTAACATCCAGATATGAGGATACGCTTTCTAAAAGCATAGGTGTTCTAAACTTGCTTTGGCTATCTGGAGTTACCATGCACATAATTGACCACTGCCCTTTTTCTTGCAGTAACTTTTCTCCAGCAAATATTACTTCGTCATCGGCGTGTGCGGTAATCATTAACTTCATTGTTTTTTCCTTAAGAATCTAACTTCCCAAACAGTGCCATGAGTTGGACACTCAATGGTCTCTATCTGCTTATAACCCATAAAATCAACAAGTTCAAAGTGTGGATATACTGTTTTTTCAAAGTTAACAATGTATTCGGGATCGTCTTCTATACTATCTCCGTGTAGTATCCACATCCCGCCATCTTTTAGCAATCCCAGAACATTATTAACGTATTCCTGTTGGCTTACCTGTGAGAATCTTGTTCCGTTCCAACACATAACACCAATATCAAAAATTACATCGAAGGATTGTTTTTGCTCAGGATATTTAGATAAAGCTTCCTGCATAGTCGAATACAAGAATCCGTCATTTGTGTCCGATGTTTTATTTGGATCTAGCTGCCAATACTCTACGTTGTTGTTGTCTATAAGCTCTTTACAAACTGAGTTGTAATCTTCTACGCCAACATCTAAAACTTTACCAAAGTCTAGGTGCTTACCAACATCTTTATAGACTTCTTTAAGAAAAATCCTATCTGTTATTGTCTCCCACCATTGTTTAGACATTATACCACTCCATATTTCCTGTTTTATTATACCATATAAGTTTAGAGTCGATTAATAATGATTTATTGAAGTAGAACAGGGTGTCCATACAAAAATCATAATCGTAGGAAACATCCATTCCCCACTCCCAGTTTATCACATCTGTGACGCTTTTTAGTATACAAAGAGACCCACCTGTTATGTCTACGTCAAAACCGCTTCCATAAGGTAGAGAATTTCCTTTCGGACCATAAACTTTTCTTGGTCTGTTTTTTCTAATACGATCTTTTTGATCCCAAGACACAAAGTCTGGGAAATACATGTTAAACATAGCTTGTGACTCTATACCCTTTATTTGCGTGATTGGGTAAAAACTCTCATCAAAAGAGTACGAATGATTTAAATGGTTTATTTCATATTGATCAAATGCATTGCTTACTATTTCAACCCTCTGTGGGTGTGCTAGGTCGTCAGAATCGTTATATATGATAAGTTCATTACTAGCGACTTTTGTTCCCTCGCCTCTATTTGGCCCTTCTGGAACTACTCTATTGTGAAGAATTATCTCTATGTTCTCAAAATACTGAGAGTACTTACTCTTTAGCGTACGTATCTCTTCCTTATTTACCAAATGTCCATTAGCGATAGATACTACAATCTCTTCTGGCTTCATCGTTTGGTCTACATAGCTTAAAAATACCTTGTCTAGATATTTAAAGTGTTTATCTGTTGATGGAATTACTACTGATTTTTTCATTGATAATTCACACAATCTGGATAGGGTAAGTCTTGGTCTATTTTATTGTGATGTTTAAGAGTTAGTGGGTGGAGAATGTTGCCACAAATTACAGCCCAAGGAATAGGATACTTTGACTTTTCTCCAGTCTCCGGTATAACGTAGCTGTGTGCATCTCTAGCCCACTGTGAAGGATGCTCTTTTAGTTCTGGAAGATATTGATCCATTTTCTCGTGCAGTCCGTCCAGCCATTGTTGGGTCAGTTCGCTTTTTGCTCTGAATATAAACCCGCCGTTGCCTATTAGTTTATCCCAGTTTGCTCTAACGTGCATGGAAGACCAGTTACCGCTTTCATCAAGTGTAAAATCTCTGCAAAACACAGAGTCGTTTGGGTCTAATCTGCACCCCTCGATAAATGCCACGCCTCCAACAGATGCTTCGCCGTAACCTATTCCAAGAAGATCTTTGTTGTCTGCCATTCTCTGAAGATACGGCTCCCAAGACACTGGTGTGGCTTTTACGTCAGAATAACCACCACCAAAGTTGTGCATGAAATATGCTTTTAAATAGTCACCCTTTTGTATAGGCGACAGATATTGATATCCCTCATGAATGTCGTGAAGTAAATCTATTTCTTTGTTGGTTACTAATCTTACGTCACATCCACTGTTGGTCTCGCAGAATGAGTCAAAGGCACCCTTTCGAGTTCCAGACATCTCATTATCGCCAGTCCAAAACATCCATATTGTTTTATTTAATATGTGGTCTGTCATAGTATACCCTTCTTTTTCAGGAGGTCGTCAGTTCTTTTTCTCAATAGATCAAACTTTGACCCTTTCTCTATTGGAAACGTTTTCTTTGACGAGTTGTGCCAGTGCCACGTAAAAGCTTCTAAGAAAAGATTGTCTGCCGCCGTGTCCTTTTTGTTGTAGAACCAGTCGTTCTCTACGTCTTCACTAAGCTGTCTATCCACCTTACTGATTAACCATTCAGTATTAAAAAATGTAGACGGGAAGATCGTAAAGTTAGGCCATAACCTCCATAGTTTGGCGAAGGTATCTTTGCCCCACACTGTAGTGTCCCCCAATGCTGGCATAGTTTTAACAACATCTAGCATTTTATGAGAAAATTCACTTTCTTTCTTCATCGCTATAACTGTTGCACAAGCACCTAGATTGGCAAAGTCTGTGTCTCCACCCCATTGGTACATGTATTCCTGATCTAAGATTGGTTTCAAGTCTCTTAAAAATATGATATCCATATCAGCCCATACGCCACCATATTTGTGCAGCATCATTAGCCTAAAAAGGTCAGACTTTAAGTAGTACTTGCTATCTGAAGCGTCTAACATTGTGTGTTCATGCTCCATAGGTGTGCCTACAGCTTCTTCTCTGGCGTTATAAACCTTAAGGTCTATATAGTCTTTGTAGGGTTGAATAAGCTCATTGTCTTCAATACTGTAATCTGACCAAATAATTAGCTTTGTATGATCTAGATTTTGTGTGGCGAGGAAAGACTTTACACATTCAAGCTCTTTATCAGTTTTGACTTCTGTGTAGATATGAAAATTTACAGGCTCTTCTGGATAAGAGTAGTCCTCATCCCTGATGCCTCTTAGTAAATTTAGACCTAGACGGTAGTCAAAGTAGAGATCTGGATGTTCTTTGTATGAAATGCTAATCATTAAAAATGACTCCGTAATTTTTGTGGTTAATATGTACCTTGTTTTGTTTTAGTGTATTAAAAAGTGTCGAGTCTTTCTCTCTGTTTATATCGTCAACAATTATAAATTTGGGCATGTCAAAATCAATAAAATCATGACTGAGTATTTTACTTCTCTTGCCTTTTGCTGGACCATCAATTATAAATGCATCGAACGTTTTTTCTTTTATGCTGTTTTTTACCGCTTCTATGTCATACCATTCATCTTTTATTTTAGCTAGGCAATAATTAGTGTGGCAGAAATTAATGTAGTACGGATCTTCTTCAATAGATAAAAGCTCAAAGCCCCTCGCGTACAACATCATGCTACCCAGCCCGCTCCCAAACTCTAATATTTTGCTGCCTATAGGTAGGTTATTTACAATAAATTCAATCGCGTGATCACCCAACCTCCAGTTTGTTAACTTCTGGTTTTTTTCCATGGCCGCAAGTTTTCTTTTGGTGTCCATGTTAACCCTAACGTCTGGCCACGTCGTGTTGCCTTTCTTTGTGCTTTCAGTCACTTCTTCCAATGTCGGCCTTTGTGTCTCCATTATGCGTCCTCCACTAATGAGCAAACAAATCTAATTTCTTCTTCTGTAATATCTGTGTTGTTGGGCAGGTAAAACCCGCAGTCGTTAACTATGTCAGCATTCGGCAGATTTTGAACTCCGTATCTTTTTGTCCAAAATGGTTGTTTACCTAAAGAGCCGCATATTAACGGTCTCGTTACCACGTCGTTGGATGTCAGCTTATCTACTATCTTGTGTCTATTTCTAGATATCATTGGGTATGCAAAGTTTGATACAAATCTTTCCTCTGACGATTCATGAGGCTTCCAATCTGCACACGTTATTAGCTCGTGGTATAGGTTGTAATTGTCATTTCTTGTCTTAATTACGCTGTCAAAGTTGTCTAGCTGATTAATACCTATAAAAGCGTTCAAGTCTGTCGATCTTAAATTAAAACCCATCATATAAAACTTGTACAAAGAATCAAAGTCGTCTGAAACAAAGTAGTCTTTTCTAAGCTTGTTCTTGTAGTACTCATCTGTATCTCTATCCCAACCGTGACTTCTTAGAGACTTAAGCATGTTGTATGTGTCGTCGTCGTCCGTACAGACAACGCCACCCTCAATTGTAGAAAAGTGATGACCGAAGTAAGTAGAGAAAGAAGACATCAATCCAAACGTGCCCAAGTTTTTTTTGTTATAGCTTGAGCCTATAGACTCGCAGGTATCTTCCAATAAAATAACGTCATATTGATCGCAAAGCTCTACAATCTTATCCATTTCTGGCACAAGTCCAAGAACAGATACTAGCATTAAAGCTTTGGGTCTTAACCTGACTATTAGGTCTTGTAGGTAATTTAAATCAACAGAGAGGTCATGCAGGTTGCAGTCGCACAAGACAGGAGTTAAGCCTAGCTGACATACAGGGGCTAAATCAGTTGCCCAAGAAACCGCAGGAACTACGACCCTGTCTCCTATCTTTATCTTTCCAGATTCAACTAGAGAATACAACATCAGCAGGTTAGCTGAAGATCCTGAGTTGACAAACACGGAGTGCTTACACCCAATAAGCTCTGACCACTTGTCTTCAAATTCTAGCGTTAGATCTCCCTTGGTTAATCTTGGGTGTCCACGAAGCCAATCTGCAAGACGGTCTACTTCTTCATCTGAGATAGTATTTTTAACTAGTGGTATCATTTATAAAATTCCAGTATCTTTTTTATTATGTATTGTTGTTCCTCTAACGTGAGGTTATAGGCAGACGGTAGAGAAATTCCTTGACTATAAACTCTTTCGCTTATTTCAAACTTAGACCTATCAAAGTCCATGTGGTCGTAACAAGGTTGCATATGTAAAGGGCAAAAAAACTTTCTGGTCTGTATTCCAAAAGAAAGTAGGTATTTTTCTAAAGACTCTCTTTCCTCCGTCAGAAAAGATGTAAACCACCAAACGGGGCTAGAATCAGGATCAACCCAGACTGGGGCTAATTTATTAAATACAGGCTTAAGTAGCTCCATATACTTTTTATATATTCTTTCCTTCTTATCTTTTATTGCTGCTAGCTTCTTAAGTTGCGACACGCCTACAGCGGCTTGCATTTCTGTAAACGCAAAGTTGTAGCCTATCGCTTCGTGTACAAACTGACCCTTTTTCATTCTACCGTGATTTTTAAGTTGATAAACCTTGTCTCTCAACTCTTTGGAGTTCGTAAGAACTACGCCGCCTTCGCCACAAGTAATGGTCTTGTTTCCATAGAAGGAAAGAACGCCTAAATGTCCAAACGTTCCCGTGTGCTTTCGTTTATATCTAACTCCAACTCCTTGTGCTGCATCCTCTACAATAAAAAGATTATTTTTTAGTGCTATATCTAAGATAGAATCCATATCGCAGCTTTGTCCATACAAGTGTACTGGCATAATTGCTTTAGTTTTATCTGTTATGACATCTTCTATTTTATCAACATCTATACAGAAGTTTTTGTCATTGATCTCGCAGAATACAGGTGTCGCACCAGCCATTATTACGGCGTTAGATGAGGCCACAAAGGTTATATTGGGAACTATCACCTCGTCGCCCGGACCTATGTCTAGAGCCTTAAGGCAGCAAAACAAGGCGGCAGTCCCGTTAGTTATGGACACGGCGTAGTCAGAGTTAGTTAAGCCGGTAATAAGACTCTCAAACCTTTCAGTCATCTTATGCTCTGTAACATAAGTGCTGTCTATGACCTCTTTTAAATGTTTAAGCTCAAGTTGATCAATCCAAGGCTCAATCTGCGGTATAAAGTCCCTCATAAGACTTTTGCTCCTTTACTAAAGATTCTGTACATTCGTTTATTTTATTCTTAGCAAGAAATCTCTTGTCGTTTAAGATTGCGTCTAGCCTAGCACACTCAACAAATGCTTCAGCAAAGTCTCCATCTTTTTCACAAGCTCTAATTACATCTTCTGCATCCCAAAGCTCTGTATTGATGCTCTTTAGTTCTTGAACCAATTCTTCTGGGACTAAGATTTTATCTTCTTCAGCCGTCGCTCTCAATATACCCAGTTCGGCGTTGATATGAGAAAGCTTTGTCTCATCCGTAATCCGATCCTGCTTTATTTCCAAAATAGTTATTTTGTCTATAAGTTCGCCTACTGATACTTCAATTTTTGGCATAGCTTAATATCCTTTCCTTGTGAGTATTCACATTTAAAAAATCTTTTACGTCCCAATAGTATTTATTTTTTAACATCCAACTTTGGTATATTTGATCTAGGCCCGTCCACTCATTTAAGAATACGGATGGTAAGTTATAGAAATCAAACACCCTTTTTAGCGGAGTGGTTAGCATCACTGGTGTCGAGCCAACAAGCAGCACTTCGTAGTTTCTGTGGGTGTCGTGACCAGCTCCAGATAAGCACAAAATGTATTTATATTTAGACATTTTATTTAAGTAGCTTGAAAACTCTAGTCTTTCAGTCTCTACTTCTACATAGTCTAAAGATGACAAGAACTTGACTTGTGCGTCTCTCTTGGGGTTGGTTCCCGTGTCGTGGTATGGTAGGTACAATTTATCTGACTTGTCGCCCCACTTTGGTGAGTTCAGCATAACGTTGTTTAAAACACCTTGGTTACCACCCGCACGTTCCTTCTCTTCAAAACCTATTGGTAGCGGTATGATTTTCTTATTGTTTACGTCTGGAGGATTTGTGCAGAACCAGTGCTTAACGTTTTCATTATTGAGTATGTCGGCCTCTTTGCCTTGAATGTTGTACGAAGATATCCCAGTAACCAGTGTAAACTTGTTTTTTATTCTAGGTAAAAATTCTCTTTGGAAAGTCTCATCGTACAGGTAATCTGTCTTTACAAAAAGAACGTCATTATCTCTGATATTCTCTGGCGTTGCTTTAGGGTGATTGTGCAGTCTGGTTACACTAGCGGTGGCATAAAAGTTTGGACTTGCATCCCAGCAGTGGTTTGCTACGGTAGGCATCCAGTTATAGTTTATAAGTTCAATCATATGTTATTACTGACCATTTGGGGGAGCTGTTTTGACCTAGAGGTTGACTTTCTCTTATATCGTGATAGAATATATTATCTTGTTCGCAATAGAAGTCAATCAGTGTTTTAAATGAGCTTTCCATGCAATGAATCTCTTGTGCGTCTTCTAGAATTTTGGTAAAGTGAAAGATGTTTTCAGTGACATCGTTCTCAATTACTTTTAACCCTCTGTCAAGGAAATGGTCTCTCTCAAGCAAAAAGCCACGAGCAGCGTCTTCGTGGATAAAGATATACGGCTCATTATTTGGATTTAGTTTATTAAAAACTCTTTCTTCTTCTTTAGGGTCTCTTTCTACTTTAAAGTAGTTATACCTTACATCATAGGGTACTTGTATTTGTTCGTAAAAGAATTCCCAACAGTTCTTGTCTTGCGATAGCTCGGCTTGCTTTCCGGGGTAAAATTGGTGTCCTATTACAAGTAGTCGTCCATCCGTCTTTTCAACAGCTCTTTGTACGTCGCCGTACTCGTCATCTTTGCTTATCTTAATTACTTCTATCGCGTCAGTATCTCGATACATGTACTCTATCATATCAAAATAGTTTGACTTCGAGAATACACTGACCTTGTCGTGATCGCTATGCTCCAAGATATACCTTACCATTCCATTGCAATCTAGGTGATCTCCTAGACCTAGATGGTGATGAATATAAAGTCTTTCCATTATCTAAACTCCGGCTGATCTAGGTGGTTGTATACCTGTCCAACAAAATAAGAGTTAGTTCTTGCGGGAGCGTTAGAGGGAAACGGCTTCTTGTCAAAGAACTCGTCGTGAATAGTAGAGTTGTCTTTAACAATCGGATATACTACATCTCGTAAGAAGTTTTGATCTACCTGATACTTGTCGTCGTACGATCCATTATCGTGATTTTTTATCATTTCTTTTACACCCTTGAGGACTCCGTTCCTAGAACCCCACATGCCACCCAATATTTCGGTAGCGTGGTACGGATGATCACGCATTATATGAAAGTCTTTGTCGCTTTTTAACCAATCGTCCACTGCTATTTGTTCTCTTTTGCTCAATCTTGAATCGGTGTCCCTAGAAAGAACAACGTCGTGAGAGTCCGCTGCAAAGAACCTCCAAAACATACCGTTCCACCCAGAATCTAGCATCATAGAGCATTCAGCGTCTAGATCGCAAAGGGTTTTTATTATGTATTTAGGAACATCTGGTGCTATGTAAAATCTACAAACCCAATCTGGAAATAATTCTCTGGCTATCTCCACATTTTTGACAGCACCCATAGTATACTTTGGATTGTCGCCCCAAAGACTAAAAGCTATAACTTTCATTAAACTCTCCTACACAGGCACTGGTACGGTCTTTTGCTGTTCATGTCCACACTTTCTTCTGTCTCTATATTATAGCACTTGAAGCCATTATCTTCAATAAGAATCTTTCTAATTTCAGGCCAAATTTCATCTAAATGATTTTCTATAAGAATAGACTTGGTTCTCTTCATAATTTCTTTCATTCCGTGGAGAACCTTTAGCTCGGCACCCTCGACATCTATCTTGATTAGCGAGATCTCTTTCTCGTCTTTTAATAGTTCGTCTAGTGTAATAGAATTAATTTCCCCAACTTTTGCTACTGGCTGATGCGACATGTTGTGGCCTACTATGTTGTGCTCTTCATTCGTGTCTCCCGCATACATATCCTCTTTACCTACGGTGTCAGACACGGCAGCGTTTACAAACTCTATATTTTTAGAGTGTCCAAAACGCATCTCAAGCATTTGAAATGTAGGTGGGAAAAGTTCTACGCAGTAAATCTTGCCGGTGTTTCCTAGCAAGCTAGAGAAAAAAGAAGTATACGCACCGTGACACGCACCGACATCTACAGCTACATCCCCAAGCTCTATTAGTGATTCTTGTCTAATTAAATTAAAATTCTTTAGATCGTGATCCATTTTGTTTCCTTAGTCGTTTGTTATTCTTCCTACCGGGAATCCAAGTTCTTTTCGTTTGTTAAAGACTTGATGGTCTCTACCTGAATAGTGCAGTGTTTTTTGGGCGGCTAAATCAAAGTCTCCTTCGTTTTGCGTTCCTTCTACACTATAGTGCTCATGTGTTATGATGACTTTATCTACATACTGTTCTTTACCGATTGCTTGCACAACCTGAGTAAACTCGTCGTCGCAGTAAAGACTCTTGTAGTCTGGATGGTATATATATCCAAAATAGTCGTAAAGCTTTCGTCCAAGTATAGAGAACGTTATTAGTTTACCATGAGTGTTTCCATCGTCAAAGTGGACACATCCATCTAGGTCGGGGAAGTGCTTATTCATTGCTATTACAATTTCTTGATCCCAAGAGTGTACTTTAGGAACCATGTCGTCAGACGCACAAACCAAAATATCAAAATCAACACCGTTAATATGATCGTTTATCGCACTAATTTTCTCTGTGTCGTTATCGTACCACACGTTTCCTTTTACGTTTTGTTTTTTAGAAAAGATATACTTCATCCTTTCCTTTACATATTCATCTGTCATACTATGGTCTTCGACATCACAATTTATATTAAATAGTATGTCGTTGTGGCTACTGGCAGTTTCTACGTATAGATCTAAAACCCGAAGGAATTTTTCAGCTCTTGCGAATGTTGGTAGCTGTACTAGAATTTTCATTTTAACCATTCTCCTAGGTCAACCTTTGCTTCCCATTCTAATATTTCTTTAGCCTTGCTGGTGTCTGACTTGCTATGTCTGGCCTCGCCTAATCTTTCTGGCAGATTGACATAGAACGCGTCTTCTCCGCCCACCATTTTCACCAGATCCATCACCGTGTAATTTTTACCAGCACCAATATTAAAGGTCTGACCAAAAGCACGCTTGTTCTCTGTAAACGCCGCCTTGAGGTTGGCTTCTACCACATCTGAGACGTGTGTAAAATCTCTCGACTGGAGTCCATCCCCAACCACTGTAAGCGGGGTCTCTTCTTTAAGTTGTCTTTGGAATAATCCAACCACTGGTGCATATTGTCCACTAGTTGGTTGTCTGTCTCCGTATACATTAAAATATCTAAAAATGACAGTCTCTAGACCGTATAGTTTGTAAAACATTTTGCAAAGCTCTTCTCCTGCAACCTTGGTCACAGAATATGCGTTTAGACAGTCATTCTCCATGTTTTCGTTTAAAGGAATGGGGTGGGCAACACCGTACACCGCCGAGGTTGACGAATACATTACTCTTTTAACACCAGCTTCCTTGGCTGCTTGCAGAACACTACAAGTTCCGACCGTGTTTGTTAGGGTTGCCATTACGGGATTTTGGATACATGGCTGTATTCTAGACTCAGCGGCCAAGTGGAAAACCAAGTCTACACCTTCAAAGTGATGTTTTATGTTATAATAATCGGATACTGAATAGTAAGAATACTCTGCACCATCATTAAAATAAAATTGTTCGTGACTATCTGCTGATAGGTCATCAATAACTAAAACTTTGTGGCCTTCATCGACTAGCCGGTCCACCAAATGAGAACCAATAAATCCTGCACCTCCGGTAACTATAACGTTCATATTTTATCACCAAACCTTTCTAGTTTCTCCGAAATTTCTTGGGCCTTCAAGAGTCTTAATAGTCTAGAAACACGTTTGAAGCAGTTGTGTCGAGATTTAACTTGGTTCTTTAGTATTTGCCCTAAGTCTCCACCCTCTGAAGTTTCGACAAAAAGTGTTGCTAATATTTTATCTAGCTGAGATTGTTGGCTTTTGTCAACCTTTATGTTTATACTCTTACATCTTAATAATGAATCAAAGAGTAATTGCGATGTGACCACGTTCACATCATCCGCTAGTATTATCTTTTTATACTTCTCGTAAAACGACACAGCCGAGGTGACATCCATGTACATGTCTGAATAACCACTTTGGTCTTGCGGGTTTAGTGAGGCAATATGGTAGTTGTCTTCTTTATTAGCAGCTTCTTTTACAAGATCGTTGTTTGATACAGAGAATATACATGAATCTATCTCATAGTTTGGTGTTGGCATCCTTGGTATGAATAGGTCAGCGGCGGGATATACGCTTTCTAATTTTAAACTCTTTGCAGAGAGTCGTTTACCGTATTCGTTTGTAAATAATAGTGGTATGTCAATCTTGCTGTCACTGGCCATGCTTTCAATCATATCAAGTTCTTGTTGTTGGGCACCAGATATATTCAACGCCATACTTATATTTTTATTTGCAGACAAGTACTTAACCATGTCATTTGTAAGATACTTAAAATGTGTAATAAAAAGATCTGGCTTTGTGAAATCAAAAGTGTCAAAGGCACTGGCGTTTGGGTCATTCCATAGAAAAGACTCCTCGCCAACCTCCGAAAGACAACGCTGCATGTACATCGCCTCTGTAGAAAGCGAGGAAGTGTAATTTTGTACTAGAATTCTCATATCTTTGTAATCCTCTTTAGTGTTTTTATGTTTTGTATTTTTATAGTAGGTGCGTCTAAAGTTTCTACAGCCATCATTCTATTGTCTTTTAAAACTACGTTTATAGCTTCAAAAAGAAACCTGTTTTTATATTCTGGATTAGATATAGTATTATAGAGATTATTTATTATTTTTTTGTTTCCTAGATAGATAACCTCGTTCCAGACTTTTGTTTTTATTCCAACAGCCATTGATTCAAGAAAGCCACCATTTTGAATTACTCCAACGTCAAAGTTTTTGTAATCGTCTTTCTCTTGACACAACACTGTAGACTTGCTGTAGTCTATGCTTCTTAACATCTCTGGCGTGATTAATAAAGCACCGTTGCACAACAAGACCCTAGTATTGTTTATGTTATGAAGGCAAAGTCTGGCACTTTCACAGTCGTTTGAATTAAAGTGAATTTGATTTTCTACGACACGTATATTGATTTCAGAAAAGTTGTTTTTTACAAACTCTACTGTTTTATGTGTTTCAAATCCTGAACACAAGATAATTTCAAAGTTTTTAAACGTCGCTTTTATCGCCTCTATTTGTCTTTGTATTAGTGCTTTACCTTCAATTTTCATCAACGAAATTGGCCCATAGGACTTCATTCGGTATCCGTGATTTTCACTGAATAGCACTATCGAAACAAAAGACTCTAGGCTGCTTTCGTTTTTTTGACCAACTGGGCTGGTTATAAATCTAGTTCTTCTTCTCATATTCCCTATAACTTTTCTGATCTATGGAAAGTTTCCTCATTTCTTTTAGCATCAAGTCATAGTCTAGGTAATTCGGGTACTGAGAGTTAACAACTCCAAAAGCGATTGCGGAAACATCGCGATCAACATCTTGAAAATAAGTTGTCATATTTAAAACTTTGTTTACATCCGTGTCTATGAAATTAAAGAAATCACCGTCTATTGTCTGTCCTGCTTCTATTTTTATCAAATAGTTTCTGGATTTTGTCATTAGAGGCGTAAAGGCGTCTTTATCTTTTTCTTCTTTTTGTGACCAACCGCTATGCACCACTAGTTGGCAGTCTATATTCAGATCCATAAAATTATGAATTTGGTTAATTAGCACTTGTGTAGGAAGCGTTTTGGTAAGACTAGAAAAAACAATGGCTATGTTTTCTTTTTCGTAACAGATGTTTTTTAACGATTCTGTGGTCTTTCTTACGTCTTCTTCTTCTTGGTCTGATACCTCTACTACTATTCCAAAGCTACACTTAGATTCTTTTCTTGCTGACTCTTCTGGGTTTTGAATTTTGGAGTCTCTTTTCCACTTAGATGTTCTGTACATGTTGCAGAATCTATCCAACTTGTAGTAGTTGGCTTGTTCTCCCTCTAGCGTGGATTGGGCTAAACTCGCTTCACCCCTCTTTACCAAAGTGTCTAACCTTTTTACTTTACATCCACATTGCAACAAACCAAACGGAAACTCAATCGGAGGTCTAGTGTCAGCAAAAATACATGTTGAGCAATCCATATTAACCTCTCTGTGCGACTACTTCAAAGTGTATACCAGAAAGCTGCGTGCTTAAAATCTTCAAGCCCGTACGCTCTATGATGGGAGTTATTTCTTTTAATGACGGCATAGAGTTTGTGTTTTGTAAAACACTCGATGCTTCACCCCTACTTACTAGCCCGTTTAAAACTGACTTGCAAAATAATCTCAAGTCCTTTCCTCCGATCACAAGTTTACCTCCCAGTCTCAGCTTAGAGACTAGTGACACTATGCAATCTTGAATTTTATCATCAGTAAAAGAGTCTAGCACATCGTTTGCTAGTATTTCTATACATTCATTATCTGAGATGTTCATATAGTTTATGTGATTGTCTGACACAACTATGTGGTTGTACCCTTCGATTATGTCTCCGCTCATTTTGGCGACTTGAATTTTCATTTTTTAGCTCCGTATGCTAGGTCGAAAGTTTTGTTCCAGTTTTCAATAAACTTCTGTTCTGAGAATTTATCTTTGATTGTTTCTCTGGCGTTATTTCCTAGGTGGATAGCCAACTCTTTGTCGTCTAAAAGTTTTTTAATGTAACCTTTTAGCTCGTTCTCGTCGTTTGACATGAATCCGTTGACTCCATTTTTTATAATTTCAGGAATCATACATGTAGCCGTTGTCACTACCGCACACCCACAAGCCATAGCTTCTAAAAGTGATGTTGGAACAGGGCTAATTGTCGATGTGTTAAGGAATACCTTAGCTGAGTTATACTCGTCCACAAGAGCCTCTATAGACTCAGCAGGCTTTGAGGAGCCGTCAGGCGAGCTTCCAACCAGCTTGGCGTCAAAACCTTCGCTGACTCTTTCCCAGCCACTGTAGTTACAGCAGTAGTCGCGATTCTTAAAGTCGTTAACTACGCTAAGTACTTCTGTAGTAGCTGTCTTAGACGTGGGCTTAAACATGTCGGTATCAACTGAGTGATGAATAACTTTTGGGTCACATTTTATGCCCCATTTATCTATCGAGTACTCAGATATAAACACATTAACGTCGCCCACCATGCTCTTGAAAGAGTTAAGCTGATCTTGAGGCCAACTAGGTATAGGTAGAGTATGCTCCAAAGATATCATAGGCAAGTTAAAGGTGCTGTTCAATTGACTGGCTACTTGAAATTGGCCAAATTTACTCTGACTTAAAATCAAATCAAAGTCTAGCCCAGAAATTACAGAGTTTTTAGGCAATGTGTAATAGTTTTCTGGTTTCTTGGCGTAATTTTCATCCCATTCTTTACAATTTTCATATCTAAACGAATAGAAATCATGACCAGTTTTACACAACTGGGTTTGGTATCTTTCATGTGTATCAAACGTAAGGATCTTATACTTTTCCTTAGTTGGATTTAGGGATCTATTTATAATACCCAATGTTTTATGACTCATTTAGTACCTCCAACATTCTTTCTCCTATGTTTTTGTAAGAGAACTTTTCTACCACACTTAGCCCAGCAGCCTTAGCTCTTTGCTTATACGCAATGGGGTTTTGTTTGTATGCTTCGTAGTAGGCTCTCATACTTTCTCTGATTGTTTTTTCACACGGCTGGAACCAATACTCTCTTCCAGTAAAGATGTCTGGAAATGCGGCGTCGGAACACCTGCAACACGCAAAGACTCCGTTAACTAGAGTTCCAGTGTTCTTATCTTCTGGATCTATGAACTCTGAAGGACCACCAAAATCGCTACAGATTGGAGTGTTTCCAAAACCAATAGCGTCTAGCGATGGGATTGACCAAGCCTCCCCGTGAGACGGTAACACAAAGCAATCGCCATAGTTATGTATAGAGTACAATTCTTCTTCTGAAACTTCCGAAGATATAACAACTTCTTTTTTATAATCCTGAGCAGAAGGATATATTCTTAACAGTTGTTTATTCATGGCTAGCATTTGGTCTAACTGTGTCTGCGTTTGCTGAGGCGTAAGTCCAAACTTCTTAACCTTCAACATCAAGGACACGTCTTCGGACTTATCAAACTCGCTGTGAAAACAAGAAGAGATACAGCTAATGTTCTTTCTGTCGTTTAGATCACCCACATAATAAAATTTAAACGTGTCGTTAGCCGCTGGAATAGAAACATCTTGATATTTCTTCTTATATTTTTTTACGTCTGTTGCATGATGCACTAGCTTTACGGGAATACCAATTTCATCTCTTTCTAGAGACTCAAGAAGCGTCTTGTTTGGAACCCAGATCTCGTCCATTTGCTGTAGGTGCTCAAACCAGCCTAGAGGTTTAATACTAAAAGATTCAGCTTCTAAAAATGCTATATTCTTCTTATATCCACCGGTGCCTACGAGATGGTGCGGCAAGATATGCTGTATGCAAAAGTCGCAATTTGATGAGTCTTTTTTCTCAAGCTCTAAAATTCTTGGGTGAACGTTGGTCTTGTCTGAAGTTAACGTAACGTTTCTACAAACAACGTCAACACCCACGGCGTCAAGTGCTAGTATTTGATCTGTAGCAGCTTGAGACCAACCTCCAAACTCTTTGTAATGTCCTATATATAATACTCTCATTTGATCAACCCCCTTTGTTTCATCACTTCAGCTCTTTTTTGTTCCCAACTGTTTGTTCTATTACACATATTTACCATTTGGTCGTAAGCAATGTCGAAATTAAATTCAACTCTGTGGTTAACTCCGTCAAATGCTGCTGATGACTCATTGAAATACATGCCGCCCGTAGACGAAGTCGCAGAGCGATATAAGAGGTCTCTTGTTAGTCTGGCTTCAAAGAAGCTATTACACTTGGATTGGTCTCCTAGCACATTAGTTATTAGCCATCTAGCTAACTCATTAGTGCTTACCCCTTGTGGAGGCTGATCGGGCTTTGGTTGAGGGTTGTGGATTCTTGGGGGAGATGCCCAAGTAGCTTCTACTGGTTGTAGTTCTACACTATCAAAATAATCTTCCCACTTTTTACCGCTCAGGTGCCACTGGAAGTGCTTGTCGAAATTAGCTCTTGTTCGCTTTCCTATCGACTCTCTTTCTTCAGGTGAAAGTTTAAAGAAATCGCCAAACATTTTACACGCTAAATCGTTGTCGGGTACAGCACGTAAACATCCAGTTTCAAGTTCTTTATAAAGTGCCGCTGGTTTAATTGGGAAACCTTCTAGTTTCCTCACTTCGCTTTCCATGGCTGAATAGTCCGTCGCCATAACTGGAACGCCACAGGCAGCAGCTTCTACAATTGGAAGGCCAAAACCTTCACAGTTAGCATACTGAACGTACAGATCAAACAGGCTAATGATTGAAGACAGTTGTTCATAAGATGCACCATTTTTTACATTAGAAAGTGTAGAACCCCACTTTCCAGTGAACGGAGATTGAGCTACGGCACCATGAAAGAGAGACGGAAACGTGTTCTTTGTTTCTGGACATATATAGGTGAACAAAACATGTGAAGACAATCCATGCTCTTGTATAAGCTCTGGTATGTCCCAACCCAAGTCAGGATAAGATGTATGGCAATATAAGTAAAACTTTTTGTCTTCTGATTGATCTAAGAACTTTTTAAACGCTTCAAAAAGATCTGGGTAAAGCTTGCGTCTTTGATTACGCATAACCGTCCCGATGATTTTATACTCTGGATCTATTCCTAGGGATTTTTTGTGAGCAACCTTGTCTTCTACTTGCTGGTACGCTGGATGAGCTGAGGGTGGTGCTGAACCAAGATAATTGATTGTATCTCCCGATTGATCTTTCAACACCTCTCCTGCCCAGTCAGAGTAGGTCAAGCAAGCGTCTGCTGACTTGTATGTAGCAACCCACTGTCTAGCTTGCGGTCTTGCGTCTACAGTTGGCATGACACACCATTTAAAGTAAGGTCTGAATGGAGACCTTTCTGCAAACTCAAGCATCCAAAAATCACGGATATCACATACTACGTCTGGCATAAAATCTAAACAAACGTGTTCAAATATCCATTCACCGAACTGAGAGGCTCCATTGGATTGATAGGATTGCATCTCTTCTTCAGAAGCTTTTGGCTCACACGTCTGGTTTGGCACAACACCATAGTACCTCCAAGGTATGTTGGCGGCTCTTGGGTCATTCCTTTCTCCATAAGAGGCCATCTCCGCTATCTCGTATTTACCTGTACTGTGAAGATAGTTTAATATTTCTCTAGTATAGGTAGCATAACCAGTATTTAAGAATGTAGCCTCGCTACAAAATAGTATGCGTTTTTTTCTCATTTTATTCCTTGTCCAAGCATCCGAAGTCGAATTGATTTACTCTAAAGATAATTTCTGTGTCACTTTCTGAGTACACATTTTTGGCAGAAGCATTTACCGTTATCTTCATTCCTTGTTTTCCGAGTTTGGCAATTGTCTTTCCGCCGCTGTCCCAAGCCTTGAGCCTGAGATAAGTGGGATATCTTTTCTTTTCACCTCTTTTATTCCTGACATACTCGTAGGTAATCAGGGTAAACTCACAGTATTCTGCATTACTGTCGTTGTAATCATCTCTTTTTATTTCAGGGTCATCGTATATATACCCAGTAAAAACACAATTATTCATCTTGTCTCCAATAACTTATATTACATATAAGCAGCTAAACCACAAAAATCCAAGGAATTTCTCAGTTTTTGAGCATAAAAGCTATATTTCATGAACCTTGTTTACTATAAACGAGCTGTCCTTCTCTACTTCTCCACAAAGTAGTAGGTTGTTGCCTTCATATAGAACATATTGATATTTCTCTCTTGCTTCTGGAAAAATTACAACACTGTCTAGCGAACAGGTGGTATCTTCTATGGTCAGAAATGACATAGTCTTACCTTTGGTCTTACCCTTTTTAACTTTATAGTTGTTTACTCTATTCAAGTTTGCCGCTATACAGATGTCTTTGCCTGTTTTTCCGTTTAGAACATCTTTACACGACGTATTTGCTGACGAAGTGTCCGAAGACTCTACTTTAGATAATGATATTGGGCAACCCAAGAACTTGTTTTCTTGCTCGATAATCCAAGCTGGATCGTCAGAAAGATCGTAAGGTGGAAACTTTAACATCTCTATCTCGTTAGTTACAATTTGGCTTCTGTTGATGTTGCTTGTTCCACCGCCAAACTTCTTTGTTGGTGCGAGGTCAGAGAAACATTCTTGTAAGCTAGACCATTTCTTTTGTGGATAATTCTTTTGAACCCAACTCAGCTCCACCTTTGTTAGTTCTCTAAAAATTAAATACTCATACAAAGCTCTGTTTCTAGTCACGCCAGTTGCTTTAGTTGAAAAGAAGCCTATGGAAGCCAGTGCTTTAAACCCAGTTGAATTAATCTTGTTGGCCACACTCGTTAACACGTCTAGCCAAGTAAATTCAGAGGGGTGTTTACCAAGTTCTTCAGAGGCATCGCTAATCGCTTTCATAGCTTTGTCTCCAGTTACTCCAGTTAAACTCTTAACATCTTTAACTCCAAAGTAAATTCCATCTTCAGTAATTCTAAACTTTTCACTATGAGAAGATAACTTAGGAATTTTGACATCTATATCAAATAACTTGGCCTCATTAACTAATTCGTAAACTTCTTGGTGGGGGTCTTGCTTTTCATTCGCATAGTATAGGTACGACAGAAAAAACTCCTTGGCGTGATTTGCTTTGTACCAAGCTGACCAAAATGAGTCTACGGCGTATGCAACAGCGTGTGACTTGTTGAACGAGTATCTAGAAGACTTTTCAATCCAGCCAAAGATCTCAGAAGCTGTATCTTCGTCAACTAACCCGACCTTTTTGCACCCCTCAACAAAGTCTACACGAATCTCAGCCATGAGACTAGCTTTCTTCTTACCAATAGCCTTACGAAGATCGTCAGCTTTCTTAAGGTCAAAACCAGCTAGCTTCTGTGCTATACGCATAGACTGCTCTTGATAAACAAGCACTCCATAGGTAGGCTTGAGGACTTCCTCCAAAGACTCGTGTAGATAGGTAACTTCCTCGTTCTTGTGTTTTCTATCTACAAATCTTTGAGTCATAGATTTACCATCAATAATAGCCTTTAGACATCCCGGCCTAATAATAGCTATGAGTGCTGCTAATTCTTCTATGTTTTCTGGAGCTAACTTTTTAGACCAGCTTCTTCCCAAGTTACTTTCTAGCTGGAAGATACCTTTAGTTTTACCGTCACTAAAAAGCTGCCAAGTTTTCTCATCTTTATAATCAATATTAGACATAAAACTTTCCGTCTGCGAACGCCTTTTCGAATTTCATGTTACGATAAACTGCTCTACGAGATTTTTGCAGTTTAATGAAAATGTTTGCCGTATCCTTAACGTCTTGAAGTGCGTCGTGAGCATTTTCAGAAGACAGACCCATGCGTTCTCGCAGGCTATCCATGCTGATTGACTTGACGGCTGGATCACCCTCCGTCCAAAGCCATACGTCATCCATAACGTCAATCTTATAAATCTGATGGAATAGTTTTTGGCACTGCCGCTTGTCGTCAAACGGGCCGTACTCTTTACAGAGTCGGTCTACGATTTTCATATCGTAACCCAAGATATTAAATCCTGCTGGAATTGGTGCAAAATAAGGTGTGCCCTTCCAGTTGTACTTGTTTACAAATGTGCAGAACTTTTTCCATACACCTCTTGGTAGAGGGGCTTTAGCAAGCTGCTCTCTTGTTTGACCAGTTACTTTTAAAGCACCTTCTTCAATTGGGTCAACGCCTGCCGCGATTGCTTTGTCATCGTCTATGATTGGACGCATCATGCTGTTAAACTCTCCCTTGAGTCTAAAGTTTCTACCGTCCAAGGCGATTGCTGCAATCTGAGTGGGTTGGCATTTAAGAGGGTTTCTACCACCGGTCTCAAAGTCAAACATTATAATATCACGATTCATACTAGCTCCTTAATCATCATTAGTTTATCCAAAAGATTAATGCCTAAAACATCAAACTTAACGTGTCCGAGAGCCTCTAGGTCGGCCATTTCAAGGCCAGCGATTTTTTCTGTTCCGCTTTTAGGGTTAACCATGGGGCAAACTTTATACAACTCCTCTGCTGATATAACAACGCCAGCAGCGTGTTTACCTTGCGTCTTAAATGTTCCTTCTATATTAATGGCTTGGCGAAAATACTCAGCGTAATCTCCATCTAGTTGATTGTCATCGTTTACAAAGCAGTAGTCTCTAAGCTCATCAGCATTATTAATTAGAGACCAACGTATTATTGATCTGTCTTCTTCGTCCATCTCTGCGAGTTGATCGGAGATGGATGCTTCATCTGGAATTGCTTTTGTGATTTCATTCATCTCGCTAAATCCACAAGCGGCGTTTACACGTAGCACTTCTTTTAAAGCACTCCTGCCTTGTAGCCTGCCAAACGTAATCATCTGGCTAACATTGTCGTTGCCGTATCTGTGTTTTAGATATGATATAATCTCGTCACGTTTACCTCCGGGTACGTCGATGTCGATATCAGGTAGGGAGATGTGGTCTTCAGTATTTCTACCTGCGTTGTAGAATCTTTCAAAGATCAAATCATATTCAATGGGATCAATTTGAGTTATTCCAACTAGGTAAGATATAAGACATCCAGCCGCAGATCCTCTTCCCGGACCTACCATCCAGCCTTGGCTGGTAACATATTCTATAATGTCTCTAACAATTAAGAAGTAACCAAAAAGTTTTGCCCCTTCAATAACTTCAAACTCTTTCCTAAACCTATCTCCGTAAATCTTTTTATCTTCTGGGGCTGTAATTTTGTTAGACAGTAGTTCTGTCCAGCCCTTGCGAGCTAAAGATCTGAGGTGATCCTTCTGTGTTTGACCGTCAGGTGTTTTAAACTTTGGAAGATTTGGCTGATTAAGAATGTTATAGTTCTCGCATTTATTATATATCTCTTTGAAATCTTTAAGTCTATTATCGTTGATTATGATTTCGCCAATCTCTGTCTTGTTTTTAAGGTAAAAATCATTTGACTCGAAGAAGATGTGGTTTTTAACTCCTTCTCCACTTCTAATCGCCTTGCTAACTTTTGGCAATGTGGTTTTCATGCTGGAGCAGAGGATAATTCTATGTAGCCCCGCGTCGTCTTTGTTGGTATAGTATACATCTGTAAAAGATTCTGACTTTTTGTAAAAGTCTTCGCCCTTTATTGGAGACGCGGATTCGTCAGATGCGACGGATATAAGATTGCCCAAGCTGGTTATGTTCAATAGCAAGGTTGGGTCTACGTCTCCACCTTCGTTTATAGAGGAGATCAATTCAATAAGGTTAAACCATCCATCTTTATTCTTTGCGAATAGAGAGAACTCATCAAAAGAACAACCAATAATTGGCTTGATGTTGTTTGCAAGACATGATTGATAAAAAGAAATAGCACCAGATATAGATTTATAATCAGCTATTCCACAGGCTGGATAAAAATTTTCTGAGCATTTTTTGGCAAGTTCGTTGGGCTTTGAAAAGCCGCGTTGAAGTGAATAGTGAGTATAGTTGCATAGTGGAAACCAATCCATGTTCTATCCTTGTTCAATATTAAAATTCAATATAGGGGTTTATAGAGCAACCCCAAAGCTAAGTTTTCCATCAATACTATATTATAGTCTAAGATATCAAAAAAGTCAATAGTAAACTTAGAAATTTTGTAGTTCTGGAAAAAGATCGTATCTAATATTTTCCCAGATTGCTGCTGAGATCACCATAGAAGCCTCGTTGTCTGATGGATAGTGAACTCCCTGTAGCATCCTAGCCATGCCAGCGGTTGATACTTGAGAGAAAAACTCAGAAGAATACTGAGGATACTTAGCGGAAAGAATATAAGCACCAAGTGCTGCGTAGGCAGTGTGACCAGAAGGGTATGCTGGCCTTTTGTGACTATTTGTTTCAATGATATTTATATTAATGTTATACAAAGGTGCCAACTGGTAGGGTCTAGGTCTATTAAATTTGTATTTTAAGTTTTCAATAACCGGATACATTATAGCCCAAGACTTTTTAAAAATCTCTTCTGGGAACTCTAGGTTATGCTTTTTCAAAGTTTTTTGGTATAGTAGATTTGGATCTGCGTCCACCATTTTAACTAGGTCTATCTCAGAGCTACTCAGATTCTTGGTCAGCTCTGACACATGCAAAAGCTCTTTTTTGGTTGTGTCGCTGTCGTTAAAGGGTGGATCTGCTAGTATGTTGTCCCAACCAATTGTAACAACTTCTGGGACTTTGAAAGACTTCTTTACATTATCGTATCTTAACTTTGTTATTTTGTTAAGTATAGATTCGTCCATCCCTCGTATATATTTGTTCATTGTTCACCTGACTTTTAAGAAAATAATTCAGAGATTACTTTTCCGGAGTTAGCTATCTTCATTGGTCGTCCAGCATTACTCGTGTAAGTGGTTTGTAGTGAAATGCCAAGAGCCTTACAAACTGAAGCCATCACATCTTCGGAGGAGTGCGTTTCTGTTTCCACTTTAGTTCCGTCTTCGTTTGTTGATCCTACAGCTATACCGCCATTCATGCCAGCTCCACCCACAGCCACACTCCAGCTTCTCGCCCAGTGGTCTCGTCCGGCGTTCTGGTTAATGCTTGGGGTTCTACTGAACTCTCCCATCCATATGATAGCTGTGTCGTCAAGCAATCCTCGTTGCTCTAGGTCTTCTACTAACGCACTCATGCCTTGATCTAGCATGGGTAGCTTTGTGTCTTTTAATGTTGGAAAAATATTCTGGTGGTTATCCCAACCGTTTAGCCCGACCTCGATAAATGGAACGCCAACTTCAACAAGCCTTCTGGCCATTAGACATCCCTTGCCAAAGCTATTATCTCCGTAACGCTCCTTAACAGATTCTGGCTCGCCTTCTACTTTCATTGCGTCCATCTCACTGCTGGTCAAAACATCAAATGTTTTTCGCAGTATCTTTTGATGCTCTTTAGCGAGAGATCCTCTATTGTTTTTTATGAAGTTGTTTTCCATTAAATGTAGAGCTTGTGCTCTTTGATGGAATCTGTCATCTATTTTTAAGTCTAGATTTCTAATTCTACCGTCGCTATTTACAACAAACGGTGAATACTCCGCACCAAGAAAACCTGCTCCAGCACTTGGACCGTTAATAGATACAAACTGGGGTATCATTAGGTCTTCCCTTTCTAGCTCTTTAGAAAGTATAGACCCATAACTTGGATGAACCATGTTTGGATTAGGGACATAGCCTGTGTGCATATAGTAACGGCCACGCATGTGGTCAGCTTCACGAGTACTCATACTGCGAATGATCGCCATGTTGTGCATCTGTTTCGCCATTAGTGGCATGTGTTCACAGATCTCAACGTCGCCGGTTGTAGAAATTGGTTTAAATGGACCTCCGGTTGGGGCGTCTGGTTTGAGATCCCAGATGTCCATAGTAGAAGGGCCACCTCCCATCCATAGTAGAATGGCCGATTTACCCTTTTTCTTTAATTCCTTCTCGTTAGCCTTGAGCGTTTGTGTTAAAGCGGCAAGCCCAGCTAGTGATGATAAAAACTGTCTTCTTTTCATTTTTCTTGTATCCTTAGCCTGAATATTTTTGTTGTTGTTTTACTTTTACCGTGTTACTTGCGATTATCAGGGTAGCGAAGAAACATGACTAAATCGTCACCGCATTCTGAGAGAGTAAGTTCGTTGACCTCATTCTCTCCCGGTTTCATGTTCGTAATGTCATCTGGCGTCTCGATTTGCCCATTTGGTCCTGCTGAAACCACGCGAATGAATTTGGATTCTGTTTGATTGATGATTCCGTCTTGGTCAAAATCGACCTGTAACTCAAGTTCATTTCCCCAACCATCCACGATTGTTGGTTCACCAGTTTCGTTTCGCCCCGTCGCATGTATATAGGGTCCATGCCAGCCAATTTTGTTGACCGGATCGTAGTTTTTAAGTTCGGGGGCGGCTTCTTCCATATGTGCTGGTGCATCTTCTTTAAGAAGGTCGTTGATTTCTCTTGGAAGAGCATTTGTCTTGTGTGACAGTGACTCAATGACGCCGTCTTCTCCCGCCATTGCTTCACGAACGGTGTTCAGCGTAGCTTGCGTAGCAATTTCGACAGGGCTGTTGGACTTACCAGACGGCGAGGCGATATCAATGTTGTTAAAGGTGGTGAATATGATCAGGGAGGTCGCAATTAAAATCACTAATACGACTAATAGTTCGAGGAGCGTCAAACCACGTTGACTTAAGTGATGACGCGATGCACGGATTTGCGTTAAAGCAGCAAGTCCAGCTAGCGATGATAAAAACTGTCTTCTTTTCATTTATCCAAGCTCCAATAAAATTGTAAATAACTTACCTATTTGTTGGGATGCCATCCCGATTGACCGGTTCGGTAATTAAATGTATGAAATCCAGTGATAGACGAGAAATTCATATTGATCCCCATTCTTATGTATCTTCTATCTGGAGACACAAGGACTGGACCAACGTTCAGGTTTGTTCCATGTGGAAACCACTGAACTATGGGGTAGTATGAAACCCCGTTGTGATAGTGGAACTGGTTGTGTGGGTGCGAATGCCACCGCCCGCCGTGGTGGTGTGCAAAATTATCCTGTGCGGAGCATTTCTTTACTGTAAATACACTCATACCAAGGATGATGCAAGACCACATCACCCATTTTACTACTTGTTTGTACATTTGTTATCTTTCTGTTCTGCATGTTTTTTTGTATCGGACTCTGGCGAGTCGTAAGGGTTCAACTTACCAATTTCTGCACGACCAGTATCTCGCCTTCCACTTCGGGCCGGGAGCAGTGTCGCACTTGTGTCTAGCTCTAAAGCTTTTTCTGTTTTTTGGATTATCTTTTTTAATTTCCATATTTGGATCGCCAAACCTTACGATAACAACTTTTCCCGATCCGTTTTTAGTATAGACCGCAAACTTCTTTGGCCCATCTGGAGTTCTAAAGGGTTTACCTAGCTGAACTTTTCTCCCTTGATACTCTGCCGCCTGAGTTGGAATTAAAGTTCTACCATCTTTTTTGTAGATACCTTTTCTCTCGTACTCGTAAATCTCTCCAGTCTTAGGGTCTTTATATTTATGGCCGTTCTGTGCTTTTTTCCAAGATTCTGGATCTGGACGATCCTTATCCCCTCTTTTAGCTGGCTTATACTTTTTGCCTTCTCGCTCTTTCTTTTTGCGAATATTTTCCCACAATCCGGGTTTCGCTTCAGAGACATCCCACTCCTCAGCTTCTTCGCCCCAATCTTCGTATTCAGCCTCTGCTGGTACATAAAAGTTATCTTCTGTAAGCTCTTCTTCTGAACCATAAGTGTCGAAGTAAAACTTCTCATCTGCTTCCTTAATATAGTCTGTCATTTTTTACCCTTGTTTTAAAATGTAGTTTGTTTTACCCCGGTGCCTCATAAAATCCTATATTAAAGCCTTCTCTGGTACAATCTTCCATCGTTTTTTCCATGCCCTGTTCTTTAAGGCTCTCCTCTATATGTATACACATTTTTTTGTCTGTTCCCGGCCAATTATTCTTGGCAAAGTGACAGAGGTACTTGCATTTCCAGTGTTTTCTCGTACGATCTAGTAATTTAGGGCTGTTATTCTGTCTAATTTCTTCAACTCTATTCTTTAGCATCTCTAAAAATCTAACTTCATCTTCTTTTCCAAAGCATAGACTAAAGGGTTTAGGGTCTGGATTCCCGTCTATATCCTTATAAAAGAATATGCTCATGATCCTATTGGGGAAATCAGGATAAAGTTTAGATATAGCATAGAAATATAGCAATAGTTGTGCATCTTTTTCCAGCTTTTCGTAGTCTTTAACCTCTCCAGTAGCCCAGTCCATACGTCTACCTGTTTTCCAGTCAACTACCTCAATTGTGTCATCATTGATCTTTGTAACTAGGTCGATAGTCCCCTTAATAGCAAGTTGTCCTTCAATCTTTTCTCCATTTATTTCATATTCAAACTTGGCCCAATCTTCTTCAATAGGTATGTCAAAATGTGGTTCTGGATGATGGATATTTCTGAGTCTAGGGTCAAACTGTCCATCGCTATGTGTAAGAAATGTATAGACAGTCTCGGCTATATCTCTTCTGTCTTTTGGGCCAAACTTATGCTTAGAGTTTTTGGCGTAGCAATCTATGGCAATTTCACATAGCTCATCTACAAACTCGTCTGTGTAAAGTCTATCTTTATGAATTCTTATCTTGCCAGCGGCATCATCATCTACGACAAGGTATTTTTTTCTTGAGTTATCCTGTTGGAACTTTTTAAGTCCCGCTAGTATCTCCATAACCTTATGTGCCATGGTTCCCATGTCAGCCTTTTTACCACTGTCTGACTGGTGTCCTAAAACATAGGTTATAAAATACTGCATCTCACAGTATGAATAATTATTATAGCTTGAACTTCTAACATAAGTGACTATCATTATTTCCCCTTAAGGTTTTGATAAAGATTATTAACCATAACCATGAGGTTATCTAGGCTGTCGTTGTTGTTTTTAATTGTGTGCTCAAAAGGATATTCGTCTAGAGCTTTTTCGCTAGAGTGTTCATCCTTAAATACATGTCTTGTTAGGCGGAGAAGCGTTCCTCCTGCTTTTTCAATAGCTTTAGCTTCATTTGGAAATCTTACATCCGCTATTATGGCTAGCTCTGGTTGTTCTTTTTTTATTTCTTGTAGGCAACTGTCTACCCAGACAGGCTCGTACATTTTACGACATACATCTGTACCAAAGAACTGCATAAACTCACGAGCGGTCATCGAGCCTTCTTTCCAATCAAAAGATCTTATTGCGTCAGGGGCTTTGATCATTTTTTTCATAATTGTGGAGTTTATTGCTTTTGGCATATTCTCCCACAGCAAGTGGTCTTGAAGTTGATTCTTCTGTTCGTCTGTTCCAAATACACATTCTTCTGGGATGTTAAATAGCTTTACGCATATCCATTTAAGATGGTCCGCAAAACTGTAGAGTTTAACATAAGGCCACATGTTATGTTCTGCGTACTGTGAAAATGCTTCGTCTTTTCTTGTTATGTTAAATTGACCCCAACCCTCTTGACCTTCACCGTTTTCTGTCAGGATCATCAACTGACCTGAGCCGTCAACGTTCCAATCTTTAATGAGTCCGTTCTCTTTTAGAACAGTCCCATGTATAATATTCGCCACAGTGTTTTTACCTGCTTGCTTCTTTCCAGAAATGCCCAATATCTTCATTAAAAATGTCCTTGTAAGTTATCTAATATGTCCTGTTTAATTTTATCTGTAAACATGTTGCCCAAGTCTTTAGTTTTCATCTTCGGGAAGATCAGCTTGAACATTCTAGACATGTCTCTTTTTATCTTGATCTTAGCTTCTCTTCCTGCTTGGTCGTTATCTGTTAGTATAACAAGCTTTGTCACTCCACTGTTAAGCAATAGAGATCTTTGACTTCTTGATATATCCTTACCAAAAAGACCTACCGCGTTATAGACTCCAGCCTCGTATAGTTTCCAAACGTCGCCTTGCCCTTCTACTAAAAATATACATCCAATCTCTTGTGCTCTTTTTATGGCGTTGTCGTAGTTGTATAGGTAATCTGTTTTTTTAAAACCTTCCGAGAACAGATACTTGGGTTGCACCCATTCTTGTGTTGCTCTAGCTATGAAACCAATCTTGCCTTGTTTATAGACTACAGGTATTATTGACCTGTTTCTCATTACGAACGAGTCGCTGTCACGAACACCGAAGTGCTTTAGAGTTTCTCTATTGAATCCTCTGCTCTCAAAATAGGGCGACCCTCCTAGCATCTTTTTGGGGAATGGTCCAATAAACGTTTCTGTAGGGTTTGCTATCTTTTGTCTTTCTTTCTTAAACTGCTTTACTAGTTTCTTAAATAGTTCACTGTCTTTATCTAGATTGCTCTTTTGTTTTTTATTCGTCTTCGCTCCATCCACGCTGTATAGATTGCATACGTATCTTAAAATCTCTGAGAAGTTGTCTGTTTTTAAACAACCTCCAATGAAACCGAATATATCTGTACTTGAATCTTCGTGACATCCGCGAGTCCAACATCTCCAAGCCTTTCTATACAAAGAGATAGATAAGCCTTGCGGGTTGTCGCTGCCCGCATGGATAGGACAGCACATAAATATATTATCGTCCTGACGCTCATATTCCAACTCTAAATCTTCCAAAAGCAAATCTATATCATCAAATATTATATCTTTTACTTTTTTAAGGTCTAAGGTTTTTTCTCGTACACTCTTGCTATGCATTATAATTTTTCTACTGATGAATCGTTGTGAGTTCTATTTACACGTACAAAACGTGCTGTTTTGCTAAAATCTTTTAACGAAGTAGCACCAGTATAAGCACAAGCACTACGTACACCCCCAAGAATATCATTGATAACAACCTCTGCTTTTCCTTTATAGGCAACTTTTTGAACCCTACCTTCGCTAGAACGATAGTCTAGGAGACCTTCTCCATGTTTTTCCTGAGCCTTTTTAGATGACATGCCATAGAATGTTAGGTATTTTGTTCCCGCCTTTTCTACCCACTCACCTTCGCACTCTGCGGTTCCAGCTAACATTCCTCCTAGCATAACAAAATCAGCACCCGCTCCATAAGCCTTGGCTACGTCTGCTGGGTAGCGACAACCTCCATCGGCACATATCAAACCAAGACGACCAGAGTCTGATCGTAACCCATGAGCAACGTGTGAGCACTCCGCTATAGCCGAGAGCTGTGGATAACCAACGCCAGCCTTTAATCTGGTTGTACATGCAGATCCGGGGCCAATGCCAACCTTAACAATATCAACTTCTCCATGTAAGATTAGTTCAGAAACCATCTCTGGTGTAGCTACGTTTCCAGCCATTATAATTGAATCAGGAAACTCCAGTCTAATTTTACCGCACCAGTCTACAAATTTCTCGGTGTATCCATTGGCTATATCAATGCAGATGTTTGGTGAAGAATTCATGTTCTCAGAAATATCAAGCAGTTTGTCTAGCTCTCTTTTCCAGTCCATACCCACGCTAACCCAAACATTAGGTTCTACGTTATAGTACTTAAAATAGCTTTCTATATCTTCTGCTTCATAGTACTTACTAAGGCAGGTTATAGCCTCATAGTTACTTAATGCTGCACCCATCTTAAATGTTCCTGTGGTGTCCATGTTTGCCGCCATCAAAGGAACTCCATGCCATTCTTTAGGAGAGTGGTAGAACTTAAAATTTCTCTTGAGGTCTACTTCCCTTCTACTTGCAGCCGCTGATCTTTGTGGAACAAGTAAGACATCATCAAAGTCTAGTTTTACATCGTTATCAATCTTCATCTTGTACCTCAAATGGTAAGTCTGCACCTTCTATAACTCCGTCATCCGGAGACGATCTTATTTCATCTCTGGTTCTAAGCTCATTTAACTGCGAGTGAGAACCAATCATATTCATATTAATATAGTTACCATCGAGCAATCCAGCTCCGTGTCTGGCCTTTAGTGTCACAAGTTTTCTATTACCTGCGTTTGGGCCGTCCTCAGCCAGCTCTTCTGCTGACTTTAATTTAAATATCGAGAATGATGTACACAGCCAGATGAGTCTATCAGATCCACTCACGACATCGGTGGACTCTTTGGTAATACCATCTCTATTTAACTGCACAAACGAGAGACATGGAAAATCAAACTTAACAGCCAAGTTGTGTAGATTGGTAATTTGAAACCCAAGTGCTTGATACTCTTGCATGTTATTGTTTATAGAGGTAGACGACATAAGCTTCAGGTAATCGTAGACAACCAAGCAGTCATTGGTTCTTCCGTACTCATCTTGCCCAACATCCTGAATAATCCAGCGTTTAATTGTGTTCATAATAGTTTCAAAGGGAGCACCCGCAACGCTTACGTACGTATACGGGATATCTCTAATTTCTTCTATTGCCTCTTGAACTCTGATTGTTTTTTCATCATCTTCAGCAAACTGACCTGTCGAAACTTCTCCAATAGGGACTCCACTTATGTTAGAAATAATTCTATTTAGGTGATCTTCTTTTGACATCTCGGTGTCTAGCATGAGAACAGGGATGCCTTTCCTAGCATTGTGGAGTGCTACATTGTCGGCAAATACTGATTTACCAACTCCGGGCCTTGCAGAAACCAGATCAACACACTTGCGGCGGAGGCCACCGCCAACAACAGCGTCAAATCTAGGAAAGCCACTAGATATTCCAATTTGATCACACTTGTTCTCTATTAAGAATTGTAGGTATTCGTCGATGTCGTCCCCAAGCTTTTCTGGCTTTTGACCAACGTCATCCTGTCTAAGGAATTCAGTTATTGGGGATTCAATGAGATTGACAATCTCGTCAATTGTCTCGTCACCATTGATATTATCTATGTCTTTGCCAATTTTATGGGCTATGCGTTTAGCCTGCCTTGCAAGTTCAAACTTTTTTATCTGGGCCGCGAAGTGTGGAACATTCTCCTTCTTGACGGGGTACTCCATCAAGTCGCGAATGTAGTCAAGCTCTTGTTCCGTTTGAACTACTTCAGAAAGGTTTAGTTGTTCTGAGGCTGACAAGATAGCTGGCAGATCTATCTCTGCCTCATTCTGTAAAACTTTCTCTACACACTTATAAATTACTTGATTGTTTCTGTGTGAGAAACTGCTATGAGTTAGAAAATCTGATATCTCTACGTATGCTTCTAGACCATATGCAAACAGTCCTGCTAATACAGCACGTTCCGAACCTACGTCGGAAAGATTTGATTCCATGTTACTTATCTTCCTGTACAACGGTTACATCTAATATATTCACCATGAACTAAACTCTCGTTCATAGCGAATGATTTTCCACAAACGTGACACTCAACTTGCACTTTGTTGGGCTTATCTCTTCTTCTAGGAGTGCGAGTCTTTTCAAACTTTTCGTAGTCAACCTTGCCCTCTCTATGTTCTCCGTCGTCTACCCAATTGTTCTTTCTTGCCTTAACCACTTTTTTGTTACCTTTAGCTTCTTTTCTATTAACAGAAAAATCCTCATTTACAGTAGTAATACGAGGTTCAGAGGAAACCGTTTCCTCTTTTGTCTCAAATGTTTCTACATCCTTAACGTTGCTGTTTAGTAGACCCTTAACAAGTTGATCTTTTTGATCGGAGGTAAGAGACTCTAGCAGCACTTTTACTATATCGTCACTCATTTTCTTCTACCTTTTTCAATTAAAATGTCGGCCTTCCGGCGTACG